>Ga0154020_10002986_pt1 | contig 20537 bp, 15 predicted proteins | sample Klosneuvirus_201_FD_109709 | JGI IMG/M metagenome (GOLD analysis project Ga0154020, IMG submission 109709) | Active sludge microbial communities from wastewater, Klosterneuburg, Austria - Klosneuvirus_20160825_MG | ecosystem: Engineered > WWTP > Aerobic digester > Activated sludge | place... | reverse complement strand
CCGAGCTGGATTCGAACCAACATAGTCGGTACCAAAAACCGAAGTCCTGCCATTAGACGATCGGGCAATTTTGAATTGAGACGGCAAAAATACTAATTTTTTAAAATATCCAAACAAAATTGTAAAAATATACCCCCTTTCAAAGGCCTGATTTCCTGAATAAAACAAGATAAATACTATCTTCGCAAACATTTGAACCCTCATGATGACTAAAGAATTCAAGCGACTGAACAACCTTATCGGATGGCTGGTTTGGGCCATTGCCACTTTCACCTATGTATCCACCATTGAACCCACTGCCAGTTTTTGGGATTGTGGAGAATACATTGCCTGTGCTTATAAGTTGGAAGTGGGTCACCCTCCGGGAGCACCTTTCTTTTTGCTTATCGGTCGTTTTTTCTCCTTGCTGGGCGGCGGAGACCCCGCCATTGCCGGCATGATGATCAACGTGATGAGCGCGCTTTGCAGTTCGTTTAGCATTCTCTTTTTGTTCTGGTCCATCACCCGAATCGGCATCCGTGCCTACGGTAAAAAGGTTAGCGAACTCAGTAAAGCCCATCACTGGTCCATTTTAGGGGCAGGTGCCGTTGGCGGTTTAGCCTATACCTTTTCTGATTCATTCTGGTTCAGTGCGGTGGAAGGCGAGGTTTACGCCATGTCCTCTTTGTTTACGGCCATCGTTTTCTGGGCCATTTTAAAATGGGATGAGGAAGATACCGAAAACCCGGTAGCGGCAATGCGTTGGCTGGTGCTCATTTCTTACCTGATCGGATTATCCATTGGTGTTCACTTGCTGAACTTACTCGCCATTCCTTCCATTGTTTTTGTTGTGTATTACAAAAAATACAAGTTCACCTGGAAAGGGTTCCTTTATGCCGGTATTTTTTCCATTTTACTCTTAGGTTTCGTACAAAACATCATGATTCCCAAACTGGTAAAATTCATCAGTGATTACGAGGTGTTTTTCACTAACAAGCTGCATTTGGGATTCAGCACCGGGACCGTTATCTTTTTTATTCTTCTGTTGTTTTCTCTGGTCTCCCTGATTCGGTATACCATTAATAAAAATGAGAAATTTTACAAGTGGGGCTATTACTCCCTTATTGTGTTTTCCATATTTGCCATTGTCTCTGCGCCCAGCGGTGGCGGTGTTTTTACCCGTTTGCTGGTGATGGGTGGTATTGTTTATGCCATTCGCCAATACAAAAACAAAACCATTACCCTTAACGCCATCTTTTTAAGTTTTGCAACCCTCTTGATCGGCTATTCCTCCTTTTTTGTTCTGGTCATCCGTTCACAAGCCAATCCTCCCATGGATGAAAACGATCCTGAAAACGCTACCAATCTTTTGTCCTATCTTCTTCGTGAACAGTACGGGGATTTTCCATTGGTATACGGCCAATATTACAACGCCCCAATGGCCCCGAGAAATGAATTTGGAGATGCGGATCCGCTTTTTGGAAGGGATGAAAAGAATGGAAACTACAAGGTGATCGATGACAGAAAAAAATCGGTAGTTAAGTATGAAAAAGAGTTTTGCACGGTTTTCCCTCGTATGTACAGTGGTCAACAGCACCACGAGGCTGGCTACAGGTATTGGGGTAATGTGGAAGAACACCACAGAAATAAACTGGTTGAAGGTCGTGATGGAGAGCCTGAAACTGTTCAAGTTCCTACGATGGGGGCCAATCTCACTTACCTGATGAGTTACCAGATCAATTACATGTACCTCCGTTATTTCTACTGGAACTTTGTAGGCCGTCAGAACGACATGCAGGGCACTACAGGAAACAACATGGACGGCAATTGGCAATCGGGCATTAAACCATTGGACGATTTTAAACTGGATACGGATACATCCCAAAAAATTTACCGCGACAAAAACAGCAAGGCAAACAATTCCTTTTATGCGCTGCCTTTGATTCTGGGGTTGTTGGGCGCTTATTTCCATTACAAAAGAAGGCGCCAGGATTCCTGGATCGTACTTAGCTTTTTCCTCTTAACCGGGATGGCTATTGTGGCTTATCTGAATCAAACACCTTATCAACCGAGAGAGCGAGACTATGCCTACGCCGGAAGTTTTTACGCGTTCGCGATTTGGATAGGATTGGGTGTGTTGTACCTTTTTGAGGTATTGAGCAAAAAATCGGTAAGCGTGATCACTGCTATTGGCGCCACCAGCCTTTCTCTTGCGGTACCTGGCATCATGGCTTTTGAAGGCTGGGACGATCACAACCGCTCGCTGCGGACCCTTTCACGTGATGTGGCCATCAACTATTTGCAAAGTTGTGCGCCGAACGCCATCTTGTTCACCAATGGAGACAACGATACATTCCCTTTATGGTATGCCCAGGAAGTGGAAGGCATACGCACCGATGTGCGTGTGGTCAATCTGAGCCTGTTGCAAACCGATTGGTACATCAAACAAATGCGGCGAGCTGCTTACGACAGTAAACCAGTTCCTTTTTCGATACCTGAAGAAAAACTGGAAGCCTCCAAGCTGGAATATATCTTTATCAATACCCAGAATTCTCAGGCTATAAATGCTAAACAGGCTGTGGACATGGCCACCAGCGATGACTACAATACAAAAATTGAAAGTGGGGGTGAGTTGATTGATGTTTTACCTTCCAAAAATTTGTACGTCAATGTGGACAGTTTGCAGGTAATGAAAAACAAGGTGATTGATACTAAAGACACCTCCCGCCTTGCCAAACGCATCAGCTGGGTTTTAAGTGGACGAAGCATGATCACCAAAAATGATTTGATGGTTCTCGATCTGGTTGCAAACAACAATTGGGAACGTCCTATTTATTTCGCGGTAACCACCGGGGATGAGGCCTACGTCGGGCTTAAAGAGTATTTTCAGCTCGAAGGTTTAGCTTACCGATTGGTACCAATAAAACAAACCCCATCAGAATCTGCTCAAGGCGGAAGGGTGAACACCAAAGTGATGTACGACAACTTAATGAATAAGTTTTACTGGGGCGGCATGGACAAACCAGGCGTTAACCTGGATGAAAATTGCATGCGTATGGCCGGTAACCTAAGAATGCAAATGGGCATTTTAGCTGGCGCTTTGATAAACGAGAACAAAAATAAAGAAGCAAAAAATGTACTCGACAAATGTTTAACCGTAATGCCTGAAGAAAATGTGCCCTTTGATGCCACCATCTTCACCATTTGTGCCGCCTATTATGAACTGGGAGAGATTGAAAAAGCCAATGCGCTGGCAAATAAGTTATTTGACATTTACGAAAGTGATCTAAGGATCTACAACAGCCAGAAACCCAATCGCAGGGCAGCTTACGGAAGAGACATTGCTCAGGCCAAGGAAATTTTGAAGCGCGTAACGTCCCTCACCCAGCAGTTCAAACAAGAGGAATTGAACAAAAACTTCATGGGTAGATTGAATGGGTTACTGACAGCCGAAGATTTTGAACCGGAACAACGGAGTCCGCAATTGCCATAATCTTTAGGATGCGTTTTAATTTCTGAGACCATGTTACTTATCCAGCCACGGCGTTTTCTGAGAAAGATCTATCCGAAAGCGCTTTGGCATTATGGACGAGAAGAAAAAACCATTTACCTCACCTTTGATGACGGTCCTATACCGGAAATAACCGATTGGGTATTGGATAAGTTGGCACAACACCAGGCCAGGGCCACTTTTTTCTGCGTGGGCGCGAATGTCATGAAGAACTATTCTGTTTTCAGCAGAATTGCCGATGAAGGCCATAGTGTTGGCAATCACAGCATGTTCCACAGTAAGGGATTTTCAACGCAGCTTGGTAATTACATAAGTGAAACCGACGCGTGTCAGAAATTAATTGGCAATAACCTCTTCCGCCCCCCCTATGGACAAATGAAACGTGGGCAATACAGGGCTTTGATTAAAAAAGGATACAAAGTAGTGATGTGGGATGTGATCAGTTACGATTATGAAAAAATAAGTCCCGAGCGGTGTTTAAACATCGTTCTCAACAACACCCGCAATGGCAGCATTGTTGTGTTTCATGATAACATTAAAGCCGAACAAAACCTGAGGTATTGCCTGCCGAGGATTCTGGAACATTACGGGAACTTAGGCTATGCCTTTAAGGCCATTGACTTTAAAACCAAATTGGTTTAATTAACCCTGATTTTTGGATTTATAAAGTGGCACGGTACTGCAGGGCTCACCGTACATGATGCTTTTTACAAATGGTTTTAATACAGCCGTTAGCTCTACAAAAGCATTCAGTGGTACCGGTTTATCTGAACAGCCTTTGATTACCACCCGGGCCCCTTTGTATTCTTCAGGGCGCAAACTGCTTAATTTTTCCCTGAACAGCAGAAGTTCAACCTCCTCCTTACCAGCACAAAAAACCCGCAAAGCATGCGGCTCAAGTTCTATCGCCACAAGCATAAAGGCCCAGGTAGGCACTATGGCGTCGGCGCTGCAAATGATGTTCACAATTTTCCCTTTGAATTGCGCCCAGTTGTGTGATTTTAATGTCTCACGAAACTCCTTTTCTTTTAAAATCAACTCCTTGAACAAAAAGGCCTTAATGTCAAAGGTCTCGCGCTCCCCTTCAGTATAATACTCCTCCAGATCGATACTCACGATTCCGCTGGCGGCAACTTTATTTACAATTTCACTCATTGTGTTTCAGGCAGTTTGTGAAGCTAAAGTTACATAATCCTAAACAAATTCTGGTTCCCACTAAAGTTAAATCAGATTGTATTACTCTCCCTTATTCTATTATAAAATGTGTGTTTTGTCTTGATAAATATCCTGCCTGATAAGGATAATTAACAGACTTTGGGCAAAAAAAATAATGTAACTTCACGGTGCTAAAAAAAACGTCCTGTGCTTAAAAAATTTCGTTTCTTCCTGCTGTTTGTTCTCGTTACCACTGTTCTTAGAGCAGGACAAAAAGACAGTCTTTTTGTACATTATTTTGAAAACCACCCCTTTTCCTTTTCCGAAGGCTCAACTTTGAAAGGCATAGAAATTGACATCTTGAATGAATACGTGAGCTGGTTAAAAATAAAAAAAGGAATCGAAGTAAAAATCAGTTACAAAGGCTACACCGATTTTGAGGTGTTTCTAAACAGCGTAAAAAATGCAAATAAAAACACCTTTGGTTTAGGCACGCTAACCATTAACCAAGAACGCAGAAAAGAACTTGACTTTACCTCAGCCGTTTTGAAGAATGTTGCCTTTTGCATCACCAACGGACATGCGCCAGATGTGAAAGTAAAAAGCAAGGATGAATTATTAAAAGTATTTGGGAACATGACTGCCATCACCATTCCTAATAGCAGTTTAAACGGCTATGTTCTTGAAATAAAAAAATTGTATGTGCCCGAGCTTAAGATCAGCTACCAGGCGAATCCTCAGAAAGTGCTCGATGAAGTTTCGAAAAACGTATTGCAGTTTGGTTATGTGGACGCAGTTTCCTTTTGGGTGTATTTGAAAAAAAATCCGGGCCGTTTTCTCAAAATGCAAAAAGTTCTAAGCCAATCAAAAGAGGAGCTGGCCTTTGTGCTCCCGAAAGGGAGTGAACACACCCCGCTTTTCAATGAATTTTTTGATGGTCCGGGTGGGTTTAAGTATAGCAAACTCTATAGGAGCATCCTTGAAAGACACCTGGGCTCTTACATGACCCAAAACATGGCCATTTATTGATTTAATCGTTTCCCATGATAGCCATTGGCAATACACTGATCAGTGAAGATGTTGTAGAAAAAAAATTCATTTGCGACCTGAACGCCTGCAAAGGCGCTTGCTGTGTGGCCGGTGACAGTGGAGCGCCTCTGGATAAAGAAGAGTTGCCTTTGCTTGAAGATGTGCTTGAAGCGGTGAAGCCTTACATGAACAAAAAAGGTTTGGCTGCTGTTAAAAAACACGGGGCTTATGTAGTTGATAGCGATGGGGACTATACAACAACACTGGTAAGTGAAAAAGCGGAATGCGCCTTTGTGTTTTTCGACGAACAGAAAATTGCAAAATGCGCCATTGAGCAGGCTTATACAGAAGGGAAAATAAAATGGAAAAAACCCATTTCCTGTCACTTGTATCCAATCCGCATTTCAAAACACAAGGGCTATGATGCCGTAAACTACAGCCACTGGGACATTTGTGCTCCTGCTTGCGCCTGCGGACAAAAGCTGGATGTGCCTGTGTACAAATTTCTGAAAGAACCTCTCATACGTAAATACGGCAAAGCTTGGTTCAAGGAACTGGAGAACAGCGCAAAATTGTACTATAATTCAAATAAAGTATAGATTTGAGGCTAAATCGGTCTTCCATTCATTTTACCACATGAAAATTTTAATCACAGGATCCAACGGTTTGCTTGGCCAGAAACTGGTTTATAAACTCCGTAATAAGGCGGATATTCAGTGCATTGCCACCGCTCGCGGCGAAAACAGGCTGATTCAAAAGGAGGGATACACCTACGAAAGTCTTGATATTACCAATGCCGAACAGGTAAAACACGTGTATTCAAAATTCCTTCCCGATGTGGTCATCAACACAGCTGCCATGACCAATGTGGATGCTTGCGAAACCGACCGTGAAGGCGCCAGATTGATGAATGCCGATTCGGTTAAATTTCAAGTAGAGGCCCTGGAACAACTTCAGAAATTACATTCCGATTACAAACCGCATTTTATTCATCTCAGCACCGATTTTATTTTTGATGGCACTCGTGGTCCGCTCGATGAGAACGAAACCCCGCACCCATTGAGTTATTATGCTGAAACAAAGCTCGAGGCTGAACAAAGGGTTATCCTGTCCTCCCTGAAGTGGGCCATCGCACGGACAGTACTTGTATATGGCATTGTTGACAACATGAGCCGGAGCAACATTGTGTTGTGGGTAAAATCAAATCTGGAACAGGGAAAAACCATAACTGTGGTTGATGATCAATTCAGAACCCCTACCCTTGCTGAAGACCTGGCCGATGGGTGTTTACTTATTGCAGAAAAAGGTGCTACCGGCATCTACAACATTTCAGGAAAGGATTTTTACAGCATCCTGGAAATGGCCCATGTCGTTGCGGATTATTACAAACTCGATAAATCACTGATCAAGGCCGGAAAAAGCGAGGACATTAAACAACCCGCCAAACGTCCCCCCATTACGGGATTTATTATCGACAAAGCCAAACACGATCTGGGTTACTCGCCGCACAGTTTTACAGAGGGCATACAGCTGCTTGAAGAACAACTCAAGGCCATGGGCAAAGCCTGAACCGGATTTTACCTGTATACAAAACCCGGTTAATATCTTCAGCGCCGGGCATTTCTTCCTGAGCGATTAATTCCTACTTTTAATTCGATTTCTCCCGCAGTGTCGAATCCCTTAAAAAAATTAGCCGGTCAAACGGTCATCTATGGCTTGGGCACTATTTTGCCAAGGCTCATCAATTACCTGCTTACTCCTCTGCTGACCTATATTTTTACCCCTGCTGAATATGGCATAAACAGTCAATTGTACTCTCTTATTTCTTTCCTGAACGTGGTTTTTACTTATGGCATGGAAACCACTTTCTTTAATTTCAATTCCAAACGCGAGGATAAAACCGAAGTGTACAACACGGCACTTGTTTCCGTTCTTCTTTCCACCCTTGTGTTTACTTTGCTGCTGGTCTTATTTTCCGGACAAATTGCAGAAGGATTGTCCACGCCCGGAACTGCCTACCTCCCTCAGTTTATTGTATGGTGCGTGCTCATTATTGCAAGTGACGCCTTGTTGGCCATACCCTTTGCCAAACTAAGAGCCGATAACAAAGCGCTGTTCTTTTCAATGATGAAACTGGGAAATGTGATTGTGAATTTTGGACTGACTTATTTTTTCCTGGTGACGTGCCGTGAAAGCTTTGAACAAGGTGAAAACGGATTCAAGGCCGGCTTATACAATCCGAGTATTGGCATTGGTTACGCTTTTTTGGCCAACCTCATTGCTAACCTATTAAGTGTGATGGCCCTCTCCAAAATGTATTTTGGCTTGAGTTTTAAGGTTGATTTTACTTTACTGAAGGAGATGTTATTTTATGCCTGGCCTCTGCTGATACTGGGCTTGGCCGGAATGGTAAATGAAACCCTTGACCGTATTATTCTGAAAGAATTAATGCCGGATAAAGAAGAAGCCCAAATCGCCCTGGGCATCTACGGGGCCTGTTATAAAATTGCCATACTCATGACCATTTTCATTCAGGCCTTCCGCTACGCAGCCGAACCCTTCTTTTTCGGCAAAGCAAAGGAAAAAGATTCCAAACAAACCTATGCCATTGTAATGAAGTACTTTGTCATATTCTGTCTCTTTTTGTTTTTAGGCACCATGCTGAATATGGATTGGATACAATACTTTATTGGAGAGGAATTTAGAAGCGGCTTACATGTGGTTCCAATATTGCTAGGCGCTAACTTGTGTTTGGGTATAGTTTATAACCTTTCCATTTGGTACAAACTTAGCGGCAAAACCCGTTTCGGCGCCATCATTTCCATTATTGGAGCTGTACTCACCATAGTGCTCAACATAGTATTTGTTCCCAAATATGGGTACACAGCTTCTGCCTGGGCTACACTGGCTGCATATGCAGGCATGATGTTCATCTCTTACTTTTTCGGACAAAAGTTTTTTCCCATCCGTTACAATTTCAGGGCTTTGTTTGTGTATTCCATCCTGGCGCTGGGTTTATACGTGTTTTCCCTGCTGTTTAGAGGCATGGAAAGCTTTTACCTGCGTTTGTTGTTGAATAATTTGTTGATACTCTTATTTGCGCTCATTATCTATAAGCTGGAACTTAATACCATCAAAAAACTCAGTTCCACATGATTCCTCTGGCCATAAAAATCATCAATGCGTCCAAACACCCCCTGCCCGAGTACGCCACTCCGCACGCGGCGGGCATGGACCTGAAAGCCAACCTCAGTGAAACGGTTCGCATTAAACCTATGCAAAGGGCCTTGATACCAACGGGTCTTTCGCTTGAATTGCCTATTGGACACGAGGCTCAAATTCGACCGAGAAGCGGTTTGGCCTTAAAACACGGCGTCACTGTATTAAATACTCCGGGAACGATTGATGCGGATTACCGCGGCGAAGTAAAAGTCCTTTTAGTCAACCTTTCCGATCAGGATTTTGAAGTGAAGGACGGGGAGCGGATTGCCCAAATGGTTATTGCCCGTCATGAACACGTTGAATGGTACGTGGTGAGTGAATTGGAACATTCCCAAAGAGGAAGCGGGGGTTTCGGAAGTACCGGACAATAAGCCCTTTTATTCCTGAATAGTTGTCCCCTTTTTTTACCTTTGCCGCGTGAAACGGAAAATAATTATCGGCAGCAGGGGCAGCGACCTCGCTCTTTGGCAAGCCAATTACACAAAATCCCTGTTGGAGGAAAAAGGACAAGAGGTTGAAATAAAAATTATACAAACCGAAGGCGACCGTTCTCAACAGTGGAACACCTCTTTTGATAAGCTGGAAGGCAAAGGGTTTTTCACCAAAGAACTGGAAGACGCGCTTTTGAATAAAAGCATTGATCTGGCTGTGCACTCGCACAAGGACTTGCCCACCGAAAACCCTTATGGGTTAATTGTTGCCGGCGTTTCCAAACGCGAAGATCCTTCAGAACTTTTATTGATCAGAAAAGAAGCGGTTGATGATAAACAAAAATTTAACCTCAAAAAAGACGCTTTAACCGGCACCTCTTCGGCCCGAAGAAAATCTCAGTTGCTGGCCTTTCGTCCCGACCTTGATATCAAAGACCTTCGCGGGAATGTGCCTACGCGAATTCAAAAATTACGTGATGGACAGTACGAAGCCATTATGCTGGCCGCAGCCGGAGTGGAGCGTTTGGAGCTTGACCTGAGTGAATTTCATGCTGAACTTTTATCGCCGGAAGAATTTATACCTGCACCTGCTCAGGGCGTATTGGCCTGGCAATGCAGGGAAGAAGACGAGGAACTTATGGAGGTCATCGACCAGATCAGTGATCTTGATGTGAGAATAAAAACCGGGATCGAACGTGAAGTGCTGAGTTTATTTGAGGGCGGCTGCCAGTTGCCTTTGGGTGCCTATTGCATTTCAGAGCAGGATGATGACGACCGGTTTAAATTCAGGCTTTGGATCAGCGTGGCAGAGGCCTGGGATAAACAACCCAAACAAGTGTATTTTGAAACCCTGGATACCGATGGCTTTGTTGATCAGGTGGTGGACCATCTCAAAGGATTAAAACCAAAAAAAGTATTCATCAGCAGGGACATTCGCAAAGAAGATTATTTTTCAAATGCCTTAAGCCGTTTGGGTTTTGATGTGGAAGGAAAAAGTCTAATTGAGTTTAAACAGATTCGCATCAAAGAACTGCCTAAAACCGATTGGGTGTTTTTCAGCAGCAAACACGCGGTAAAATATTTTCTGGATCAAAAACCAAAACTGGAGAATGTAAAATTTGCCTGCATAGGCACCAGCACCAGTGCGGAGTTGCGCAAACACGGTTACAGGGCCGATTTTATCGGACAAAGCACCGACATTAAACTGGTGGGCAAACAATTCAGTAGCAAAATTGGCAATGCCAAAGTGTTGTTTCCTATCGCACGTGGCAGCATGCAAAGCATACAATGGCAGATGGTAAAACGCGATAACGTGTTTAACCTGGAAGTGTATGCCACATTAAAACACAGTACGGAAATTTCTGAAGGCACGGAAGTGGTGGTGTTCACCAGTCCCAGCAATGTGGAGGCCTATTTTGAAAAAAACAAATGGCAGTCTAAACAACAAGCGGTGGCCATGGGCGATGCCACAGGCAAGGCTTTGGAAAAACTAAAAATTAAAAACTACCTAAAACCCCAGAGTTTTGATGATCTGGGATTGGTGCAGGCGGTTTTGGCTTTGCCGAACATTACGAAACCTGAATAATTCTCTTCTTAAACTCAGGATGGTGGTTTATGACATTCTACATGGAAAAAACAACCACTTATAAAGTTACCTCCTTACTTTAATCATTCTGTTCGTGTTTTTTTTAACTTCATTCAGCGCTATTATTGAATGAATTTTACTACCAGTAATATGAAAACATTTCACCATCAAAGAATCAGTGCCTTGTGCTGTATACTTCTCCTCAACATCTCCACTTCAAATGCAGGAAAACAATTTCCTAAAGAAAACTTTGCGGTACAAGATCAAAGGATTTGTTTTACTGAAAATAAGGGACAAATAAATGGGTATGATGATTTGCCGCATCCTGAAGTGAAATTCGTTTTTCAGCAAGGTGGCACACAGCTCTTCTTTTTGGAAGATGGCATTTCTTATCAATTTACAAAAATACACTATCCTCAGGGTTATCAGGAATTACATAATAAGTCAGATGCTAATCACTGGGTGCCGGAGCTGCTTTCAAATCAACAAAAGATTCGAACTGAGACGTTCCGTATGGATATGACATTGGTTGGGGCCAATAAAAAAACAATGATTAGTACTGAAGGTAAAAGCCATGACTACGTTAACTTCTACACCCACAATGTTCTTGCAATTCATTCTTATACTAAAATAATTTATCACGATGTATATCCAGGAATTGATTGGGTGATTTATGCCGAAACCAATTCAATAAAATACGATTTCGTTGTTAGGCCAGGGGCCAATCCGTCTTTAATCAAAATGAAATTTAGTCACCAGGAAGGATTAGTTCTGAATAAAGACGGGAGTTTTACCTTGAAAAATTCTCTCGGAGAAATTTCTGAGAAAAAACCAGTTAGCTCACAAAATGGAGAAGATATACCCACGTATTTCAAATTAGAAAATGATGTTATTTCCTTTCAATTGGGAAAGTACAATGCCAATCAAAACCTTATTATTGATCCAACTCTGGTGTGGGGAACATACTATGGCAGCGCTCAACCTTATTTCACGAAAGGCACCTCATGCACAACCGATTCTTCCGGTAATGTTTACCTAAGTGGTCACACAAATTCAATCAATAATATTGCCTCAGCAGGGCATCAAAACACAATCGGTGGGGGGAGTCCTGCATTTCTAGTAAAATTCAATTCCATGGGGGTTCGTCTCTGGGCAACCTATTATGGAGGCTCAAATTGGACTGGCTCAATGCATTGTTCAACTGACCTATTTGGGAATGTTTATTTGGTAGGAGTCACTAGTTCAACCAATAATATTGCATCCGGAGGTCATCAAAATTTCCTTGCAAGTTCAAATGGTGATGCTTTTATTGTCAAATTCAATACTGCCGGGCTTCGGTTATGGGCTTCGTATTATGGAGGTGAACAATATGACCGCGCAGATGCATGCACTGTCGATACTTTCGGTAATGTGTACGTTGCGGGTGTTACGGACTCTCAATGGGGAATATCGTCGGGAGGCCACCAAAACACACACAGCGCCGGGCTTCAATATGGTGAAGATGCATTCTTGGTCAAATTCAATTCGAATGGAATTCGCCAATGGGCAACTTATTATGGAGGTTCAAATGGGGGAACATATGCATCTTGCACAACCGATTTTACAGGTAATGTGTATTTAGCTGGAACTACTTCAAAAACTTTTGATATTTCATCGGCAGGCCATCAGAGTGCATTTGGAGGATATAAGGACGCATTTTTGGTAAAATTCAACACAAATGGTGTTAGGGCATGGGGGACCTATTATGGGGGTATAAGTGAAGACGCTGGTCAAAGCTGTGCTACCGACCCATTCGGAAATATTTATTTGGCAGGCTGGACATGGTCCTCCAATAATATTTCCTTGTCCGGACATCAAAACAATTTAGCCAGTGGCATGGACGCCTACTTGGTTCAATTTAATAGTCAAGGTCAAAGGCAATGGGGTACCTATTACGGTGGCAATGGCGATGAATGCCCCACCTATGCTGGAAATGTCATTCATAGTAGAATCAGCTGCGCTACTGATACTGCAGGTTATGTGTATTTGGCAGGAACTACACAATCTACTAATAACATTGCTTCAGGAGGGTTCCAAAACTCATTTGGAGGTGGTCCTTATGATACCTTCTTAGCAAAATTTAATACACTTGGGATACGACATTGGGGTACCTATTATGGCGGTACAAATTATGATGATGCAGCCCCTTGTGCAGTATCAAAAGTGGGCGATATTTATATCAGTGGAACAACAGCTTCACCAAACAACATTGCTTTATGGGGGCATCAAACAAATTATTATTTTGCTATGTTGGCATTTCTTGCTAAAATTTCAAATTGTGTAATACCCCCTTCACCTGTTAATGCCACCTTAATTAACAACCTTACCATTTGTAACAATGGAACAACTACTCTAAGTGCAACTGGAACAGGGACAGTTTATTGGTATGCAAGTCCAGTTTCAATGCAGTCGATTGGCACAGGAACTACATTCGTTACTTCAAATTTAGGTTTGGGTACTTATTCTTTTTATGCCTCCAACTATACCTGTGCTCATAGCGCAAGCCGTACTTTAATTACCGTTACGGTTAGTTCAACACCAACTGTTTTTGCAATTTCAACCAACAGCACAAACTGTGCAGGTCAAAATGTAACGCTTGGCGCGAATGGTGCCAATTCATATACCTGGTATCCCGGTGGTTTAATAGGCTTATTGGTGAATGTTTCTCCGAGTGTGACTACAAACTATACCGTATTTGGAAGTTCAGGTAGCCAATGTTTTGGCTCCGCAGTTGTTATTCAAAGCGTTGTGCCAGCCCCTTCAATTAGTGTAAACAGCGGCACCTTATGCTCCGGACATATATTCACCATTGTGCCAAATGGAGCAAACACTTACACCATTGAAGGAGGAAGTGCTTTGGTAAGCCCAACAACCAACGCCAGCTACACAGTGATTGGTGGAATTAACAACGGATGTATCAGTGCTAACGTTGCTACCTGTAACATCACTGTGTTGCCTTCTCCAACCGTATCGGCTTCGGCTTCGAGTACATTAATTTGTCCAGGACAGCCTGTTACTTTGAGCGGTATCGGTGGTATCAGTTTTACCTGGACTCCTGGTATACCTTTGACTGGTATTGTAAATCCAAGCAGCAGCATCAACTATTCTTTTACGGCAAGTGGCAGCAACTCTTGTGAAACCACTGCCATCATCACCATCAGCGTTGATGCATGCACAGGTATTGAATCACGAGGAGTTGATCAGGCGAATGTTATTTTGTATCCAAATCCAAACCAGGGAAGTTTTACCATTCAGGCGGGTGAACCTGCTGAAATAAAGATTTTCAATACACTTGGTCAGATAGTGTATCAAAGCCATTTGAAACAAGGAAGTCAATCAATCACATTCAACCATGTGGCAAAAGGAATTTACCTGGTTAAGATTGAGACTAAACAAAAGGTTCAAACCTTGAGGTGGATTAAAGAGTAGTAAATTGGGCCCCTTAAATTTAAGGTGTTGTATCCATTTACTTGTCCGTCAAGTCTTCTGAGAGATTGCTTCGTCGGGCACACAACAAACATTTGCCCACCTCACAAGGACGCTTTACTTTTAGAATCATAAAACCAAACGTCCGCGTCATTGCCAACGGGGCCTCAGGCGAAGTGAAGCCTCTTGCCTGATTTCTGTCGCTTTAGCACCTGCAAGATCCTTCACTAGCGTTCAGGGTGACAAGGTGTTTTTGTCTTGCCGAGGTAACGAGGCATCTTGCCTGGTTAATACTACTTTAGCTTCTCTAAGATCCTTCACTAGCGTTCAGGATGACAAAAAGCTTACAACAAATCATTCGCCAAATTGGCCAGGGCGCTTCTTTCTCCTTTTTCAAGGGTAATGTGCGCATACAATTCCTGACCTTTCAGTTTTTCTATCATGTAACTTAAGCCGTTACTTTGAGCATCCAGGTAGGGTGTATCAATTTGGTGAATGTCGCCGGTGAAAATAATTTTGGTGTTTTCTCCTGCGCGGGTGATGATGGTTTTTACCTCGTGTGGGGTTAAGTTTTGGGCTTCATCCACTATAAAAAACACATTGCTCAAACTTCTGCCACGGATGTAGGCCAAAGGACAGACTACTAATTTCTGGTGTTCCACCATTTCATTCAGTTGTTTGTGTTCCTTGTCCTTTTCACTAAACAAACTGCGTATGTATTTTAAATTGTCCCAAAGCGGTTCCATGTAAGGGTTCAATTTGCTGTTCACATCGCCAGGAAGGTAACCAATGTCTTTATTGCTCAAAGGCACAACCGGACGAGCCAGATAGATCTGATGGTAATTTCTTCTTTGTTCCAAAGCACCGGCCAATGACAAAAGCGTTTTGCCGGTTCCCGCTACACCTTGTATGCTCACCAATTTGATATTGGGATTCATGATGGCATCCAAAGCAAAAGTTTGTTCCGCGTTTTTTGGGATCACACCAAAGGCCGCGCTTTTTATTACGCGGTGCATGCTCTCGTCTTCCTTGTTATAACGTGCCAATACACTCTGCGATCCGTTTTTCAGGATGTAATAGTGATTGGGCATGGCATCCTGTTTTTTCAGAATGGTTTTGGAGCTGGTAATGCCTTTGTTGTAAATACTAGCAATTTGTTCGCTGGTGGCTTTTAAGCCTTCGGAATTGCCGGTGTACAAATCATCCACCGATTTTATCTTACCGGTTTCGTAATCCTCAGCAATAAGGTTTAAACTCTTTGCTTTGATGCGAAGGTTAATGTCCTTGGTAATTAAAATCACCTTTCGGTCGGGGTGATTTTCCGCCACATACAAAGCCGTGTTTAAGATGCGGTGATCGGCCTTGCGGTCTTCAAATATTTTTTCGGCGTTAACCTTGGACGAGCTGTTCAGCTCAATCTTAAATTTTCCACGCGTGGGCCCATTGATGGAGGTCCAGTTTTGAAGGGAATTGTTTCCACTCAATTTATCCACGTAGCGGGTAAATTCACGCGCCGAGAAATTTTTGGAATCGTTGCCTTTCTTAAACTGATCGAGTTCTTCTAAAACCGTTATGGGGATTACCACATCGTGCTCCGCGAAATTTTTAATTGCGGTGTGGTCGTAAATGATAACAGAGGTATCGAGCACAAAAATCTTCCGTTCGGCGATACTTGCTTTGCTTGCTTTCTTAAGAGCCATAGAAATAAATAAATAACTTGGAGTAAATCTATTGAAGACAAAAGGCCCTTTTTGTTAAGGAATAAATTGATTTGAACAGGCCTTTGTTTAAATGAAATCATGTGGACAATTACTGTTTTTCTCTTTTGAAAAGCAAATAAGAATATACAAAAGGAATTAACACAATGGGCACAATACCTGCAAGGAAGACATAGGCTGAAATGGGCTCAGGCAGAAGCAAAATCAAGGCCATCATGGCGATTCCTCCGAAAAACATGAGTTTGGCAGAGAGGTGGTGTGTTTTCCTCCAGTTTTCCTCGTTCTCCAGGTTCCAGGGCGTGCGAAAGCCCACAAAATAGTTGGGTTTTATGTTATTCATAAAGTTTCCCAAAACCACAAAAATTAAACACACAATCATTAACAGGCCTTTACCTGAGAAGGTACTTTTTTGTTGGGTGCTGTACAAAAGCGTTTCGTAAACAATATACCCTCCTAAAACGCAGATAAAAATCACGGTGGTCCAGGAGATCTTCAACATCAGGGCACTGTTTTGCTCATACTTTTGTTTAGGGTCAATTTTGTGAATGTTGCGCAACAACAAACCCACGCCGAAACCTACCGCAGCCAGAAAAGAAATGGCAAAAACCATCTCCAGTTTTGAGCCCATGCGGTTGGGCTTGCCCGCTCCATTGTAATGCATGGGCACCGATTCAGGGAGTTGATCCCAGATGAGGAACAAAAAGAGCAAAGGCAAAACTGAAACCAATGCCTGTACTAATGTGTTTAGTTTTTGTGTTTTCATTTTAGTTCTTTTTATTGGGTTTTTTATTGAATTGCAGCATCCAGCTGAGAATGTCGTCAAGCACCGTGGTATCCAGGCGGTAGATCACAAACTGTCCTTTTTTTTCGCTTTCTATCAAACCCGCACGCCGCAACAAATCCAAATGATGCGAAATGCTTGGGGCCGAAATGCTGAAGTGCCCTGCAATTTCTCCGGCCGTGAGGTCCTTTTTGCGAAGGAGCTCCAAAATCTCGCGCCTGGTGGCATCATTGAGGGCTTTAAAGGCCAGGTTCAATTGCATTACTTATATATTTAGACAAATATCTAAATACTACTTTGATTTTGCAAATTCCAGCTGGAATTCCGATGAAGGTTTATTTCGGGGATTTGTTGGGCGCCCCCCCGACGATCAAAAAACCAAATTCACTCTGGAAAGTTTTTTGATGTCGGGGTCGGGCTGCTACAGGCTGCGCTATCGCTTCGGCCTCCTCGGGTGAGGCTCCGCTGCGCTTCACTCACCCTGCGGGGGCTAAACCTTTCGCATCCCTAGCGCAGAATTCACGACAGCTTATAGATTGAAAATGACTATTCCGCTTTCACCAGCTTTCTTCTGGCCAGAACCACTCCGTCTGAAACAATGTTTAGTGTATACAAACCCGCTTTTAGATTTACAAGGTTTAAACTGCCTCTTGAATAGGAGAACTCCGATAACACTTCCTTACCCAGGAGGTCATGTACCTGCACCTGAAACTGTTCAGGAGCATTTTCTCCGCTGAATTCAATTTTAATATTACCTGAGGCCGGGTTGGGAAAAACATTCAGTTCCAAACCCTCCAAAGTAAATTCTTCTTTACCAACCGTTGTAAAATCACAGGGCAGGTTATAGCCCGGGTTTTGGTAGAGAGGGAAATTGTTGTCGCTGTAACAAACAAAACTCCCGGGACTGTAATCGTCAACAATACAAACGAAATAAGGATACATAAAACTGTCAATTCCTCCTATTTTCTCAATCAAGGTTAGTGTTTGGGAGGAAGGTGTGATTATTTTAATGCGCTTTAAATTCACACTATTGATGACCACATGATCCGTGTCGATAACGGTCAACACAGGTCTTGGAAAAGTACATGGCATCTGATTGGGGTTGTACTTTTGGGTCATGCGCCATTTATCTCCAATGTTTGCGTTAAAATTAGCGATGGTATCATACACCGAAGTCGTTTGATTGTAAACATAGAGCACCTTATTAGCCTCATAGATTTTTGCACTAAAGTAACTAAGGGCAACCGTTGGAGAATTTACCGTATTCACCTGTCCTATAAATCCCCCATCAAGGGTATAGTAAGTGGTATTGCCTTGCACGATGGTGCTGGTCACCGTTACTTTCATGTACCCATCCTGATATGGCATAAATGGGTTATAAACCCGATAATGCCACTCCGCCCCCGGCGCACACCAGGTTTGGGCATTGACTGATTGGGTAAAAAATAAAATCAAGAAAAGGAGTAAAGCTTTTTTCATAACAGAAGATTTAGATGAATAAAATGTCCCTTAAATAAATATAGTGAAAAAAAACATGGCTTTTTAAACCACTGCCATTTTCTACTCCCTGACTTTATAAGCGGACAGCTTTTTAGGATAAAATTATCCCAAACAAAAAACCCCGATTCCAGAACCGGGGTTTTAATATCCTATTTGAGGAGGGGCTGAGTGCCAATTGACTTAACCACAGAGTCCACAGAGTTTTGCACAGAGTAACGCAGAGAAAACTTCTTAGTGAACCTTAGTGCTCTTAGTGTCTTAGTGGTCTAATTCCCAGCTGCCGACTAATGACTTTCGACTAAACTCTAATGACTATTATTGCGCTTCCAATTGTTTGCTCATACGCTTGCGGGTGTTTTCATCAAGATGAATTTTACGCAAACGGATGAAGCTCGGTGTGATCTCAACGTACTCGTCGCCCTGAATGTATTCCATAGCTTCTTCCAATGAGAATCTAATTTTAGGTACAATGCGCATTTTTTCATCCGTACCGCTGGCACGCATGTTAGTCAATTGTTTTTCTGTACACACGTTCACCACCAAATCATCAGGACGAATGTGTTCTCCAATGATCATACCAGGATAAATTTCTTCTCCGGCTTCGATGAAAAACTTACCGCGATCCTGTAACTTATCGATAGAATACGCTACCGCGGTTCCTTTGTCCTTGCTGATCAATACCCCAGCGATACGGCTAGGAATGTGTCCTTTCCAGGGCTCATAGGCTTTAAAACGGTGGGCCATGATGGCTTCACCTGCTGTAGCGGTCAACACGTTGTTGCGCAAACCGATGATGCCACGTGAAGGGATTTCAAACTCAATGTGGGTCAGGTCGCCTTTTGGTTCCATGATCAACAGATTTCCCTTGCGTTGTGTAACAAGGTCAATGACTTTACTTGAAGATTCCTGTGGAACGTCAACGGTCAATACTTCTATTGGTTCACATTTTTCTCCGTCAATTTCCTTAACGATTACCTGTGGTTGGCCCAATTGCAACTCATAGCCCTCGCGGCGCATGGTTTCAATCAATACGGACAAGTGAAGAATACCACGACCAAATACCAGATAAGAATCCGGTGAATTGGTTTCTTCCACACGCATGGCCAGGTTTTTTTCTAACTCTTTAAATAAACGATCGCGCAAGTGGCGTGAAGTAACGTATTTACCATCCTTACCAAAAAACGGAGAGTTGTTAATGGTAAACAGCATACTCATGGTTGGCTCATCAATGTTCATGGTAGGCATGCCTTCCGGATTTTCAAAATCCGCAACGGTGTCACCAATTTCAAATCCTTCGATGCCTGTAAACGCGCATATGTCCCCGGTTTCCACTTCGGCCACTTTTACTTTGCCCAATCCATCAAAAATGTACAATTCTTTAATGCGTGATTTTTGAATGCTGCCATTGCGTTTTACCACGCTCACTGGCATGCCTTCTTTTATGATTCCTCTGTAGACACGTCCTACGGCAATACGGCCGATAAAAGAAGAATAATCCAGAGAAGTAATTTGAATTTGAAGCGTTCCTTCTCTTTTTGGAGCGGTAGGAATATTTTCAAGAATGGTATCCAATAAATGGGTGATGTCTTTGGTTGGTGTTTTCCAATCCGGACCCATCCAGCCTTGTTTGCTGGAACCGTAAACGGTTGGGAAATTTAATTGCTCTTCGGTTGCGTCGAGGTTAAAAAACAAATCGAATACATTATCGTGTACTTCCTCAGGACGACAATTTGGTTTGTCAACTTTGTTGATTACCAATATGGCTTTTTTTCCGGCTGAGATGGCTTTTTGCAACACAAAACGGGTTTGCGGCATGGGCCCTTCAAATGCATCCACCAAAAGGATAACCCCATCGGCCATGTTCATCACACGCTCCACTTCACCGCCAAAATCGGCGTGACCCGGGGTGTCGATAATGTTGATTTTTGTGCCTTTATACTTTACAGAAACGTTTTTCGCAAGAATGGTGATGCCACGTTCGCGTTCGAGGTCGTTGTTATCAAGAATAAGCTCTCCGGTTTGTTGATTATCACGGAAAAGGTTACAGGTGTGTAAAATTTTGTCAACCAAAGTGGTTTTACCGTGGTCAACGTGGGCAATGATGGCAATGTTTCTAATTTCAGACATGAACTTTTTTTAAGGCCGTAAAGATAGTCAATTT
>Ga0154020_10002985_pt1 | contig 20539 bp, 20 predicted proteins | sample Klosneuvirus_201_FD_109709 | JGI IMG/M metagenome (GOLD analysis project Ga0154020, IMG submission 109709) | Active sludge microbial communities from wastewater, Klosterneuburg, Austria - Klosneuvirus_20160825_MG | ecosystem: Engineered > WWTP > Aerobic digester > Activated sludge | place... | reverse complement strand
GCGATACAAGCATCTGGAAACCATGCCGGAACTGCGCGTGATCTGTCCCGGTCGCGTCTATCGCGTCGATTCCGATGCCACGCATTCGCCGATGTTTCACCAGGTCGAGGGCCTCTGGGTGGGCGAGAGCGTCAGCTTCGCCGACCTCAAGGGCGTGGTCGCGGATTTCCTGAGGCGCTTCTTCGAGTCCGACGATCTGAAAGTGCGTTTCCGTCCTTCCTTCTTTCCGTTCACCGAGCCTTCGGCCGAGATCGATGTCGCTTTCATGAGCGGCGCGCTGGAAGGCCGCTGGCTGGAAATCGCCGGTTGCGGCATGGTCCATCCCAATGTGTTGCGCTTCGGCGGCTTCGATCCGGAAAAGTACACCGGCTTCGCCTTCGGCATGGGCCCGGACCGGCTGACCATGCTGCGTTATTCGATCCCCGATCTGCGCCTGTTCTTCGAAGGCGATCTGCGTTTCCTTTCGCAGTTCCAATAATCCATGCAATTCTCCGAATCCTGGCTGCGCAGCCTCTGCAATCCATCCCTGTCGAGCGAGGAGCTCTGCCATGTGCTGACCATGGCCGGCCTCGAGGTCGAGGAACGCCGTCCCGCCGGCGCCGACTTTTCGAATGTCGTCGTGGCCCAGGTTCTGAGCGTCGAAAAGCATCCCGATGCCGACAAGCTCAAGCTCTGCTCCGTCGATGTTGGCGGAACTATTCCGTTGCAAATCGTCTGCGGCGCGCCGAACGTTGCCGCCGGCATGAAGGTGCCCTGCGCGCGGGTCGGTGCCAATTTGCCGGGCATCGAAATAAAGCAGGCCAAGGTGCGCGGCATCGAGAGTTCCGGCATGTTGTGTTCGGCCCGCGAACTCGGCCTCTCCGACGACCATGGCGGCCTGCTGCCGTTGGCTGCCGATGCGAAAGTCGGCGAGGACATCCGCCGCCATCTCGATCTCGACGATCACCTGATCACCCTCAAGCTGACCCCGAACCGGGCCGATTGCCTTTCCCTGCTCGGCATTGCGCGCGAAGTGTCGGCACTGACAGGTGCACCGCTGCTGGCGCCCGACGTCAAGCCGGTCGCTGCAGTTGTGGCCGACACGCGGCAGGTGGTGCTCGATGCGCCCGCCTCATGCTCGCGTTACTGCGGCCGCATCATCCGCGGCATCGATGCCCGCTCCGCGACGCCGGAATGGATGAAACGGCGCATCGAACGCAGCGGTATCCGCGCCATCTCCTTCCTGGTCGACGTCACCAACTACGTCATGCTCGAACTCGGCCAGCCGCTGCATGCCTTCGACGATGCCGAACTTTCGGGTGCGATCCATGTGCGCCTGCCCAAACCGGGTGAAAAATTGCTGCTGCTGAACGAGCAGACCGTGACACCGTCGCCGGATACCGCCTTGATCGCCGACGATGAAAAGCCGCTGGCGATGGCCGGCATCATGGGCGGCGAGCATTCGGGCATCAATGATTCGACCCGCGACCTGTTCCTCGAAAGCGCCTTTTTCCCGCCCGCCGCAATCGCCGGCAAGGCGCGCGCACTGGGCTTCAGTTCCGACGCATCGCACCGCTACGAGCGCGGCGTCGATTTCGAGTTGCAGCGCACTGCTATCGAGCGCGCGACGCAACTGATCCTTGATACCTGTGGCGGCCAGCCGGGGCCGGTGGTGGAAACCGTGGCCGCCGACCACCTGCCGCAGCGTTGTCCGGTCCGTTTGCGCAGTGCCCGTGCCGCGAGGGTGCTGGGCATCACGCTGCCCGAGGCGCGGATTGAGGCGATGTTACGCGGCCTCGGATTGCAGGTCGAAAAGACTTCGGAAGGTTTCAGTGTGACGCCGCCGTCCTTCCGCTTCGATATCGAGATAGAGGAAGACCTGATCGAGGAAATCGCCCGCATCCACGGTTATGACAACATTCCGTCGCAGCCACCGGTGGCGCTCATGGCGATGATGCCGGCCACCGAGTCGAGTCGCTCGCCGATGAGCCTGCGACGCGCGGTCGCCGAACGCGATTTTCACGAAGTGGTGACCTACAGTTTTGTCGATGCGACGTGGGAGTCCGACTTCGCCGCCAACCGTGCGCCCATCACGCTGGCGAATCCGATTGCCAGCCAGATGGGTGTCATGCGCTCGTCGCTGATCGGCGGTCTGGTCGGAGTCCTGGTCGCCAATCGCAAGCGGCAGGCCGAACGGGTCCGCGTATTCGAGTTGGGGCGCTGTTTTAGCAAGGACGCAGGCGCGGGTCCGGTCACTGGATTCGCCCAGCCCATGCGGCTGGCATGCCTTGCAGCGGGGGCGGCCCTCCCGGAACAATGGGGCTCGGCTGCTGGCCGGGTGGATTTCTACGATATCAAAGCCGATGTCGAGGCCTTGTTCGCCCCGCGCCGCCTCGAATTCATCAAGACCGGGCATCCGGCCCTGCATCCGGGCCGTTGTGCAACTGTCAGCCTGGATGGCCAGGCGGTGGGCATCCTTGGTGAACTGCATCCGCGCTGGGTGCAAAAGTACGAACTGGGTACCGCTCCGGTGGTTTTCGAGCTGGAATTGGCGGCCCTGCTGGAGACGCCATTCCCTCACTATGATGAGGTTTCGCGGTTCCCGGCCGTGATCCGCGATCTGGCCTTGGTGGTGGCTCAGAGCCAGTCCCTGGCCCCGTTACTGGCGGCCCTTCGCGCTGCGGCCCCGGCAATCGTGCGCGATGTTGCGCTGTTCGACGTATATCAGGGAAAGGGGCTCGGCGAAAACGAAAAGAGCCTTGCCTTTCGTATAGTTATGCAAGATACTCAACGTACTCTCGAGGATGCCGAAGTCGAGGCGGTGATCGCCAATCTGCTGACGGTTGCCACTCGCGACTTCAGTGCGTCTCTGCGGGGCTAAATGCAGTCGGAGCTTATATGACATTGACAAAGGCGGAACTCGCCGATCTGCTGTTCGAAAAAGTCGGCCTCAACAAGCGCGAAGCCAAGGACATGGTCGAGGCCTTCTTCGACGAAGTTCGCCTCGCCTTGGAAAAGGGCGACAGCGTCAAGCTGTCAGGCTTTGGCAACTTCCAGCTGCGCGAAAAACCGCAACGCCCCGGACGCAATCCGAAGACCGGCGAGGAAATTCCGATCACCGCTCGCCGTGTCGTTACCTTCCATGCCAGCCAGAAGCTCAAGGCGGCTGTCGAGGTTTTCCCGCGTGGCAACAGCCAGCCATAGCCGGGACGAGCTTCCGTCGATTCCGGCCAAGCGTTACTTCACCATCGGTGAGGTGAGCGAGTTGTGCGGCGTCAAGCCGCATGTGCTGCGCTACTGGGAGCAGGAGTTTACGCAACTGCGGCCCGTCAAGAGGCGCGGCAACCGGCGCTACTATCAGCACCATGAAGTCCTGCTGGTGCGGCGGATTCGCGAATTGCTGTATCAGGAAGGCTTCACCATCAGCGGTGCGCGCAACCGGCTCGAGGATGGCCCGGGCAAGATGCACGATGCACCGGAGGCGTTGGCCGGCGGAGTTGAATCGTCGGCGCGTGCGGAACTGGCTTCAATCATCGAATTCCTGCGTGCTTCCTGACATCTGCAAGCGTTTCCTTTGGTATAATTTGCGTTGTCGGGGCGTGGCGCAGCCTGGTAGCGCACTTGCATGGGGTGCAAGGGGTCGCGAGTTCGAATCCCGCCGCCCCGACCAGTAATACCAAGGGTTTCCGGCAATTAGCCGGAAACCCTTTTTCCTTGTTGTGTTGATTCCCCGGAAATGTACCCAATTGCGCATTTGGCTTTAGATCAATCACGGCTGACAATCTGACTCATGACCAACCAGACCAAATTCTGCTACCACTGCGGCACCCATCACCCGGTCGAGGAGATGCGCCAGATCGAAACCAAGGCGGGCAAGCGCTGGCGCTGCATACGCAGCATCCAGGCCACGCAGAAGACCGCTGAGGCGCGCGATGCCTTTGGTCGTCAGGTTTCCGCGATGAATACGGCGGAAGCCAGAAGCCACGCCCGACGCCTGAACGAGCTTCGTCAGGACAAGTGAGAAGCTTGCGGCGATTGCCGCGTCGCGAGGGTTGATCCTTTGCCCTGATCCTGCCCCGGATCGTTTGAGAAGCGGAAACAAGAGGGCATTCCTCGTCAAATTCCGGATTACAGGGCAGCAGTCGCGGGCGCAGGATGATGGAAACGTCAAGCCTCAAGAGGACAATTCCATGCGCATTGAATCCGTCGAACTGGTAGCACTGCCCAATGCTCCTGCCTGGCAGGAGAAGGTTTACCGGGCCCACCTTGATACCGGCGAGGACATGGATTTGTTCCAGCAGCACTGGGACGTGCCTTTGCCGCCGGAAAGCCTGGTCGGACTGACGGTCGACGAGGCACGAAAAAGGCGCAATGAGCGAATGTTCGCCATTGCTTCCGGCAACCACTAGGGATTCGGTAGCGAGGGACGCTCAGTCCGCGGACTTGAACGGCAGACGAGCCGCGGTTTCAGCTTCGTAGTCCTGCATCGCTGAATCCTCGCGGACAATGAAGTCGGCGACGGCCCGGCGCATGCCGGGATGCGCGATCCAGAATGCCGAGCAGGTGGCTACCGGCTCGAAGCCGCGGGCAAGTTTGTGTTCTCCCTGGGCGCCTGGCTCGAAACCTTGCAGGCCGTGGCGGATGCAGTATTCGATGCCCTGGTAATAGCAAAGCTCGAAGTGCAGGCCGGGTATCTCGATCGCAGTGCCCCAATGGCGGCCATAGAGCGTGCGATCGTCGAGGTAGCAGATCGCCGAGGCCACCGGTTTCTCGTCGAGGAAGGCGATGAAGACGACCAGCCGGCGAGCCAGCAGCGCACCGACCTCGATAAAGAAGTCCACCGGGAAGGCCGGGTGGTTGCCGTAGCGGGCAAAGGTATCGCGATACTGGCCGTGGATGACATGCCAGAGCTTTGGGTCGATCTCGTCGCCATGCCGGGCTTCCAGCCTCAGACCTGATTCGCGCACCAGCCTGCGTTCGCGTTTGAGCTTCTTGCGCTTGTCGGCGGTGAAGCCGGTGAGGAAGTCGTCAAAGTCGCGGTAGCCGCGATTGAACCAATGGAACTGCACGCCGCGTCGCATCAGGAGACCGGCTGCTTCCAGGCGGGCACGATCTTCTTCTTCGACAAACAGGCATTGCCAGGAGGACGCCTCGAACCGGCGAGCGACTTCCAGTGCCGCCTCGATCAGTGCCGGCGCCACGACGCTTCGTTCAATGCCCCGTCGAACCAGCAGGCGCGGCCCGGGCGAGGGCGTATAAGGTATGCCGCTGACCAGCTTGGGGTAGTAATCGAGCCCGGCGCGCTGCCAGGCGGAGGCCCAGCTCCAGTCCCGCGAGAAGTCGCCGAAGGAGTGGGTGCGCAGATAGAGCGGCAGGAGTCCGAGCAGCAGGACGCCATCGTAGAGTGCAAGATGCTGCGCCTGCCAGCCCATCGCCGTACCGCCAGCGCCGACTTTCTCCGCGGTGCCGAGGAAGGCGCGGCTGGCAAACGGGTCGTCGCCGTGGTCGAGCAGCTTCCAGTCGGATTCGGGGATGTCGGTCGCGGCTTCGTGCAGGACTATTTCCATGGCAGGCAATCCTAACGCTCATGGTCGATGAAGACCACCCGCTGATGATGAAACACGCGAAAAGCGAATTGAAGGCCCGCCCCTCCCATCCTCCCCTGGCTTTGCCTGCCGGGGAATCCGCTTCGCGGGCCAGCAACGGGGAGGCTTCTGATCAGCTCGCTGCGCTCGGCTATCACTCGTCGCTCCGAGCGTGTTGCTTCACGTTAATCTGTGCTTAACCGAACTGCGGGATAGAGGCATAGTCCTGTTCTGTTCCGGCCATCGGTGGTGGGTCGGCATGGGCTAAAATGAATCTCGGTTTTTTGACATCTCCGGCTCTGACCCCATGCGCATCCTGCTCAGCAACGACGACGGCTATTTCGCGCCGGGGCTCGCCCAGCTTGCGACCAGCCTTGCCGATCTGGGCGATATCGTGGTGGTCGCTCCGGAGCTGAATCGCAGCGGGGCGAGCAACTCCTTGACGCTGGATCGTCCGATGCATCTGCGGCGGGCGGGCAACGGTTTCATGTACGTCAGCGGCACGCCGTCGGACTGCGTGCATCTGGCGGTTACCGGCGTGCTCGACCACCAGCCGGACATGGTGGTGTCGGGCATCAATCTCGGCGCCAACATGGGCGACGATACGATCTACTCCGGCACCGTGGCCGCGGCCACGGAAGGCTATCTGCTCGGCGTGCCTTCGATTGCAGTTTCACTGGCCAGTTTCGAGGGCCGCCATTTCGCCACGGCAGGGCGCGTGGCGCGTGAACTGGTGCAGCGTTTCAGCGCCACGCCGTTTGCCGAGCCGATCCTGTTGAATGTCAACGTGCCGGACATTCCCTACGAAGCATTGCGCGGCATCCAGGTCACCCGTTTGGGGCGCCGCCACAAGGCCGAACCGGCAGTCAAATCGGTCAGTCCGCGCGGCGAGACCTTGTTCTGGATTGGTGCCGCCGGTCCCGCCGCCGATGCCGGCGAAGGTACGGATTTTCATGCGGTCGAGCATGGCTGGGTGTCGGTCACGCCCCTGCAAATCGACCTAACCCATACCGAACAGCTTGCCGACGTGCGCCGCTGGTTCAACCCGGGAAAATGAACACGGCCACCGTCACCGGCATTGGCATGACATCTCAGCGCACCCGCACGCGCATGGTGGAGCGCCTGCGCGAGCAGGGCATCCGCGATACCCGGGTGCTGCACGCGATGGGACTGGTGCCGCGGCACATTTTCATTGAGCAGGCGCTGGCCAATCGCGCCTATGACGACACCGCCTTGCCGCTCGGTTTCGGCCAGACGATCTCGCAGCCTTACGTGGTGGCGCGCATGATCGAACTGCTGGTTGCCGGTCGCGAACTGGGCAAGACGCTGGAGATCGGCGCCGGCTGCGGCTATCAGGCGGCGATCCTGGGCGTCCTGTCGAAACACGTGTTCGCCGTGGAACGCGTTGCGCCCTTGCTGGCGCGGGCGCGCGACAACCTGAAGCAGCTCAAGCTTTCGCATATCCGCCTCAAGCACGCCGACGGCAATCTGGGGCTGCCGGAAGCCGCGCCATTTGATACCATCATATTGGCCGCTGCGGCGGCCGATGTGCCGCAAACGCTGCTGGCCCAATTGACGCCGGGCGGACGGTTGGTGATGCCGCTGGGCAGCGCGGAGCAGGTGATCAGCCTGGTCGAGCGGACTGAAAGCGGTTTTGTCGAAACTCGATTTGACGCGGTGCGCTTCGTGCCGTTGCTGCCGGGGGTGGAATGAGCGCTGTACGTCTGATTCTCGCTTTGCTGCTGCCGATCATCGGCGGCTGCGCCAGCCATGCGCCTGTACCGGTAGAGGAGCGCGGGAGTGCGCCCGCCACGGTCAAGCCATCGGCCCAGGCGGTGGTGGCGGCGACAGATTCCAGAATCGGTTATCACACCGTAAAGAAGGGCGACACGCTCTACAGCATTGCGCTGGACAACGGGCGGGACTACAAGGACGTAGCGGCCTGGAACAATCTCGAAAACCCCAACCGGATAACGATCGGCCAGCAACTGCGCGTCACGCCGCCTGACAATGGCGCTCCGGTCGCGGTGGCAAAGCCGGTGGCCTTTGGCGGGCCGGTCGAAGTCAAACAGGCGGCCGCGCCGGCCAGCGCCAATACCGAAACCCTCAAGCGCGAGCCGAAGGGCGGCAAACTGGCTTATTCCGATGAGGCGCTGGCGAAGGCGCGGCACGGCGAAGCAGCCGACAAGCCGGCAGAAACCAAATCCGAACCAAAGCCCGCCGAGCCAAAGCCTCTTGAGAAGCCCGTTGTCGCCAGCGATGACGTGGACTGGATGTGGCCCGCCAGCGGCAAGTTGATCGCTCCGTTTGCGGAGGCCGGCAGCAAGGGGCTCGATATTGCCGGCAAGGCCGGAGACCCGGTGCTGGCCGCGGCCAGCGGAGTCGTCTCGTATGCCGGCGCGGGTTTGCGCGGCTACGGCAATCTGGTGGTGCTGCGTCACAACGCGACCTATCTTTCCGTGTATGCCCACAACAGCAAGATACTGGTAAAGGAAAAGCAGTCCGTCACCAAAGGCCAGAAGATTGCCGAGATCGGCAGCACCGATTCGGACAGTCCACGCCTGCATTTCGAAATTCGTCACCAGGGTAAACCGGCCGATCCGCAGAAGTTTCTTCCTGCGCGTTGATGTTCCATGGGAGACGACGCTTTCCCGGCGGAGCGCGAAGACGCTGAGGCCGTTCCCGATTCGGACGAGTCGGGTTTAATCGAAGACATCACGCAGCTCTACCTTCACGAGATCGGCGCGACGCCGCTGTTGACCGCCGTGGAGGAAACCAGGCTGGCGCGCGCCGCGCGGGATGGTGACTTCGCCGCGCGCCAGCACATGATCGAAGCGAATCTGCGGCTGGTGGTCAGCATTGCGCGGCATTACCAGCATCGCGGCCTGCCGCTCGACGACCTGATTGAAGAGGGCAATCTGGGTTTGATCCATGCGCTCGAAAAATTTGATCCCGAGCGTGGTTTTCGCTTTTCCACCTACGCGACCTGGTGGATTCGCCAGCATGTCGAACGCGCGATCATGAACCAGTCGCGCACGGTGCGGCTGCCGATCTACGTGATCAAGGAACTCAATCTCGTGTTGCGCGCCATGCGCCGGCTCGACCGCGAGCGCGGCACGCAGGATGACGCGCACGGTGCCCTGCTGGACGACGTCGCGCGCCTGCTCGATCGTCCGGTGGACGAGGTTCGTCAGCTTCTGGTGCTCAACGAGCGTTCTTCCTCGCTTGATTCGCCGCTCGACATCGACCCCGACCTGTCGATGTCCGATTCGATGGCCGATGAAACCGCCGAAGACCCCGCAGCCCACCTTGCCCAGCATGAGGCCGAGGTGCTGGTCGCGGAATGGGTGGCGCAACTCACGGAGCGTCAGCGCCTGGTAGTTGAACGCCGTTATGGTCTGGGCGGCCATGATGCCACCACGCTCGAGCACATCGCGATTGACCTCGAACTGACGCGCGAACGGGTGCGGCAGATCCAGATGGAAGCATTGTCCAAGCTGAGGAAACGAATCGCGCGTGACGGACTCACGCCCGACGCGCTACTTTGAGATGCGCAGTGCCGCGGCGAGGTCCATCACGGCCGCGGCATAGAAGCTGCTGCGGTTGTAACGCGTGATGACATAGAAGTTGCGATAGCCGAGACGGTACTCGGTGGCGGCGTTGGGCGTGACCAGATCGATCAGCGCCGCCGGTCGGTCGGGGATCGCCGTATCGCCAGCGCCGAGTTTTAGTATGCCGGCATTTTCGACATCCATCTGCGCCGGAGTGAGTCGCGGCGCGATGCCTGCGTCGAGCAGCGCCCGCACGCCATCGCCTGCAGCGGTGACGATCACGGCGATCGGCGCGTCCCTTTCCCAACCGTGTTCGGCCAGGAAATTGCCGACGCTGCCGATTGCATCGCCTGGGCTGGTGGCGAGGTCGATGCGCCCGTCCTGATCGAAGTCGATCGCGAAACGCCGCCGGGAAGAGGGCAGGAACTGCGGCAAGCCGAGGGCGCCGGCGTAGGATCCGATGTAGCTCAGCGGGCTGCGGTTTTCCTCGCGGGCCAGCAGCAGCAATTGCTCCAGTTCCTTGCGAAACAACTCGGCGCGCGGTGGGTAGTCGAAGGCCAGCGTGGTCAGCGCGGCAAAGGTTCCGAAGCGGCCCAACTGTTTCCCGTAGAGGGTCTCGACGCCGATGATGGCCGCGATGATCTCCGCCGGTACGCCAAAGCGCCTCTCCGCGGCCGCCAATTCCATGGCATGGGCGTACATGAAACGTCGCCCTGCCGCGATGCGCCTGGACTCGACAAAGCGCCCTCGATAGGCCTGCCAGGAACGCACGGCGGGATCCTTGGGGGGCATGATGGCCTTGATCACCGCGGCGATCGGCTTGGTCTGGCCGAATAGCGTGTTCAGTGCCTCCACCTCGAAACCATGCCGGCCGTGCATCTCCTGCACAAATGCCTGCACGTCAGCGCGTTGGGCATAGGGTTCAGCCCGCGCGGTGGAAACGGCGAGGGCCAGCACTACCAGCAGCAGTCGCAGCGTCATGGATAAAAGGCGGAGACGTTGATCTTGAGTCGCGCCAGGTCAGCCGCCTGCGGCGAGGCGCCATAGCGCAAGCGCGCATACAGCTCGGCGATTTCCCGAATCCTTTCGGCATGGGCAGGGATTTGTCCGGCGGCACGCTCGGCAAAGGCTCGTGGCCCCTCCCACGGCTGCCATGCGATGCCGCGCTTGGCCAGCCGGGCGGTGAATCGCCGCCATGCGGCGAGCGCCGGATCGACGCGCAGTCGGTTGCGCAAAATCCAGCCGGTCAGTCCGAGCATCACCGCGCCGCAAAGCACGGAAAGAACCGCCGTCATGCTGCGCCAATCCGGCTCGCTCATTCCCAGGCTGGCGAGCAGATCCTTCTGGCGCTGCGGGTTGTAGCCCAGCACCCACTGGTTCCAGCCATTGGTGACCGCATCCAGGCGGTGGCGCAACTCCTTGAGCCAGGCCAGATCGCCGCGCGCCAGGAACGGCAGTCCTTCGCCGGCAGGCACTGCTGCTGCGAGATTGCTGTTGATGCGGCTGGGCGCCGAAATCGCCGTCGGATCGATACGCAGCCAGCCGCGTCCCGCAATCCAGACTTCGGCCCAGGCATGGGCATCGTACTGGCGCACCACCAGATAGCCGTCCACCGGATTCAACTCGCCTCCCTGGTAGCCGGCCACCACCCGCGCCGGAACGCCGGCGGCGCGCAGCGCAAAGACAAACGCGGCGGCGAAGTGTTCGCAGAAGCCGCGCTTGGTGTCGAACAGAAACTCATCGACCATGTCGGACCCCAAGAGAGGCGGGTTCAGCGTGTAGATGAGCAGCTGACGATTGAACAGGTTTTCGGCGGCAGCGAGGATCGCGGCACCATCGTCGCCATGTTGTGCGCGCCAGGAGGCGCTGATGGCACGCATGCGCGGGTTACCGTCCTTTGGCAGGACCAGTGCGCTGCGCAGGATGCTCGGTGTTTCGTTCAGGCCGGCGATCGCTTCCGGCCAGGCACGCTGCGTGTAACGCATGCGGTTGCGCACGGCCTGTCGCGCGACGGGTTGATAGTCGCTGGTCAGTGCGCTCTCCGGCGGCAAGGTGGCGGGCATCTCAAGCGCAAACAACCAGAATTTTCCATGTGGTTCAAGTGCCACTTCGTAGTCCACCGGCGCGCCGATTCCTGCATAGGGAACTTCGGGATAGACGCCCTGGGTTTGTGCGACTCGCCAAATGCGGCCGTCGAACGAGGGCATGACCGGGCCGCGCCAGTAGAGCTGCGACTGCGACGGAACCTCGCCCTTGAACTGCACGCGGAAGGCGATCGCATCCGACTGCGAAAGCTGTGCAATCGAGCCGGGTGCCATGGTGTCGGACAAGCCCGAAACGGCCGAAAAGCGATCCTGCGGAATCCCCCACAACGGCCCTTGCACACGGGGAAACAACACGAACAGCAACAGCATGAAAGGCAGCGCTTGAGCCAGCATCAGCCCTGCGCGGCGAATTTGCTGTTGTGGCTGCGGGCGGTCGTCGCTGGCCGCCAGCAGGGTGGCGGTAGTGATCAGCACGGTCAGGCAGGCCAGCAAGGCCGTGGGGATGGTTTGGGTAAACAGGAACTGGCCGAGGACCAGGAAGTAACACAGCAGTGCGGTGGCCACTGCATCGCGCGCGGAACGCAACTCCAGCAATTTGAGTCCTAGAAAGACCACCAGCAGGGCAATTCCCGGGGTGCGGCCAAGAGTAGTTCGGTATTGCAGAAAAACACCCACGGTGCCGGCAATCACCAGCAGGACGAGGAGCCAGCGCGGTGGCAAGCGCCATTGCCGCCACGTCAGTGCCGCACGCCAACTGAATGCGGCCCCGGCGGCAAGTGAGAGCCAGAGCGGAAGCTGCGGGGTCAGCGGCAAAAACGCTGCCAGCGCGGTAGCGAGCAGCCACCATGCCTGGCGGCTACTGACGGGACGGTTACTGCGTGCCATATAGCGCCAGTGAGCGCAGGCCGGCGCTGAGTTGCGCCGGTCCGTTGTCGGGGGCCAGGCGCACGGCGGGCATGCGCAATCCCCAGGCGAGCCCTGCCGCGTCGGCATCGATCATCCAGCGCGCGAGGATCGACAGGCGTTGCTCGATGTCGATTGAGGTGGATAGCGTGTTCCAGTCCAGCCAGAGCTGCTGTGCCGCCGCACCCGAGAACAGCTTGGTCAGCAAGGGGCCATCGTGTTGTCGCGCCACGGCCTTCCATGCCACATGGCGCGGCGAGTCGGCCGCCTGATGATTGCGCAAACCCGAAAAGTCATCCGCGCCGCGGCCGTCTTTGGTCGATCCGCGCGCCGATTCGCCGCCCCAGGGCAGGGGTGGCGCTTTGGCGGCCGGCATCGGATAGACCAGGCAGTTCATGTCGGGCACTGCATAGCTCCAGGCGCGCACCAGACCCAGCGGCCAGGTGGTCTCGATGGTGACGCGCGGCAGCGGCAGCCAGCCGCGCCTTGGGGCCGGGACATTCAGCGTGGCCACCGTTCGGGCATGCGGGCCGATGTCGACTTCAAGCGGAGCTTCGTCGTTGAGAAACAGGCGCAGGCTGGTTCGTGCATCAAGCCGCCGGTTTTCCAGTACCAGATCGAATTGGGCCGGGCTGCCGGCGAACACCGGTTCGCAACGACCGGGACGAATGGCGATGAGGACCAGATTGCGGAAAGTGTGGAGGATGGCGACGATGCCCAGTCCCGCCAACAGGTATACCAGTGCGTGGCCGAGGCTGAGGTTGTAGTTCATCGCGCCGAGCAGGATGACGCCCAGCGCCGTGGCGTAGGCCAGCCCGGCTCGCGTCGGCAGGACATAGACGCGACGCTGGGTGAGGACAATCGGGGCCGGTTCCGGCGGCCGCACGCGCAGCGCCCAGCGGACGAAGGTTTCGTGCAGCCGGTAGCGCAGGGAGGCAAGCATGTTCAGGGCAGCGGGACTGCCTCGATCAAGGCTGCGGCGACGGCCTCCACGTCGGTGCGGGTGGTGTCATCGGTCGGCCTCAGGCGATGGGCGATGACGCCGGGCAGCACGGCTTGTACATCTTCCGGCAGGACATGGTCGCGGCCGTCGAGCAAGGCCCAGGCGCGCGCCACGGCCAGCAACGCCAGGCAGGCGCGCGGCGAAAGCCCTGCCTGCCAGCGTGGCGCCGTCCGGGTGTGCGCTGCCAGGGCTTGCACATAGTCGATCAGGGCAGGCGAGGCATGCACGGCACGCACCCTGTCCTGCAACTCGATCAATTGCTGCGAGGTGATGCGCGGAACGAGATCGGCGAGCATCTGACGCCGGTCGGCGCCGGCCAGCAGTTCGCGTTCGGCCGCGGGGTCGGGATAGCCGAGCTCGATCTTGAGCAGGAAACGGTCAAGCTGGGATTCCGGCAGCGGGAAGGTGCCGATCTGATGCATCGGATTCTGCGTGGCTATGACAAAAAAGGGTTCCGGCAGGGCGCGGGTTTTCCCTTCTGCCGTCACCTGTCGCTCTTCCATGGCTTCGAGCAGGGCGCTTTGTGCCTTGGGCGTGGCGCGATTGATCTCGTCGGCCAGCACTACCTGGGTGAAGATCGGTCCCGGATGAAAATGGAAAGTGCCGCTCTCGCGATCAAAGATCGATACACCGAGAATGTCCGCGGGCAGCATGTCGCTGGTGAATTGTATGCGCTGAAAATCCATGCCCAAAACGCGGGCAAGGACGTGTGCCAGGGTGGTCTTGCCGACGCCCGGCAGATCTTCGATGAGCAGATGTCCGCGCGCCAGCAGGCAGGCCAGCGAGAGACGGATGGGCCACTCCTTGCCGAGGATGATGCGATTGATGTCGGCCAGAATGGCATCAAGTTGGGGGAGTCGCATGGGGGTCGGAGCTTTCCGAGGGCTTTGATGGATAATATGCGTTTGGTGACGGCGCTACGCTTGATGCCGATGAAATTGGCGTTAGCCTGCACTGAAACTACGTTTGCTCTACTTTAATTGTAAATCATCAGACAAGACGCCCGGAATGACAACTACCGCCTTCATTACCCACCGCGACTGCTGGCAGCACGACATGGGCGCCCACCATCCGGAATGCCCGGATCGGCTGGGGGCCATCAATGATCGCCTGATCGCATCGGGGCTCGATGTTTACCTGCAGTTTCACGACGCGCCGCTGGCGGAAGTGGAGCAGCTGCTGCGGGTGCATCCGCGTGACTACATCGACCACTTGCATGGCAGCAGTCCTGCCCATGGCATCGTGCATCTCGATCCCGATACCGCCATGTCGCCCGGCACCCTGCAGGCCGCCTTGCGCTCGGCGGGTGCCGGATGTCTTGCCACCGATCTGGTCATGCGCGGGGATGTGCAGAATGCCTTCTGCGCGGTGCGTCCCCCCGGCCATCACGCCGAACGGGCGAAAGCAATGGGTTTCTGTTTTCTCAACAATGTGGCCGTGGCTGCGCGGCATGCGCTGGAGGCGTGGGGGCTTTCGCGTGTCGCCATCATTGATTTCGATGTTCACCATGGCAACGGCACCGAGGAGATCTTTGCCGGTGACCCGCGAGTCCTGATGGCCGGCATTTTCCAGCATCCCTTTTACCCCTATTGCGGAACCGAAAATCCCGCAGCCAACATGTGCAATGTGCCTCTACCCGCCGGAACGCGTGGAGAAGACTTTCGGCAGGTGGTTTATGACATATGGCTGCCACGCCTACGCGAGTTCAAGCCGGAAATGGTCTTCATTTCGGCCGGCTTCGATGCTCATTACGAGGATGACATGGCCTCGCTGGGGCTGGTCGAGTCCGACTATGCCTGGGTCACCGAGCAGATCAAACAGGTGGCCGGCGAGTTTGCCAAGGGGCGCATCGTCTCCGTGCTGGAAGGTGGCTACGCCCTCTCCGCGATGGCCCGCAGCGTTGTCACGCACATCAAGGTGCTGGCTGATTTGTAAGCAGGGGTTGCAGGGTGTGCCGCGGCAGGGCCATCAGTTAGAATTCACCCTTCTTTGCCCTCATTCGGCTGCCGGTGGCAGCATTCAGTTTCGGATACGTTCATGAAGACCATACAGGGTTCCATTCCCGCCATACTCACGCCGATGCACGATGACGGCTCCCTCGACCTGCCCGGGTTGCAGCGGCTGCTCGACTGGCACATCGCCGAGGGTTCCGATGGCGTCGTGATCGTCGGCACGACCGGCGAGTCACCCACGGTGGATTACGCGGAACATTGCGCACTGATCGAGACCACGGTGAAGCACGTCGCCGGACGCATCCCGGTGATTGCCGGTACCGGCGCCAATTCCACCGCCGAAGCTGTCGAACTGGCGGAGTTTGCCCGGAAGGCCGGCGCCGACGCGCATCTTTCGGTGGTTCCCTACTACAACAAGCCGACCCAGGAAGGCCTGTTCCGGCACTTCAAGGCGATCGCCGAGGCAGTCGACCTGCCGATGATCGTGTACAACGTGCCGGGACGCACGGTGGCCGATCTTGCAACGGATACGACGCTGCGCCTGGTCGGGGTGCCCGGTATCGTCGGCATCAAGGACGCGACCGCCAACATCGAGCGCGGCTCGGACCTGCTGAAGCGCGCGCCGGCAGGATTCAGCGTGTATAGCGGTGATGACGCCACGGCCATCGCCCTGATGTTGCTCGGCGGCAAGGGTTCCATTTCCGTGACTGCAAACGTCGCACCGCGCCTCATGCACCAGATGTGCGCGGTAGCCATTGCCGGCGATCTGGTGACGGCGCGCGAGGCAAACTTCCGCTTGCTGGGCTTGCATCGCAATCTGTTTCACGAAGCCAATCCGATTCCGGTGAAGTGGGCCGCGCAGCAGATGGGCCTGATTGGAGGCGGCATCCGCCTGCCGATGACTCCGCTCTCGCCCGAATTCCATGAGCGCGTGCGCGCGGCCATGCGTGACGCCGGCATCGTCCTCTGACCAGGAAACCGACACTCAATGAATCGTTCATTCTCAATGCCGTCATGGGTTATTCCCGCCTTGCTGATCGGCTTGCTGGCCGGTTGCAGCGGCAATATCCTTCCGGAATCGAAAAAGATTGAATACAAGTCTGCGGGGAAATTGCCGCCATTGGAAATTCCTCCCGATCTGACCCAGCAAAGCCGCGACGAACGTTATGCCGTTCCGGATGTGTCCGCCAGCAAGGGTTCCGCTACCTACTCGGCGTATTCCAGCGAGCGGGCGGGGCAGGCACGCACCACTACTGCCCAGGACTTGCTGCCGCAGATCGACAAGATGCGCATCGAGCGCTCCGGTACCCAGCGCTGGCTGGTGGTCGGCGGCTCCCCGGAAAAGCTCTGGCCCAGCGTCAAGGAGTTCTGGCAGGAACTGGGCTTTCTGGTGAATGTGGAGATTCCTGAAGCGGGAATACTGGAAACCGACTGGGCCGAGAACCGCGCCAAACTGCCGCAGGACATCATTCGCGGCACCATCGGCAAGGTTTTCGACAGCCTTTACTCGACAGCAGAGCGCGACAAGTTCCGCACTCGTCTCGAAAAGGGTGCCGAACCGGGTACCGTGGAGATCTACATCAGCCATCGCGGCATGTACGAGATATTCGTCAACGAAGGCAAGAGCGACACCAAGTGGCAACCTCGCCCCGCCGACCCTGAACTGGAAGCCGAGATGTTGCGGCGCCTGATGGTGCGTTTGGGCGTCGAGGAGTCGCGTGCCAAGACGATGGTCGCGGCGGATCAGAAACAGGAACGCGCCAAACTTTCCCGGGCGACCGACGGCGCAGGTGCCTTGCTGCTGGAGGAAGCCTTCGATCGTGCCTGGCGACGCGTTGGTCTGGCGCTGGATCGCGTCGGCTTCACCGTGGAAGACCGCGACCGTTCGCAGGGACTGTATTTCGTGCGCTATGTCGATCCGGACATCGACGGCAAGAAGAAGGATGACGACAAGGGAATTCTTTCCAAACTGATGTTCTGGAAAGGCGGCACCAGTGACAAGCCGAGCCAGGCCCAATACCGCATCCATGTCAAGACTGCGGGCGAATCGACCACCGTGCAGGTCCTGACTCGCGAGGGTGGCGTCGATCGGTCGGATACTTCCAAGCGCATCCTGGGCCTGCTGCACGAACAGTTGAAGTAGGCAAGCCCAGGTGCGCTTCGCTTCGCTCGGCAGTGGCAGCCGGGGCAATGCCTTGCTGGTCGAGGCGGGCACTACCCGCTTGCTGATCGATGCCGGCTTTGGTCCACGCGAGATGTCGCGTCGGCTGGAACGGCTGGGCCTGGCGGCCGAAGACATCGATACCGTGCTGGTAACGCATGAACACGCCGACCACATCGGAGGCGCCTTTGCCTGTGCGCGGCGATTTGGTTGGGCCGTGCTGCTGACGCATGGGACTTTGGCCGCGTCACGCAGCGATCACGTCGACGTGCGCACCACGATCATCGACAGCCATGAATCGTTCCCGGTCGGCGATATTTGCGTGCATCCTTTCCCGGTTCCGCACGATGCCCGCGAACCCGTGCAATTTGTCCTTGCTGATGGCGCGAGCCGGCTTGGTGTGCTGACGGATGCGGGTCACGTGACGGCACATATGGTCGCCATGCTGGATGCCTGTGACGCGCTGGTTGTGGAGTGCAATCACGATGCACGTATGCTGGCGGAAGGTAGATATCCGCAGGCGCTGAAGCGGCGTATCGGTGGCCTGTGGGGGCATTTGGACAATGCCGCGGCCGCAGCGTTGCTGTCGCAAATAGGTCACTCGGGTTTGCGCCACGTGGTGGCGGCACACCTCTCGGAGGAAAATAACAGCCCGGAGCTGGCTCAGGCGGCACTATCCTCGGTGCTGGGATGCGGACCGGATTGGATCGGCATTGCGACCCAGGAAGAGGGATTCGCCTGGCGCGACCTTTGAGTCGCTAACACTTGCCTGGAAAACAAAAAAGCCAGCCCGAAGGCTGGCTTTTTCTTGCCCGAAGGCGGGTGAAGAATTACTTCTTCGCCGGAGCGGCAGCCGGAGCAGCAGCAGCGGGAGCAGCAGCCGGAGCGGCAGCAGCCGGAGCGGCAGCGGCGGGAGCAGCAGCAGCAGCAGCCGGAGCAGCGCCAGCAGCGGGAGCGGCAGCCGGGGCGGCGGCATCAGCCTTGGGGGCTTCAGCGGGCTTAGGAGCTTCAGCGGGCTTCGGGGCTTCGACCTTGGGGGCTTCGGCGGGCTTCGGGGCTTCGGTCTTGCCACAAGCGGACACAGCCAGGGCGAGGAGGGCGGCTACGAGGAGAGATTGCTTCATGTGATTTCCTTTATCGATAGAGGAGAAACTTGGATGTAGAACTGGCAAAACAATGCCGGGTGCGACCCGACAACCGTCAAGTATAGCAACACTTTGCGTCGCCGCGCAATCCGGATGATGGCGAAGCGTGAAATTCTCCGCTCTCAAAGTCCGGTGGTGCTGGTCGACAAACAGGGATGGGATAGTTCCCACAGTTCCTCGAAGCGTTGCCGCCAGGGATTGATGTAGTTCGGATCGTCGAGAATGAGCGCGCTGCGCGGCTGGTCGACATGGAAACGGCGGACACCGTGGCCTTCGTCGGCCAGCACGTGTGTATCCGCCAGATGACGCAGGTTGTCCGGGCTCTGACGCACGTGGACGACATGCGAAAAGCGGGTGATGAACTGCATCAGGCGTGGCGCATTGCGCTCCACGGGTCCGGGGTCGTGCAGCACCACGCGGATTCTGCGCAAGCTGTCCATCTGCAGAAAGTTTGCCAGCACCTCAAGGCGTGCCTTGTCTTCGAGCCGCAGGGCGGCAAGATCGCGATCGAAAATCAGGATGTCGTTTTCGGCCCGGCCCAGGATCGTATCGCAAGCCTGGCGATACTCGGTTTCACTGGTAATCAGCGTGTAGGCTGGGCTCATTGTCGACAATGGGCGATGCGGCTGAGCTTCATGCGCCGATTATAATCGCCCCCTTTTGCCGAACCGACCCCGATACTCGCCATGCCGCTTGCACATATCGAATCCCTGGATCATGAAGGACGCGGCGTTGCGCACGTTGACGGCAAGGTCATCTTTATCGAGGGCTCCCTGCCTGGCGAATTGGTCGAATACGGCAGCTATCGCCGCAAGCCGAGCTACGAAAAGGCTCATGCCCTGCGCGTGCTGAGAGCGTCGAGTCAGCGAGTCTCACCCCCTTGCCCGCACTTCGGTACCTGCGGCGGTTGCTCGATGCAGCACCTCAATCTCTCGGATCAGACCGCTGCCAAGCAGCGAGTGCTCGAAGATGCCCTCTGGCACATCGCCAAACTCAAGCCCGAACAGCTATTCCCCCCCATAGCGGGAACCGCATGGGGCTATCGACTACGCGCCCGGCTTTCGGTGCGCTACGTGGCGAGCAAGGGCGGCGCGCTGGTCGGCTTCCGCGAGAAGCACAGCAGCTACGTGGCCGTGATGGATTCCTGCGCGGTGCTGCCACCCCATGTGTCTGCATTGATACCGGCGCTCAAGACCCTGGTCGAAGGCATGTCGCAGCCTGATCGGATGCCGCAGATCGAGGTCGCAGTGGGCGGAGCGCGGACAGTGCTCTTGTTGCGTCATCTGGAGGCGCTGACATCCGACGATCTGGATCGCCTGCGACACTTTGCCGATGCGCACGGGATTATCTGGTATTTGCAGTCAAAGGGACCGGAGACGGTTTCCCTGTTTCATCCGGTCGATGCGGGCCTGCTGAGCTATGAATTGCCGGATTTCGGTCTCGAATTGCTGTTTCACCCGACCGAGTTCACGCAAGTCAATATTGGCGTCAATCGCATGCTGGTGCGTCGCGCCATGGCCCTGCTCAAGCCGCGGGCGGGCGAGCGGATTGCCGATTTGTTCTGCGGTCTGGGAAATTTTACCCTGCCCATCGCCCGGCTGGGGGCGAAGGTTCTCGGCGTGGAGGGCAGCGCTGCGCTGGTCGAGCGCGCCCAGGAAAACGCCGTGCACAACGGTCTGTCGGCCCTGTGCGAGTTCGCCGTTGCCAACCTGTTCGAGGCGACGGAGGAAAGTTTTGCCGCCCTTGGATCCCTGGACAAATTGCTGATCGATCCGCCGCGCGAAGGCGCAATTGCGCTGGTCAAGGCGCTGCCGGCGGAAGGCGGTCCGCGCTGCATAGTCTATGTGTCTTGCAGCCCGGCAACCCTCGCGCGCGACGCGGCGGTGCTGGTTCATGAGAAGGGCTACCGCCTGCGTGGCGCGGGAATCGCCAACATGTTTCCGCACACGTCCCATCTCGAATCGATCGCCCTGTTCGAAAAATGAGCGGTCGCTGAAATGAGAAACGGCGACCATGGAGAACGCGGTCGCCGTTTTTCATTGGGTCGCCGTGTCGCCGGCGCCGACTTTCTTGTCAGTCGCGATCGCCCGTGAAGGCCATCAGCAGATGCAGCAGGCTGACAAACACGTTATAGACATCCAGATACACGGCCAGCGTAGCCGTGATGTAGTTGTCCTCGCCGCCCTGCACGATGCGGTTGATGTCGTAAAGGATG
>Ga0154020_10002984_pt1 | contig 20549 bp, 25 predicted proteins | sample Klosneuvirus_201_FD_109709 | JGI IMG/M metagenome (GOLD analysis project Ga0154020, IMG submission 109709) | Active sludge microbial communities from wastewater, Klosterneuburg, Austria - Klosneuvirus_20160825_MG | ecosystem: Engineered > WWTP > Aerobic digester > Activated sludge | place... | reverse complement strand
GAGCAGACCACGCTGTACCGCCTGGTGCAGCAGCACGCGGCCAGTTTCATCGCGCAGACCGAGGCCAGCACGGGCGCCGAGTTGCCGCGGTTCATCAAGCACGAGTTCGACGCCTTCCTCGAGTGCGGCATCCTGGCCCACGGCTTCTTGCGCCTGCGCTGCGGCGAGTGCGGCCACGACAAGCTGCTGGCGTTCAGCTGCAAGCGGCGGGGGTTCTGCCCGTCATGCGGTGCGCGGCGGATGTCGCAGACCGCGGCGCACCTGGTGGACCACGTCATCCCCCATGTGCCGGTGCGGCAATGGGTGCTGTCGCTGCCGATCCCGCTGCGCGTGCTGCTGGCCGCACAGCCCGAACTGGTCACGCCGGTGCTGCAGGTGGTGCAGCGCGTGCTCACGCGACATCTGCTGGACGCTGCCGGGCTCAAGGCCGACGAAGGTCATGGCGGCTCGGTCACGCTGATACAACGCTTTGGGTCGGCCGCGAACCTCAACATACATCTTCACGGCCTGCTGCTGGACGGGGTGTACCGGCGTGGTGCCGATGGCGTGCCGCAGTTCGTCGAAGTGGGCTCGCCCACCGACGACGAGGTGCATGAGCTGTTGCAGATCATCATCGCCCGACCGATGAAGATGCTCACGCGCCGGGGTGTGCTGGTCGAGGACATGGGGCAGACCTACCTGGCCGAGCCGGATACCGACGGCGAGGAGGCGCGCACGCTGCCGTACGCTGCAGGCGGCAGCGGTCACTTACCGCATTGCCTTCGGCCCCCGCGCCGGACAGAAGGTGCTGACGCTCAGGGGCGCGACGCCACGCGAGACCACGCCGCGCCAGGCCCTGTGCGCCGACATCGACGGATTCAGCCTGCACGCCGCGGTGCGAGTCGAGGCACATGACCGCAAGCGGCTGGACCAGCTGTGCCGCTACATCACCCGCCCCTCGCGGTCGGACGAACGGGAGCAGCGCAACGCCGCTGGCCAGGTCGAGCTCAGGCTCAAGACGCCGTGGCGCGACGGCACGACGCATCTGGTGATAAGCCCGCTGGAGTGTGGGCACATTGAGCCGGGCAATCGTGCCTGCAACGATGTGTTCGCCTGCCTGCGCTGCGCGCACCAGGCCGATGCGGACGTCAACGCCGCATCGAATATCCGCGACGGCGCCAAGGGCCTCTGGGGCGACGCCGACAAGGTCGTCGTCGCCACCAGCACGGCCTTGCTGCTCGCGCAGCAGGCCAGGCCCAAGCGCAGCTTCAGGAAGAAGACCAGGGAAACACGACCGGAGGACTTCTGGCGCAGGCCTGTTCGAAGCGCGGGGGCTTCCTCCACGCTCAGGGCAGGAAACGGATCGCGGCAACGCGGCCAAGCGGGCCGCTATCGCGGCCCTCGCGAAGCTCGGTCCTTCAGGGCCGAGAGTAGTCACCGTCGCCCTCTTGGACTCCATACTTGACTGTCAAGGCGTGCCGCGCAGCACAATCGGCTTGATTTTCAGGCGCTGTGCATTGCGGCTCAGGACCACGTCCAGAGTTGCCATGTGTTTCGCGCTGGCAGTCTCGGCACAGGCCAGGTGCAAGGCGTCGCCGGCGCGCAGCGCGCTTGCCGGATCGAGTACCAGTTCTGCCGCACGATGGAAGTTGGCGGGCTCGACTGGAAGCAGTCGAAGGTCGGCAGCCACCATACGTTCGAAGCGGGTCCAGGCACCCTGTGCCTGCTGCGCGTCGATGGCACCGGTCCGCTGCTTGATGCCGAGGGCGCTGGCAAACTCCGGAACGCACCAAGCCGCAGCGACGAGTTCGTCTTTCTCGCGGGCGTACCAGTTGGCGACCGCCACGCTGTGCGGTTCGTTCAGGAACAACGACACGAGTACGCTGGTGTCGACATAGACCATGTCAGTACCGCGCCCCGCCCCGCAGTTCCTCCATTACGGGCTCGCTCATGGGCATGGCACCGCGGGCCTCGGTCAACTCGAGCGCAAATGCCTTGCGATTCCATTGCGCCGGCCGAATTGACAGGCTACCGTCCACGGTGAGTTGGGCCTCCACGGTGGCCCCTTCGCGCAATCCGAGTCGACGCACGACTTCGGAAGGGATCCGCAGGGCAAGACTGTTACCCCATCTGGCTACTTGTAGATCCATGTTGTATATCCTGAAATGTTTATACATCCTACTTGCTCAACGTCAGATGTCAAGCGGTCGCTGCATTGAAGGCGCCAGAAGCCATCCTCAGACAAGCACCGTGGGTGGGCGATGCCCATCTGTCCGGCGCGCTCCGATCGCCGCCCCGGACCACTGCAGGTTCGTTGGATGTCCCGATAGCTGACGCCGACGAACGACAGGAGAATGGCCGTTATGGCAAGACTTGCATACCGCCAGGAAGAGTCGTTCGCGGAGGGCGGCTTCCTGGAAGCCTGAGCGCCCACTGCGCGATGCAAGCTGTTCGCCACCGTCGAGCTGTCCATCGACGCGCGCGAACGGCCGTCCAATTACTCCCAGGACGTTTCGGGATCCAGATGTCGCGCCAACTCCATGACGTCGTGTAGCACCCGACCGACGACAACCAGGGCAGGTTCAGTGCGGTAGACGAGAAAGTGGCGCGGCCTGCGGACAAGCTCCACACTGGGCCTGACGCGGGATCGGCTCAGTCGCAGGTGCCACGATCGGACACCTGCGCCGAGTTCGGGTCGCGCGACGCTGCCGGGCCTGTCGGGCTGGCTTGCCACGTCGCGTAGCGCGGCCACGATCAAGCTCTCGTAGCGGTGTCGAGCTGCCTCGCCAAGTTGCTCATGAGTCCACGCAAGGATGCCCAGGACGTCGCCCTGCGCGGCTTTCGACAGCCGATAGCGGAACATCAACTCGCCGTCTTGGCGCGCTGCGCAGCGCTACGCCCCAGCTGTCCGATGAAGTCTTCGAGCTGATCATCAGCCACATCCACGTACCGACCGGCGGACACATCAGCCCAACCCTGACGTGCCGCCTGCTTCAGGGCCTTGAGCTTGGCGTCTTCGAGGCGCTCGCGCTCCTCGATGAGTCGAAGCCCTTCGCGCAGAACCTCGCTGGCGTTCTGGTAGCGCCCGGACCGCACCAGGGTTTCAACCATCTGCTGTTGACGATCACTCAGCACGACGTTTCGAGTTGGCATGGTGTTAGCTCCCAAGAATGCGAGCGACAAGCCCGCTTGGCAATAACTGGCAGATTATGCCAGTGACAGCTGACCGAGGACCCGCGGATTCCGCCGGCCGCTCGCGGGCGGTCGGAACAACCGTCTTCGGGACTGCAACGGGTCGTCGGCCGCCCGCGATCGGCCGCCGCTGAAGGTCAGGTGACCGTCCCATCGCCGACATCCCGGCGTCCGGGTCATGGCCGCAGGCTTCACCGGCCAAGCTTGGCCGCGCCACGCCCGGCGGTGTGCCCGACCAGCACGTCCGCGTACCGCTCGACGTTGAACCGGAAAGTCCCCCGAAAATTGATGTGCGAGAAGTGCGCCGGGCCTTTCCGCCGCAGCCAGTCCTCTTCGATGCTGACGCCATCGTGGCTGAGCCGTGCCACCACAGTGTCCACGCGACTTGTGTTCCAGGCCGGCCGGGTAGGCAGGTTCTGGGCGCCGATGAAGCGCTTGGCGAAGGACACGGCGACACCCTTCGGGCAGTCGAAACCGCCAATCTACCTGGGTCAGGCGCGGCCCGAATCCCTGCCTGCCCTGGTGCTACACCGGGCGGCCACCGCCCGGCCAGCGGCCACCGTGTCAATTTGCGGGAAAGGTGCGATTACCTCGGATAGCGGGTCTGGACAGCGGCCGTAGCGTTTCCGTCGGGTGGTGGACAGGAAGCTGACCGGCATGGCTCAAAGCGCCTCGGTGCAGAAGGTGGCGGGTGTGACGATGCGCGTGCGCCCGTGGCTACCACGTTGCAGCAGTCCGGCGCGGTGATCGCCTGTCACCAGGTAGTCGGCCTCGCCGGTTAAGGCCATCGCCAGCAGGAAGGCATCGTTCGGGTCGCTAACCTCGATGCCCTCCGGCAGAGGGGGCTGCGCATCCAGCATGATCGAACGCCGCATGTTGTTGACCATCGTGCCGACGCGGTGCGGTTGAAGCACGTCCTTGAATTTCGCGTAGCGGCTCGCGCGGCGCAACTCGCCGATTTGTACGGCCGACGTCACCAGGTCGAAACGATCCTTCTGCCATGCGCGATAGATGGCGTCCGGCCAGCCGTGCGGCGACAGCAGCGCACTGAGCAGCATGTTGGTGTCCAGGACGACCCGCATCAGCGCTCACGCGCCCATTGCACGGCTTCGTTCACGATGGCAGTCAAGTCGGCCTCGCTCACATTGGCGTTCGCCACCTTGGCCTCCTCAACAGCACGCTCGAAGATGTAGGTGCGTACCGCCTGCTCGATGAAACGCGACAGGTCGCCCTTGCGGCCGCCGCCTTGCGACGCAAGGAACATGCGGACGGACTGATCCGTGTCTGACGACACGGCGAGGTTCCAGCGCACGGTGCTCATGATGCCTCCATTGAATGTTTACACACATAGGTGTTTATACGCCATTTTGGCAGCGCTTGCAGCTGTTCAATAAGGCCTTCGCTTTACGAGACTCTTCCGCGCCACCCGGCGCGCAAACTCAAACACCTGGCCGAACTGATGGGCACAGCCTGATGGAACGCAAGGTCGGACTGCTTAGCCTGAACGACCGCATCGACACCACCAGCGCCCAAGGGCGGTTCGTGGTCAACCTGTTCGCCGCGCTGGCCGAGTTCGAGCCCGAGCTGATCCGCGAGCGCACCCAGGCCGGGCTGTCGGCGGCACGGGCGCGCGGCCGGGTCGGCGGGCGAGCCAAAGTCTTGATACCCCAGGCCGAGGCGACGGCGCTGACCGCTGACACGCTGTACCGCTAGCGCAAACTGTCGGTGACCGCCATCGCGCAGAAGCTGGAAGTTTCCAAGAGCACGCTGTACAGCTACTTGCCGCATCGCGGCGTCGAGATCGGCCACAACAAAAAGCCGGCGCAGACCCAGCCAGGCGCATCGACAGGCGCTGACGAGGCCGAGAGGCTGCCCAATGGTGACTATGTGCTGAAGGTGCCGTATAGCAGTGACGACGACCTCGACAAGCGCGTGCACGATCTGTTTGGCGAAATCTCCAGCGAAGTGGACGACCGCAACTGCTTCTCGGAGAGCAATGCTCGCATGGACGGCACCGACCGCCACTGGCGACGAGTGCTTAAGTCGGTTGGCTGTTCCATTGCTCCCCGAACCCCAGGCCCGCGGCCACGCCCCGAATGCCAGGATGTCGGCGATGGGACGGTCATCTGACCTTCAGCGGCGGCCGGTCGCGGGCGGCCAACGACCCTGAGCTGAACTTCATCCCCTCCGATCCCAGGCCGCGAAGCGGTCGGCCGAAACGCGATCTTGATCGACGACAGCCGGCGTCCTCGGGCGGACCGCAGTGATTCGGGACGAGCACAGACGGTTGGGCTTCACCTTACTACGTGAGTCGCACGAGAATCTACCCTCGCTGTTCAGTCTGAGGACCCACATGTCGACGCTCCTCGTCTCCTCGAAAGGCCAGATCGTGTTGCCAGCCGAAATGCGGCGCCGACTCGGTATGGGTGCGGGCGCCAGGATCGAGGTGCTGGAAGAGCCGGACGGATTGAAGTTGCGGGTCGTCCGTTCGGTCGCCACGGCCGACGTGACCGACATGGCTGGCATGGTCAAGGCGCCATCGTGCGGGGTCCCGCGCCGCTTGGAGGACTTCGACCCTGCATCGCTGCTGACCCGTTCGCGGCGCGGCAAGTCATGAGGGCGCTGGATACGAACGTCCTGGCACGATTCTTCGTCGATGATGCCGACGATGCTCAGGCTGCCAGACAACGGCCTGCGGCCATCGCAGCGCTTGCCGAACGATCGTTCGTCTCGGTGACCGTGTTGCTTGAACTGGAGTGGGTCATGCGCGGGTTCTACGAACTGCCGGCAAGGGACGTGTCCCGCGTGTTTCGTGCGCTGGCGAGCAATGAACACATCGCGCTCGAAGAGCGTGACTCGGTTCTGGAGGCGATCGATGCGTCCGACCAGGGCCTCGATTTCGCTGATGCACTCCACCTTTCGCGCAGCACTCGGGTTTCCGGCTTCGCCACGTTTGACCAACGACTGGCCAAGCGGGCAAAGGCACTCGCGCTCAGGCCATCGCCGAAGCCGAAGGCGCGCGAGTGCGGCAAGCGAAGGCTGGGACCGTGCTCGGCCAAAAACTCAAACCGCGTAGCTGCCTCTGACGAACCGCCCGCACTCATGGATGCTGGGATTCAGGCGAAAGCGCACCAATCTGCATGAAAAGTGCGATCACCCGGGCACGCCTCGCTCGCCACGACATCGATGTACCTGGACACCGACGATGCCCGGCGTGCCAGGCAGGTCGCCGATCGGTTCGCAGCGCCGCGTTCGTAGCCTACAGTCGGTCCGCCTACACGCAGTTCACCGCCCATGCAGCCCATCACCTGCGACGCCTGCCGTCAGCCCACGCCCGCCCACGACGTCGTCAACTATGGGTCGATGGAGGGTGGCTACAGACAGCTCTGCGGACGATGCTTCAACGAGGCGGCCGCCAGCCGCCTCGGTCTGCAGGGGTACGAACACGTGGGCTTCGAACCTGTCCGCATGGTCGACGCTCGTGGCGTCGCGCACGAGTTCCGGTTTCGCACCCGGCTGTTCGGGCCTGGCGTAGCGATCGACGCCTTCGAGCTGCGCGATGGCAGCCCGGCCGGGTATGAGTTTCAGGTGATCGGGGAGCCAGACGACGACCCCCTGGAGTTGCTGGGCAAGCTCATTGGCAAGATGCGCCGGGCCTTGGCTCTCACCCACCTCGAGGACACCGACCATGGGCCGCAGGTGAATGATCGCCTCATCCTGCGTGGCACCGTCGACAGCGATCCCGACAAGGACCATTGTGTACCGATGGTCATCATCGATGGTCGCGAGATCTCCTGGGACGAACTCGGACGCATGGTGGCGGCTTTCGAGGGCTGGCAGTTCAAGCTGGAGTTTCGCGACCGGAGCGAAGAGGTCTGACCCGGCAGATCGCGGGACCCGCAAGCTGCGGCCCCCACAGGGCTGCCCGGAACGAAGCGCGCCCATCTGCACGAAAAGTACGGCTACCCCAGGTCGACGGCGGTCGCGTGACCGCGCGGACGAGCCACTACTGGAAATGGTCACACCCACAAGGGCCGCCTAAGCGACTATTAACCAGACGATTTGCATCGCAAGAGCCTTCAATGCGTCCCTTATATGGTGCATGACGCTTGCGTCCGAAGAAAAGTCAATCAAGAATAGAGGTCGCCAAAGCATCCCTTGTAGCCAGATGCTTAGGACAAGAGCCGTTAAACAAAGATTTATGAATGACGTAGTTCGCACCAAGTTTGATGCGGGGCGAGCCCAGACCGCCGACGAACTGGAGGCCGCCCTGGGCGCAAGCCTCAAAGCCATGCGTTTGTCGAGAAACATCTCGCAGAAGGACTTGGCCGAGCGGGCCGGCGTGGGGACCACTGCGCTGAAGAACCTGGAAAACGGGGAGGGCGCCAAGGTCGCCACCCTCGTGCGCGTGGTCCGCGCCCTCGGCCGCGAAAGCTGGCTCGAGAACGCGGGCCCGGTGGCCACCATCAATCCGCTTGCGTTGGTCCAGAACGCCAAACCGCGCCAGCGCGCGTTTGCGCGCAAGAAGCCCCGAACCGGTGCCGGCCCTGGGCAGTCCACCACGCGCGGCGCGGGCGGCCCAGGGGACTCTGGCCGGGAGCCCGGCACCGGCGGTCCCATCCGCGATTGACGGGAAGAGCGCCCCAATCGGCCGAATCGCGCCGCGCACCCGACAGGCGACCCCGCAGGCCCACCCGCAATCCCCCCGCTCCCCAGACAGCCCGCCCATGACACCCGCCACCGAACCGACCCAGGGCCATGATCCCCTGCCCGGCGGCGCCGCCCCACCCGCCACTCCCCCTGACGCCCCGTCTGGGGCCGCGACCACGGCCGCACCAGTCCCAGGCAAGACATCCCGCCGCAAAGCCGGCAAGGCTCCGGCGCCGTTCAAGCATGTCGAACGCATCACCGTTCACCTCTGGGGTGATCTCGTCGGTGCCGTCGCGCGCGACCCCGTCTACGGGTACTACGTTTTCGCGTATGCCCCCGGGTGGGCCCGCTCCGGAGTGGAGCTCGCGCCGCTGCACATGCCACTGGCCGAAGGGGAGACGTACATCTTTCCCGACCTGCCCGAGCTCACCTACAAGCGCCTGCCGGCCATGCTCAGCGACGCGCTGCCTGACGACTTCGGCAACGCGCTGATCAACCGATATATGGCCGAGCGCGGCGTCAGCGCCGACAACGTCACGGCCCTGGATCGCCTGGCCTACATGGGCGAGCGCTCCATGGGCGCCCTGAGCTTCCGACCAGCCCACGGCCCCAGGAGAACCAAGGCCACCGCCATCGAGCTGAGCACGCTCGTCACCGAGGCCCGCAGCGCCGTGACCGGCCAGATCGACCATGACGACAGCGCCACCGCTGCCCTGCGCACCATCATCGACGTCGGCACTTCCGCCGGCGGCGCCCGGGCCAAGGCCGTCATCGCCTGGAACCCCGCCACCGACGAGATCCGCTCCGGCCAGGTGGACGCGCCGCCCGGCTTCGAGCACTGGCTGCTCAAGTTCGACGGCATCGTCCACGACGTCGAGCTCGGACCGTCCGGCCAGTACGGCCGCATCGAGTACGCTTACCACCTCATGGCGCGAGATGCCGGCATCGACATGACCGACTGCCGGCTGCTGCATGAGAACGGCAGGGCCCACTTCATGACCCGCCGATTCGACCGCGATGCGGACCACCAGCGCCACCACACCCAGACCTTGTGCGCCATCGCCCACCTCGACTACAAGAAAAAGGGCACCAACAGCTACGAGCAGCTCTTCATGACCATCAAGCAGCTGCAGCTGGGCTACGAGGCCATGGAGGAAGCCTTCCGGCGCATGGTCTTCAACATCCTGGCCAAGAACTGCGACGACCACACCAAGAACTTCAGCTTCCGGCTGCGCCAGGGCGCTACGTGGGAACTGGCGCCAGCCTACGACGTCACCTTCGCCCACAACCCCAAAGGTGAGTGGACCCACCAGCACCTCATGTCGGTCGGGGGGAAATTCAAGGACTTTGCGCTGGAGGATCTGCACCTGGCGGCCGACCGTTTCGGCGTGGGCAGCGCGCGCAAGGTGATCGGCGAGGTGCGCGATGCCATTGCCCGCTGGCCCGCGTTCGCGCAGCGCGCCGGAGTGGATCCGGTTGAGACCGGTCGCATCGGCGGTCTGCACCTGCGGCTCGAATAGTCCTTGGCCCGCGGTGGCCAGGAGGCGCGCTTGGGCAACCAGCGTGGCCTGGACGCGCTCAGCGTTCGGGGTGCCGGTGTTGTTCGGCATGGGGGCTCGTTCGAGGCCGGCATGGCCGAGGCGCCCTGCGGGCGCTGTCGCGCCGGCAGGCTTGGTCGGTTTGGCGTTGCGTTGCGCGCGGACGCGCGCGCACCACCTTTGCGCGACACGCGTCACGCGCGGCGCCATGTTGGCGTCCAGGCAGGCGGCCAGAAGACTTCAACATCCTCTGGCACTGATGAATGGCTGCTTGCCGCAGCAGGCCAGACGGTGTTGCCACAGGCCACCTGACAGGTCCGGCGCGCGTCAAGGTCGGGTCGCCTGGCTGTCCATCTGGCCCCGCTCGAGTCTGTGCCGCCGGCAGCCGAAAATGCTCGTTGAGCTGGCATTTCCGGTATTTCCGTCCTTAGCGCATAATTCGCTACATACGGAAACGCAGGAATCGGGGGAACCCCATGCTCGACTTGGGCTCGCAGTGGCACTTCGAGCGGCCCAAGCTGGTCGCCGGCTTGGCCCTGCGCCTGGAGCAGCACCAGCGCATTGCGATGTTCGGCCCGCGGCAGACGGGCAAGACCACATTGCTGCGCAGTGAGCTCATCCCCGAGCTTGAGCGCCGCGGCCTGCTGCCCGTCTATGTCGAGTGCTGGGCTGATCGCAAGGACCCGATCGCCAGCATCAACCACGCGCTCACCAAAGCCCTGGAAGGAATCCTGCTCACCCCCGGCAAGCGCGGCGCGCGCGCTGCCAGGACTCCTGTCAAGAAGGTGTCGATAGCGGGTTTCGCGGTCGACCTGGGTGACTTGGGCGTGCGCACGCTGCCCGACAGCCCAACGTTGCGCTTCGACGCCTTGCTGACCATGCTGCTGGAAGCCTCGGGCCAGAACGTGGCCCTGCTCTTTGACGAGTTCCAGGCCATCGCCGACGTCGACACCGCAGACAACATATCGGCAGGCCTGCGCGCGGCCCTCACCCAGGCCAGCGACCGAGTGGGCGCTGTTTTCAGCGGCTCGAACGAAGCGGCGCTGCTGCGCATGTTCAGCTCCAGCCGCGCCCCGCTCTTCCAGTTCGCGGACGCCGAGCCCTATCGCCTATTGCGCGAGGACTTCGTGGGACACGTTGCCGCCAAGTTCGCCGCCGCCGCCCAGCGCGACCTCAACCAGGTCATGGCCATGCACCTGCTGGAGCGCTGCGGCTACCAGCCGGCCCCCTTCCTCCAGGTCATCGGCGCCATGCTCAGCGACCCGAAGCTGAGCCACGAGGACGCGCTCAAGAGCATGCTCAATCCCAAGGCCCGCACCCTGTGGACCGCGGCCTGGGAGGACTTGACCCACACGCAGCAACTGACCCTTCGGTTGGTGGCCGCCGGTGAGCCGCCGACTTCGAGCGCCAGCCGCGAGTGGATCGCCAGCCAGATGGCCAAGGTATCCGGCTCGATGCCGGTGCAGGCCATCGCGCCGTCCTCTGTGGATCGTGCGCTCAAGAGTCTGCAGGCCAAAGGTCTCATCGCCAAAGGCCAATGCTGGGAGATCGTCGATCCGATGATGCTGCTTTGGCTGGACCAGAACGGCCTCACGCACCGCCTCTGAGGCCACGCGCGCCGCTGGAAGTGATCCAACACTTGCCCGAGATGGGCAAAATGAACCGGAACTGGTCGTCGGGCGCCGCAACTGGCTGCTGGCCGACACGGTGGCCAGCGTCAATGCCAGCACCGACCTGTACTCGCTGCTGCAGACTTGCTTGGTCAACGGCATCGATGGTTGCCAATACCTCAAGGCGTTGCTCGTGGCCCTGCCCAACGCCAAGACTGTCGAAGACTTCGAGGCCTTGCTGGCCGGGAGGTCAGCGCGGGACTGAACTGACCACCGTGCGTGGCATCCTGCGGCCCGAGCAGCACACGGCTCGAGCGCTGTGTGTGGAGTTGCGAACCCTGGGCTACGACGGTGGCTACACTTGGGTAACCGAACACAACCGGGCTTGACAAGGCGAGCAAGGCAAAGTCACCGCAGCCAGTTCCACACCTCCAGACCGGCGATGCGCTCAAATTGCCGCAGGTTGACGGTGACGACTGCGGCGCCCCGGGGACAGGGCGTGTGCGGCAATCAGTTCATCGGCCACACCGATGCCGATGCCCAGGCGATCGAGTTCGGCGCGGACGCGTCTGCACTCGTCCGCTGCGCGCCCATCGAAGGGCTCCGTGCGTGCCGCGGCCAGGAAGGCTGCCACCAGCCGCGCCAAGCGCGTCGCTGCAGGCTTGCGACGAATTCCGAACTGCAGCTCCGCGCGGGTGATGGCGGATATGCACCAATCGGCTTGGTCGAGCTCGCCCAATTGGGCGGCTAGATCAACGCGCTGGGTGATGATGGCCGAGGCGACGCTCGTGAGGCGATGCTCGTGTCGAGCATGAGAAGGCTCATGCGGGGTCGACGTCCGCGAAGGGGTGATCGTATTTTCCCTGCAGATTGACACGCCGCCCCAGAAAAACTCCAACCGCGACAAGCACTTGCAAAACCGCTGTTTCCGGGACCTTCGTGCTTTCGGTGCAGATTGACACGCTGCAAGCTGCCCCGACCGATCACACCGCAGGCGCCTCAAACGCCCCACCGATTTGCTTCGCCCGGCGCAGATCGTCCGAGTGCAGGTACATGGACGTGGTCGACAAGGACGCGTGCCGCAGGTTGTCGCGCACAGTGGTCAGTTCGGCCCCGCGCTGAAGGGCATGGGTGGCGTGCGTGTGCCGCATCCAGTGTGGCGTGGCCCGTCGCAGCTTCTCGGCCAGGGCCGGGTTCGTATCCGCCAGGACATCAGCCGTCGTTGCGAAGAACCTCTTCATGATCGCCCATAGCCGTTTGGACGTGATGCCAGCCTCGCCATCGAGGCTGCCGAGCAAGGGCGTTGCGGGGTTCCACTTGGCCGGCGTCACCGGGAGGCCGCGCTGGGCCAGGTGCAGGTCCAGAACCCCGCGCGCCAGCCCGGGCAGCACGACCTTGCCAGCCTTGCTGCCCTTGCCGACGATGTGCAGCCAATGGTCGCCGTGTCCGTCGACCTCAATAGACCCGAGCGTCGCGTGCACCAGTTCGCCGGCACGCAGCCCCGTGCTGTAGGTGAAGTCGATCAGGAAGCGAAGTCTCTGGGCGCCGGCAGGCTGCCAGCCGTACGACCACTCCAGCCCTTCGGCGACCGTCCTCACGAGCTTCCACTCCCCTTTGGAGAACGATCTCGTCGTGTCCATGGTCGCCAGCGTGGCGCCTCGCACCTTGATGCCGGCAAATGGGTTGGCCAGCACGTAGCGCTGCTCGATCAGCCACCGGAACATTGCGCTGAGCACAGACAGCGCAAAGGCTCTGGAGCGCGTGGACAGCCCGCCGGCGAACGGCCGCCACTCGGCGGAGGTGCGCGGCGACGCCGGCCCCACCCAACGCGACCTCGGCGTGGGTTGCCGCAAGAAGGCCCGGTACGCAACGGCGTCCTCGGTGGCCAGCGAGGACAGCGCGACGCCGCGCTCGACGATGGCCCACAGGATCAGTCGCTCGGCTTCCTTGCGGTAGGCCCGCTGCGTGGCCGGCGTTTCGTGCAGCGACAGCCAAGCCTGGACCGCCTCGTAGTCGTTGTTCGCCCGCAGGACGCACGACGCGCGCGGCGCACGATGCAGGCCCATGGTGCCGTCGACCTCATGGGGCACGACGATCTTCTCCCAGGGGACCACATCCGATGGCGCGCTGGTGACCCGCAGCGCGCGAGCACGGTCAGTCAGGTCTCCATGCGCAGCGAAGAAGGCCTCGATCCGGCGCGCACCGGCCACACCAAGGCCGTCGATGTCGACCCACCAACGTCTGCGGCGCGGTACTCGAAGCGTGAGGTCAGCCAAGGTCTTGATGCCGGCCTTGCGCAGTACGGCAGCGACGCGGGGCTCGAGCCAATCGTCGACTCCGTCGCCGATCAGGGGGACGGGAACGGTCGCACTGCGGAGCTGCTCGATGGCCGCGGCTATCGCGCGCGCGGCCGCCGGGCCCTTGCGGGCCGGTCCCACGAACAGTTTGGCGAGGTCGTCTCGGTGACGCGACCTGGCGAACGCAGCGATGTCACGGCGGATCGCCCCGATGACGCCGCGCGCCGATGGACCGGCAACCCGAGCTTCACCGAGATACCGGGTCACGGCAACCCTCGACGGCAAGCCCTCATGCCAGGCTCGCAGTGCCGCGAGCGCCGCAGCGTCAGGCAGCGACACGGACGTTGCGGTTACAGACCGGCCGGTTTCCACGCAGTTCAGTTTACTTCTCAGGTAGCGCTATGCCGCTAAGGATTATTATCGACTGATGCTCATCAACCAGCGAAACTGGGCTCCGTGAAAACGCGCCAGTCTTCGAGTTCGAGCGGCGGTGACCCGGCAAGCCTGCCGGACGCCGACTCCCTCGCGGCCCTGCGCGCCTGGTACGAGGGAATCCCAGCGCGCGAAGCGGTAGCGCTCTACCTGGGCCAGCGCAAGGCGGACGGTGTGTCTTCCCGCGGCATCTTGAGTCGTGTACGCGGGCAGCTGGTCGCTTGCGCACGCAGGCTGCATCGCGAAGACTTGGCCTCGCTGTTTGTTCATGCGGAGTCCGAGCGGGCCACTCGCGCAAGGGCGGTCGCGAAGGCGATCGCACTGCTGCCGACCCTGGTGCCCCCGGTGCCACTGATCGGTGACGACGTTGCCCAATGGTTGCCACCCCGCGCCGCTCAGGCGTTACATGCGCATGGCATCAAGACCTTGGCGGCACTGACTGTTCGCATCCCGCGCCGGCGCCGGTGGTGGGTGAGCATTCCGGGGCTCGGCGCTGCCAGTGCTCGACACATCGAGGCCTTTTTTGCGGCGCATCCGCAGCTGACCGAGCGCGCCCGGGCGCTGGTCGTCGTCGACGCGCCGGAAGACGTCGTGCCGTGGGAGCGGATCGTTGTGCCGAACGAGGTCGACGGTTCGCGAGGCACCTTCCGCGCACCGCGGGCGACGTGCACGCTGAGCGCGAACAACGACTACGACGCGGTGCATGCCTGGCTGGCGCTGCACGAATCGCCGGCGACGCAGCGCGCCTACCGCAAGGAAGCCGAGCGGCTGATCCTGTGGGCCGTCCTCGAGCGCGGTCGCGCGCTTTCATCGTTGACCACCGAGGACGGGGTGGTCTACCGCGCTTTCCTGCGCCAGCCTGCGCCGCGCGCACGCTGGGTGGGACCGTCGCGGCCGCGGTCCTCGCCCGAGTGGAAACCCTTCGCCGGCGGGCTGTCGGCACGCTCCGCTGCATACGCCTTGACCGTGCTGGGGGCCCTGTACCGCTGGCTGATGCAGCAGCGCTATGTGCTCGCCAACCCTTTTGCCGGCATCAAAGTGCGCGGCGCAACGCGCGCGCCGTCGCTGGCGGCGACTCGCGCGTTCTCGGATGCCGAGTGGAACCTGATCCGCACCGTGGCCGATGGCCTGGAGTGGTCCTACGGTTGGGAGGCCATGGCAGCGCAGCGCCTGCGCTTCTTGCTCGACTTCGCCTATGGCACCGGTTTGCGCGCCAGCGAACTGGTCGGGGCCAAGTTGCGGCAGATCGAAACCGACGAGCACGGTGACCACTGGCTGCATGTCATCGGCAAGGGCAGCAAGGCGGGCAAGGTGACGCTGCCGCCGCTCGCGTGGGGTGCCTTGCTTCGGTACCTGGCACAACGCCGACTACCGACCACGTCGTCACGCTGGAAACCTGACACGCCCTTGCTGGGCTCGCTCGATCAAGACAGCGACGCCGGCATAACGTCAGCGCGGTTGTGGAACATCGTCAGGCGGTTCTTCGCCACGGCTGCCGAGGTGATCGGCCAAAGCAATCCGGCCACCGTCGACAAACTGCTCCGAGCCAGTCCGCACTGGATGCGCCACACCCATGCGAGCCATTCGCTGGCCAGAGGCGCCGAGCTCACCAGCGTGCGCGACAACCTGCGTCACGCTTCGCTATCGACGACCTCGATCTACCTGCACGGAGATGAGATCAAGCGCGCGCGGCAGTTGAGGGAGGCGTTTGCGGCCAGGGCGTAGGTGCTGGCGCGCGTGGGTTCCTTATGCCTCAAGCTGCTGGAGACGCCGTCCTTTAGACGTTGTTTGCTTACTCAGCAGTCAGAAACATAGGCGACAGAGGGATGCCCGAAGAATGAGCGTACCAGCGCCGGATCTTCTGCAATGCTTTGAAGTTGCTCGGTGACGCGTTGATCCAGCTTTTCACCCTTCTTCAACGGCCTGCGCGCGACGCCGGTTCGTTTGGCGTAACTCCAAACGAGTTCGTCCGGATTGAGGTCTGGCGCATATCCGGGAAGAAAGTGCAGCGTCAGCTTTCCTTCGGTGCTGGCCACGTACTGCTTGACCACGGACTTCTTGTGCGCCGGCAGTCCATCAACGACCAGATGCACTGGCTTCCTGCGTCGATACATCAGCTTTCGAAGTAGCTCCACGAAGAGCTCGCCGGTCAGCGCACCGGCGTAGGTCTGGAACCAGAAGGCACCCTTGGAGTTGACGGCCGAGGCGGCGCTGATGCTTTGGCGTTGACCTGGGCGATCAACCACAGGCGTCTGGCCGCGTTGACCCCATGTCTTGCCGTGCACGGCATCGGCCCGGAAGCCAGATTCGTCCCAGAAGAAGATCTCCGCGGCGTCCCTGCGCGCCTGGGCAGCGATCATCGGAAACGTCACGCGCTGCCATTGCTCGATGGCCAGTGGGTCACGCTGGTAGGCGCGCTGCAGAGGCTTCTGTGCCGTCAAGCCCAGCCGAGCCAGCATCGCACCGATGCTGGCCAAGGACAGTTGCGTGTCGAAGCGCTCCAGCACCAGAGACTGGACGATTTGGCGAGTCCACAGGCCGAAGTCAAATCCGTACTGCTGCGGGTTCTTCCCGTTGACCCACCGAAGGACCTGACGCTCCTGGGTCAGGCTCAGCTTGCGGGGTCTGCCGCTGGCCTTTGTCGAAGCCAACACACGAACTCCATTGCCTCGCCCTTTGACTGCCGCGCGGCACTTGAACGCCCAAGATCGATGCAGGCCGAATGACGCCGCGACAGCCGCCGCGCTCTCACCCTCATTCATCCTCTGCACGGCAAGCTTGCGCATCACCTCAAGGGTCTCGTGGCCAAGAGTTCGTCCATCTCGCTTCATGCGACTTGAGATATCCAGCCTCTGCAAAAGTTCCTCAAATGTCTGCTAAGTTACTGACTTATGAGTAACGTACAGAATTTTCCGTTTCTTGAGGGCACCCCTGATGGACATCAAGGTGTTCAACGAGATCTCGCCGGCGGTCAACCAGGTCGAGGTGAATCCCTTCCAGCAGCAGCTGGAAAGCGCGCCCTTCATGCAGGAGATCGGCGTGCAGCCAGAAGCCTGGGCACCGTTTGCGGAGGGGCGCAACGGCCTCTTCCAGAACGACGTGCTCCTGGCCATCGCCGCGCGCCATGGCAAGTCGGTCGGACAGGTCGTGCTGCGCTGGCTGGTGCAGCGCGGCATCGTGGCCCTCGCGAAGTCGGTGCGCAAGGAGCGCATGGCCGAGAACATCGCGATCTTCGACTTCGAACTGTCCGATGCCGACATGGCCGGCATTGCAGCGCTCGACACCAACACGAGCAGCTTCTTCTCGCACCGCGATCCGGCCATCGTCAAGTGGATGTCCGAGCGCAGGCTGGACATCTGAACTGTGGCCATCAGACCGCAACCTCGCGCCCGTGCGCGGCAACAGGAGGCACTCTCGTGAAAACACTTCTCGCCATGGCCCTTGGCGCCGCCACGCTCACAGCGGCAGCGCAGTCTCCAAGCGCTCCGGCGGCGCCGGCCGTGGAGGTGCATCCCGTCTCGTCCGTCCCCGCTGTCAGCGGCTCGAACGAGAAGGGGTCGTCTCAGAAAACGGAAAATAAAGCACGCTAAGCGTGCGTGGAGGCTGGCACCCAGCGGTACAGCGTCGGAATGGACACGCCGAGGTTCTTGGCCACGTCCTTGGGCGGCACCCCGCTGGCCAACAGCTTCTTGGCCGACTCGATCTTGCTGTCGGTCATCTTCGGCTTGCGGCCGCCTTTGCGGCCGAGCTGCTTGGCGACTTCCAGCCCGGCGCGGGTGCGCTCGACGGTCAGCTCGCGCTCCATTTCGGCAAGGCTCGCCATGACGTGGAAGAAGAACCGCCCGGATGGTGTGCCGGTGTCGATGGAGTCGGTGAGGCTCCTGAACTGGACACCGTGCTTGTGCAGATCGCCGACCAGATCGACCAGTTGCTTGACCGACCGGCCCAGCCGGTCGAGCTTCCAGACGACCAAAGTATCGCCTTCGCGCAGCATTTCGAGCGTCTTGGCCAAGCCAGGCCGGTCTGCCCGCGTGCCACTCACCTTGTCCTCGAAGACCTTTTTACATCCGGCCTTGCTCAAGGCTTCGCGTTGCAGCTCCAGGTTCTGATCCTGCGTCGAGACGCGCGCATAGCCAATCAACATGGCTTGTCTCGCGCCCGGTCGATGCGTTCCTGCATCGCCTGCATCACTTCTTCGTGGGTGTACGATCTGGCGTTGGCGTCGGTGGCTTGCCGCAGGGCTTCCTCAACCTCGCGCGTCATCCGCTCGTAATCCTCCGGCCACAGCGCTTGCTCCATGCGCAGCGACGCCTGACCCAGCAGGTGCAGCAGGCTGAACAGCCGCATGTCGTTGGTGGCGACGATGCGCTCCCGAATCTGCTCCTGAATAGCTTCGCTAGCCCGATGCGCTTGTGGTGTGGCAGTCCCCTCGTAGTCAGCGGGGAATTCCGCTTCCTCGGCAATCCTTGCCCAGGCGCTGGCCAGCGCCTCGATGGTTGACGTGCTCATTTCCGCCGCTCCTGTGCTCTTTGGCGAATCAACCGGCCAAGGGGCCTCGACGCGAAAACCAGCAGCATCACGCCTATCGGATACCAGGTCGAGAAGACCACCAAGGCATCGAAGGCTGGCCGTCCGGTGTTGGTAGGCAGTACGGCGGTCACAGCCATCAACCCGCCGACCGTCCAGATGATGCGCCACACGTAGGGCATCACGCGGGGCACGTAGCCGTCATCGAAAGCGGTCTGGTAGTAGCGGCGCAGGCCGCGCTCGGCAAGCGCCTGGCGCTGCCGCTCCGACAGCGCATCCGTCCGGCCATACCAGCGCCGGAATGGTGGACAGCGCAGCAGCAAAGGGGTGAAGAGGATCATCACCGCCACGATCGCGACACCCCACGCCATGACGGCGCCGGCATCGGGCCGCTTGGCGTTCTCGATCACGGGCGCGAAGACGCCCGGAGCACCGATCATCCAGAACAGCGCAATGTGCTGATGGAAGGAGAGCTTCATTTGCTCATCCACTTGCGCAGCAGGCGCTTTTTCAGGGAGGCGCGTTCTTGCGGGTTGCGTCCCTTGTGATTGGCGATGCGATCCGCCGTGGCGGCCTGGCGCTTGACGGGCCAGTAGGAGCGGCCATCCTTGCCCATCGACCAGACGCTGCTGGCCTGGTTTTCCAGCAGGGGCAGATGGGCGCTCAGGGCTTCGGGCGACGCGCTGGTCAGCGCCGTGCGCTCACGGGTGCGCCAGCGCTGATGCCAGAGCTTCTTGTCCTCGCGCTCGCTGCCGCAGGTCGTGTGCCCGACGATGGGTGTTTTGCGGCGGCTGCGGCTCATAACGTAGTGGTCTCCAAGAACATTCAGGACTGATCCCAGGCGTCGATGGTCAAGACCTGATCGGCAGGACAGGCGGCTACGCGGTCGGGAACTGGATGGTGTTCAGTCTCATGCCGACCCCATTCGATTGATCGCGTCGCTTGCGGCACGCTGCGACGCAAGGAGGTTTGCGACCTGGTTTAGCAGCCGTGTCCGCTGCATGTCTGTTACCTATCTCCCCGACCGCTCATTGGACCAACTCCAGAGATTGGGCTCTATCGCTCAGCCAATACGAAACCGGCATTGGCTGATGCCACAACCGAGACGAACACAAATGGCTCGGTACCTGTATTTCGCGCCCCGTGCACTTGGCCCGGTCTTGCCACGGCTATCTCACCTTCCCTGAGGGCACGAACAATCCCATTGCCCTGAAAGTAATCAGCCATTCCCGACAAAACAGTCCACGTGTCTTGGCCGTGAGGATGAATGTGAGCCGCAATTTCCTGCCCGGGATGGACATGCCAAACCACGATAATTGAGTCTCGGGTTTCAAGCACAACGGAACGAATAGGCTCGCCTTCGGACGGCTGAACATACTCGGCTACAGAAAATATTCTCGATTCAACAGTCATCGGAGATCCCTCTTTCACAGTGCCCCCAGACAGGCTGGATATGAGTTCTAACTCGAATTTGAACGGGAGGCTGGTCGTGCGGTCGTGCAGTTGCCGATGAGCGTGTCGGCTGCTGCCTCCTTGCCCACCAGCGAACTCACGTCCGTTGCGGCCATCCAGAAGGTCTTGCCCGAGCGCGGCTCATAGGTCGCGGGATCGAACACGCCAGAGGGGCCGAACATCGGCGGCTTGATTGGTCATGGCTCCATGCCTTTGTCGTTACGGTCTTCATCGTCGGCATCCTGACGCACGGCGGGCAATTGCTGGAGCAACGCCGGCAGCCATTCCTGTACCGTCTCCCACACCACATCGAGGTTGATGTCGAAATAGCCGTGAGCCATGCGATTACGCATATTGCGCATGCTGCGCCACGGCACGTCGGCATGCGCCTGGGTGAACTCGACGTAGCCATCCATCACCTTTGTGGCCGCCTCGCCGATGACGATCAGGCTCATGATGACGGCCTGCTGGGTGCGCTTGTCGGCCAAGAAGTCGTCCTTGGCCATCCCTTCCACGAAGCTGCGCGCATCGGTTGCGGCCTGCTGAATGTGGTCGAGGTAATCGGGCAGGCGGTTCTCGCTCATATCGGTTGCGCCTCCGCGAGCACCTTGGCCCGGAACTTCGGCGGCAGGTCGCCGGGAGTCAGCAGATCGACGTCAACGCCGAGCAGCGATTTCAGTTCTTCTTCCAAATCGCCCAAGTCCAACAACGTGGCACCGGGCAGCGCATCGACCAACAGGTCGAGGTCGCTGCCATCCCGGTCGGTGCCATGCAGCACCGAGCCGAAGACGCGCGGGTTCGCGGCGCGAAAGCGGCCTACCGCTTCACGCACTGCGCTTCGCTTCATGTCAAGCACAACAGACGGTCGCATG
>Ga0154020_10002982_pt1 | contig 20551 bp, 16 predicted proteins | sample Klosneuvirus_201_FD_109709 | JGI IMG/M metagenome (GOLD analysis project Ga0154020, IMG submission 109709) | Active sludge microbial communities from wastewater, Klosterneuburg, Austria - Klosneuvirus_20160825_MG | ecosystem: Engineered > WWTP > Aerobic digester > Activated sludge | place... | reverse complement strand
CGGTGTCGGTTACTTTTTCTTCGGCTACGCCTACTACTACCTTCTCCTGGACCAACGACAACCCGGCCATCGGCCTGCCACCTTCCGGCACGGGCAATATCAACTACGTCAGCCCCAAGGTGCCGGGGCCGCAAACGGCCACCATCACCGTCACGCCACAGTACACCAACGGCATCACCTGCCCCGGCGACCCGGTCACGTTCCAGATCACGCTCAACGGCTCCTCGGTAGACGACCCGCCCGACATCACCGTCTGCCCCGGCGCGCCCGTCAGCGTCGCTTTCAGCGGCAACGGAGCCTCCTACTCCTGGACGAACTCCAACACCACCATCGGCCTCGACGCCTCCGGCTCCGGCGATATCGCCTTCACTGCCGCCGACAGTCCCATGCCACCGACGGCCATCGTTACCGTCACGCCACAGCCCTGCCCGTTCGCTTCACAGTCGTTTTCCATCACCGTACAGCCTAAGGCTCAGGTCAACCAGCCCGACGACGTCACGGTCTGCGGCGGCCAGCCGGTAGTCGTACTGCTCTCGGGCAGCAGCGGCACCACCTTCAACTGGACGAACTCCAACCCGGCCATCGGCCTGCCCGCCACCGGCTCGGGCAACATCGTTTTTCCAGCGCCCAACGTACCCGCCACGCAAACGGCCACCATCACCATCACCCCTGTGCGCGGCGCCTGCACCGGCGAGCCGGTCACTTTTCAGATCACCGTCGAACGCTGCTGCGCCACCGACGCCGGTACGCTCGACACGGCCACCATCGCCGTGTGCGGCCCGAAAATGGTGTCCGTCAAGCACCAGGGAAACCAGAACCTGGAACCAAACGACACCATCCGGTACATCCTGTACACCAATCCAGCCAACCCATTGGGCAGCGTCGTGCAGTATTCCGATTCGCTTTTTTTCCCTTTCCTGCCCGACACGATGCACTTCGACAGTGTGTACTACGCCGCCGTCATCGCCGGAAACCACCTGCCCAACGACTCGATTGACGCCGCCGATCCGTGCTTTTCCATTTTCAAAGGCCCAAAAATCGTGTGGTGGAAAAAGCCAACTATCGCGGTCCACTCGCCGCCCGACGCCGTGTGCCGCGACGGCTGCGTGGAGGTGCTGTTCGATCTGGAGGGCCGGCCGCCGTTCGAGTTTACGTGGCAGGTGTCGCAAGGCGCGCAGCTGCTGCTGGCGCGGCAGGTGACGACCAGCGAGAAGCAACTCGTGGTGCTTGTGTGTCCGCAGGATTTCGATGTGCCGCCCGTACCGAACGGCGGGCTGCTGGGTTTCATGGTCAGCAATTTTGGGGATAAGGTGTGCTGGTGCGGGGAGTGAGGGGGGAGGGGTAAACGGTGCCTATCGGAAGAAATTTTTTTTGTTCAAAAGTTGTGTATCCCGGCCAAACTTCGACAATAAAATCCTGAAATCTGGTCAAGACGATGCGTACGCACGCGCTGTTTTCCCAACTTATCCTGAAATTATATTCCGCACCCAGACTTGCATGCCCGAAATCCACGCCATACCTTTCGCCGCGCCAAAACAAAATCCGACACAGCATTTGCCTCCCAAATGCTGTATTGAAGTTCAAAAAAACACTTAATCGAAAAATTTCAACTAATGGATGCACAAAAAGTAGACATGTTCATCATGGCCAACGGCAAGTTCTTCGAAGGCCATTTAATCCCTCAAATCCGGGAGCGCCTGCTCCAGCTGGACGACTCCCATTGGGCCATGGTACAGGCCCTCCAGTTCAAAGACCCCACCACAAGCCTGATCGTGTCGCTGCTTGGCGGCAACCTCGGCATTGACCGTTTCCTGATCGGTGACACCGGCCTCGGCGTAGGCAAATTGCTCACCTGCGGCGGACTCGGCATCTGGGCCATCATTGACTGGTTCATGATCATGGGCGCCACCCGGGAGAAAAATATGGAGCGACTTCAGCAATCGCTCTACTAATGCCTATCGGCAATAACAAACTATACCTTGTTTTAGGCACGGCCTGTTTGGCAGGGTACGTCTGGCTTTATCTCAACGTTTCGATGCCACGTGCGATCAACGACCCGCGTGCCGAAGTGTGCCTGATGAAGCACCTCACCGACGTACCCTGCCCCTCGTGCGGTTCCACCAGATCGCTCATGGCCATGCTGAATGGCAACGTGTCGGAAGCACTGTACTGGAACCCGCTCGGCATCGTGTTGCTGCTCGGCCTGTTGGCCATCCCGCTGTGGATCGGCCACGACGTGTGGACCGGGAAGCGCACGTTGCCCGTTTTTTACAATAAAACAGAGGTTTTGCTTCAAAAGAAATCTATCGCAGTGCCATTAGTGCTGCTCATGCTCATCAACTGGGTCTGGAACATTTTCAAACACGTATGATATCGACAACACAATTTGCCTACAAACCCGGTGATCACGAGGCCGAAAAAGCGTCGAACAGTTATCTGATGTCGCTCATCGCCGTCATTGCAGGCTTGCCGCTGCCGATCCTCAACCTGATCGCCACCTTCATTTTTTACATGGGAAACCGAAACGGATCCTATTTCGTCCGCTGGCACTGCACGCAGGCGCTCCTGTCGCAGGCATCCCTGTTGCTCATCAACAGTACCGGCTTCTGGTGGACCATGTCAATCATCTTTGCCCAGGCAACGTTGAGCAACTCCTATCTGGCCTACATCATCGCAGCGTTCTTTTTCAACCTCGTCGAGTTTATCGCCACCATCTACACGGCAGTCACGGTACGCAAGGGTGTACATGTGTCCTGGTGGTTTTACGGCGACATCACCGACCTAATTTGCAAACCCGATCATGAAAAAAATCTTTTTTCAAGGTTTTAGCATCGTTGTACTGTTTTTTGCCACGTGGTTTGCGCTCCGGCAAGTGGACTGGATGGCCTTTTTCAAGGTCAATCAGGCGAAGGAGTCGCTGGAAGAAAAACTGGGTGATCTATTCTCGGAAATTTTTGGAAAAAATGAACTGCATTCCTCCAACGTGACGGCTCCGGTGGACAGCATACTCACCCGAATCTGTACCGAAAACAGCATTGATCGCGACAAGATCAAGTTGCACATCGTGGAAAACGACGAAGTCAATGCCTTCGCACTGCCCGACAAGCACCTCGTGGTTTTCAGCGGACTGATTCTGGCCGCTCAAAATGAAGCCGAGTTGGCCGGCGTGATCGGCCATGAACTGGCCCACATCCAACTGGACCACGTGATGAAAAAATTAGTCAAGGAACTCGGCCTGTCCGTACTGATCTCCATGACTGCCGGCGGTGGCGGCGAAGTTATCCGCGAAACCGCGAAAATGCTCTCATCCTCGGCTTTTGACCGCGAACTGGAGCGCGAGGCCGACATCAAATCGGTGGATTATATGACCAAGGCCGACATTCGCCCGGAGCCGTTCGCCGATTTCCTTTTCCGGCTCAGCTCCGAAGAATCCAATATTTCCAAAACCCTGACTTGGATCAGCACGCACCCCGAGTCGAAAGAACGGGCCGAGTACATTATCGCGTACAGCAAGACCAAGAAGTACACCGACAAGCGCGTGCTTTCCGCTGAAACCTGGGAGGGACTGAAAGAACGACTGTCCGACGATCAATGAAAGATTTTGCGCGTTTTTTTTGATGACTGTGCTCTGATCTTTTTTGGCACCAAAAGTCTGTACAGGACATGCTCCGCCACCGGCGCCAGCAGAAACGGCAGGAAAAGCCCGAATATCCACGCATATTTGACCGAAAAGAATACGTCGCATTGCTTGTGCAAGGCCCGCGGAAATCCCGCGAACGTATTGCCCGGCACGCGTGCTTTTTGCAGGTCGCGAACCACCGCCAGCGGTTCGCGCACAGCGTTCGAAATACCCAATTCTTCCAGCGTGTATTGCACGACCGTTCGGTTGATAAGGCCGTAAAATTCGTAGGCATACGTGCCCGGCTCCGCGCCGAGGCGCGAGGCTACCTCGGCTGCCAGAACCTCGTCCACACTTTTTTCGAGGTGGCGCTCCCACGGTATTTCCGGTACAAGCGCTAATGCCTGGTTCAGGTATTTTTGGCCATAGGCTGCCAGTGGCTTGGCGGTGTCGTCGATAAAACGTTCGGCGCAGATGTGTGCTGCATACGTGGCGCCGAACGTACCACCCAGAGTGGCCAACAGAAGCGGGATATAGCCGTAGTTCAGCGCAGCCAGCACTTTCCACACACCGTGCGAACGCCTGAAAAGTCCCTTACTTCCCGCCACCGAAACAAAAACAATTCCGCCGATAAGTCCCAAAAAGGCGAATAGTACACTGTACCAGGTGAAGGTGAACAAGGTGCCGCCGATCTGGCTGAGGATTTCGGTGAAGAGCCATTTCAGATTTTCCATGACATTAAGTATTTGGAACAGTGAAATATCGTGGTTTTTCGTTATCACTTCATCCGGCCTTCTACTTTGGAATCGTCTGCGCCGGTGATTTCTACCTGCACACCGGCACGGCCCTGATCGAGCGCCGAAGCGATGGGGTCGAGTTGGCCCGAGTGCACGACTTCGTAGCGGGCGGTACCGTTCGCGAAGCTCCGTTTCACACTTTTCACACCCTTGCAGCCTTTGAGAAAGGTCTCGACTTTGCCTGCCGAACTGAACGAGGCATTGTTCAGCACGATCTCGGAGACGTTTTCTCCGCTGCCGCCGCCTTTCGCTATTCCCTGCGCTTCGCAAAGGGTATTGACAAAATAGGCGCCCATTTGTGCGCCGGCGTTGCGCAGGGCGGCTTTTCCGGCCACAAGTTCCGAATTATCCAGACCTCCTGCATGCTTGCCGTCGGCGCCGAGGATTTGCGCATTGCGGGTGCTCACGGCACGGGCTTCCACGCGGGCACGGCAGGTTTGCAGGCCGTTTTGCAGGCCGGTGTTTTCGCTGAATGCCTCGCCGAAAATGATGATGTCGGCTCCGAAGCGCGAGCCGATGCGCGAGGCGGCGGCGGCATCCTGGTTTTTGACCGCTTTGCCGAGTTCTTCGCTGTCGCGGATCGCTTTGTACACCGACGGATCGAGGACTTTGAACCCTGCACCGATCAGCGTTTTGATGATTTCGGTTTCGCCGGCGGGGTCCGGCACGCGGCGCGTGATGTGTACTTCCGGGATGATGACCATGACAGTGGGACTGTTGCCGCCTTGCGTGAGCGCACAGGTGTTGCGGTCATATTTTGGTGCGGTCTCGCCGGCTTTGGGTTTGTACGACTGGATCAGGTCTTTTTGCCCGACGATGAGCCCTCCCGCTTCGAGGATGGCTTTTTCCACGGCGTCCTCCATGGCTTTGCTGCCGAATTTGGCAATGTCGGTGTTCAGAATCCGTATCTCCGGTTTGGTTACTTTTTTGTTGATGGACTCCGACCAGAGCACTTCGCGGGTTTGCGGGTCAACGATTTTCAGGATAAAGCCGATGTGGGCTTTGTTGTTACCTATACCGAGGATGTGCATTTTTTCTTCGAGGAACTCGGTCACTTCGCCCGTGATAATCAGTTGAGCGCCTTTCATTTTACCGGCTTCGGGGCCGGAGCCGTCGGTAGCGCCCGTTTGGTTGAATTTGACTTCCTCCATGGCGCCGCCGATTTTGTTGAGGCTTTCCAGCACATTGAAGCAGCCGGTTTGGTTCAGGGCATTGGTGAGCATGGAGCCAAGTTCGTTGCCCACAACGCCTTGGGCGCTGGTACGGGTAATGTCGAAACTCGTGACGGTGATCCGGGGGCGCTGTTCGCGGGGCAGGTTTTTGCAGGTGGCGGGTACTTTTTCCACCGTGTTCTTTTGGGCCATCGTGGCGGGGAGGGAGCAGAACAGGAAAGCGACGAAACCAATGATCAGTGTACGCATGGTGTTTTTTATTTTGAACGGTTGAGCGAATGGTTGTTTTGCTCATTTGTCCCCTTCCTGAAAACACTGGTGCCCATGTCCCAAGGTTTTTTTTGAAAAAATATGGTTCAGGCCTATTTTGCAGCATTGTTCCACAGCCAATACAACTTGCCGATGCGTTTGTCCACTACCCTGTTCGTATTGCTTTTGGTTTTTAAGGCACCGACAAGTATTGGTGCTCAGGACATCAACACATTGCAAAAAGTGGCGGCCAGAGTCTTGTTCGGCCTGGAAACGGCAGATACGTCCGCGCAAAGCCTCAAGCAATCGGATGAATTCGTTCCGGCAGATACCCTTAAAGCCCAAGAATTGACCTTCAAAGCGACTTTTCTGTTGCAAGTAAAAAAATACCCCGAAGCACGGGAAGCAGCCGAAGCAGCCACCGCAATTTATGCGCAACTGAACATCGAAAACGAAAAGGCCTTATTTGCCTGGAATGCCCTGAAGATGGTGTGTTATTACACCGAAAACTATAACAGGGCGCTGGAGGCCGGCGAGGCTACTGCCGCCATTTGCCGGAAGATTTATCCCGAAACACATCCCAAGGTATTGGCATCGTACAACGACCTCGGCGTGTTGTACTCCAGTACAGGCAACCACGACAAGGCCCTAGAAATTCTTGGCAAGGCCCTCGAACTGAGCCTGCAACTGCCCGACGTTTGCACAAGCAATATTAATCACATTTACAAAAACATCGGTACCCAGTACATGCACAAGGCACAATACGCCAAAGCACTGGAGTACTATGAAAAAGAATATCAGATAGCCGTTCAATGCGATATAGAGACCACCTGGGCTATGGTGGGCATATACATTGACCTTGCCACCGCTTCCTGGCACCTTGGCGATTTGTACAAACCGATCGGGTATTTGGAAAAAGGAGCCTTGCTAGCCGAACGACTCGCCCCCCCAATTAAACTGGCCGACATTGATAATGCCATTGATTGTTACGACGATCTCGGCAGGGCGTACGGCGAGGTTCATGCCATAGACAAAGCAAAAGTTGCGTACGATAAAGCCTTAAGCCTGAAACTGAAGTTCCGACCAACCAACTACATCAGTATTTCCGATTCGTACAACAACCTGGCATCCAATCTGATTGGCAGAGGCGACTACAAAAGCGCGGCCCAAAATCATGAAAAGGCAATCGCAATCCTGTCCAAATCAGCCCAGGGCTCCCAAGCCAAACTGGCGTATTACTATGGCAACCTGGCCATGTGTATCAACCATTTAGGCGATACCCGGCGCGCGATCGAATTGCAGGAACACGCGCTCAACCTGAAACTCATCGCGTACGGTCCGGATCACCCCGGCGTGACCGGCTCGTACCACAACCTCGCCTGGGCCTTTTCCGACATAGGCGAATACGAACAGGCGCTCCGCTATTTTGATCTGGCAATAAACACTTTTATCAAGTCAGTAGGCGAGATGCACATCGATGTCGCCACATTTTACAGCGGTATAGGAGCGACCCATAGGCAAATGGGCAACACGCAGAAAGCAGCCGAATACTACCGCCGGGCCCTGGAAATTTACGCACAGGTGTACCGGGAAGATCAGCCGACCATGGCAAATACGCTGTACAATCTCGGCGCTTTATATGCTCCGGGCGGCGACCTCGAAGCAGCCGTCAGGGACATCAACCGGGGCATTGCCATCAACGCCACGTACTTCGGCCCGCATAGCGCCCAACTCGCCGGCGGCTATACCGTGCTCGGCTCAGTTTTGAAAAAGGCCGGCCGATTCGACGATGCCGAGCGTGCTTTTCGCTCGGCCCTGACCGCTTTGGACGCCGACAATCCTGACATTTCGGACAACTCCAATACCAGCGAGCAACGGATTGGAACCCACACTGCCATCGCCGTCTTTTACCAAAACTGGTACCGACAACACCCCGACCCTGCCCTGCTGATCACCTCGCAACACCACTACGCCGAGGCCCTCGCCGCGCTCAACCGGCTTTCGCGCAGCGTCAGCCCCGCCTCCAAATCCACCCTTGCAGCTCAGGCTGCCGACATTTGTGCCGGGGCCATTGCCACCAACCTGCGTCTGCGTACCCGCACCGACAGCCTCCGGGCTTTCGACTTTGCGGAGCGCTCCAAAGCCTTCGTCCTGTTCGAGACCATGAAAGATGCCGATGCCCTGCACATCGCCGGCATCCCCGACAGCCTGCTCCAGCACGAGCGCAACCTGCGTATCGAAATCGCTTTTTATGAAAACCTGCGGCAAGAAAAACAAGACTCGATCCAGCAAAGAGCCGATACTACGCTGCTGGCTATCGGCACTACCCTGCTCCATATCAAACAGCAACACGAAGACCTGATCCACCTGTTCGAAATCCGATACCCCGAATACTATCAGGCGAAATACGGCCTCGCCACCGCCAACGTAGCAGCGGTACAGCACATGCTCCAGCCTGGTCAAACCCTGCTTGAATACACCATTGGCGACAGCAGCATTTTCGCTTTCATCGTTCGGCCAGACTATTTCTCCGTACACGAACTGCCCCGCGATTTCCCGCTCGAACAAACCGTGGACACGCTCACCCGGCTCGGTATTTACGCCTACTACACCCTGCCGAAGGCCAAACGCAGCCAGGCCATTGAAAAATCCTCCGTGCGCCACTACACCAATGCCGCCCGGCTGCTGTACGAAAAACTCGTGGCGCCGCTTGCCGGCAACCTGACAGTAGACCTCATCATCATCCCCGACGGCGTGCTCGGCTATGTCCCCTTCGAGGCCCTGCTCAGCGGAGAACCATCCCGGCACGGGGTTTTTAGCAGCTACGAGCCGCATTTCCTGCTACGCCGCCACCGCATCAGTTACGGTGCCTCTGCAACCCTGCTGCGCGAAATGCGCGACAAAAAACACCACGACGAACCGGTAGCAAACGTACTGGCACTCGCCCCGTTTTTCAGGGGCGATACGGCGGTATTACACGCCCGTGCAGATTCCAGCGATTTGTTTGCCCTGCGCGAGGCATTCGGCCCGCTCCCCTCCAGCGGCGACGAGGCCTATGCCGTGACTACGCTCTTCGGCGGCTCGGCCCTGTACGGCCCCGATGCCTCACGCGAAGCCTTTTGCCGGCTGGCGCCGAAACATCGAATCCTCCACCTTAGCACCCACGGCAAAGCCGACGACCGCCTCGGCGACTACGCCTACCTCGCCCTCGGAGTACCCGGAGACACGACCGCTTTCGACAAACTGTACGCCCGCGACCTGTACAGCCTCGGCCTCCATGCCGACCTCGTCGTGCTGTCGGCCTGCGAAACCGCTACCGGCAAACTGCGCCGCGGCGAGGGTATCGTCAGCCTGGCACGTGCCTTCTCTTTTGCCGGAGCCAAGAGCCTCGTCACCTCCCTGTGGAAAGTGGACGACACAACCACCAAAGACTTGATGACTGGTTTTTACCGGCACCTGCACGACGGAGAAGCCAAAGACGCGGCGCTGCAACAGGCTAAATTTGATTTTTTAGAAAACAAGCGCGACGCAGACGGTGGCGCCAAGTTGCACCCGTTCTTTTGGGCGGGGTTTATAGCCGTTGGCGATATGCGGGCACTACATTGATCAACCCTGCTCGGAGAATCGCTTTTGCACGTAGCGAACGATCTCGCTCACATTTTTGATTTCTTCGTTACGGGTATCGTGGCGCACAAAGAACAGTTCCTGATTTTCCTTCCCCTCGTGTTTGGTCTTGAAAAACACCGGAGTATCGGCCGGCACACAATCAATGCGCAGCACAATTTTTCCAAAAACCTGTTCGGCATCAATGTGCACTTTGCGCATATCGAAACTGCCAATCCGCTGCCGCAACGCCGTTCCGATGTTGCGGCGATGTTCGTCAATATCCGCTTTGGATATATCGCCAAGGCCGAACACGTTACCGTTGTCATCCACGCCCACGAAAAGGGTACCGCCCCGGTGGTTCATAAATGCGCACAGCGATTTGGCGATATCGTCTTTGTAGGTTACGGTAGATTTAAATTCCACGACCTCGCTTTCGCCGCGGGCGATCAAGTCCTGCGAGGTGGCAAGTGTACCGTCATGGAAATAATCGGCCATCTTTTGGGCGAGAATCAACGTGAGTTTGTAGCGCAGTTCACTGGGCAGCAGTCCTTCGCGCAAAATGGCTTCCCGGTCAATGGCGACCAGTTCACCCTCGGTGACGGCCCAGATCGTGCCGGTTCGGGATTTTTCATTAAAAATGGCGATTTCGCCAAAAATCTCGCCCTGGCTATACGGCCTCGACTGTTTCGTTCGCAGTTGCAATTTGAACGTGCCGCGGGATACCAGGAAAAAAGAGCCCTCTCCCCGGTGTTCGAACGAAAACACCTCCTGGTTTTCCCGGTACGCAATGATTCGCGCCTGACGGGCCAGTTGTGTTTTTTCAGAAATAGTAAAAATGTCAAAAGCGGGACAGGCATCGAACGCCTCCATGATCTGATTCATACGGTCAAAGTTCATAATAACGACGTTTTTGTTAGGTAAGTCACGATATAAATTTGTTCCCGCCCACAGGGTGCAGGTGCCCAGGCACCAGATTTTTTTTGATTTTTTATTTGCCCCACCTACTTTGCAGCACAATTCCTTTAGAATCATGCGCCAGTTTATCCCGCTATTCGTTGCATTTGCCTGTGTATGCATACCTTGGCACAGCCCGGCGCAAAGCGAACTGTTCATTGCACCGTATGTACTTCCCGACACTTCCAAAGCCATGCAACTCACCTTCCGCTGCGGCATTTTACTCTGGCAGAAAAAATATGACGAAGCGAAAGTTGCCGCCGAGGAATCTGTGGGCATTTACATCCGCTCGGGCGTCGAAAACCACCAGGCGGCACTTGCCTGGCAGGGTCTCGGAAAGGTGCATTTTTATCTTGGCAACATAGACGAAGCCTTGCGCGCCAGCGAAACGAGTGCTGCCATTTTCAGAAAAATATACCCGGAAAATCATCCCAATGTGGCGCAATCGTACCATGATCTCGGCTTGCTGTATTCCTGCAAGAAGGACTGGGAACAGTCGTTTCGTTTGCTATATAAAGCACTCGAACTGGAAATGGCATGCGGGGACACCTGCGCAACGCCCATCACCCTGAGAAGTATCGCCGTCAACCACCTGCATCTGGGGGAGTATCAGCAGGCACTCGAACTCTTGCAACAGGCACATGGTTTTTCCAGGCGTTGCCACTCCGATACCACCTGGGGGACTATTGCCCTGCTCAACGAAATTGGCGTGACCTACAGGCATCTGGGCCAACCATACAAACAAATCGAGTATCTGGAAACCGTGTATGCCTGGTTTAAAAAATACGGCGTAGCGCTAAATCCGGACGATCTCAATGTGGCTATCCAGGGTTTGGACAACCTGAGCATGGCATACGGCGATATCGGCCAATTTGACCGGGCGGTCGCGCTTGCCCGGAAAACCCTTGCCTTGCGATTGAAATATCAAGGCAACAACATCTTCAAAATTGCAACCGCCTATAACAACCTGGCTACTATACACGATAATAAAGGTGACTTCAAACTGGCCTCCCAATTCCTGGAAAAAGCCATTTCCTTGCTTCCACCCGATGAACATTCGGAAGAATTACGAGCGACTTTCTACAGCAACCTGGGTGTGTGCTACAGCAATCTCGGTGATATCGGGCGGGCCATTGAATACCAGGAACTGGCCTTGCGTCTTCGATTGAAAAACCTGCCTCCCGGCCACCCGGACATTGCCGGCACCTACCACAACCTCGCGTCGAACTACGCTGCAAATGATGATGCTGAAACAGCGATTTCCTGCTTCCATGCAGCCATTGAGATATTTCAAAAATCGCAAGGAACGGCCCACCCTACAGTGGCGGTTTTTTACAGCGGGCTCAGCGATGCCTGCTATCGGGTGGGGAAACGAAAAGATGCCATACAATACAGCGAGCAGGCCTTGGCGGTATTCGACAGCGTTTATAGTGATGGAAATCCCATCATGATCAGCCCCTTACTCAACCTCAGCCGATGGTACGCGATTGACGGCGACACGGCACAAGCACTTCGCAGCGCCTATCGGGCTATTACCGTTCATAAGAAATTTTTCGGGACAAATCTTATCGGATTGGCCAGTTGTCATAGCGCACTCAGTGCTGTTTTTCAAACGATCGGGAAATATCCCGAAGCCGAAGCAGCCCTTCGCGAGGCGTTGGCCATTCTGGACACGACGTTGCAGGATTCAACCGCCGGCTCGGATGTTTGGCTTCAAGTAATGAATACCCGCAAAAGTGCCGCTGATTTTTACCAGACCCGGTACCTGCAAACCCACGATCCAGCCCTGCCTGAAAAATCCAGATACCACTACGCCGAAGCCCTCACCGCCCTCAACCGGTTCTCCCGCACGATCAGCCCGGCGTCCAAATCTACGCTCGCCGATCAAGCCGCTAACATCTGCGCCGGCGCCATCGCCACCAATCTGCGCCTGCGTACCCGAACCGACAGCCTCCGGGCGTTCGACTTCGCCGAGCGCTCCAAAGCCTTCCTCCTCTTGGAGGCGATGAAAGACGCCGATGCGCTGCAAATCACCGGCATCCCCGACAGCCTGCTCGAACACGAGCGCAACCTACGAATCGAGATCGTTTATTATGAAAAATTACAGCAGGAAAAACGCGACTCGATCCAGCAAAGAGCCGATACCACGCTCCTGACTATCGGCACTACCCTGCTCCACCTCAAACAGCAACACGAAGACCTGATCCACCTGTTCGAAACCCGATACCCTGACTACTATCAGGCTAAATACGGCCTCGCCACCGCAGGTGTCACCGAAGTGCAACTTATGCTCCGGCCTGGTCAAACCCTGCTCGAATACACCATAGGCGACAGCAGCATTTTCGCTTTCATCGTTCGTCCAGACTATTTCTCCGTACACGAACTCCCCAGGGATTTCCCCCTCGAACAAACCGTGGACACGCTCACCCGGCTCGGTATTTACGCCTACTACACCCTGCCGAAGGCCAAACGCAATCAGGCCATTGAAAAATCTTCCGTGCGTCACTACACCGATGCCGCCCGGCTGCTGTACGACAAACTCGTGGCGCCGCTTGCCGGCAACCTGACGGAAGACCTCACCATCATCCCCGACGGCGTGCTTGGCTATGTCCCGTTCGAGGCACTGCTCAGCGGGGAACCATCCCGGCGCGGAGTCTTTTCCACCTACGAGCCGCACTTCCTGCTACGCCGCCACCGCATCAGTTACGGCGCCTCCGCTACCCTGCTGCGGGAAATGCACGACAAAAAGCATCGCGACAAACCGGAGGCGACCGTGCTGGCATTCGCGCCGTTTTTCCGCCAGGACATCGCGTCGCTGCATGCCCGGGCAGACACCTCCGATCTGTTAGCCCTGCGCGACGCGTTTGGCCCTCTCCCCTCCAGCGGCGACGAGGCCTACGCCGTGGCCACGCTCTTCGGCGGATCGGCCCTGTATGGTCCCGATGCCTCGCTCGATGCCTTCCGGCGCCAGGCGCCGGCACACCGAATCCTCCACCTCAGCACCCACGGCAAGGCCGACGACCGCCTCGGCGACTACGCCTACCTCGCCCTCGGCGTACCCGGCGACACGACCGCTTTCGACAAACTGTTCGCCCGCGACCTGTACAGCCTCGACCTCCACGCCGACCTCGTGGTGCTATCTGCCTGCGAAACCGCTACCGGCAAACTGCGCCGCGGCGAGGGTATCGTCAGCCTCGCCCGGGCATTTTCGTTTGCCGGTGCCAAGAGCCTTGTCACCTCCCTCTGGAAAGTGGACGATACCGCCACCAAAGACCTGATGACGGGTTTTTACCGGCACTTGCGCGACGGGAAAGCCAAGGACGCAGCGCTGCAACAGGCTAAACTTGATTTTTTGGAAAACAACCGTACAGACAGCGGGGCTAAATTGCACCCGTTTTTTTGGGCAGGGTTTATTGCTTTAGGTGATATGCAAGCGTTAAAATGAAAATAATATGAAACATCCTGTTTTTGTCATCGCAGCACTGCTGCTCGGGGGGCTCCCCATTTTTTCTCAAACTTTCGAAGAAATACCCACGGGCGGCGGCGGCGCATACCTCCCCGAACCGACGGTTTGCCTGACCGACGAGCAGCGCACGGCCATTGCTGCCATGCTGGTAGAGAACGAAGCCAAACTGCGAAGCCAGGGACTGATCGGCCCCGACGACGCAGCCGGCATAGTCGCTTTTGATTGGCCGACCAAACCCGCTCCGGGTTTCACTTGGAATAATGCGGTCATCCTCGTCAATTATGTGGACCAACAGACGACCACCGGCACCCTCGACTACAACTGCGGCTCCCGAACCTACGACGGGCACAAAGGCACCGACATCAGCCTGTGGCCGTTTCCCTGGCACCTCAAGAACAACGACCTCATGCAGGTGGTAGCCTCTGAAGCGGGCGTAATCATCGGAAAACAGGACGGCAACAGCGACGAAAACTGCGTGTGGAACAACCAGCAGTGGAACGCCGTGTACGTGCGCCATAACGACGGCTCGGTAGCGTGGTACGGGCACATGAAAAAAAACTCCCTGACCGGCAAAGCGATTGGTGCCTCGGTCGACAAAGGCGAGTATCTCGGCATCGTGGCCAGTTCCGGTGTTTCTTCCGGCCCACACCTGCACTTCGAGGTGTACAAGCAGCAGCCGTACCAGTTCAGCAACCTCGTGGACCCGTATATGGGCACCTGCAACAGCACCAACCCCGGTGTATCGTGGTGGGCAAATCAGGAACCGTACCGGAAACCTACCCTGAATGCCGCCCTCACCCACAACGCCCCGCCGGATCACGGGTGCCCTTCCGAAAATGAAATCCCGTACTTTTCAGACCAGTTTGCTCCAGGAGGCGGCTTGTTGTACACAGCCGTCTATTTCCGGGATCAGCTGCAGGGACAATCCACGTCCATGCTCTTGCGCCGGCCAAACGGCACTATTTGGAATTCCTGGGGACACACCTCGCCGGAAACCTACTCAGGTTCGTGGTGGTGGTGGTCATGGACACTGCCGGCGGGCGGGCCTTTCGGCACCTGGACATTTGAAGCGACGTTCAACGGCCAAACGATCGTACATCCGTTCGTGTACGGGAACATGGTGTCTACCGAGTCCGAAGACAGCGCCTTCCCTTTGGCGCTTGCACCAAACCCAACAAGCGGAACTTTTCAGATATTGGGCAGCGAGCAACTTGACCTGGCCGTGCAGGTGTTCGACGGCATGGGCAGACTATGCTTTTCGGGCAAGGCCCAAACCAATCAGAACGTGGTGCTCCCTGGGTTGGCGAGCGGGGTTTATGTGGTGCGGGTAGCAGAAGGCGGCCGGGTCCGGCATTTCCGGCTGGTTCGGGAGTGATCAGGATTTTATTTTCCCAAGGTCCTCCTGCACCCGCCTTGCACTACCGTAAAAACTGTGGTCTTTCACGGCGAGGATGTGTTGCAGCAGTGTATCTACCCGCACTTTTTGCTGCGGGTAATCGGGCAGCAAACTCAGGAGCAGGTACCACTCGGCGCGGTCTTGCTGGGCGGCGTCGTTGTCTTTTTGCAGAGCCAACCACTGAAAATGCTCGGCGGCTTGCCGAAAATCGCGGGTTTCGACGCCGCGTTTGAACCAGGCATGGGCGAGCCATTCGCGTGCCTGCAGGTACTCATCCGAATCGGCCGCTTTTTTCACCCGGCTCAGTTCCCGAATGGCGGCCTGGTACCGGCCGCTCTGGAATGCGCGGATGCCGGCAGAAAGGGGCCCGGTAGCCGAGTCGGTCGGGCTTTCGCTTTTCAGGTCGCCGCCATCGAGGTGTGTCGGGAGGCGGTAGTTGGTTTCGGCAAGGGCGAGGTAGCCGCGGGCGGGCCGGGCGCTTGGGGACGTGCCGGGCGGAGTTTTTGGAGATTCATCCTGGGCCACCGGGCGGTCCGGCGTCGAAACGGGCGGTGTTTTTTCCTCGCGTACGTTTTGTTCGGTGGGCGTGGAGGTTTTGGCGGCCTTTTCCCGGCCAATAAACCAAAAGCCGACCACCGCAAGGGCGATCAGCAAAAGGGGCAGGCCCCAACTATTCCGGATCGAGGACGGCGGATCGGGCGGTGGTGTCTCGGCGATCCAGTCGCGCACGTTGTGGCGCAGTTTTTCGCGCAGCAAGTACTCGTGGCTTTCCAGTTCGAGCCGGTGCAGGCGTACCTGTTCCTGCAAGTTTGGATCATCGGCCATGTCGCGCTCCAGGGCAGCCGCCTCGTCGGACGGGAGTTTACCACGCACGTATCGTTCCAGTTTGTCGTATAGTTCTTCTTCGTTCATGTCAGCGTTCGTTGAAAAAGTTGCGCAATTCAGGGCGTTCGGCCAGCAGGTTCAGGAGGCGTTTTTTGCAGCGGCTTTTTTCTTTTTTGGCCTGGTCGGCATCGCTGATGCCCACTTCCTGAGCAATCTCGGCCATACTGTGTCCCAAATGAAACAACTCGAATATGCGTTTGCAGCGTTCGCCCACCTGGGCCATCACCTGAGCAAATACCGTTTCGTGTTCCGCGCTGATGAGGCCTTCTTCGGCGCTGTCCACCAGCATCTGGTCTTTTGGGTACAGTTTTTCGGCATCCCAGGCCGGGCGGTGTTTGGCCAGGCGCTTGAGCCATTTGTTTTTCGCGATGCCAAAGAAATATGTGTTCAAGGCGCTTTTTTCCTGAAATTTATCTTCCCGCAGGTTGCGATCGAATACACAAAGTGCATCGAAAAAGACCTCCTCCCCGTCTTCCTCGGTGCCGTTGTTCGCAACCACATGGCGTAATACCTGCTGCCGCCAGCCGGCGTGCTGCACTACGTGTTGCAAGGCCCGGTTGCGCTCGCTTTCGCGGCCCCGTATGGCGTTGAACAGTTCGGTATCGCTCCAACGTGTCTGCATGGGTTAGTCCCGGTTTGTCTGAAATGGGTGCCCAATGTCGGCGTATTTTTTTGAAACATTGTTGGCATTCAAGGCTTAGATTTGTGGCCACAAAACTATTAAGCAAATGACAATTACGGCCATCGAGAAAATTACCGTTCCCGAATTCCTCGAAATGGATGATTTCGAAGAGGGTTTTCTCTATGAACTCATTAACGGTGAACTTGTGAAACGATCCTCCCCTTCTACCGACCACCAGCGTGCCTCGCGCCAGATTTTCAACCTTTTGCACGCCTTTGTACTTGAAAAAAAACTGGGCGAATGTTTTTATGCCCCCTTCGATGTCGCTCTCGACGAAGAAAATCTCGTTCAGCCCGACATTATGTTCGTAGCTGCTGCCCGTGCCGACATCGTTACCGAAAACTGCGTGGAAGGCGCTCCTGATCTGGTGGTGGAAATTCTCTCGCCCGGCACCTTCAAAACCGACCGGAACGACAAAATGAAACTGTACCGCCGCTTCGGCGTGTCCGAGTACTGGATCGCTGACCCCAAAAACCGGACGATCGAAGTGTACGTGCTCCAGACCGGCGACTACAATCTCGCCTCCTTTGCCGTCGAAAACGGCGAGGTGGTTTCGACCGTGCTTTTAGGGCTGAGCATTCCTGTTCAGCAAGTCTTTGCCAACGGCTAACGGCCAATAGCCAACTCCCACCGCCACGCATCCGCCAGCGCTTCGTGCAAACTGCGTTTTGACCTCCAGCCCAAATACTCCCGGGACTTGGTGGCATCGGCATACACGGCTACCACATCGCCCGCACGGCGCGGCCCAATGTGGTAGTTGAGTTTTTGGCCGGTCACTTCTTCGAATGCTTGCACCATTTCCAACACGCTGACCCCCTGCCCGGTGCCCACGTTGAACACGTCGTAAGAGTTCGAACCACTGTTTTTATGCAAGGCATGTAATGCCGACACGTGCGCCTCGGCGAGGTCCATGACGTGGATGAAGTCGCGAATGCAGGTACCGTCGGGCGTGGGGTAATCATCGCCGAAAATGGTGAGTGGACCGCGCTTCCCGGCAGCGGATTGGGTGACGAACGGCACGAGGTTGTTCGGCACGCCCAGCGGCAGTTCGCCGATTTGTGCCGACGGGTGCGCACCGATGGGGTTGAAGTACCGCAGCGAGATGACCCGAAACGGTTTGCCGGCGACTACTACATCGCGCAAAATTTCTTCGCCTACTTGCTTGGTGTTGCCATAGACCGAAGTGGCGGGCAGCACGGGCGATGCCTCGGTAACCGGCAGCACGGCAGGTTCGCCATAGACGGTACACGAGGAAGAAAAAATCAGGTCAGGCACGCCGGTTTCGAGCATGACTTCCAGCAGGGTAATGAGGGAACCGAGGTTGTTGTGGTAGTACCGCAACGGCTCTTGCATGCTTTCTCCCACGGCCTTGAACGCAGCGAAATGGATCACTCCACGGATGTTTTCCCGCTGAAAAACGTCGAGCAAGGCCGAGCGGTCGTTGCAATCCTGTACATAGCAGGGCACCTCGTAGCCCAGGATGTGCCGCAGCCCGTCGAGCACGCGTTGTTGGGAATTGGAAAAATCGTCGAGCACGACAGGGCGGAAGCCGGCCTCAGCCAGTGCGACAACCGTATGGCTGCCGATGAAACCGGCACCGCCGGTAACGAGAATGGAGGGTGATGGTGTCATTTTTTCAGAAAATATCCGGCAAAAGTAGAGAAACGTGAAGCGCGTACGGTGCTCCTGATGAAACAAAACCATGCAAAACAGATACCTTTGAATTCGATCCAAAAACAAAGCCTGTTCGGCTGTTTTCATTTCACTAACAAAACCATTGCTATGCTCCGAGTATTTCCAGTCCTGCTTTTGGCATTCGCCGTTTCGCATCTCTCCGCACAAATCACTACGTTCAAAAAACGCCACGGCACCCCGGGCGACGACGAAGCCCGTTTCGTGGAGGTACTGGCGGACAACAGTTTTATTGTAGCCGGTAGCAGTACCGAAGGCGGCCTTGGTGGCGTGGATGCCATTCTCGTCAAATTCAATGCAGACGGCGTGGTGGAGTGGAGCAAATCGTTCGGAGGCGCAGGCGATGAATTTTTCATGCACATTCTGACTTGCAGCGACGGCAACTACATCGCCGTAGGAGAAACGAACAGTTTTGGCGCAGGCAATGTGGATATTTATGTTGTCAAGTTTGACGCAGGCGGAACTGTTATTTGGGAGCGAACATGTGGTGGCAGCGGGCAGGAATGGTCTTGCGGTGGAGCGTGTGAGGTAGCCGACGGTTACATCATCACGGGAGGCACACAGAGTTTCGGGCCGGGTTTTTGGGATGCTTTCGTGGAAAAACTCGACCTGTCCGGAAGCAGTGTTTGGACAAAAAGTTGGGGCACAGCCGGCGCCGATGTTTCCGGCGAGCCGCTACCGGCATCGAACGGCGACATTTGGGTGTCGGGCGGTTATTTTGCAGGAAATCAGGAAGGTTTTCTGTTTCGTTTAAACTCAAGTGGGACATATCAGAACGGACTCCGTTTGGGTGGCTCAGGCCATGAAGGCAGCGAGTTTATTGCCTTGGGAGGCGCCGGAATAAGCGTTTCCGGCGCCACATGGTCCTATTCAAACAACACACAGTATCAACCATGGATCATTAGTTTTAATACCTCCGGCAATTTCGTTTGGGGAAAACGGTATGTCTTCCCTGCCGGAAACCACAACATGAATGCCGAGAATTGTCCCGATGGCGGATATATTTTCACGCCACTCAATATCAACACCGATGAAGCTGCTGCCTATCTGGCACGCACCGATCCCAACGGAAACATTGTGTGGGCCAAATCGCATCCCTTCAGCGGGCGCATGTACCATGCAAAGCCCTGCCCCGATGGCGGCTATGTGGCTGTGGGTTTTTCCGCCGGAAATGGACGGGATATGTTCATCCTGAAAACCGATTCCGAAGGCAATGTAGCCGGTTGTATACCCACCTATGTGGCAGTCAACGCTCTCGTGATTAATCCGGGAGTTCCTTCGGTGTCCCCCAGTACTGCCAACGGTCCTATAGCCGGCGTGCCCGCCGGACAGGACGAGTCAGTCGGACTCACCGAAACCATAATCTGCAACAGTGTATCAACAGAATCTGTAAAAGCCCCCTTCATATTGGCTCTTGTTCCCAATCCCACTCGGGGTACCTTCCGGATTTGGGGCAGTGAACAGATCGAACTGGACTTGCAAATTTTCGACAGCACCGGCAGGCTTTGTTTTTCCAGCACGATTCAAACCAATCAGAATATTGTGCCCGGAGCGTTGCCTGCCGGGGTTTATTTAGTTTATGTAACAGACAACGGTGGTAGGATTCAACACTTCCGTATGGTTCGGGAGTGATGCTACATTTGAATTTTCTTAAACCAATACCAACTATTGCAATGCTCCGAGTATTTCCAGTCCTGCTTTTGGCATTCTCCGTTTCGCAGCTCGCCGCACAAACCTCCACGTTCAAAAAACGCCACGGTACCACGGGCGACGACGAAGCGCGCTTCGTGGAAGTGCTGCCCGACAACAGTTTTATCGTAGCCGGCAGCAGTACCGGTGGCGGCTTGGGTGGCGTGGACGCCATGCTTGTGAAATTTACCGAGGACGGCACTGTCGAGTGGAGTAAATCGTACGGTGGGACGGGCAATGAATTTTTCATGCACATTCTGGCTTGCAGCGACGGTAACTTCATCGCTGTGGGGGAAACGAACAGTTTTGGCGCAGGCAATGAGGACATTTATGTCGTCAAGTTT
>Ga0154020_10002981_pt1 | contig 20554 bp, 17 predicted proteins | sample Klosneuvirus_201_FD_109709 | JGI IMG/M metagenome (GOLD analysis project Ga0154020, IMG submission 109709) | Active sludge microbial communities from wastewater, Klosterneuburg, Austria - Klosneuvirus_20160825_MG | ecosystem: Engineered > WWTP > Aerobic digester > Activated sludge | place... | reverse complement strand
TAAACAAAGCAAATTCAAAATTTTATAGACATCATTATCATTCTTTTTATCCGTTTTGAATAAGTTTATGATTGGATTGGCAATAAGGTTGACACAATGTTGATCCGCTTCCCGAAATGCCTCTGTAAATATTTGTTTGGTAAATTCAATGTCGGTTTTCTCATCTACGATAAAAATAATTTTATCCAGTGGAAACAAATTGACCAAAGCTTTTATCTCAAATTGACAACCATTAAATTGTTTTGTAAAGCTTCGTAAATCCATTAAAACCACATCGCTATGTTTTACAAGCTCTCGTAATACCAGTTTCCAGTTATTATCTCTGCAAAAAAATTCGTTCACTCGGTGGGTGCTATCCAAGTCTGGTAAATTATCAGAAATGGAAATATTTTTAATTATGGAAGCTTCGTCTTCACAAAATGATTTATCTAAATTTCCACTTACATAGCTCATAACCTCATGTGGCTCAATGGTTGTGGTTGCTAAATCCGGGCCGGATATCATTTGCACACTTCCGGCATAGCGCCAATGGCGTAAAATGCGTTCAAAAAGATTACGACTATCGTCACCCAAAGCAAAAACCCTCAGTAATAACATTCTTGGAGAGACCTCTTTAACCTTTCGTTTTCTTAAAAAGTAAAAAGGTAATATACCGGCTAGTTTGTATGCAGGGAAAGCCAAGAGCGAAAGCAGGGCATACTTAGGGTCTTCCAATAAAAAGAAAATAGCATAATTTATGTTAAACAATAAAACTATGGAATCAGCATTGAGTTGTATATCGTTAATCTTCTTACTTGTATATAGGTTTCTAATCTGTCGAAAAAGAAACCAACCAATTCCTATTGCAATACTTCCCGAAACACCAATTAGTATAAGATGCACACTAAAGGAATTCAAATCAAGATTTATTAATGGTCCTGCAATTCTTCTTAAATGTGCGGGATTATGAGAAAGATCAAAGTACAGCAAAAATGGGCCTGCAGCCATTACTATAAAGAAACTGTATATAAAAAGACCAACTGTTTTTATTTTTTTTAGCCTAAGTAAAAAGATAAGTAAAAGCGGGATGATATTGTAAATTACAATAGGTGCTAATGCTTCTAAAAATGACATTTCCCTTTGTGCCACATATTCTTTTATTATAAAAATTCCACCCAAATAAAAAAACAATAGGAGAGCAGCAAACTTTAAAATGTCTTTAAAACCACCCACTAGCAACATAAAGGTAATAGGAAAAAAGGCAGTAGAAAAAATAATTAAACCAAATACCATTCGCCAAAAACCAAATATCCCGGAACTGTAAGCAAAGCAATAAGTATTTACAGCAGCAAAAATCAAACACATGAAGCCATACGTAAACCAGTGATAACCAAGAGTTTCTTTTAGTGAAAGGTAAATTTTAGAAGTATCATCACTTAATCCCGATACTTCGAATACCTTAAATTCAGGAGTAGGTGAATTTGGGTTTTGAGTTACGATTTGATCTGGGGTGGAACTTTTTATTTTTTGCGAAGAGTAACCCATTCCTTTAATAAGTGCATTTCTATATCGCTTTATAAATAGAAATGTTAAGGGAAAAACCAAAAGAAAAGCAAAAAGAATAATGCTCAAAATGGCACCTGTAAGGGGATTAACGGGTTCTTGCATAAGTAGGATTAGTTAAATGATCGAACAAGGCATTGAAAAATTCGAATGTAATTAAAGATCCTAACTATTTTATTTTGATATAATAAGCCGCTGTCATTTTCCATTTCAAATAAACGGTATTATACCACACAATTCCATAGTTTTGCATACTTATACTTAAACCAGTCTGTGAAGTTATCGGTAATAATTGTCAATTATAATGTAAAATACTTTTTGGAACAATGTCTTAAGGCGGTTCAAAAAGCGATGCAGGGAATTGATGGGGAGGTTTGGGTTGTAGACAATAACTCGGTTGATGGCAGTGTGGAGATGGTTTCTCAGAAATTTCCCGATATACATTTAATAGCCAATTCCAAAAATACCGGTTTTTCTGTAGCTAATAATCAAGCAATTAAGTTGGCCAAGGGAGAATATGTTCTTTTGCTTAACCCGGATACCGTGGTGGAGGAGGATAGTTTTAGTAAATGCATTTCTTTTATGGACGCTCATCCCGAGGCCGGGGCTTTGGGTGTAAGAATGGTTGACGGCAGCGGAAATTTTTTGCCCGAGTCTAAACGGGGATTGCCAACACCTGAAGTGGCACTTTATAAGATGTTTGGTTTAAACAAGCTCTTTCCAAAATCGCGTAAGTTTGGCCGTTATCATTTGGGATTTTTGCCCGAAAACGAAGTGAATGAGGTGGAAGTATTAGCAGGGGCATATATGTTTATGCGCCGCATGGCATTAGAAAAAGTTGGTTTACTTGATGAGGCTTTTTTTATGTATGGAGAGGATATTGATCTTTCGTATCGAATTATTAAAGGCGGGTACAAAAACTATTACTTTCCTCAAACTTCCATCATTCATTACAAAGGCGAAAGTACCAAAAAGGGAAGTGCCAACTATGTCCGAATTTTTTATCAGGCAATGGTCATTTTTGCCCGTAAACACTACAGCGGAAGCAAATCAGGACTACTTATTTTCCTTATTAATACCTTCATTTATCTGCGGGCATTTGCTGCGTTAATTTATCGATTTTTTAGCAGTTGGTGGCTTCCAATACTCGATGTATTACTTCTGTTTGCCGGTATGTATTTTTTAAAATCGTATTGGGAAGAACATATCAAATACATTAAAAGCTATCCACGGGAACTCATGAGCATTCATGTGCCCTATTACATTGCCTTTTGGGTAGGTTTTACCTATTTTGGTTTAGGGTACGAAAGGCCTTATTTGCTTCGAAGAATTATTAAAGGGATTGGCATTGCAACTATTGCTATACTTGCCGTTTACGGACTTTTTCCCGAGAATCTTCGTTTTTCGCGTGGGCTTATAATTTTAGGTTCACTTTGGGCCATCATAGAAATGACTCTAACCCGAATGTTTGCCAATTACTTTTGGTTGGGTAAATTTAACTTGTCTAATTCCGCATCATACAAACAGCTTATTGTAGGCGGTTTTGATGAGGCCAATAGAATTAAAGAAATGTTAAGCAAATCGTTTGACAGCGATAATTTTATAGGATTTGTGCTAACCAGTCGTAAAGGTGAAGAACCTAATGTATTGGGCACAATCGATAAGTTGGAGGAAATTGTTAGAGTGTTTAAGGCCGAAGAAATTGTTTTTTGCAGCAAAGATGTTACAGCTAAGGAAATTTTGGAGTGGATGGTAATACTTGGCCCTAAAAAAGTTCATTACAAAATTGCTCCGGAAGCCAGCTCGTTTATAATTGGAAGTCATTCAAAAAACAGCACAGGCGAATTTTTTACCGAACAAATTACCCTTCGAATAGCCGATACGGCAAATCGAAGAAAGAAACGTGTTTTCGACATTGTATCGTCATTGTTTCTTTTAATCTTAAGTCCAATTTGGATGCTTTTTGTTAAAAATAAGGTACAAAAATGGAATTCGATTTTTGATGTTTTAAGTGGAAATAAGTCTTGGGTTGGTTATGCCGCCACCGAAAACCACGGATTATTGCCACATATTCAAAAGGGAGTTTATACCACAACACAATTTTCAAAACAAGAAATAACAGATCCCGGAATGATTCAAAATCTTAATTATAGATATGCCAGATTTTACTCAATAGAAAAGGATCTGGAAATTATTGGACGTAACTTTTTTGTTTAATAATGGTACTTTTGGGTATACAAAAATCAAATTTTTACCAATAAAATGAATACACTCATATTATTGCCCGGTGCATTGGGTAATGTAAATCAGTTTAATAGCTTAAAGCAAGAATTAAGTTTGGTTCAAGCAAATGTTATTACACTCGATCTTCCCGGGCATGGTTTCAATCCGTATGCAACGGAGGCTGTTACAGTGCCCGAAATAGCTGAAGCATTTTTAAATCAACTTCATGAACTTGAAATTTCCGGACCAATTCAACTCTTTGGACATAGTTTGGGTGGATACATTGGGTTATATTTATGCTTGTACCATCCAGAAAAAATTACAGGACTTTTTACATTGGGTACCAAGTGGCATTGGACTAAGGAAATTGCCGATAGGGAAACCTCTTTTTTGGTACCTGAAAAAATGGAACAGAAAATTCCTGCATTTGTCAATCATTTAAAAATTTCACACAGTATTGGTTGGCAAAAAGTGGTTATTAATATTGCCGGATTAATGCATGATTTAGGTAATAATGGCTATTTGGAACCTGCAAAATTAGGTACAATAAATCAACCGGTAAGAGTGGCATTAGGCGACAGAGATGCCATGGTTGGATTAGATGAAACAATAAATGTGTACAAAGCACTGTCCAATGCACAGCTGCAAGTTTATCCCAATACTCCACACCCGTTTGAAAAATCGGATGTTGTAAGGCTAGCGGCAGATATTAAAAGTTTCTTTAATTTATAATACTGTAATGAGGTCAACGGTATTAGGGTTGGTCCTTTTGATTATTACTAGCAATGTATTTGCCCAAAAAGACTCGTCCATGAAACTGGATCTGGGAATTTCTAAAGGGCAAAATGTTTACCTATGGCCTTTAATACGAGTAAAAAAAGCCCCCGGATATAAAAACACTGAGATCTTTTTTTCTATTTTTCAAAAAAAACAGGATAGAAATAAGAAGATCAATCATTCACATTTGTTGCCTTTATACTATCTCGACAGTAACCGCAGACACCGCGATATCAAAATTGGCACACTTTATTATCCTTCTATTTACAGTTATAGAAACAACTTTGTTGATAGCATTCGATCCTATAAATTTTTTGAATTGGCTCCCGGAATTAGTCTTGTGGAAGGAAGCAGATCATCCGACGGTATGTTTATTCAGAACAATGCCCTGTTTTTTTTATGGAGCAAGCATGATATAAAAAAGCAAAAAGCTTACACCATTTTATTCCCGGTTTATTGGTCGTTTCAAAACGGACCAAAAGAATTTAAAACAGCTTTTCCGGTGTATTGGAGTTATAAGAACAAAGACATAAACAACAAAGTACTATTTCCAATTATTTACAAGTTCCGCGATGCAAGCTATAATTCTCTTACGGTTTTGCCTTTGTTTTCGTATGGTAAATCGCCTTCAGGTAATAAAAGTCACCAAGTTATTACCCCCTTGTTTTGGCAGTTTAAAGATACGGCTCATTTTAAACAAGTATTGATTCCATTTTACAGTTATTCAAAAACCGGAATGACCCGGACAAGGGATAAAACCAACTACTTTTATCGGGATGAGATTCTAAATATTTTACTGCTATATTCCAAACAAACAACCTATTCATTTCAAGATACCATATTCAAACAAAGTTTATTTCCTGTTTATTGGAAATTTCAAAACAAGAATGAAAGCAGATTAAATGTTTTGCCTGTTTATTATAGTTACAAAAATTCTAACAAAAGTTCAACTGTAGTTTTCCCGGTTTATTACCACCGCCATTTGTCGTCTGATAATTCATCATTAACGGCTGTAACTCCTTTTTTCTGGCATAAAAGAACGGATAGATCAAAGAAGTTCGTCGCTTTTCCAATTTATTGGTTCAATCAAAAGGAATACAAAACTAAAAATGGCTCCATAACTCATCGCGACCACACTATATTTCCACTATGGTATTCGCGAAGTATTATTGGAGAATCACCTCAAAAATTTCAATTTCTTTTTCCGTTGTTTGTAAGAAAGAGTAATTGGCTGGGTTATAGTTCCATCACTTTAATTCCGGTTTTCAGTTATGGAAAATCAGTTAATCAAAAACGAAAGCATCTGCAGTTAACGCCTTTCTTCTGGTATTTTAAAACTGAAAATCAAAAAAAGGCAATTTTTTTCCCTTTCTATTGGTACAAAATCTATAATTACAATTCTCCCAATAAACGGATCAATCACACGCTTTTTCCAATTTACTTTAGCAGAAAAAGTGCTAGAAAAAACAAGATAGTTTTATTCCCAATTATCTGGTATTTCAAAAATCCAAGCAGGATTACTCTTTCTGTTTTTCCATTTTATTACGACATAAAAGAAAAGGACAAGCATCAGGTAACCTTATTCCCATTGGTATGGTATAAAAAAAGTTTGAATAGTAAACGAATTGCGGTTTTACCTGTGTTTTGGCACGAACATATCTCATTTAAAGAGAATGAAATGCCTTCCTTCAAAACTACTTCAGCGTTTTTGCCATTTTGGTTTTCCAGAGTGCGAATGGGAAAAGATACACAGATATTTAAGATGCTTTTTCCCTTGTATATCAAAAATTTAAATGGTAACAAGTATATATCCAATACCCTTTTGGGATTGTATTCAAAAGGGAATACACCGGATAAACTAACCGGACATTTTGTGGTTTCACCCTTTTATTGGCAGTTTTATTCCAAAAGCAAAATGACCAAAGTTATATTTCCGATTTATTGGTATAAAAGGGAGGATAATAGATTTCAAAACTCAGGCTATTTGACATACAATAGAACCTTTTTCCCAATTTGGTTTTCAAAATACAAGTTCGGTACAGACACCCAGAAATTACAAGTATTTTTTCCGGTTTATTTCAAAAAAACCAATTGGAAATATAAAAATTCAATAACCATTTTTCCATTTTATCATTATGGAACTACCAAATATACCAATAAGTCGCACATGGCTATTACACCGTTCTTTTGGCAGTTTAAAGATCCGTTTAACAAAAGAGCGTTCCTGTTTCCATTGTATTGGTATCGGATAAAAAATGTTAATGGAGGAAATCCGACAATAAGTCATAGTTTGTTTCCATTGTTTTACAGCAGAACAAATAACAACTCTAATCGCAAAATTCTTTTTCCTGTTTTTTGGTACAAAAAGGATTTGAATACAAGGAACCTGAGTATTTTTCCTTTGTTCTTTGATCTTAAACAATACAATGGTCATAAAGTGGTTTTATTCCCCATATACTGGTATAAAAAGGAACTGTATTTTGGCCGATCAACAACGATATCTCACACAGTTTTCCCTTTGTATTGGTACAAAAAAACCAGTTATAAAAAAGATAGTATCCAATTGGTACAAACCAATAGCACGCTGTTTCCTATATGGTATTCAAGATCCAAAGTTGGTATAGATACACAAAAACTACAATTCTTATTTCCAATTTACCATCAGAAAAAAAATTGGGATAATTATAATTCACTTACATTGTTTGGGTTTTTATCCAAAGGACAATCAATGGATGGAAAATCCAAACATTTTGTTGTAGCGCCTCTTTATTGGCAATTTATTACACCTATTAAAGAGTCAAAAACATTGTTTCCGCTATATTGGAATCGAAAAACCATATTTTTTGATAGTACAACAAAACAAACTACTACATTATTTCCGTTGGTATGGAGCACTAAATTCCGCGACAATAAAGGAAATTTAACCAATTCTAGTCTGGCAGTATTGCCATTTTACTGGGCAGAAGAAAGTAATTACCACAAACAAGTTAAAATTATTCCTTTTTATTACTCCTATAAAAGCAGGGTTAATACGGATCAATCATTGTCTATTTTACCTATTTATTGGAATATAAAAAATGAATTTTACACACTACAAGCTGTTTTTCCGTTCTTTTTAAATTACAAAAAATCTCCGGCTTATTCGTTTGGATTTAAATCGGTTAAATCCGTAACCCCATTATATTGGGAGTTAGAAAATCAGGATAAGCGGCAGAAAATATATTTTCCGGGATTGTTTAAAACAGAATTTACAAACGGAGATGTAAACTTAAATGCTTTGGGTATTTTGTACCGTCAACAATTATCTAAAACCCGAAATTCAATACATATTTTATGGCCTTTAATAAATTTTACACATGATTCTGATCTTCGGTATTTTCATATAGCGCCTATTATTTGGTACAAAAAATCTCCCAAACAGAATTACTTTTTTATAGCCCCTTTTTATTATAAGGGTACCATTAATGAGGTTAAAAAAACACAGATTTTATGGCAATTATTAAACATTCGTAAAACACCACAAAAAAGTACGCTTGGAGTTTTATTCCATATCTTTCATTTTGAAAATTACACAAACGGAGATCATGTTTATCGGTTCATGTATTTATTAGTTGCCGATATTAAAAAGAACGGCAATATTGAAAAAAGTGTATTTCCAATTTATTACAGATTTAGTGATACCGCAGGAAATAAGAACTTTAATGCAGGGTTTGCATTTTATGCGCGATCCTCCAAAAAGATTGGACAAACCAATCATTTTTATAATGAAGAAAGAATATTTTGGATAGTGAGGTTAAGGTCCAATTACAAATATCTTAAGGCCAAAGGAGTTGTTAAGAATCGTAAAGAACTTAGATAACCCATGACTACCTCTTAGGTTTTAGACCCAAAACCTTGGAGGTTTAATATACACGTTCTTTTAATTAAATTTGACTAAAACCTCCAAGGTTTATAAAGAAGAACTTAGATAACCCATGACTACCTCTTAGGTTTTAGTCCCAAAACCTTGGAGGTTTAATATACACGTTCTTTTAATGAAATTTGACTAAAACCTCCAAGGTTTATAAAGACATGTTTTTATTGATGTGGATTTTAAGTTAAAATGCAATTCTATTTCGCTTACATAAATAATAGTGCCATAGAAAATAAGTTGCTAAAGAGCGCAATGGTCGCCACTTGTCTGTAAGAAACCTTATTTCTTCATTAGTTTTTGCTTGGGTCAACTCTTTAATAGTGGTTATTATCGCAATATCTCCTAAAGGAATTATATCACTATATTGTAGACAAAACAATAAATAAATATCTGTGGTCCAATTACCAATTCCATTAATCGAAGTTAGCTGACTTCTGATTTCAGATTCATTTTGATTTAGTAATAAAGTTAAGTTTAGTTTATTATCGAGAATAGATTGAGATAATGCCTTTAGATACTGAGACTTTTGTCTGCTAATTTGACAAAATCTCATTTCTTCTTCAGATAGTCTAATAATATTTTGTGGGGTAAAATCTTTAATAAAATCAGATAATTTCAAAAAATGAGCATTGGCAGAAGCTAGACTCACTTGTTGTTCTAGTATTATTTTACATAAAGAAATAAACCCTTGAGGACGCGACCAATTTGGCGGATCCCCATATTTCTCTCTAATTAATTGAAAAATGTCATCGATACTAAGGAGACGATCGATATCCGAATTGTTTACAATTTGTCTGCTTTCAGCTAAAACCAAATCCAAAGTAAAATGCGATTTATTCTTTAATAAAACTCATTCTTGATATTTCACTTGTTGTTAATTCAATCGCAAGATGATACATGCCGGGATAAAGATTTTGGATTTGAATTATCTTTTGATCGCCTCTTTGTAACTCTCTGCCGGTTACATCATATAAAATATAATTTTTAGCCGGTCCTGCTATTTGAATGGTTTCTTTAGCGGGATTAGGGAACAGAGTGATAGGAGTTTTGCTAATTCTTTTTACACTCGTAATTAGATTTATCTTTACTGTATAATTTTTGGTGCTTCCATCCTCGGCTTTAATAGAATACACTACAGGGTTCGAAAAATTTACAGAACTCACCCCACTCACCTGCGAAACGCCTGAAACTGTACCTTTAGCTAAAAAACTAAGTGTAAATGTTGGTACTAACTGGCTAACATTGGTTCCGCTTGGTAAATCAATTGTAATTGTTGTTCCGGATATCTGTCCTACAGGTTGATTAGGCAAGTTAGGAAATCCAAAGTTTAAAATATCCTTTGCTCCACTTAATAACGATCTGTTTCCTTGTGCATACCATGTACCCCATTTTGCATCCGAAATAAGTATACTTGGTGATCCACTTCCTGTAATTTTATCGGCACCAAGATTGATAATAGCCAAAACTTCATCTCCACTTGTATTTTTGGCATCGTAAATAAGCTGGTTATCCTTATTGGAGTAATTTGGAAAGCCAATCATGGTTGCCGTTGTTATTTCATCCGATTTGCCGGTAACTGTATTTTTACCAAAAATACTGTAAGTATCGTCATCGGTATCAATTACATCAAAGGCAATAATATTTCCTGTATTTTTTGCAAAAGTTGGATTTCCAATACTTAGGTTCTCAGGCAATTGATTGAAAAGTTTTTTTACAGTTCCGTCTCCCCAGGTGTTTTTTGAATTATCCCAAACCTGAATAATTCCTATATCCCACCAGGTAATGTCTTCTCCAAACGAACCCTCTATCAAATTTTTTGCATCATAAACCACAAACTGACCGCTGTAATCCCATTCTAATCCATCAGCATATAATACTCCTCCTGTATTAATTCCCTCGCTAAATGTTGGGTTGTAAAGTCTGAATTGCGACCATTTAGCTAAAGTAAAATCATATACATAAATGGAGCTGTCCATCAAAGTAGTTACAGCCGCCATACGTTTTCCATCCTTTGATATTGCTACATTATCAAACTCGTCGCCAACAGCAGAAACATAAGACTCATTGGTTGCGCCCGAAAGCGAAAATCCTTTAATACGAGAATCGTCATCTGCAACAAAATAAGCAAATTCGCCCTTATCAGTAATACTTGCTTTGCGTTTAGCTGTTGTTTCCGTTTTTTTAGCGAAGCTGCCCCCGGAAGTATTGGTAGAATAAAAAGTGCCGCTGAAACCCAAATCTGTGTTATAGCTTAAAATGGCCTCTGTTCCCGGATTGGCAGAAAGTATTACTTCACCATTTCCATTGCCCGTTGAACCACCGCCTCCTGTTCCATTATATCCGAAAATTCCCACAGAATTAAATGCATTAATAGCCGAGCTTGCCTCAGATGAGCCGTTCCCAAAAAGATCTTCTGCCGATTTTATAACGGCTCTTCTTAGGTCTACAAACTGACTCTGGCTGGTTAAATAAATTGTTAATGCCCTGTAATAAATTTTTTCTGCTTTATCCTTGCCTACCGACGAATTAGCAATAAGATAATAAGCGTGGTTGGGGATTCCACTGTTGATGTGCACACCTTCGTTATCTGCCGTTCCGGTGTAATATTCGTTCATGTGCTTAGGCTGAAAACCGGCTTGGTTTAAATTGCTTCTTCCATTGTGAGGGTCACTTAAATCTCTTAGTGCACCACTTGGTATATAGCTTGTTTTTGTAATATCCTCGCCAATTTGCCAATCACTTCTATCTAGGAGTGAGCCAAATACATCGGCCATACTTTCATTTATTGCCCCGGGTTGAGCTTTGTATTCAAGATTTGCAGTATTTTGAACTACACCATGCGTCATCTCATGTCCTCCCACATCCAGCGAACCGGCCAATGGAGTAAAGGCAGTATTTCCGTTGCCATAAAACATCATTTCACCGTTCCAATAAGCATTGTCGAGCTTACTACCGTTTTGGTCATTAACATTTACAATGGAAACAACATTTCCACCGGTTCCATTAATGGAATTTCTACCATGAACATTTTTAAAATAATCAAAGGCCACGGAGGCATTGAAATGTGCAGATACCGCCGCTTTGCTACTCCAGGTATTATTGGAACTGGTGTTATTAAATAAAGAACTGCCCGATTGAAAATTAGCATCAAGTGTCCAAACTACTCCAACTCCATTGTTAGGTAAATTAGAGGAAGAAGCCTTAAACATTGATTTACTTGCATCTAAAAGATAATATGTAGATCCAATTTGGTAGGTGTTTAGCGTTCGGTTTACAGAGTTTAGGTCAGTTGCGGTTGCAGTTCGAGGGCCATCAATAGAACAGGTTTTGTTTACCTTAGTAAGTATTTTGCCTGAGCCGGCTTCTATAAAATATTCCCACCAGTCTAACAAATTGGGTCGGTATTCTACTTTATAACAACATTTTACTTTCCTCGAATTACGGTCTTCTTGCCAAATAATACGCTGATTGGTTATGCGTTTACTTTCCAAAAGTTGTTCACCCCATTGATCAAGCTTTTGATAAGGAATATCATCTAAAACTATTTTTATAACTGCATTTGCATCAATAAAATGGGCATTGATTATAGCCGGAGTAGGATACAATCTGTTTGTAATACTTTGAATGTTATCCTCCTTAACATGTACAATTAATTGCCCCCCATAAACGGTGATTCCTTCATAAACTTGTTGAAATTTTATATGAGTAAAACCTAATTCATCTGTTTGGTAAGAGGTTAAAAGAAGTTCCTTACGCGGATCTTCTAATTGAAGTAGTTTTTTAATCTCTACCAGGTGAATCATAACACCTTCCATCAATTTATACTCACCCAAGGATTGTGAATTTGTTTCGATTTTTCTTACAGATTTTGGAGTTAACGAAATAGCACATTGTCCGGTTTCGTCCCACTCCAATTCAAAATTTGTAAACTCTTTACTCAATCGATATTTTACAGGAAAATTTCCTTTAATCGCAGAGGGAGAATTTGTTTTCCCTGAAATGGTTTGTGCGTTGCCAATTTTATTTCCATTATCAGGTTTTTTGTTTGAGTTTGCTCGTTTATCAAATGCATTTTGCGCAATTGAGCCCCAGGAGAAGAGGATAAAAATAAGAGTAGAGATTATAGGTTTCATTAGTTTGTATTATTTAGTTTTAAGAGTGATTGAACCTTATATAAATTTGCTTGAGTTGTGTCAAGTTTACCACACCAGGAGTATGAGTTGTCTTTTCTAAGCCACCTTTTCCTTTCAATATAATATGTCATATTGCAAGGGTCACCATTGGATAGGTTGTTAAAATTTATTTGATTGCCGGCTTTAAACATTTGTCGTGCCTTCTTTTTTGAAATTTTCTTTTCAAAACGGATGGTTTCTTTTCCGCCGGGCATTGTTTCCGAAACAAAAACCAATCCATTTTTTAAGAATATGTTTTTTCTGTTCATACCTGAAAAACCGCCATAAGAACCAATGGTAATTTGTTTTTTTGGTAAATCACCTGATTTAATAATTCTTTTACTACAGGAACATAAAAAAGCGACCCCAATTATCAAAAAAGTATTTACCATTCTTCTGCTTGCAGTATTCATGTAAAAGGAATTCCTTAAATTTTCAAAGTTTAAAAAATTATTTGTGAATTACAATCGTTAAACCACTCAAAAATACCAATAGATAATCGCCCTATTATGAAACATACACTTTTTTATTTGCTAATCATTTCATTTTGTAACACTGCCATAGCACAAAATGAACAAACCCTAAGTTTAAATGAGGCTATGCTACAAAAGCGTATTGTATTAAGCGGCACTTACAATGAAAATAGTGTTCATTATCTTAGGCCTGTTGCCATTACAATAGTGAGTTTACTTTCTACTCCATTTAAGTTAAAAATAAAATCCGGCGACTTGTTTGTTCCTGAGGATACCGCTTGTCAAACTATGATGATAACAGGAGACACTATTTTGATGGTTGGAGCAGGAACCACAAAAAAGATAACTCCCTTTGGAATGTGCATTGAACCGCATGACCGCGCCGGAAAAAAAGGGCTAGCATACCGTTTTAAGGAAAACAAAAATCCGAAACTTGTTGAAATAGCGGAATTTATTTTTAAAAACAGATTCAATGATGGTGTAGGACAGCATGCAGTTTGGTGTGTAGTAAACAAGGATATGAATCTACTTGATATCAACGGCTACGACTCCATTAGCAGAAAGCGCTTGATATCAAAAGTTGCAGGTATTACCGGTAAAAAAATGCCTGATGACAAAGAATTAAGACTTGGTTATCAAAATTACACCCAGCCCAAAATAACCGAATCGATTGGTGGTACGTTTGAGTTTAAATTTTCGGATACTACGAATGTCCACATAGCAATGTTTAATGCACTTGGAACAATAGTAAGAGAATTATATTACAACCCTCGCGAAAAACCGGGAGTGAAAAAAGTGGAATTCGAATTCGACTATACCCAATATACCGACGAATTTTACACGATAAAACTCATTGCCAATAAGGAGGTTTACCTAACATCACAAATCGACCGAAAAGACGACAATTGGATAGAAGTACCTGAACGATAGAATTTACCCTTGCAAACTGTGCCCTTAAATAAACGCAAAGTGCGCAAAGGTTAATTACGCTAAGAACACAAAGATTAACCAATCAAACATTGCGCATTAACCATAGCGCCATTGCGTCTAAAAAAGGGAAACGCAAAGTACGCAAAGGTGATTTTACGCTAAGAACGCAAAGAGTATAACCAATGAAACTTAGCGAACATTGCGTTTTAACCTTAGCGCCATTGCGTCAAAAAAAGTTAAACGCAAAGAACGCAAAGTAAAAACCAGTCAAACCTAGCGACCATTGCGTATTAACCTTAGCGCCATTGCGTCAAAAAAAAGTTAAACGCAAAGTACGCAAAGGTGATTTTACGCTAAGAACGCAAAGAGACGAACCAATGAAACTTAGCGAACATTGCGTTTTAACCTTAGCGCGATTGCGTCAAAAAAAAGTTAAACGCAAAGTACGCAAAGCTTGTTTACGCTAAGAACGCAAAGAGACGAACCAATGAAACTTAGCGAACATTGCGTTTTAACCTTAGCGCCATTGCGTCTAAAAAAGTAAAACCCAAAGCAGGCAATGGTGATTCCGCAAAGTACGCAAAGGTTAATTTACGCTAGGAACGCAAAGTAAAAACCAGATTATTGCGACCAATGCGCATTAACCTTAGCGCCATTGCGTCTAAAAAAGGGAAACGCAAAGTACGCAAAGGTGATTTTACGCTAAGAACGCAAAGAGACGAACCAATGAAACTTAGCGACCATTGCGTATTACTATAGCGCCATTGCGTCTAAAAAAGAAAAACGCAAAGTACGCAAAGCTTGTTTATGCTAAGAACACAAAGGGTGTTTACGCAAAGCACGCAAAGGTTATTTAACGCTAGGAAAGCAAAGTAAAAACCAGATCATTGCGACCAATGTGCATTAACCTTAGCGCCATTGCGTTTAAAAAAGTAAAAATATTGGTTCAACGACTAAAATGGAAGGTTTTCATCTGAGTCCTTAGCCTCATTCAATTTGGCTTTAGGAGTTCCTGCAAGCAACAGTTCATGGATCACAATTTCGGTGAAGTACTTTTTGGTACCATCCTTAGCCTCATAGCTGCGGTTTGTTAATTTCCCTTCAATTGATAGGCGATCTCCTTTTGTAACATATTTTTGGATAATGTCTGCTTGAGCCCCCCATGCAAGTAAATTATGCCAGGTTGTTTCTTCCACCAAATTGCCCTTTGGATCTTTGCGTTTTTCAGAGGTAGCTAATGTAAATTTAGCCATCTTGTTTCCATTCTCAAGACTTTTAATTTCAGGGTCTTGACCAACATTGCCATAAAGGCGTACAGAGTTTCTTAATGTGTTCATGATAATTTTTTTAAGTTTAAATTTAATTTCTGATTCAAATGTATAGCTATTCCTTAGGTCAATTTTGTTACAATTTAAGTTTGCACCTCGTTAATATATGTCCGATGTGTTTTACCAAATTTTTGCATATCCCGTTTAAATCTAGAGTTTGTTTTCATCCTTAGATAAATTAATTTTGAATAATACTATTCCAATATGATCATCACAGCAACCATTGATAGAAAGCATTATCTAACCTCCTTACAAACTCAAACCAATACAATTTATGCAGATGAACCTGAGACAAACGGGGGCCAAGACAAAGGATTTGCCCCTCAACAATTATTAGCGGCATCCTTGGCCAGTTGTACCGCCATTACTCTTCGTATGTACTCTGATAGAAAAGAATGGAACATAGAAGAGATTGTTGTTAAAATTGAAATTACCCCCAATTTGGAAAACAAGTCCACCACTTTTGATCGCAAAATAATCCTGCCAAATGGTACCTCCGATGAAATAAAAAGCAAATTACTTGAAATTGCAGACAGATGTCCTGTCCACCAAATATTAACAAATCCAATACAAATTCAAACTAAAGCACTGTAATACTTATGAAAAAAAATTATACAAATGGCGAAGTCACAATTGTTTGGCAACCTGAAATTTGTATCCATTCAAGAAATTGCTTTAAAGGACTACCTGCCGTCTTTCATCCTCAGGAATTACCTTGGATTACACCTGAAAATGCTTCAACAAGCCAAATTATTGAACAGATTAGCAAGTGCCCCAGCGGAGCACTTTCTTACTTTTTAAATACTGAATCCAATAATCAACCTTAAAAAAAATAACTATGAAAAAACTAATCCTATTAACAAGCTTTCTTCTTCTTTCCATCTTTTCTTTTTCTCAATACCAACTTGAAAAAGGAAAAATGCAAATCAATACCGGTATTGGACTTTCTTCTTGGGGGGTGCCAATTTACGTTGGGCTAGACTACGGTTTGGCAAAGGATATTTCACTTGGTGGTGAGATAACTTTCCGTTCACACAATGAAAAAATTGGTAAGATTGAATACCAAAGTCGCATCATAGGTATACTTGCAAATGGTAATTATCACTTTAAAAATGTTTGGCACCTTCCGGATGCATGGGATCTATATGCAGGTTTAAATATTGGTTTTTATCTTTGGAATACTGAGTCAAATTACCCCGGCACTAACACCACTCCAGCTAACGCAGGCGCACAATTTGGAGGCAGATATTACGTATCAGAAACCTTTAGTTTAAATTTTGAAGCAGGCACCGGTAACGCATTTTCGGGCGGTAAAGTGGGAGTGTCGTTTATGCTTAAATAACTTAAGAAATATGCTAATGGCAGTTATCGTTTAATTGGCGGTCAGGCCAAACCACCACACTTATGAAACTGAAAGACATATATGAAGAAAAAAACATAAAAGTTTTCATCGTTACGGAACAAGACTATGACAACGAGCTTAATTGGACAATTGAACAAACCGACTTTGAACTTATACCGGAAGAGGGAAATTACTATTTCGTAAGTGCATTCGAAGTTTCACAAAACGAAAAAACAGACTGTTATATTGGAATTATGACACCTGAACGAATTGCAGATATTGTAATTAAACAAAACGCAAATGGACAAGCAACAGTTGAAAGTATTTACCACCAAGAGAAGTCTATAATTCCAGCTATTGCATCTGAGTGTTCTGGCTATTACGGGCTGTTTTATGCAAATGAAAATCCTCAAATTGGAATTGATATATTAAAAAGTGGACTGCCAATAGCGAAAAACAAAAATGTAATTGCAGAAGACCTTGGCTATTTATTGCTTGATGAAGAACGAATTGAAGAAGCAATCGAAGCCTTTAAAATAAGCGAAGAAAATTGCCCATCTTCTGAATATACGTTTTGGGAGTTAGCCAAACTTTATGAAAAAATTGGGCAAATGGACAAACAGTCTGAATATATTCAAAAATTCAAAGACCACTGTGGAATTAATCAAATGAATATTGGCCCGAATAGCTAACAAGGCATACCCTAAAGTCTTTCTTATGTTTACGTTGAGTGTTTTTTAACTGTTTGGTGTGTCGTATTTGGTGGATCTCTTTGTGTAGATTTTCTCCCATTGGTATGACCAAAATTTATACGTTAATATAGACTATCATACCTTCGACAATGGGCCAAAGAAAATCATTAACCGAAAAACGACTCACAAGGAAGCAGGTTCAAGACTTAATAAAATCCGAACGAATACTGCACCATAAATACACGCAAGTGTTTAAGAAAACCTATAAGACCGGTTAGGTAAAACAAGATCTAGTTTATGAATTATCACGACAGATTTCTTCTCGTGTTTGACCCGACAGATACTTGGCTTGGACGGAAAAACGCCATATAATAATGTATCGTACTCATGGCTATTTTGTAATTTGAGAAAATGTATTCTTAAAACTAATTTTGTTCCAAATACTTTACAGCAAGCTATCCTCAATTTAAATCCATTGCCATCATGAAACCCTTTTTTACCGAATTATACAATTACAACCACCATTTCAATTTATCAATACTTGAATTGATTCAAACTAATCCAAACGTCGTCTCCGAAAAATCAATAAAGTGGATTAACCATATTATCAATGCCCACCTTATTTGGAATGCTAGAATTAATCAGCAACCAACTAACCAAGAGGTCTGGGGTATTAATACAATTGAAAACCTAATTTCCATAAATTCTGATAATTGGCAAAACTCAATTAAGCTTCTTGACACCTCCGATTTCGATAAGTTAATCGAATATACAAATAGTAGAGGGCAAACATTTACTAATTCTATTCGTGATATTCTATTTCATGTAATCAATCATTCAACCCACCATAGAGCCCAAATTGCCTCCGATTTAAAACTATCAGGCATAGATCCACCCATTAGTGATTACATTTTTTACAAAAGAAATTCACTATCCACTTAATTGAATTTTAATCTAAAAGTGTTAGTACCTTTTCCGGTGGCCTACCAATTACCGCTCTTTTTCCATCTATCACAATTGGTCGTTCTATTAATTGTGGATGCTGCGACATAGCTTCCAACCATTCGTTTTCCGAAAGATTTTTCCCCTTATATTTCTCGCTATAAATTGTTTCACTTTTTCTCACCAACTCTGAGGCAGGTATACCCAAAATCTTTACAATGTTTTTCAAGGTTTCAACACTGGGTGGGTTATTCAAATAATCTACAATCTCAGCGGTTTTGCCTTTGCTCTCAATTAGTTTTAAGCTTTCTCGGCATTTTGAACAACGAGGGTTATAATAAATTTTCATATTTTTTACTTTTAAAGAAATCGACTTTTAATTTCCGGACTAGGTATCATACAACTTTCTTTTTTGCCAAACAATTTATAACGGTTTCTTGCGATAAGATCATAAATTGGGTCCCGAAAAAATTTGGGTATTAGTATCAACCCGTACAATACCGGCCACAATCCATCTAGTTTTTTTGCAATTCTTAAAGCTGCTGTGCTTTTTTCATAAATGATATCATTCTCGATGAGTATAACTGTATCGGGTGTTGGAAGTATCCTGTTTCCGGCCAATTTTTGTGCGGCTTCGCTCTGTAAAGGTGCAAATTGAAATTGCGCTTTTTTATCGTTCCTAATCACAAAATTGATGGAACTATTGCAAAAATTGCAAACTCCATCAAATAATATCACTGCTTTTTCTGGCATGTTTTCTTAAACTTCTTTTTTCAATGGTTTGTAAAATCGGGTGAAGCACAACACATCCTAAAATTATTAAAGCCCCAAGATAAAAATTAAAGTTCAAATCCTTGTTCTCTTTCAATAATACAGCCGCTAAAATTATACCATAAACCGGTTCCAGATTTATACTTAAATTGGATGTAAATGCTGAGATATGCTTAAGTGCCTGTAAACTATATACAAATGCCAAACTTGTACACAATAGACCTAAAAACAGTAAATAAAACCAATCGGAATGAATACCGAGAAAGGTAAAATTCCATACTTGGGTTAAGTCACTATAATATGGCATAATATGAAACTGTTTATCTGTTAAATAGTAAAAAGGTAAAAGCAATCCTAAGAAAATCCAACCTGAAAACAACTCTAAAAAAGAGACAGATATTGAATTATGGTGACCTGCATATTTCTTATTAAGCGTAGAAAAACAGGAAGCCAGAAAAGCTGAAAATATCCCTGTTATCATTGCCGGGTAATAAAAACTACCAACACCCGATAAAAAATAAACTCCTACAATGGTTATTATTCCCAACAAAACCTCAGTCTTTAATACCCTTCTTCGTGTTATAAACGGTTCTACAAATGAAGTAAACAATGGAGTTGTAGCCATACAAGCCAAGGTTACCGAGGCACTGTTTCCTAACTTTATTGAACCATAAAAGGCAACCCAATGCAGCGCTACTATAATTCCAATTCCACCAAATCGCAATATCTCTATTCGTTTCAGAGCTCTTAATCCCAAAACTACACCGGGCACAAAAATTAGTCCTAATGAGCTGATCCATAATCTATTCCACACCAACCCAATTTGTTCGAGCGTGATTACTTTTCCCAGAATTGCGGTAACTCCAAACAGAAATATAGCAAAATGAAGTTTAAGGTAGGCTTCGGTCTTCTCCTTACTTAGCAAAATCAGGTGTAATTAAAAGTAAAAATGATTTCTCAGAGATTAAATGAAAATGAACCGGATGCTGCTGATAATTTTCAAGAACTTGTCTTAAAACATCCTTAAACAATTCTTCGGAGTGATTTTCTTCCTCACAACATATAAGTGCAGGATGTGTGATGAGAAAATAAATGGCATCCACTCCAAGCCATTCCAAGTCGGTTAAGCAATCATACAAAGCATCAAAATTTCTTCCATAATAGTCCGGAAATCTCAATACTTCTGATATTTCAGAATGTAAGGCGGCTTCTGTTCGGCAACGGTTTCCGTCCAATGTTGCTAAAAATGTGGCATTGTCACATTTTAAACTAAATTGTTCGTGGGAGGTATGTAAGTGAATTGACATTAAGGTACTTTGATAAATGTTTTATAATGATCTTTGGTATACCAATCCGAATTATCATCTCCGGTAACTAAGCGTTCTTCACCTCGGTTTTGACCTTTTATTTTAGGATGTACATCCCATTCTTTATAATTAATTTTAACAT
>Ga0154020_10002980_pt1 | contig 20554 bp, 19 predicted proteins | sample Klosneuvirus_201_FD_109709 | JGI IMG/M metagenome (GOLD analysis project Ga0154020, IMG submission 109709) | Active sludge microbial communities from wastewater, Klosterneuburg, Austria - Klosneuvirus_20160825_MG | ecosystem: Engineered > WWTP > Aerobic digester > Activated sludge | place... | reverse complement strand
ACTTTTCATCATCTCACCCGTCATATTACAAAGTTTTGGTTCAAACAGTTTCGGAACACGTTCAAAAGCCTATTTAAACCATGGATGCTTTTCGCATTTAGCTCCCGCAAAAAGGGTCCCATCGCATGTCCAATCGAGATAGGCGTAGGGCCGGCATGCGGCTGAAGGGTTAAAAACATTAAACGAACTGCAAGCCGTGGGGACAGCGTAGCTACCTAGCTTTTTGTAGGGTAGGGGCCATGCCGTGTAGTCTGGTCCGGGAAGCGGAGGAACAGGCCAATTCCTGCGCCATCCGGCTAGCATATTTGGTCCCTGCAGTCCGGTGGGAGGTGTGGTCGTCGTGGGGACGAAGGCATCACCATCGACCGCGTTGGCAAACTGCGCCTGGTAGGCGTGCTTCACCCGATGAATGGACCCATCGGGTAATTTGGTCTCGAGAAACATGGCATTGTTCAGGCGATAGCCCATACCCGCCTGGGTCTCGAGGTCATTGTTGCAGGTCGTCGGCGAATTGCCGGCTTTAAAATCCCAAGGGACCAGTCGCATCACCACAAAACCTTGAGATATTTTTTGGGTCCCTTTAGCAAACTCGATTTCCGCGCAGCCGTTCATGCCGGCAGGCGAATTGCAGGCTGACATCGCGGTCGACCACGCGGACGGAACACCACCACCGGCAACCCCAGTATAAGAAGTAGCGCTGGCCAGCGGCCTAATGGTCATCGTGCGATCACCCACAGAAGAGGTACGAGTCTGCAATTTCGATTGAAAGGAGCCTGAAGTCAGACACAAATCATTCTTCCATGCATCTTTCATGATGAGTCGGGTTTCCGCATCAACGCGACTGGTCGCGGTGATCACTGCTTTGTGACCTTCGTCGATCGCCGCAAGGGAAGATGTATTTGAGCTGGTCTGCATAGTCATCGTCGCGCTGATCGCCAGGATCGAGGACGCCACCATCACTTCGACCAGGGACGCTCCCCTGCGGGAAGCCTGGCTGCCAAACGGTAATGCGGATAATCGGTATAAATGAATCATAAACACCTCTCCTCTCCCGGATGCTCATGGTTCGGCGCTTGGGCGACCAATGTTTAGTAAAAAAACCAACACCAATATTATTGTTGTAATACGGACAGTTACAAGAAGAGGGAGAGGCGGTTTAAGCTTAAGGGCGTTTTTTAGGTGGTGGATTTTTACCCGCTGGCGCGACCGGCTTCCGCGAAGAATGGGCACCTTCGCTGACCGAGCGGAAAGCCCCGGGAGGAACTTTTTCAATCAATTTCGGGCGAATCGGACAGAGGGTCTCATCCATCTGCGACAGCTGGATCGTTACCGTTGGGTTGGCCTCTTCGCGGTTTGGTACAAGCGTTGTTGAACCAACCTTAACCAACCAGTCCATCACCCGCTGCTCGATGTCGACCGCGACTTTTTCGGGCGTTTTATTCGCGGTGAGTGCGGCGCGGATCGCAGCGCGGGCCCCCGCTTCATCCGCTGAAGGTTTGAGAAACTGCATCCCGTTCCGCGACGCGAACACATACTGAAAATAGAAGATCTGATCCTCGAATTTCTTTGAGTCCTGCAGGATAAACGCGGAGCTTTGCAGCTCGTCGAAGCCAACAGTTTTTTTGTCGGCGCAGCGGCCGGTGCGTTTGCGGTCAGAACAAATGAAGATGCCGGCGTGGGTACCGCGTTTGCGGTCCGGAACCTGGAGTACTCTTTGATTTTTTTGCTTCAACAAAAGGGCTTCGAGACGCTCTGATACGGGATCAAATCCGTCATCACCTAACAGGAGAGGCTCAACGGTCAAGAGAAGCGGATCCTTACGAGGGGCTGCTGCAAGAATGGCTTCCACCTCGCCGGTGCCGCATTCTCCCAATGGATCAAACTTCACCACCAGCTTATTATCAACGCGCATGACGTCTAATTGCTTATCCACAGGGCGAGGCGGGATTCGTCGATAACCCACGTATCCCGCAAGAGCGGCAAGTCCTATTAAAATAGGGACAACCACGCGCCAGTTCAATTTCCGAGAACTCCCACCAGTGAATTATCTTAGCGATATTAGAGCATTATGCGACAGTATTGGTCAAGGTTTGGCCGAAGTCAGGGCATCACCACCAAATCGGCATTTTGAATCGCCGCTTCTTCGAGGGACTGCGAAATGTCGTCCTTAAAAACCGGCTGCCTCCCGGCCCGGCCGCTGCTTAAAAAGAAAGTCCTGATGTTCACGTCAATGGAGCCTTCGGGAACCGCGACAGAGTCATTCACACTCACACAAAATTCAGCTCCAATCGTTGTAGAAGCATTCCCCCCGCCGTTACCCGTAGGTGGAAACCTCGTAACACGCGGCGTGCCGGCAACGCCGCCGATCGTGCGGGTCGCCGTGACTTGAACATACGGCCGCTGGTTTGCCGAACATATATTTACCGGCGTGCGGCACCGGGAGGGAAAGCGATAGGTCGTCGAAGGCACTAAATTGGCGATGGTGGTGGGCCTTGTCTCGCAAAGGGTTTCAAAGGTCGTATCGAGATAGTCGCCGCCAAGACCGCGGCGGGTCGTCAGCTCTAAACAATCATTCTTCGTCACACCGGTACATCTCGCTCTGCAATACGCGGAGGAAGGAGGAGGAGGCAGTCCTCCGGTCACGCAGGCGCGGTCATTTCCGGGGGCTTTCGTCAAAAAGTTCTTACGAAAAGTTAGCAGCAGATTGTAGGCCTGATCGGCTGCGTCTTGGGCCGCGGCGTTGGCGCGCATGTCAGCCGACGACTGCGTCATGAGGTTGCCAATGAAAACCACCACAACCGCCATGATCGTCAAAGCGATCAGCAGCTCTACAAGGGTGGTTCCTTTTTGGCGACCCCTGCCCGGGCGACCCATGACCCTATCTCCGTTGGCTTCACTTTCAAAAAAAAACCGACTATCACGGTCATAGTCGGCTTAACCACCGGCAATCTTTAACCAAACATGATCCCGATGGTTTATTTACAAAAGATTCAAAGAGTTATGCCATCGCTAGTTCGCCGAATGGCCCCCCATCTCAAGAATGGTCAGGTCGCGGGCCGCACTCATCCGGAGAATGGACGTGATTTTGTCGCGATTCGGCAAATTGCTGGCCTCAACCGTCGATATCAGGGCCTGGGTCAGGCGATCCTGCTGCATGTAGGTCAGCGCCGCGCGGAAGCGCTCGTCGCCCGGTATCCGCTCCAGCCATCCGAGTCCCTCACGGTAGACGATGTAACTCGCTATATAAGCCGACAGGATCGCGATGCGATGGGGTGCCGGCAGCCTCGTAAAGATCCGGTCACGATATTTTTCCACCAGAATCTTCGGGCAGTGATCCAAAATCATCTGCTTGAAGAAATCATCCTCCAAAACCTCTTTTTCCCTGCGCGTCAGCTCGGTCAATAACGCATCGGTCACTTCATTGATCTCACGGGAAATATCCATCGAAAGATCGACGAGGGTCTTGCGGGTACCGAGGCGCGAGTACTCACGCATCAGCAGCTTTCCTTCGGAGTCGGCTTTGTTACGAAGCATCACGATGACCTGCTCCACGTATGGAGCCTTGATCGCCAGGAATTCTTCGGTGGAAAGCGTCAGCGAAGCGATGATTTCGTAGGACGAACAGATCACACCGCACTTGTTGGCTGAAGAGTCTTTGATGACCAGAACGCCCTGCTCCTGCAGCCTTTTGCGTGCCTCAGTCGTGAAAAATATATTCGCGCCTTCAACGATGGCCCGGCAGGTCGGCTTGCCGTTTTTGTCGAGGAACTGGTCCCAGTTCTTGTCGTTAACAGTATAGGGCCGTCCCCCGGCGGGAATAAAAATCTCTGCCGGAACTTTGAAATGGAGCTCGTTACGGGTCCGGATATTCTCAGGTGTATCGGCCTTGATGACAAAAGCATCTTTCCCGGACAGACATTTGGCGCTGAAGTTAGCGATCGGCTCTCCTGCCTTGAACAGGCGCATCAGCTCCGGCCATGCCAGACCATTTGGATCATAAGCTGCTCCGAACCCGTCGGCGACGGCCACAACCCTGGCGTTTTCTCCGTATTCACGGTGGAGGATCTTCATCTCATTGCCGGCGACATCGCCATCGGGTCCGCCCGTGATTTTGACGGTAAACGGCTCTTTGGTCGGATCCTTGCCCAAATAGCGGATGATGTTATCGACGTAGACGTTGAGACCTTCAGAGGTCACACCGTACTCTTTATGATTGATGCCTGCATCGGGCTTTGACGACATAAACGCCGCCGCGTAACGATAGCCGCGGCGCTCGGCCTGTGCCGGAATCCATTCAATCAGATCGTTGGTGATGTTTTCATCCGGGCCGAGATAGATGATCTCCTCGCGATCGTAGTAGCGCACGAGGCTATCGACATCTTCTTCGTGGGATTCATCCTCAGATACAAGAAGATCCAACAACGCATTGACGGCGCCACGGACAGCCTGATGACGGTGTCCATTGGTTCGTAAGAGCAGAACCGCCTTCGACCCGCCTTCCGGAATGTCTTTGTTCTTGAGCTGCTGCGCAAAGCTCAGCCCGTAGACTTCGTCAAACAAGCCCGCGAGCGCATAGTCGTACTCGGTGGGGTTGCGCGGCATGACGACCCGCAGACCGCCGCGGGCGATATCCTTCCAACGCACGTGGAAGAAGCGGTATCCCCGACCGATAATAAAGAAAATACCGAAGGGCTTTTCCGCATAAAACTTCGGGTCAAGAATCGCCGGATCGAGGCGGAAGGCCAGACCGGTTTTAGTGGGAAGGAAGTAATTGGTCTTCTGCAGATTGTCCACGAATCGGACGGCTTCGATGAAGACGTTGCGTTCAATCTCGTCGACGATGTCATTGACCTTAGCCAGCAGATCCTGGCGCGCCTGATCATATTTTCCAGCGTTGCGATCCTGGGCCATCAGCGGATCAAACTTGATCCGGAAAAGATTGATGGTCTCACGGGTGATCTCGTGAAATTTAAAAAAGGTCGTGCGGATCTTGTATTGCGAATAGTAGTAGGGATTCTGCTTTCCAAGCATGACGTGAATCCACGAAGCGATGCCCCGCACAAGATTCACCGCATTGATCGAAAAGGTATAAGGAGCCTGCATAAAAGTCGAATATTCATCGGTGTCGACCCAGCCGAGCGTCCTCAGGGCTTTATTGAGGCGCATGAGCGTAACCGAATGCGGATCAATCTTTTCGGTGGTCATCGGCGTGATGATGAAGTGCATGATGGTGATCGGGTCTTCCAGACCGTGTTCAAATTTCACCACAAAGGCACGGCCGATATTAAAGTCATAACGGTTTACCAGGTGGAAAACCTGCTCCAGAACCTCCGACGAATTCGCATTCTTCATACCCAGCGTCAGTCGTGCCGTGGTCGAACCTTCGATAGGTTCAAGAAATGTGTGGGCACCTTCATGTCCGCGCATATGGCGCACCATGCGGTAGGTCAGGTGAACTCGCGCGGGCGTGGCGTAGGTCACAAACTCATTGTCGAGATTACTGAGGTAGCTGTCGATAAGGTCCGGCTCACTCGGGAATTCGCTCTCGATCTCTTTGCGGGATGCAGCGATCTTCTCCATGATCCGCTGATTGCTGCGGTCAAGCGGTGCGTAGTTGCTGCAAAAAAATGTCGACAGAAAAAGGAGCTTGTCCCGCGAAAAATAAAGCGCACCCATTTTCAGTGGGTGTGGCGTCAGCTTGCTGGCCATGTCGAGCAGAATTTTACGCTCGCCGCCTGGGCCAATAAACGTCACTTTGGTGCGGTCGCGATCCCACAGCTCGACGGTTTGTTTTGTTTCGAACACATGCCCGGTGATGATCGCCGAGAGGTGACGGACTTTTTCCGGACGCGGCGTGGTCTGGTAATAGATCCGGGGCATGTTGTTAAAAAACCAGGGCGTCAGGATCGCAATCGATTGATCCAATCCGACGCGCACCGTATCGGCAACTTCGCTGATGTATACGTCCAGCTCGCCGCCGGTCTTAACGTCACCTTCTGCTGTGACCCCGTGCGCACCAAGTGAGGATTCTTCGAGGTCTTCATCGCTGATGGGACGATCAGTTTTAACAGATTTGACTTTGGCCATTCCGCTCCGCTCCTATCAAGTCATAAGCGTGAGGTTTCGCACGGTTACAAGATTATTACAATGAGATTTTCCGCTGGCTCTGCCGCTCTTTTGCGCACAGGCCCTCGGCGGGTAACGTCCTTACAGCAGGCGCCGCCAGTCGGCTTCCACTTTTTGCAGCAGGTCCGGAGTCAGCTCTCCCCCACTCTGCCGCAAGGCGTCGACCAGGTCGTTGGCGGGAACACGCCCCTGACAAGTAAAATGGCTGTAATAATGCCTTAGTACACCCTCAACCCCTTCGCCCTTAAAACAACAGGTGTGCCGACCGAGCCCATCCATCGCCACCTCTGCGACCGCCTTGGCCAGCCGCGCCAGGTGCGCGTCCGCCAATCCGCCGACCGCGGTGGTAAGCATTTCTTCGAGTTTGGCGCCAAAGGGCAAAAGCAAGTCAATGACCCGATCAAGGGATTTATCGTCGTAAAGAATCCCTGCATAGAAGGCCGCCGGAACCATCTCCCAAACGCGGGATTGGCAATCCATAGAGCGCAGCTCGAGGAAGCCGCGTGGGCGCACTTCGGGAAACAGCAGCGAAAGATGAGTCTCCAGATCGGACACCGTCGGCGAGACTCCTGCAATCGGAGTCCGCAGCCACTGCGCCCACGTCTGCGGCTTATCCGGCACCTGATATCCGGCAGCCGCAACAAAGACCACGCCTGCTTGCATGACAAAATCAAAATAAGCATCGACGCAGGATTTTTTGGTCAGCGTGCGGGCAATTTTTTCAATGTCCGCAGCCGGAATAACGCCGGTGCGACTGGGGTCGATGTGTCGCCAGACTTTCGTCCGGTGACTCATCACCGGCAGCATCTTTCCTTCACCGATGGGCGAATAACTGAACATTGCTGCGGCGACAGGAGCCAGCAGCTGGCTGGCAAGATAGCGCTTTGCCAGGGTGGTTTCGTCCGCGCCGAAATCGAGATTGACCTGAACCGTGCAGGTCTGACGCATCATTTGCGATCCGTAGGGACCAATCGCCGAAAAATATTGATTCATGGCGCGGTAGCGCGGCTTGGCCATCTGCAGTCCAATGTCATCAACGCTATGCCATGGATTGAGACCAATCTGAAACAGCTCGACGCCATACCTCTGCAAGTGACCATCGATCACCGCCTGCACCTCGCGGGTGCGCGCGGCCGCTTCAATCAGACACGGATAAGGGCGGGAGGAGAATTCCAGCTGTCCACCGGGCTCAAACGAAAGATTGTCACCTTCGTCCATGTGAATCATCAGCAGATTATCCGGATCTTTTTCGTCCCGGACGCATTCCCAATGCCTCTGTCCGGCGAGCTGTCGCAGCCATGCGGCCAACGAATGCTCTTCGCCCTGCAAAGTTACAATACCGGGCTTTATATTGGGCCTGGCGCTTTTGGGAGATGAATTCTTTGAGAGGTTGCCGGTCATCACCGGCAGCATCTCGATCTCGATTCCGACCGCACCCGGCCACTTAGGATATTTGTCGCTATAGTCCGAAGGGCGCAACCGGAAGGTGCGCGTTTCAAGGAACTCCCGACAATCGTCAGCAGAAAAAGCCTTCACTGGTCACTTACCTTCCACCTCGACGTTGATCGCGAGGTCGGTGATCCCGTTTTTTCGCACGGTATCGATCAGTTTGACCACCGTGCCGTGTGGCGTGGCCGTGTCGGCCGAAATGAGCGCCTGCAGAGTCACATCGGGATTTGCGGACTTCTCGGCAGTAATGCGCGCCGAAATCTCGGTCAGTTCAACCGGCTGCCCGTCGAGGTAAAGCTTCGAATCCTTATCCACCACAAAGGCGAGATTTTTGGTCGTGGCCGTCGACTCGCCGGTATCGGCCTTGGGGAGTTGAATATTGATCGACTGATTGACGATGTAGTTAGCCGTCACCATAAAGATGATGAGCAGAACCAGCATGACGTCCACCAGCGGCGTGACGTTGATGTCTGAAATGATGTCATCATCGGAATCCGAGATTTTACCGGCCATGGCTGCGCATTCCTTCTTCCAGCACGATTATCTTCTGATCGGTCAGGTTACTCGTTAGCACACAGTGAAACGGTCATTTTGCTGACGGACTCCGCATTGGAAACATGCCGCTTGAGTATCCTCTGAAAATAATTGAATGCCACAACGGCGGGAATCGCCACGATCAACCCCACGGCCGTCGCGATCAGCGCTTCAGAAATGCCGGACATGACCACCGACGGACCGCCGGCAGGATTTTTCGCCAGTTCGTGAAAGGCAATGATAATTCCCAATACGGTGCCGAAAAGACCGATGAATGGCGCATTGTTCCCCAGGGTACCGAGCACGATCAGTCCGCGATCGAGGTGTTGGCGCTGGCCGATGATGTAGCCTGCCATCGATTCCTCCATCGCCTTGAGACCACGGGCGCGATATTCAAGACCACGAAGCACCACCTGGCTCTCAAGTGCCGGACTGGCGGCGCAAAGCTTTTCTGCCGATTCAAAATCCCTTTCCATCAAATGCTTTTGCAGATCCTCGACGAATTTCGCAAAGTCGAGCTTCAGCTTTTTAAAATACATGAAACGCTCAAACATGATTGCCACGGAAACCACACTGAGGATGATGAGCAGCCACAAAACCCAGGCGCTTCCGAGAAGGGTGATTCCAAGCAACTTTTCGACGATGTTAAATTCCATGACGACTCTCCATGACGACTACCACTTGAAAAATGACGATTCGAGAAAGCTCTTAAAGAGCCTGTTTTCAATAACGTTATCCGCACGACGATTGAACACAAAGGTTAAGGACAAACTAAAGCAGGTTATGCGGCGTTTGTCGTCCTCATAAAACTTTGCCACCTCATCCACAGGTGACACTATAGCATGGAGTGCGTCGAGGGTAACTTGCCAGGCATGCATCCCGTCGCGATCCTGAGAAGCGAAAGCACCGATGGAGAATCCGAATGCCGGTCCCGTCCATTTCCCGTTGATTTCGTTTTCCTGGGGCGGTGCCAGCAGGTTGTAAGTCGCCGTGCCGCCCCTGACACCAAAATAGACACGGTCATTGATTCGTGCCGCGATCTCGCCCCCGTAGGCAAAGAGAGAGGCGTCTTCCGCATTCGCGACCGGTCGCTTTTGCTTCCCCGGTGAATATTGTCCAAACAGAGCCATGTCGAATTTTTGACCAGCGGAATAGCCCACTGAAAGCGCGCCGCCAAATCCATAGTAGTTCGGCGTCGGCTCGCTATCTTTATCATCAAACGACATCACACCAGATCGCAGTCCCGGCGCGAGCAAAAACCCACCGTACGCGGTGCTGGCGGCAAACACCGCAGCGCCTATGGCTACAGCGGTGGCGGCCACCGCGACAGAGGCGGCCGCGGAAGCCAACTTGTGACGGACCACGTTCATTTTCTAATCACCGGTCAGATACTGACTCAAATCGTTGCGATGGTTGTCGGAGTCCATCGATGATGGGGTCATCTCGTCGAATAATTCTTCGCCAAGTTTGCTCTCATAAACGCTGAACGGAATGAGCTCTCCCCCGATACGTTGGGAGGTGACCCGAATGGTACCGGTCGATCCCCTGTCGCGATCAGCCACCGCTGGCATCGCCTCGTGAAGCGTGACAATGTCCCAAGGCTCGCCGCGCCGCAGAAACGTATCAGCGCCGACGATTTTCTCGGCGCGGGAGACGACCCACCCGGATCCTGAACGCTCGAAGAGCCAGCCAGTCTCATTGATAGGTTTGAGATAGAAATAGGGCCTTTTCGGACCGAGCCGTCCCGTCTCCCTGAGAACGGTGCGGGGCTGGCTTCGCGATGGCTGACCCCGGGTGCCGGGCCGGACTGCGGTGACGACATCGGTGGCTTCATAGAGGCTATCCCGCATCCGCAGAAACATCTGGTCGAGGGCATCGGCGCTGCTCATCGGCTGGTAACGCTCCTGGAGTGACAGCGGTCGCGATTTCACCAGGGCTGGTTTGGGCGTGGTTGCCACGGCAGAAGCCCGCGTGGGTCGGGCGGTCGACGTCGGGCGAGCGCCTGACCACAGTGCCAGCGGCCTGAACCGCAACCGGGCAAGGCCCCGCAAGCGGCTGGCGAAGGCCAGACAGCCGCTCCATATAGAGGATATGATCAACATCCAACGCATTGGACCCCCCCAATTATTTTAAGTCCTTGACACCAAACGCGAAGATCCCTAAGAATACCGGACGCCAAATTAGAGGCGGGTTCTCAAAGCGGGTGTAGCTCAGTTGGCTAGAGCGTCGCGTTGCCATCGCGAAGGTCGAGAGTTCAAGTCTCTTCACCCGCTCCAATTTCCAAAGTAACAGTCACGTGTTCTGATCACGATTCGGGGCTCAGCTTCGACGTAGTGACTTGCGTGCTGAACAGGCCAACAAGGCTTTGGCCTTGTTGGCGGTCGAGAGTTCAAGTCTCGGCTTCACCACAGTCGCTCCAATTTCCAAAAAAAATCTAAGGCAATTTTACCACTCTGGTGATTGCACCGGGAGACTTTCCCTTCTTCCTGATGCGTTATATCCACGGGAGCGCGGGTGGCTGGAGATTCGTCAGATCAAAAAAACCACCTGATCCGACTGAAATTCAACACGAAAGTATGGTTTTTTGGTGGTCTGTGAAGGGTCCCTCCTGCCAAATAGCTATCAGAGCTCCGGATTACCGCCAACGTTCGCGCAATCGTTGCCTGAAATTATGTTACTGGCATAGGCTTCTACCTATTTCCCAACATTGTCTCGATCCATGTTTCATTAACTGGTCTGCAACCCACGTTACGTCATCTTTGGTGATAGAAAGATCCGGGTCAAATGACCAAAAGCATTCTGCATAGTATTTACGGAAAGCACGTTTTGCTTCGCGAACCTTCACCATCTGCCTCGCCGCGTTGGGGTCGAGATGGCGCCGGCTTTTTCGTCCGCCTCTTTTGCCAATGGCAGCCAAATATTTCCGGATAATTTTTTTGTCAGACTGGTTCATACGCCCCTCGTAGTTCATCCTAGCAGAGTCATCGACCTCAGGGGGTTATCTTTAGCCGCTTATGATATTTACTCTATTTTATTATGTACTTAAGTCGTTCTGATAAATACTGTATTTGTGATAAACTGAAACGCGATGGACCAACAAACGATCGAAGCCTATGCCACCCGCGCGCAAGAACTCGCTGCGCAGTATGAGGGCTTTGTTCCCGATAAACTCTACGCCTGTATCGTAAAGTGGTTCGTGCCGCAGGGGCAGACCGCGGACATTGGCTGCGGCAGTGGGCGCGACGCGGCCTGGCTTTCTGCGCAGGGCTGGCCCACAAAAGCCTTTGACGCTTCCGCGGCAATGATCACTGCGGCGCGGCAGGCACACCCGGGCCTGGACATCGCACTCGACGCACTTCCTGAGCTGCGAACTATCGGTGACCGAACTTTTGACAATATTCTTTGCAGCGCGGTGCTCATGCATCTGCCCTCGCAGGAATTGCCGTTTGCGCTCAAAAATCTTCTTCGAATCATGAAGCCAGGGGGGCGCCTCATTGCCAGCGTCCGCGCGAGCCTCGCGCCGACCACGCGTGAAGGTGACGGCCGATTATATTCGGTAATCGACGAACAACAATTTCCGGCGCTGCTGCAGTCAAGCGGCGGAACCTTGCTGGACGTTGAACACCAGGCCGATCCCGTCCGGCCGGAAGTGACCTGGATGACTTTCGTCGTGAGCCGGGGTGGGTGAATGCGAACCGATGAGTTGGCTTCCGGGTCGTTCCATTTAGGTTTGGCGGAAAAGATCATTGCGCTGTTGCAGGATGGCAGTTTCACCACGACTTACAAGTACGCCGTGTTGCTGGGATTAATCGACCTGGCTGTTGAAAATATTGGCCTTCCGGAATCACCCAAAACTTTTTACACGCCGCAATTGGCCGATAAAATCATCGACCTCTATTTTCAGCAAACAGAACATTTTTCCTCGAACACCTCCGGGGCAAAGTTACTCCAACAGGTATCGGGAAAAGGCAAACAGGCCGGGATCCTGACTCTGATATCTGACTTTAAAAAGGCCGGGAATCCCGCGTGGATGGACCTCATGCGTGCTCGTAGGTCTAAGACGAAAGCCTACTTGGGCCTGCGTAACCGCGTTGAATGGATCCTCATCAGTATGCCTCTGCCGCGACTCCAGAGGGTGGGACATACGGCGTCAGATCCATTTTTGTACTTCGTACCATGGAACGATCAAATAAAAAGAGGAGTTGTGTCAGGCTATCAGGCTACAGGCCAAGGATTTGACAACCGGGTTATCCTCAAGCCTGGCGTCGCTGAGGCGCTGGTTCGGCTTAATGGACTCCTGCGGCCCCTGATACAAACAGAATGGGCTCGCAAAGTCGCAGAACTGAACAGCCTGGAGCATTCCAGCATCCAGGATTTCTTGTTCCACAGCGACAGGATTGCTTTGACAAAAATCGCCTCCCCCCTCATGGACCTGCAGAAAGGCTTCTGCTTCTACTGCCAGACTCGCCTTCCCCAACGCGCAACGCCAGCTCAAGCAGGCGCAAGAGGTGGTCGCCGGGCTGAACCGTTGGAGGAGAGAACGGCGGAGGTAGATCACTTCGTGCCCTGGTCTCGAAGACGCGACAATGATCTGACCAATCTCGTTCTGAGCCACCACAAATGTAACAACGCCAAACGCGACTCATTCGCCGCAGTCCCACATTTGAGACATTGGCTCGAGCGACTCAGTAAACACGAGTCTCCGCTCCAACAGGTCGCCGACGAGTTTGACTGGGAATACAATCCGCACAGCGCACGAGTGGTAACGAAGTCTATGTATCAAAGCCTCCCAGCAGGCACATCGTTATGGGTCGCTGGGCGTTCTAATTTCGAATCACTGCGCATCGGGGATCTTGCGGAGTGTTTTGGTGACGAGTCCTAATCAACTTAGTGTCCTGAGTTATTGATTTCTTTCATAACTATTCAACATGAAGCTCGGTAGTTCGTTTTGCGAATCGTCCGACTTTGGCAATGATCTGATCCGCCGTCTTTGTCCAAACATATGGCTTTGGATCGTCATTGTTGGCATCGATATATTTTTTGATATCACTCTCTAGATCTTTGACACTGAAGTGATTACCCCTTTTGATCGCTTTTTCACTAAGGCTTGCGAACCAGCGCTCCACCTGATTGAGCCAGGAGCTATGTGTCGGAATAAAGTGCATGTGGTAACGAGGCCGTTTTGCAAACCATTCTCGAATCAGCTTGGTTTTATGTGTCCCATAGTTATCCATGATGATGTGGACATCGAGATCCTGCGGAATTTTAGCGTCAATCAGGTCTAGGAATTTCTTGAACTCAACTGAACGATGCTGTTTGTAGCATTTCCCAATGATGTTGCCGGTTGCTATGTCAAGCGCGGCAAACAGAGAGGTTACACCATTACGCTGGTATTCATGCGTCCGCTTCTCCGTGAAACCAGTGCTAAAGGGTAACATCGGCTGCGTTCGGTTGAGTGCCTGAATCTGGCTCTTTTCATCAACGCTGAAGACGATCGCATTACCGGGAGGATTCATGTAGAGCCCAACCACATCGCGTACTTTTTCGATGAAATAGGGATCAGTGGACAGCTGAAAGGTCTCAGATCTATGCGGTTGCAAGCCAAACGCTCGCCAAATTCTACTCACCGCAGTTTGGCTCAACCCCATTTTCTTGGCCATCGATCTAGTGCTCCAGTGAGTCGCACCTTTGGGTTTAGCCTCGCGAGTTTTCTTGATAACGGCCTCAACTGCGTCGTCACCGATTTTCCGTGGCGCACCTGGACGAGGTTCATCTAGAAGCGCATCAACGCCACCTTTGATGAACCTCTTCACCCAAAAGCCGATCGTCTGCGGAGTGGTTTTCAATTCAGCGGCAACATGGGAATTAGGCGTGCCCTGGTTCACCTTCAAAATAATCTTGCTGCGAAACAATAAGTTTCGATCCTTCCTTTGCCTCGCGAATTTCTCCAATTCACCGAGCTGCACCTCGGTAACCACTAAAATGTTTTTCTTTGGTCTCGCCATTGGCATACAATGCAAGGCTAGAAAATTATTCAAGTTATTTTTAACTCACGACACTAGTCACACTGAGAGGTGGATCATGACAAATCATACGCTCACTGCGGATTACATGCGTACATTTGAAATCAAGGTTTACGAGCCGTTTGCTGAATACCTCGGCGGAAACGAAGCGGAATCCCGGTTCAGTATTTCTCTGCTGGACGCTTATCACCTCGCCGGGCACAGCTGCCCGTCTATGACCGGCGCATTTTTGATGACTGCGGCTGCGGCTAAGTCCCTCTTCTCCGATGGCATTCTTGTGAGGGGCATGGTCGAAGTTGATATTGCGTCAGACCCCGGAAGTGGAGCGACTGGTCCAATGGCGAACGTCATCGCCTACATTACCGGCGCATGGGGCGACAGCGGGTTCGGAGGTCTCGGCGGAAAGTTCCGGCGAAGGGATCTGCTGCGATTCAATTCCGAGAATGCTCCGGATGGAGGTTTTCGATTTACCCGCTCAGACACGGGTAAAGTGATCGACGTGTTTTTTAGTCCGGGGCCACCGTCACCGGAGAGTGCGGCCGCTCCTTTTCCGGAAACCTGGCGGATACGCGTCCGGCAGATCCTCGAACAGGGCGACGCCTCTGTGAAAATCGTGACCGTACGCGACTGAAAGAGGTACTCCAGGCAGGCGCAGAAAACCACCTATCGCCGATTAAGATCGCATGGTCACTTCGATGAGGTGATAACCAAACTGAGTCTTTACCGGACCCAGAACCTTTCCGATTTCTCCGGTAAAAACGACTTCGTCAAACTCTCGCACCATCTGACCGCGGCCAAATGACCCTAAAGCGCCACCTTGTTTGCCGGATGGACACTTCGAATGCTCCTTTGCCACAGACGCAAAATCAGCGCCGCCTTCAATTTTTGCCTTCAGTTCCATACATTGTTTTTCGGATTCGACTAGAATGTGACGGGCGGATGCTTTCATAAGTGATGTTCCTTCCTTTAATCACGGCTTCAACGTCAATGGCCCCCTCTGGACCAATGAATCACTGGTTCTTATCACGAAAACGCGGCCTTTGCGCGTCTGAATCCATGATCCATTCCGTGTCAAAGTTCCATCCGGAAAACGTGGCGCTATTTAGCATGGCGGACGCGCTATTCGCGGAAATTGCGCCAATCACATCAGTATACGCCGTTCCACCAGCGTTGACACCAGTAGCGACCTTATCTGAGTCATAGTGGGTGGTGGTGACGATCCATGAAGATTGCCCGGGAACGCACCCGGAGCTGTTGGCGATCAAAGAAGCAAATCTCGTCGGATCCGGTGTGACACCTTCATATTCAAAGTCACTAAATGCCTCCTTCATCGTGAATGTGCCGGCGTTCGAGCAGGTAAGAGTCCCGACAATTCCGGCGATGGAATTCGGTGTTCCACTACCGTTAATTGTTACTTTCCCGTCAAAGAATGCGCGGTCCATTTCAAATGTGGATGCGTTCACTGTTAGAATGCCAATCAGTCCGGCAAGATTGCGAAAGTTTCCTGGATTTATACCCGGAAAAGTCATAGCGCCCGAGGATCCGACTCTTTCGAGTTTGAGGACTGACGCCTCTTTCGCTGAAACCGTACCCCAAAGTCCACCAATTGAGCCGGCCGACCCCGTCGCAGTGACATCGCCATACCATTTGCCGCGATTGATCAAATTCTTACCGGTAAGCGTGCTGCCGCCTTCCAGCGCCAGAGTTCCGCCAAGCAAACCAGACCAATGGCCAAGGCCAGGGCCGCTTCGAGTCACATCAATGAAGTTTTCAATGTCGCATAACTCAGCACTCGCGCCTTGCTTTAAAGCAATATAGGAAATAGCGCCAGCGACCGTTGAGTTGTTTCGCTGCAGGACAGTTCCGCGACTTTTAACGCGACAAAGGGTCAGAGAAGACCCACTATCCAGGTTCACATATCCGATAGCCCCTCCGATTGCGTTTATCCCGACAAGATCAACAGTCGAGTCAATGTCTGTGATCACCATGCTGTCTGTCTGTACATTATCCTCAATACTTCCAACCACAGGCGCTGAAAATGTTGGCCCGGCGTCCGACTCGGAGAGCGGATGCAACACTCCCCCTTGTATCTGAATATTTTTAATGGTTGAGTTAGCAGCTAAGCCAACGAGAATGCCAGAATAGTGAGCCGCGGCGACCTTTATCTCAGGCTGCAATAACGTAATGTTTTTAATGACAGCATCTTTGATATAGCCAAACATTGCAGTAGTTACATTTCCGTCGGCTGAACCAGCTGATAGTTTGAGATTATTTATCTTGTAGCCCGCACCATCGAAGCTTCCCGTGAAAGGCTGGGCCGCCGTCGGCGCATCGTAGCTCCTCTGACCAATTGGCTTACCGACAGTAGCAGCATCAATGTCGCTACCCAATTGGAAGGAAGCCGACCATAAAGACGGTGTTACACTTAAGTGTTTCAGATGTGCACCGCTGCAAATCAAATAAGGATCGCTGGGCGTCCCTGCGCCATAAAAAACATCACCCGCCAGTTCCTGACAGCGGGTCGGCAAAATTGTCAGGTCAATTTTTAAAAAAACAGCACTGCCCGTTATAGAACAGGAAAAATTTTTGGAACCATCAGGAACGGGAGTAACAGCAACACTCCAACCAGCCGCCGCACGAGTAATCTGAGAAACCCCAGCAGACGATGAACAGGTTAACTCGGCAGACGATTCAAGATCGGATGCTTCCAGAACGATTTGGCCGGTTTGATTCTCGTGAATCGTGGCCAGATAGATCCCAACAAGTGGATCCGGACGATCCCACGAGGCGAATCCCAAGAACTGAACCTTTATACTCGGCGTAATTCCCGGCTCCCCATTGGGCGATGGTGGAACCTCTCCGTCTGCAGGTGGCTGCTGTGCACCGGTAGAATTCAAAACGTCACGATCTTTTTTATCTGAAAGATCTGCATTCAGGCTGCTTTTGCACCCAACGACGATCAGGTTGATAATTAAAATGGCTAAGCTGATCCGTATCGAGTGAATGATCATGTCTTCCCTACGTCACCCTCATTAAAGCCCGTAAACACCTAACGGTGTATATAGCTAAAAGTTGAGCCTAACTGTTTTCTCGCAGTTATTACGGGAGGTTGTGACGCCGATGGAGGAGGAGTGTCAGTGGGAAACAGCTGCAAACGCATTAAAAATAGTAGTGTGCAACCAAGTCCGTCTGCTGGGCTGGCTCTGTCGAACTATCAGACTTAGCCTGCGAAAATCGAATTTCCACATTTAGGTGAGGACGTGGATAGGCGATAAGGCCGGCAGCGGCCCGAGAGCGCGAGGTTTTTTTGGTGCCAAGCTGGGGATCCCAAAATTCATAGCGAAGAAATGGAACGATTCCCTTGTAAACTTCAGCATGCAGCGAATAGAGCGACGCAAAGCCAGAGGTTGTTGAGGTGTTACCCCCAAAAGTAACAACACTTGTTACGCGATCCACCTCCGCCATGGCGAACAGGCGCTTCGTCAACGTCACCACACTCGATATCCCCAGCGACAAATCCTCTTTTTCAGCCGTGCCCACGGCAGTTGTAACCCGCATCACCGAAACATTGAAACGATTGCGACGCCAATAGGCCGCAGCGTTGGCGACGACACCGTTTTTCGTCTTTTCATCGCGCTCAGGAAGTTTAGTCGAAATCAGTCCACTGAGAGTCGCCTCCAGCGAGTCATCCTGCCAGGTCAACTCGGCCTGGGTCTGCTCCTCATCAGGCGCTAAGCCCGTCGCAGCCCGCACAAACATCGTATGATCCGAAAGCATCAGCCCGTACTTTGGAATGAAAGCGCCCACTCTGAAAATCAGGTGATCATCGAACGTATCAGTACGCAACGCAAAGGCTCGTAACATCAACTTCTGGTCATTGCTTTCCGGCGCAACGTACGGACCCTCGGGTTTGGAACCAATCGTGATCGAACCGAAGATAGGGTCACCCGTATCAAAGAAGGGCGATGTCACGACCCCTCCCAGCTCCAGGTCAGCCTGCATGAGCCAATTTTTATTGAAAGTCGTATCACCCGTGCGGCGTTGCATCGATACCCCACGCAGATCTCCGCCAACAAACCATCGGTCACTCACAGGTATCAGCCCGTTAAGAGGTGACTCCTCCCCAGGGTAACTCCAGGTTGAAAGCTTCGACACCGCGAAGTCACGCCCGTAAGCGGTCAAAGCTCCGCCCCCGGAGGGCGAAACGTGGCAGCTTGTACAAGTAAAATGACCATAGCGCGCGGCTTCGGGAACAGCCCAGGCAGAACTGGTCGCAAGCGCCATAAGCACCAACGTGACACCCGCAAACCCGAACAGCTTACTTTTTTTATGTTTCTTATCGCGGTATGTTGACGTCAAATTCACTGAAAAGGCCTTTCTCAGCATCCCGATGGCACGCCTCACACTTGGCTTTTGTGGAAACCTTTTCGCGCTTCCAAACATAACGCTTGATTGAGTAATGTTTGCGCTGCCAAAAAACGGTTTCAGTGATCCGGAGCGGTGACGCATCCTGCTCGATCATTTTTGCGATTCGTTTAGATCTCGGCGTCGACCCTTTCACATCCGCTGCGTTTCCCACAAGAAAATCCGACAATTCTTTACCTACATCCTCATCCAAAGAAGCATTTTCCCCGAAATGGTCGTCAAGAGTAGCCATCATCTTCTCCCAAGACCTCTTCGGCAAAAATCCTGGCAAAAAAGCTAAATGACACGACCCACACTCTTCTTTGTAAAGTGGCGTGGACACAAATTTAATCGATTTGCCCTGACTCTGGCCTTTCGTCGGCGACTGGGCGCACACCACCGTAGAGGTAAAAATGCCTGCCAATGCGAAGACGAGGCAAATGCCAAAACCACAATTTATTGCTGGGTTCCGTCCCCTGCTGACTCTCATTGAGGTAGTGCTCCCGGTTATTTCGCAGCCTTCATGTACGCAAGAAAATCGCCTTTTTCCTGTGGTGTGCATGCGCGATTAAATACGTCACCGCAGTTTCGTTTAAACCATTTCTCAACCTTCGCCTTATCCTTGTACCGGGTATCGTTGGCGCTTACTGCCATTGGCTCGATTTTTTTTCCGGCGCGGGTTTTGCCAGACTTAGTCGGGTCTTTTGTGTGGCAGGTGGCGCAGGAAACCATCTCCCCTTTTTTGTTCTTTTGTTCTGTCAAATAGAACGTCTTGCCTGCTTCAGCGGTAAATTCCTTAAAATGACCTTCTTTGGTCGCCGCCGCCGCGTACTCGGTCAACAGGGCATCGGGTGTCGTTGGCGGGCCTTTCTTTTCACCCTCCCCGATAGCAACAGGACTCCAAAAACAGACCAACAGAGCGAATGCTCCCAATGTTTTCTTGCAGCCTCGTCTCATTGCTCACTCTCCTCCGTTATGGGCTACCACAACATGAACAAGTTATTTGCGTCCGGATCCAGTCGATCGATACTGAAACCCGCTAATCATACTCTGGGCGATGGGAATTCTATCTTTGTACTCATGAAAAATGATTGCACCCACATGCGTCACCACAAAAAAAACCACGCCCCAGAAACCAAACTCATGGACCGTTCGAAAAAGTTGCTCAAAGGTAAACACATCGAGCAGCCGCTCCCCCAACGGACCCTCGCCATGAAGAATCGAAGATAAAGCAACGCCAGTCGCCCCCATTGCAAGAGCAACAAAATAGAGAGCGATATAACTCAGCGCCGCGTGACTATGATGCCCCCAAGGACCATCCGCCGAAGGAATTGCCAATGGATTCCGCAAAGCTTCTCGCCATTCCCGAAGATGCCAAAAGGATTTCCAGCGAGCATGCACCGGACCGAAAAAACCCCAAAAAATTCTTAGAACAAGACCTGCGGCAAACACCTGCCCGGCATCCATATGCAGCGAGAAAAGATATGACCTCCCCGCCCCCGGTTCCATCTCGCTGGCCACTAAACCGGTAAAGCTGAGCAATATAGTCGCGATAGCAATCCACCAGTGCAAGATGCGCTGGAAAACGTCGTATACGCGGCGGCGCTCCAATTGAGGGAGGGTAACTGTACGACCAGTTTGGGTTTTTCTATGTCCTGGCATCCATTCAGTTTACCACGTTTGAACTGCACCACCCGGCTTCACCTGAAGTCGAAAGTTCTGAGTGAATTCAGATTGTTACGATCGAGAACTTGGTAACGGCGGTTTCCAGCGAACTTTCGCCGTAACTAGCTGTATTTATTATATAATATAGCCGGCAGGTGAAGCCAGGCGGGTCAGTTATCGGAGAGTACAAATTTTGAGGGCAGGGCATCGAACCTTTCTTCAATTCCCGTCCCTCCGAACAGGCTGCTACCCCAGCACCTCACACTTTTGTCCCCCGACCAGGCACAAGCGGTATTTGATTTAGCGGACAGTCCGGCAGCGTTGTTCAAATCGGGCACGGGGACGGGAACGTT
>Ga0154020_10002979_pt1 | contig 20557 bp, 24 predicted proteins | sample Klosneuvirus_201_FD_109709 | JGI IMG/M metagenome (GOLD analysis project Ga0154020, IMG submission 109709) | Active sludge microbial communities from wastewater, Klosterneuburg, Austria - Klosneuvirus_20160825_MG | ecosystem: Engineered > WWTP > Aerobic digester > Activated sludge | place... | reverse complement strand
GTAAATGAGCTTGTTTCCAGAGAGGAACGGCTGTTTTCATAAAAATCAGCGTCACTATTTGAAGTAGTGGTCAGTTTTTGAGTGACTGCCGTTCAGAATGTTTGTTTTTCAGAGGTTCCTTAATGCGACAGAGCCCCGCTGGACGCTTATAGAGCGAATGGAACGTGCGATTGGAGCTTCCAAGCGTGACGGAAATATGTTTGCCATTCTGTTCATGGATCTCGACGGATTCAAGGTCATCAATGATTCTCTTGGGCACTCAACTGGGGATGAAGTCCTGAAGGCGTTCGCGCTGAGATTGCTGCATTGCGTGCGTGGCCGCGACACGGTCGCCCGGCTGGGAGGTGATGAATTCGTGGCATTGCTCGAAAATATAGCGACTACGGACGATGCAGCAGAAATGGCGGACAGCATACTCAGCCGCATGCGCCAAGGCCTATGGGCCGAAGATCAGCCTCTACAGGTGATGCCGAGTATCGGAATTACACTGTTTCCACAAGACGGGGATACCGTTGAAGAACTGCTGAAGAATGCGGATGCCGCGATGTACGAAGCAAAACGGGGTGGACGTGGCACCTACCGATTTTTTGAGATAAGTATGAATGAAGCGGCCACTCGCACGCTGCAGATTCAGCGTGCCTTGCACGAAGCACTCAAAGCCGGTTACTTCTCACTGCATTTCCAGCCAAAATTCCGTGGTAGCAATAGCGAGCTAGTCGGTGCCGAGGCGCTACTCCGTCTGCACCATCCAGAACTTGGATTTTTGTCACCAATGGGGTTTATCCCGATCGCTGAACGTTCCGGACAAATCGTCCCAATAGGATATTGGGTGGTACGTGAAACTTGTCAACAACTACGCCGCTGGAAGGAAGCCGGTTTGCCAGCAATCAAGGTGGCAATCAATTTATCTCCCCGACAACTAGAACAGCCGGATCTGATCACGATGATGCTGGATATTGTCCAATCTGAGCAAATCCCATGTGAACAGATTATGTTTGAAATCACGGAAACCGCGGCGATGCAGGATGCACTTAAAACAACTGATATGATCCGTAAGTTCCAGGAAAACAACTTCGAGATTGCCATCGACGATTTCGGGACAGGTTATTCGAGCCTTGCCTACTTACAACGCTTCCGTGCCAAACAACTGAAAATAGATCGTTTTTTTATCAGTGGTATGGATAAGTGCGGGCCTGAAGGCAGTGTTATCGTTTCTGCAATAATTAAACTTGCCCATACACTCGGAATGGATGTGGTGGCTGAGGGTGTTGAGACCGATTCGCAACTCAAGAAATTAAAAAGCATGATGTGTGATGAAGTACAGGGATTCCTACTGGGCAAGCCTGTAACAGCAGACAAATTTAGCGAATTGCTGCATCAGCATACAGCCCATAATTTAACCAGGTTCCGGGAAAGCCAGGTAAGCGCTCGATGAATTCGGTACTATCAAAATACACATTTTTATCCCATGCACTTACTCAATGCTTCAGCAACCCCTTCGGTATTAACAGTCGTTGCGCGCACTACGCCGAAGACAATCTACTTTTTTCATACATCCGTACCGCCTGCTCCCTGAATTCCAGCGCATACACTGCCCCCGACATTTATTCCATTTCTATCCCCTCTTCTCTTTCCGTATTTTGGCATCAAGCGTAAGTGAAAGGATCTGCTGTTGATCGTGTTTGCTACTTCGTAGCTGATCATTATGGTAGCTAGCACCGCCTGACTCATGGCCTACCTGAATCACCTGAAGTGACCCTTTCTTAGGCTGATGTTTTCGATTCATTCAGCATATGCAGACGTTTAACCTGAATACGATCTATTTGATCGCGCATTTGTGCCACATCATAGGCCAGCTGCATTTTGAGCCAATGTTCCGGTGTTCCGCCAAAAGCCTTTGAAACACGAATAGCCATTTCTGGCGATACAGATGCTTTTTCGTTTATAACTCTGGAAAGGGTTGTTCGCACTACACCCAAAGCTTCTGCGGCATCGGTAACACTCAGCCCTAAAGCCTCTATACAATCATGTTTAATAATTTTCCCCGGATGTATCGGATTCTTCATAACCATATTTTTTACCTCCTAATGATAATCTACCAAATCAACATCATAGGACACGCCATCTTCAAATCTGAAAATAATCCTGTGGTTTCTAGACATGGTAACGCTATAGAAGCCGCGTTTATTTCCCGTCAAAGCATGCAGCCCATAACCGGGTATATCAATATCTTCTAGACAACTCGCTTCATCCAAAACAGATAAGAAGCGTTCGGCTTTATCTGCAATATCGGGGCGTAATTTGCTTTTATCGCCTGCCTGATAAAGACGCTTCAAGCCACGATGCTTAAAATTGTCAATCATATCGTACCGTATCGCGTATCGCTTCGCGCGTCAAGCTCTTGTTGTATATATTTGCTACTTTCCTGATTTCTACTTTACGAATATTTGCGACAGAGTCCAATACAGATACTGCTCGTGGTTTGGTTCTTTTGTTTTTCTTTTGGCGTAAATTTTTTTGAATTTTTAAGCGTAAATTACTACTAAGAGTTGTCTTATTAATGATTTAAGTTTTTTTAGTGGAATATAAAATATTTCTAAAGTAGATAAGTTCTGTGCCGATATAGGTTATGGATTGTTTTTTGTAATTGTGAGCGTAGCGATCAATAAAATGTTTTTGGTTTGAATGAATTGGTATTTTCATACGAAGGTAAACATTTCTTCTTGTTATAAAAAACTATCTGATTAATGTCCGACACTTAATATTTGAGCTAACCGACACTTAATTTTAATTATGCAAAGTTATGCACAATGCGGCTATTTTTCAGCGGCTATTTAAGCTAGAAAAGAGAGAGTTTTTCTTTTGGAAGGAATGAATGGCCTCATGAGGGGAGGTTAAGCCCATAAAAGGAGACCATTAGTACTAATTGGTGTTGCTAGTAATTTTTAGGAAACGGGGTATCCTAAAGCAGCAGTTTTTCAGCCTCTTCGAAACATTTATCTCTGTCCCAGTCCATATTCTTTTCTTTCAGCTCGGCGGCTTTTAACTGTAGCCGCTTTCGATATTCTATGTCGGGTGGGGCAGTGGTTTTATTTTTGGTATGATTATTTTGTTTTTGACTGACCTTACTGGCCTTTTTATAGGCTGATTTTAAAGAGAGGGTATTTCTGGCTTGACTGGTTCGGGTAACTAACTTTTCTGCCCAGTCTTTTATTTTATCCTTTAGACGTTTACTGGCTTTGCAGCGCTCTTTTTTCAGCATTTCAGCAAGACCGAGAAGTCCAAACAAATCTTTTGTAATTGTCTTAACAGCTGCCAATCCTTTCCATGACCCGTCGGGTTGTTGTTCGCGTGGCTGTGACACAGTGACAATGCAAGCGATCTTGAGATCATGAATCGCACGCTCTATTCGCCTGGCTTTCATCCCCGTATCAAGCGCAATGTACTCAAGCGTATAGTTTAAAAATCCATCCGGAGTAGGATTTCCGACTCTTAAACTAACCAAATCTACACGTTTTAACAGCGCTTTAAGCAAGAGTACGCAAGATTCGCGGCGTTCACTACGTTGTTTACGCGTGCTGCCATTTGCGAAGTTCAGGGAAGGAATTAATTTTGGTCGAATGAAATACGCATCGAGGCGTTCCATACATAACGTGAGTATGCGGGGAATACCACCTTTACCTACCAGCGCAGGCTTAACAAGTGTTAATACCGGTTCTACTGGATTATGGCCGCAGTAGTTCCCACCACCGTTAATTCTTTTTGTGAATTTTCTCGGTATCAAAATTATTCCTAGTATCTTTTTTCACTAGGAATAATTGAGTTGAGATTAAACTTTTTTGAGATTTAGTAGAAAATCTTGTTGCTAAACCAAAAGTTTTGATATAATGCATCAACACACCGTTTCCTAGTTTCTAACTGCTCGTAACGGAAAGAACTTAACTGTGTGAACCCGGCTGGCGGCCGGGTTTTTCTTTTCTGCTTCAGTTAAGTTCAAACACAAGTGAATATTCCTGACTTCACTTTTTATTTTTCTAATTTATGAACTAGAAAAAACTATCCCAACGTACTATACATTGTTTCCCTTCACTGCTTATAATTTAATTGCTTTACTGAGTTCTTGTGATACTTCAGTAGTATTAGCTTTGTTGTTTTCATATTTAATATTCATCATGCAGCCTGTTTCTGGAATTTGATCAAAATGGGTTAAATCATGTTTAATGTATTGTGATCCATTTTTCTGATAAAGCGTATTCTCTTTCTTGTCGATATGGATTACTTCTCCGACATTGTCTTTTGTCTTGTCTGCATCAACAGCATTATACAAATTGTATATTCCAGGCTTGATCCCACCATCCCTAGTTACTTTCTCAGTTTTCCACTCTCCGGAAGAATAATTTTGAGCTAATTTTTGCCTATTCATGACAATTAATCGCTTTTTCATGGGCTTGTTTTTCTCATTATAGAGAATACGTTTTCGCAATGTAACATTTGTTTAAAATATTTTCAAGAATTTTATCCCATTATCTTGTAAAACAGGCTCACTAACAGTTTGTGTTCGTTGGGAGTAAGTTTATCAAGTTTCTTCTCTAATTTATCTCGCGACTGAATATCAGGTTCAGAAGAGAAACGCAGAATAAGCTCTAAAAGTAAACTCCTATCCTGAATGATAGGTTTCTTGGATGTTTCGCCAGAATACTCATTAACAACTTGTATTGATGGTGCGTTACTATCTATAGAGATGGGGTTGTCATCAACCTTGGAGGTTGATTGATTCTGATACTTGCTATTTAAATAATCTCGTATCATTTTTATAGAAACTCGGCTTATCTCAAGATTCTCATCGCTTAACCACCGCACTATATAATTTGGGTATTTTTTATAAATTCTTACCAAATCAAAGAGTATCGTAATGTCTCGAATTTTTCCGGAGCTATATAAGGGCGCGATTACTTCAGGCAAATCCAGTAGAGTAACGTGTTGTGCTACAAATGTTCGTGATTTCCCAATCATTCGAGAAATTTCCGATTGCGAAATGCCTTTAGATAACTGGTAGCCAATAAAGTCAGCGATTTCTCTTGGTGTCAGATTATCCCGCTGAACATTTTCAATTATCTGGTCCACGCTCGAATAATCAAGATCAACAAATGCTGGAATTGCCTTTTTTCCGGCAAGTATGGATGCCCTAAATCGCCTGGCACCATGATTGATAATAAAGTGACCTTTTTTTTCTTTGTGAGGGTGTACTGATATTGGGGTTTTTACACCCCTAAGACGGATAGTTTTTGCCAGTTCTTCTAATGTACTGGGATCGAATTCTTTGCGTGGCTGGTTAGGATCTTCATGAATCAGACTTATATCCAACTCGAATGAATCCATTGCATTAATAAGATTTTTTTGATTTTTCCCGATAGGTTCGGTCATCTTTTTTAGACATTTTATTGTAATGTTTTAGAAAAACAGCAATGCACAATAAAAAATAATAATAATTAATGCTACTTGTGCTTAACAATTCATAATTACTTGTTTTTTATATGTCATTACATTTTATCAATATTTAAAAATATAATCTACGTTGCGTTAGCTGCTCACAGATATACATAAGAATGAGGAATAACCCGTTTTGTACAATCAAATTTTCCTGACAAATATTTTGCGTCGTATGGATGAATTAGGTATTAACAAGAATGAATTGTGTAGACGTTCAGGCATATCTTCAGCATTTATGACTTATTTGACACAGGATAAAGCCAATCCATCTTTAAAAGTCATGGAAAAGATAGCACGTGCTTTAAAAACACCACTACCAGACCTCCTCGAACTGACAAGCTCGGAGAGGGAGGCAATGGCTGAATTAATATATGACGAATCACAATTAAGACCTTTGGATGACTATGTTCACATTAGCGTAACGCTTAATGAGTTTCAGGCACATCAGGCTCGCCTTTGGGACACTGCAAACAAAAAGAAATTACAAGCCAATAAAAAGAAAATAAAAAAATAGTTGCATTATTATTAATCTCACTATATTGTGGTATTTATTCCGCATAATGGTGAGCAAAAAATATGCAAGCGCAACTGTCAGATACAGATGTTAATGGTACAAATTTGAAAGAACGCGCCAGGGTAAAGCTGGCGCGGGACATGGGATCATTATTAGTTGCTGCATTAGGTGATCCCAAAACAGTTGAGATCATGGTCAATGCTGATGGCCGAATCTGGCAAGAAAAGCTGGGTGAAGCGATGGCATGTATCGGTAATCTACGACCTGCCCAAACTGAAGCAATTATCAAAACAGTGGCTGGCTATCACAGCAAAGAAATCACTCGATTAAAACCCATCATAGAAGGTGAGTTTCCACTCGATAACTCACGTTTCGCCGGTCAACTCCCGCCCATTGTCACCTCACCAACCTTTGCTATCCGTAAGAAAGCCATTGCGATATTCACGTTAGAACAGTACGTGGAGCAGGGCATCGTGACGGAAAAGCAATATCAGAAAATTAAATCAGCCATTGCAGATCACCGCAATATCCTCGTCGTGGGTGGCACGGGTTCGGGTAAAACCACCCTGGTTAATGCAATCATTAATGAGATGGTCATACAGGACCCATCAGAACGTATTTTCATCATTGAAGATACCGGCGAGATTCAATGCGCCGCTGAAAACTGTGTGCAATATCACACCACATTGGATGTATCGATGACCCAGCTGCTTAAAACGACCTTGCGTATGCGTCCGGATCGAATATTGGTCGGGGAGGTGCGGGGAGAAGAAGCCCTGGATTTACTCGATGCCTGGAATACAGGGCATGAAGGCGGTGCAGCAACACTTCACGCCAACGACGCATTATCTGGTTTAACCAGACTTGAATCCCTGATTACAAGACACAAGTCAGCACCAAAGGCTATTCAGCCGCTCATCGGAGATGCGGTGCATCTGGTTGTGCATGTGTCGCGTACACCAACCGGTCGTCGCGTCCAGGAAGTTTTAGAAGTAAATGGTTACAAACGAGGCAGTTACCGCATCCAGAAAATTTAATCAGTATCAAAGGAATTTTAAATGAACTATGCACTTTCACCAGTAAGCCTTAAATTATCGGTTCTTAACGCCTCACTGATTGCAATCGCTGCAATCCTCCTGCTTGTCCCTGACTTGGCGCTGGCCTCTGTTGGCAGCGGCGGTGGTTTGCCGTATGAGTCCTGGCTTGTCAATCTCAGAAACTCAGTGACCGGCCCGGTTGCATTCTCATTATCGATTGTCGGAATTGTCGTTGCCGGCGGCATCTTGATTTTTGGCGGCGAGTTGAATGCGTTTTTCAGATCGTTAATTTTCATTGTGCTGGTCATGGCGTTATTGGTTGGCGCACAAAATATCATGACAAACCTGTTTGGCGGTGCTGTCATCACCCTGCCAGAACAAGCCGCATTTTCCGGTACTTCAGAACGCATGATTACGCCAAATAATAAGGCTGATTAATGGCGCTGCGCACCACATTGATCCGCCAGTCCGCGAATCGCCCCAATCTTTTTATGGGCGGTGATCGTGAGCTGGTCATGTTCTCAGGATTGCTGGCATTCACCCTGATGTTCAGCGCCTTTGAATTCAAGGCATTTTTCTTTGGCGTTATTTTATGGAGCTTTGCCCTGTACGCCCTGCGCTTGATGGCAAAGAGTGACCCGCAATTGCGCCAGGTCTATTTGCGTCACCGCCTTTATCGGACGTATTACCCCGCACGAAGTACCCCGTTCTACACCAACACCAGAACGCAAGCGCGTCAATACCGATGATCGAGAGCATCATTTTCTTTTTCTCTGGCAGCGGAATCGTGCTTTTGTCTGTGCTATTCATGCGAATCCGCTCGGTTGAGAGCCAATATAAATTAGACCGACACCGATCTCAAGAACCAGGCTTTGTCGATTTGCTTCTTTATGCTTCGGTTGTCGACGATGGCGTGATTGTTGGCAAAAATGGGGCGCTGATGACAGCCTGGGTTTATCAGGGCGCTGACATGGCAAGCAGTACGGATGAAGAGCGTAACCATGTCTCCCTACGCATGAATCAAGCGTTATCACGCCTGGGTTCCGGGTGGATGGTACACATAGATGCGGTGCGCAAACCCGCAGCGGGTTATTCAGACAAGGGGCTATCCCATTTTCCCGATCCGGTTTCAGCGGCCATTGATGCCGAGCGGCGCAAGGCTTTCGAGCGTGTCGGTACTTTGTTCGAGAGTTACTTTGTTTTGACGTTGACTTACTTGCCTCCTTTGCTTGCTGAGCGCCAATTTGTTGATCTGATGTTTGATGATGACCAAAGCGCACCAGACAAAAAATCACAAACATTTAACTTAATTAATTACTTTACACGCGAGTGCTTGAATATTGAGTCGCGCTTGTCTGGTGTGATCGAATTGACACGATTGGCCAGTAAAAAGATAACCAATGAGGACGACTCGACCACGACCCATGATGATTTTTTACGCTGGATACAGTTTTGTATAACCGGCCTGGATCATCCAATGGTTTTACCTGAAAATCGCGTCTATCTGGATGGGGTGATTTCCGGTCAGGAATTCTTTGGAGGAACCATTCCCAAGATTGGCCGCCATTTCATTCAGGTGGTATCAATCGATGGCTACCCGCTCGAATCCTCGCCAGGCATGCTCACGGCCTTGTCGGAACTGCCTTGCGCATACCGCTGGTCAACACGTTTTATCTTCATGGACAATCATGAGTCTGTCGCGCATCTCCAGAAATTTGGCAGGAAATGGAAACAAAAAATCCGTGGGTTTTGGGATCAGGTTTTCCATTTGCAAAGCAACAACCTCGACGAAGATGCGCAAAACATGGCGCAGGATGCGCAATCCGCCATTTCAGAGACCAATAGTGGTCTTATCTCACAAGGCTACTATACGAGTGTCGTCGTGTTGATGGATGAGCACAGGGAAACACTGGAAGCCTCGGCAATGTACATTGCCAAAGCCGTTAATCATTTGGGATTTACCGCACGGATTGAGTCCATCAATACAATCGATGCGTATCTGGGCAGCCTGCCTGGTCATGGTGTCGAGAACGTTCGCCGCCCTTTGTTAAACACCATGAATCTGGCAGATTTAATGCCGCTCAACACGATTTGGACGGGCGCAATTGCCGCACCCTGCCCAATGTATCCACCGATGGCACCGCCGCTCATGCATTGCGTTACGCAAGGCGCGACACCTTTCCGATTGAATTTGCATGTCGGCGATATTGGACATACTTTTATGTTTGGGCCAACGGGTGCAGGGAAATCAACTCATTTGGCACTCATCGCCGCGCAACTGCGTCGTTACCAGGGCATGTCGATCTATTGCTTTGATAAGGGCATGTCAATGTATCCACTGACCAAAGCAGTGGGCGGTAAACATTTCACCGTAGCCTCAGATGATGAGGCGCTGGCGTTCTGCCCATTACAGTTCCTGGATACCAAAGGGGACCGTGCCTGGGCGATGGAATGGATTTGTACCGTGATTGAACTCAATCACCTGGTCATTACACCGAACCAGCGCAACGAAATAAGCAGCGCCCTGACCAGCATGCATCAAAGTGGTGCGCGCACCTTATCTGAATTTTCAGTGACGATTCAGGATGAGGCCATTCGTGAAGTGATCCTGCAATATACCGTCGATGGCATGATGGGACACTTACTCGATGCCGAAGAAGATGGCCTGGAACTAAGCGATTTCACGACCTTCGAGATTGAAGAATTAATGAATCTCGGCGATAAATATGCGCTGCCGACGTTGCTCTACCTGTTTCGGCGCATTGAACGCAGTCTACATGGCCAACCGGCGGCAATCATTCTGGACGAAGCCTGGATGATGCTCGGTCATAAAGCATTCCGGGAAAAAATTCGTGAGTGGTTAAAAGTCATGAGAAAGGCCAATTGTCTGGTACTCATGGCGACACAAAACCTGTCGGACGCGGTCAACAGTGGCATTCTCGATATCATTGTTGAATCCACCGCCACAAAGATATTTCTACCGAATGTGCATGCCCGGGATGAAGATGCCAGCGCACTTTACCGGCGTATGGGGCTGAATAACCGTCAGGTTGAAATCCTGGCGACAGCCGTACCTAAACGTCAATATTACTCCGTATCAGAAAATGGTCGACGACTGTATGACCTGGCGTTAGGCCCCATCACCCTGGCCTTTGTCGGCGCATCCGACAAGGAATCCATTGCCACCATTAAACATTTAATCTCGAAGTATGGTGATGACTGGGTGCACCAATGGCTGGATATCAAGGGCCTGAATATCAGTGGACTGAAACTTAATGATGACAAGGCCGCCGCATGAATGCAATCAAAGCTTTCCTGACACGCAATTCCGGCACGAATGAACGCTTGAATGATGAACCAATAGACGGTGGCAGAAGAGAAGGGGAGAACACCAATCCTTATCTGAATGCGCGTCGCACCTGGAATGATCACATGGCGGCAGTCACCGCATCGCGCAATATGTGGCAAATCCTGGCCATTCTCAGTCTGATGATCGTTTTAGCAGCCGTTGGCGGCATTATTTATATCGGCAGTCAATCCAGGTTTATCCCGTATGTGGTGCAAGTCGACAAACTTGGTGAAGCCGTCGCAGTATCTCGCGCCGATGTGGCACAGACGGCTGATCCACGGGTGATTCATGCATCGGTTTCAGAGTTTATTAATAATTTACGCATAGTTACGCCGGACATTGCTTTGCAGCGTCGCGCCATTTTCAGGGTATACGCGATGCTTTCACCGAATGACCCGGCCACGGCCAAAACCAACGAATGGCTAAATGGGACAGAGGACAGCAATCCTTTTAAACGGGCGACCACTGAAACAGTGAATGTCGAGATCATTTCAGTGATTCCACAAACAACAGAAACATGGCAGGTGGATTGGTTGGAAAAAGTCTATGACCGGCAAGGCAATCTGGCTGAGCCGCCATTTAAGATGCGCGCCTTGCTGCGTGTCTATAGTCGGCCACAAACAAAAAGTACGACTGAAGAGCAAATGAGAAACAACCCATTAGGGATTTTTATCCAGGACTATTCCTGGTCAAAGCAGGTTTAAAGGCTCAATAGACTTAAAGGTACCGACAATGCAACTCACTAAATCAATCCTGACCACCCTTTGCATGAGCTTATTTCCGACCTTAGTGCTGGCAGGCGCCGGAGGTAATTTTCCTGATGCTTATTTTGAAAAAGCCAACCCAACGCTTACGCCACAAGAAAGCGCATCCATTGCAATCGCCAGGAAATGGCAATCAACCAGCGCGACAGGGGTTAAACCCGTTGCCGGGCCTGATGGATCGATCCGTTTTTTGTTTGGCGCACAACAACCCAGTGTCGTGTGTGCGGTATTGCAGATTTGTGATGTCCAGTTGCAGCCGGGAGAACAGGTCAATTCCATTCACCTGGGCGATCAGGTGCGTTGGCAGGTTGACCCAGCCATTACAGGCAGCGGCAGCTCTGAGATTCAGCATCTGATTATAAAACCCCTGGATGTGGGACTGGAAACGTCCCTGGTTGTCACAACCGACCGGCGCACTTATCACCTGCGGCTGAGATCACACCGCCATGAATTTATGCCACGGGTTGCCTTTATCTATCCCGAGGATGCCCAGGCAAAATGGGATTCCGTCAAAAAAAGAGAAAATCATGCGCTGGAAATCAAGCAATCCCAAACCATCCCGGCAACGGGAGAATATCTTGGCGATCTTGATTTCCTGTACACGGTATCGGGCTCGGCTGCATGGAAACCACTGCGCGTATACAACGATGGCAAGAAAACCATCATTCAGATGCCCACTACCTTCTCCCAAAACGAAGCGCCCATCCTGATGGTCGTGCGCAAGGACGGGGGGGTGTTCTCAAAAGCAGAAACGGTGCTGGTGAATTACCGCTTACAGGCAGATCGTTACATTGTGGACAATGTTTTCGACAAAGCAGTTTTAATCGCGGGTGTCGGCAACAGCCAGGACCGTGTAACCATTAGCAGGGGCGGGCAATGATGTTGAATCAGCCATCGCTGCTGGCATCGCTTTTGCTATTGCTTGTGGCAGGGTGTGCCACCCCGCCCTATGGCAATTATGTTGATGGTGATGCGCCCAGCCAGAACACAGCCGTGATCGCCAGTGATGCTGCATATCAACTCATGCAGCTTTATCCACCTGCCAGCACAAAAATCAATATGCAACATCCCACGACTGATCCATTTGGCGTTGCTTTTATGGAAAATCTGCGCAAGGGGGGGTATGCCATCCAGGAGCATGTTAAAACCAGTCTGGCACAGCCAGATCAGCAGGCTGTCAAGCCGTCTGACGGCATCAGGCTGGCCTATATTTTTGATCAATCCAGTGGTCTGTATCGTCTCTCCGTCATGATTGATGAACAGATACTGACCCGCGCTTACGTGTCGCATCAAGACACGATGCAACCTGCGGGTTCCTGGGTTATGAAGGAATAGGAGGGGCTATGTCAGACACCATGTTGCCTGATGCCTCACCTGATACCGCCCCAAGGAGAGCGGGTGTGCGCCGCGTCAACAATTTGCCTGTCTACATTGTGGTCGGTATAGCCATGGTCTTTTTGCTCATCATGATGGTTGTGGCGATGAACCGTGCGGAACAACAGAATGTGGCGCACGAAGAAGAAGCAGCTACCGAAACCGGAAATACCAATTTATTGGCGGCCATGATTACCGGTGATTTTAAAGAGGGCATCATCGAACCCAAAGCAGCACCGCCGGTTGTTCCCGATACGCAGTCAGAGATAATCATTGCGTACCCGGATCATGCTGAGAATCTGGATTTGCCACCATTGCCGCCTGGGGAGCAAATGCATGCCGGGAACCACCCTGATCTGAATCATATTCGCATGATGAAGATGCAGCAATTCGAAGATGCGGTTAAGGCGCGCACCAACGTCCCGATGACCGCACCAAGAAGCGCAGCATCCTCTCCTGGTTATGCGCCTTCAGCTTCAGGCGGCGCACCCGGCAGGGCTGAGCAGTTGGCACAATTGGCAGCGATCAGGCAACAGATCAATGCCCAGGCCAATGATGATCCCACGGCGGCTTACCAGGCACGGTTACAGCAAATTAAAGACAGTGGGCCTGGAGGTGCGGGTGATGGTACGGATACTGATGGATTAGCCCCGCATTTGCTTCATGCGGACACCAACCGCGCAAATAATGACTATGCAAACTTTGATGCAACGGGGCAGGAAGATCGCTGGAAGCTGGATAGCCAGCCAGTCGCACCCAGAACACCTTATAGCCTGCTTCCCGGGTTTGTGATACCGGCTGTTTTGATCTCCGGTATTAATTCAGAACTACCCGGCCAGATTCTGGCGCAAGTCAGTCAGGATGTGTATGACACCGCTACTGGTAAACACCGTCTGATGCCTCAAGGGGCGCGTCTGGTCGGGGAGTATTCCAGTGAGGTTGCGTTTGGTCAGTCGCGTGTGCTGGTTGCCTGGCAACGAATCATTTTTCCTGATGGTAAAACAATGGATATCGGAGCCATGCCGGGGACTGATGGAATTGGTCAGTCCGGATTCAATGACAAGACCAATAATCACTATCTTCGGATATTCGGATCAGCATTACTAATGTCTGCCGTGATCGCTGGCGCGACCTATAGTCAACGCGATGCAGGCGGCGGAGGGGGAGTATACGGACGACAAAACGCCGGTAGCGTATTGAGCCAGTCACTCGGTCAGCAGTTGGGGCAAGCCGCCACGCGCCTGATGATGAAAAATCTCAATATTGCGCCAACTTTAGAGATTCGCCCTGGCTTTAGATTCAATGTAGTGGTGACCAAAGACATGGTTTTTTCTAAACCGTATCAGGCATTCAATTAATTGATACTACCAAGGAATGAACGCATGAAATTCCATAAGAAATTAGTCGCTAAATGGGTAGGGGTGCTGTTTATGGCGGGGTTGGCGCAGCCAACCCATACCAGCGGCATTCCGGTTCTGGATGCGATGAATGTATCGCAAGCCACTATATCGGCAATGGAGAATGTGGCTGCGGTCGTCAAGCAAATCCAGCAATATCAAACCCAATTGCAGCAGTATGAAAACATGATCAGAAACACCATTGCGCCAGCGGCTTATGTGTGGACGCAAGCGGAATATACGATGAACAGGCTGGTGCAGGCAACGAACACACTGAAATACTATAAGTCGCAAGGCGGTATAGACAACTATCTGAACCGGTACAGAAACGCGGGTTACTACAGTAACTCGCCTTGCTTCAAGTTTGGCATTAAATGTACTACCGAAGATTGGCGGTTAATGCGGGAAGGGCAGACCAGGAGTACCGATGTACAGAAAATTGCTAACGATGCGTCATTAAGGGGCCTGGAGGTGCATGAAAGCAGATTGCCCATGGATGCCGCCCATTTGCAAGTGCTGCAATCACGGGCACAAACGGCGGAAGGGAAGATGGAAGCGATCCAGTATGCCAATCAGCTGGCGGCTTACCATTCCAACCAGTTATTACAGTTACGCTCCATGCTGGTTGCACAATTCAACGCGCAAAACGCCAGAGAACAAGTGCGTATCGATAAAGAAGCAATACAGCAGGCCTCACACGAGGCATCAACCAGACGGTTGAGTCCAGTTAATTTTCCACCGGCAAAAAAATGGAATGTTCGGGATATATTTTAATTTAAACCAAAGGAGTCAATCATGAGAACCAAACAAACAACTATCTTTGCAGCTACTGCAGTATTACTTTTTACCCTGGTCGGATGTGAGGAACCAAAGGGTGGGTTAGAGCTTAAGGATCCTAAGCCAGAGCTAAAGGGAGACGCGTTGCACTGGACGATAAACGGCCCGGTTGATGCGTCCGGTAACCTTATTGCACCTGAAGAAGCAAAGTAGTCATTAAATCTTGTTATTAGAGGATCAAACCGTTGAATAAACCGAGCCTAGCCCTTCTTTTGTGCGCCCTGACGCTGATGCTGTTCTCTACTGCTGCATTTGCAGAGTTGGCCTATATCGATCCAGCAACGAACCAAGGTGTCCTCGACCAGGTGACTCAAAAGTTCCTCAGTTCAGCCAAAAACTGGCACATCATCTTGGAAGCAGCGGCGACACGCCTGTTCTGGTCACTGGTATTAATGTCAATGGTATGGACATTTGGCATGATGATTCTACGCAAGGCCGATATAGGGGACTTCTTTGCTGAATTTACCCGCTTCATCATCTTTACAGGGTTTTTTTTCTGGCTGCTAACCAATGCTGTATCAGGACACAACATTGGCGGCACCATTATTGAATCCATGCAGGTATTGGGTAGCCAAGCTTCAGGGCAGACTGGTCTGGCTCACGGAAATATTGTGGAGATGGCTATAAAGCTATGGCACTCGCTCACTCAAAACTTATCTGTCTGGAATCCAGTTGATAGCTTTATTGCCGCTGTTCTCACCCTAATCATTATGATTGTTTTAACTGTTATTGCAGTCAACATGTTGTTCCTCATAATTTCTTCCTGGGTGCTGTTGTATGCCGGTATCTTTTTCCTGGGTTTTGGTGGTGCGCGGTGGACATCGGACATCGCCATTAACTATTTCAGGACGGTATTAAGCGTCGGCATTGAATTGCTTGCGATGACATTGATCATTGGCATTGGCGGTTCCTTTCTGAGTAATTATTACGCAAAAATGAACCAGAACATCCTGAACTTTGAAGAGCTGGGGGTCATGTTAATTTCTGCGATTGCATTTTTAATATTGACTTCAAAAATACCCTCAATGCTGTCAAGCATTGTGACTGGCGGTGGTTTCAATAGTAGCGGGGTAACTAATTATACGGGGGGTCAGGTAATGGGCGCAGCAGCCACATCGCTGGCCATTGCGAGTATGGGGATGACCAAGGCAGCAAGTGCATTGGGATCAATCGCTTCAGCAGCGAAAGGCGCCATGGGCAGCAGTAGTGGAATGGATGCGGTTAAGTCAGCAGATTTTGGATCGATAGGGGGAGAATTTGGCCCGCCCAGGCAGAGTAAGGGCGTATCAAACTATCCTTTTGGAACTCCTCCTGAAAGACCCAAATAATATGACCAGGCAAAAGTATCGCTGATGAAAACATTAACGGTCATTATTTATCTGATGCTACTCGCAAACCCAGCTCACGCCAAAGACGCTTGCGCGACAGTCTTGTGCATGGCAGGCATGTTGCAAGGGTCGGGTGTGGTGAGCAATTGCAGTCAACCAGTCGAAGACTATTTCAGCATTGTTAAATTTCTACATGGTGGAATTAGTTGGAGCAGGACATTTAAAGCGCGTGGAAAATTCCTCAATCAGTGCTCGGCCAACAATGGATGGGGAGACAAAATTAACAAGGCATATGGACGTGTCCTGTAACAAAACACTATTCACAATGGAGTCGCCATGCATAGCAAATTAATGATGATCGTCGTGTTAGCACTATTACTTGGCGGGTGTGCCAGCATGAATGAGAGCCAGAAAAACACCGCACAAGGCACTGGACTAGGTGCAGGCGCAGGTGCCGCCGTTGGCGCAATCATTGGTGCGCTTGCAGGTGATCCCGCCCTTGGTGCAGGGATTGGCGCCGGTGTAGGTGCAGCCGGTGGCTATATCTGGTCGTCACACATGGAGAACCAGAAAAAACGTATGGAACAGGCGACTGCCGGTACCAATATCCAGGTCACGCAAACCGAAAACAATCAATTGAAGATGAACATCCCAGGGGATTTTTCATTCGATAGCGGGAGTGCAACCATCAGACCGGATATGTACCCGATTTTAAATAGCCTGGCTGATGGATTGCGAAGTAATCCGCAGTCACAAGCCATGATTATCGGGCATACCGATAATACCGGTAGCGATGAGATCAATAATCCGCTCTCGATTAATCGCGCAGGCAATACACGCGCCTATTTAGTCAGTCAGGGCATCGCATCGAATCGGATTGCCATTGATGGCCGCAGTTCTTACGAGCCGATAGCGCCCAATGACAGCCCCGTTAATCGTGCGAAAAACCGCCGGATAGAAGTTTTTATGTTCGAGCCGCAACAACAGCAGCAGCAAATACAACAACCATACCAACAACAACAGCAAATGCAGCAACAATACCAACAGCCAATCCAGCCGGTATATTAACAAATGATGGACTTGCCGCCAGACATGCAGGAACGGATTGTGTGCTCAGTGACTGCAGCGATCAAATATGAAATACCGGCCAATATTTTACTGGCCATCGCTGAGAAAGAGGGTGGCAAGCCGGGTCAATGGGTAAGCAACCGTAATGGCACTCACGATGTGGGCACCATGCAATTCAATACGGCCTATCTACCACATGGGATCACAGCGGACGATGTGGCGCAACCAGGTTGTTATCCGTTTGATTTAGCAGCCTGGCGGGTGCGACAACATCTTAAACATGACCAGGGCGATATCTGGACAAAGGCGGCTAACTATCATTCCCGGACGCCAGAATATAACGCCAGGTACCGCGATGATTTAATTGCCAAAGCCGCAAAATGGGCAGTCTGGCTCGAAAATTACCTGATTACAGCAAATCGTCAAGAAAAGTAATGCGAGGTTTTATTCCGATTCGCTGTTTGTAATGGACAGGGTTATCCACAAAATACGGGGATAACCCTGTGTGTAACCAGTGGGCAACCATCCTAAGTACGAGGGTACACGATGGACATTGCCGCTGCCTTATTCAGGGCAAAAACCCGATGGCACATTTGTGTTTTGTAAAAGGAGTGCGTGTAATGAAAAAGTCAGAAAATGAAAGTCAGGAACCAGACCTGAAAACCATGGATGAAGTGATTGACGAGAAGCTCATCGACATGGAAACACCGGGCTTTGCGGCTGAATTCAATCCGCTGGAAGCGGACAGGATCGGTGCATTTGAAGAAGATGCGCTGAGCGAACAAGATGCCTGGGAAAGCGCCATTGATGTAATCGAGCACACCTAATCATAATAGCTAAGGTAATCCGATGAAACCCAATCGTAACGATGCTACCAAGCCAAAAAAATCATTTCACGAAACCGTCGCTGAGAACCTCATTAAACAGCTCAGGCAGGGCACTGCACCCTGGCAAAAGCCGTGGAAACCCGGTGATCCACTTTTAACATTACCCCACAATCCAACAACTGGTAAACGCTACCGTGGAATTAATATCCTCCATCTGATGAGTCAGGGGCGTACTGATCCGCGCTGGATGACGTATAGACAGGCAGCAAGTCTGGGCGCGCAAGTGCGCAAGGGTGAGAAAAGCATCCTGATTCAATACTGGAAGTTCAATGATGAGCGCATTAAAAAAGATGAGCATGGTCAGCCCATTCTGAACAGCGAAGGCAAGCCTGTTAAAGAACAATTCAAGCTCGAACGTCCAAAAGCGTTTTACGCCACGGTGTTTAATGCTGAACAGATTGATAATCTACCCAGACTTGAGATTACATCCCCTGACTGGGAACCGATAGAGCGTGCTGAGCAAATATTACAGGCATCCAAAGCCGTCATCCATCATGGGCAAAATGACCGGGCATTTTACCGATCATCATCTGACGAGATTCACCTGCCGCACAAAGAGCAATTTCAAAGGCCGGATCAATATTACGCAACCGCATTGCATGAACTGGGTCATTGGACTGGGCATGAGTCACGTCTTAATCGTGATCTGGGTAATCCTTTTGGTAGTGAAGCATACGCAAAAGAAGAATTACGCGCTGAAATTGCCAGCATGATTTTAGGTGGTGAACTGGGTATTGGTCATGATCCAGAACAACATGCTGCTTATGTGGGTTCATGGATTAAGGTGTTGGAAGACGATCCGAAAGAAATATTTCGTGCGGCTGCCGATGCTGAGAAAATTCAGGATTATGTGCTTTCATTCTCACAGCAACAAAAAGTTGTTGAACAGGAGGAAATCAGGATGGATCAGATCAAACAGGACGCACTGGCCGACAGTACCCGCCAATACCTGGCTGTCCCTTATGTTGAAAAAGATCAGGCCAAAGCTGCCGGTGCGAGCTGGGACAATCATGCCAAGTCCTGGTACGTCGGAGACAATGCTGATATTCGCGCACTAGAACGCTGGTTGCCGGAGAATGTAGCCAACCAACCGGAACCTGCAATAGATCCTCAGGCGGAATTTACCGAATTATTACGTTCTCATGGCTGCATTGTAGACGGCCATCATCCGGTGATGGATGGCAGCAAACAAAGAATTAAAGTCGAGCATGACGTTTCCGGCGAAAAATCGGGCTTTTATGTCGCGCATCTTGACGGTCATCCTGCCGGATACTTTATCAATAACCGCACCAAGTCCGAGACACGCTGGAAAGCCAAGGGGTATTCTTTAAATGACGAGCAAAAAGCAGTACTTTCGGCACAAGCTGTCATTCAGCAGCAAAACAGAAAAATCGAGCAACACGAGCAGCAATTGAAGGTGGCTGGGGAAATCAAGGCATTGCTGGCAATCGCACCGCTAGCCAATGCCGAGCATCCCTATCTGTTGGACAAAAATGCCCGACCGGGTGATTTAAAGATCGTGCCACAGAATGCGGATGATTTACCAGACGACTCCATCATCAAAATCGGTCAGGATTGGCAAGCAGCCAAGATATTGCGTGAGGAAAATCCTGGCAGTATTGTTCTAACCGCTGGTGATTTATTGTTACCGGTGCAAGACATCGATGGCCAGATCTGGAGTGTGCAAACCATACAGCCTGGCGGAGGCAAGTTTTTTGTGACCGGCAGTAAAAAGGAAAGTAATTTCTACGTGGTTGATGGGCAGGGCAGAGGAGTGGGTGCCCTGGACGATGCACTGATGATCATCATCGCCGAAGGCTATGCGACCGCCGACACTTTATCCCAAAGCCTGGATTGCCCGGTGGTTGCCGCATTTGATTCAGGTAATCTGCCCAAGGTCGCTCAAGTCTTGCATGAAAGATACCCGCAGAAGCCGACTGTGATCGCCGGTGATGATGATTTCATACAGGAATCGGTCAATGGTACCAATCCTGGCCGGGAAAAAGCCATCGAAGCCGCAAAGCTGGTGAACGGCGAGGCAGTTTTTCCGATTTTTGCACCGGGTGAGCAAGTGTCAATGAAGCTCAGTGATTTTAATGATCTGGCGAATAAAAGCACTTTAGGGGTTGAGGGTGTTAAGCGCCAGGTTGGTTCTGTTGCTGCGAGCGCATTGGAACAAGCCAGGGATCAAGGCAGAGCTAGAAAATTGACAAACGGTCTTGAACAAAACCAGCAGGAGAATCAGCAAAAACGAGCACTGGCCAGGTAAAAAATGATCAATCTCTTTGCCTTTCTCCAAACAAAGCAGCGTTCAATTAGGCGACAGGTTGAGCAGGATGTGCGGCGGTATTGAATACCAAAATCAGAAGATTTATTTCCCGCAACCTGATGCGCGGCTGCCTGTGCGTTTACGAAATGGCAATGTCACCTGGGTAACGTGGGGCAGACGCAAGGACGAAGCCCTCGGTAAATTTCCAAATGGCGGTTGGGCACGCCTCAATTCCATCAAGAG
>Ga0154020_10002978_pt1 | contig 20564 bp, 17 predicted proteins | sample Klosneuvirus_201_FD_109709 | JGI IMG/M metagenome (GOLD analysis project Ga0154020, IMG submission 109709) | Active sludge microbial communities from wastewater, Klosterneuburg, Austria - Klosneuvirus_20160825_MG | ecosystem: Engineered > WWTP > Aerobic digester > Activated sludge | place... | reverse complement strand
GGCGCCGAGGTGGTCGAGCTCGACGCCCGGACGCTCGCCGTGCTGCGCACCTACGATCTCGGCTTCGACAAGAGCCCGGACACCGAGGCGAGCGGGCGCGGCATCCTCGGCTACCTGTCGACGATCACCGTCTCGCCCGACGGGCTGCGGGCGTTCGTGCCGGCCAAGAAGGACAACACGCAGCGCGGCCTCGCCAAGGACGGTCTCCCGCTCACCTTCGAGAGCACCGTCCGCACCGTGCTCGCGCAGCTCGACCTCGGCAAGGGCACCGAAGATCCGCTCCTGCGGCTCGACTTCAACGACCGCTCGATGGCGTTCGAGGCGGTGTTCAGCAAGCTCGGGGACGTCGCCTTCGTCACCACGGCCGCCAGCAACACGGTCGAGATCGTCGACGCCTACAGCGGCGAGATCCAGACCTCGATCACCAACGCGGCGACGACGCCGGAGAGCCTCCTCCTCGACGGCGACGTGCTGTGGGTGCAGGGGTTCCTGTCGCGAGACGTCACCGCGTTCGACGTCAAGGGCATCGTCGACCACACAGATGGCCGCTTCGTGAAGCTCGCGTCGGTCAAGACCGTGGAGAAGGAGCCGCTGCCGGCGAACGTGCTGCTCGGCAAGAAGATCTTCTGGGACGCCGCCGACCCGCGCATGAGCAAGGACAAGTACCTCTCCTGCGCGACCTGCCACTTCGACGGCCACCACGACGGCCGCACGTTCGACTTCACCGATCGCGGCGAGGGGCTCCGCAACACGATCTCGCTGCTCGGCCACAAGGGTAAGGGGCAGGCGCCGCTCCACTGGAGCGCGAACTTCGACGAGGTGCAGGACTTCGAGGGCGACATCCGCAAGGCCTTCGGCGGCACCGGCTTCCTGCCCGAAGCGGCCTGGGCGAGCCACGCGGACTCGCTCGGGCCCAGCAAGGCGGGGCTCTCGCCGGAGCTCGACGCGCTCGCCGCCTACGTGGACTCGCTCGACGAGGTGCCGCGGAGCCCTCATCGCAATGCCGACGGCACGCTGACGGACGCGGGCCTCGACGGCCTCGCGCTCTTCCGCAGCAAGAAGTGCGACTCGTGCCACGCCGGCGCCGATCTGCGCGACGGCAAGCAACACGACGTGGGCACGATCCTCCCGACCTCGGGCAAGCGCCTCGGCGGACCGCTGACGGCGATCGACACGCCCGGGCTGCAGGGCGTGTTCGCGACGGCGCCGTACCTGCACGACGGGCGCGCCGAGACCCTCGACGAGGTGTTCTCGCGCTACGACCCCGAGCACCGCCACGGACCTGCGCTCACCGACGACGAGCGCCAGAAGCTCGTCGCGTACCTGCTCCAGATCGACGGCCACGACGACCGCGGCGTCGACCCCGACGCGCGCTTCCGCGACGCGGGGTGCGGCTGCTCGGTCCCGAGTCGCCGCGCGATCCCCGCGCTGCTGCTGGCGCCGCTCGCGCTCGCCCTCCGGCGCCGTCGCCGCAGGGTGTAGCATCGGCGCCCATGCGCACCCTCGTCCCGCTCTCGCTCGCCGCCGCGACCTCGCTCCTCGTCCGCGCCGCGACCGCGGGGTGCGGGTTCTACGCGCCGCCGGCCACCGCGACGGGCGCCGCGATCGTCAACGACGCCGACCAGGTCTCGTACCTGCGCGAGGGCAACCGCGTCGCGCTGACGATGTCGACCAACTACAAGGGGCCGACCGAGGACTTCGCGATGATCGTGCCGGTGCCGGTCGTCCTGAAGAAGGAGGCGGTGAAGACCCTCTCGCCGGCGATCTTCACGCACCTCGAGAAGCTCACCGCGCCCCGCGTGGTGGAGATGGACGAGGACGATCCGTGCCGGGTGCCGACGGAGGGCGCGGTCGCCGCGACCGGCGGGGCGCCGGGCGGCGCGATCGGCGGGGGCTTCGGCAAGGGCGGCGGCGGGGGCTATGGCGTCACCGTCGAGGCCGCCTTCGTGACCGGCGAGTACGAGATCGTCGTGCTCTCGGCGACCGAGTCCGACGGCCTCGAGCGCTGGCTCGTCGACCACAAGTACAAGATCCCCGAGGGCGCCGCGACCGCGCTCGCCCCCTACGTGACCGCGCAGCAGAAGTTCGTGGTGGCCAAGGTCGACAAGACCAAGGTCGTGCGCGACGCCGCGGGCGTCGTGGTGCTCTCGCCGCTGCGGTTCGTGTACGAGACCAACGACCTGCGGCTGCCGGTGCGACTCGGCCTGCTCAACGCGCCCAAGGGCGGCAAGCAGGACCTCATCGTGTACCTGCTCGCGAAGGGCAAGCGACTCGAGGCGGCCAACTACCCGAACGCGTTCGTGCCGACCAACCTCGACGTGGTCGAGGGCACCGAGCAGAAGCTCGGGCCGTTCTACGCGAGCCTGTTCGACGCCACCCTCGCCAAGGCCGGCGGGCGCGCGGTGGTCACCGAATACGCCTGGAACGCCGGCGGTTGCGGCATGCCGTGCACGTCGACCCCGCTCGTCGCCGACGAGATCAAGAAGCTGGGCGCGGACGACCTCGTGACCGGCGAGGTCGCCCCGCACGAGTTCACCCTCACGCGGGTGCACACCCGCTACGACGCGGCGACGCTCACCGAGGACATCGTGTTCCGCACGGGCGAGCCGGTCAGCGGCGGGCGCGACGGTGATCCGGGCGCGGAGGGCGAGTCCGCCAGCAAGGGCGCGGGGGCGGACGCCTTCCAGGCGCGCTACGTCGTCCGGCACCTGTGGAAGGGCCCCATCGCCTGCGACAAGCCGGTGCGCGGCGTCTTCCGACCCCACCACGGAGCGGACGCGCCCGCGCTCTCCGTCGCCGCCGCGCCCCGCGACGTGGTGCTCGCGTCGGCGGTGGTGAGCCCGGTCAAGCAGCTCGGCCTGACCGGCACGAGCCCCGCCTTCGGCGCGATGCCCACGCTGCCGACCGCAACACCGAAGAAGAAGGCCGACAAGGTCGAGGCACCCAACCCGGCCCCGGAGCCCAGCCGGCTGCCGTGGATCTTCGGGGCGGGTGGCGCGCTGCTCTCTCTCGGGCTCGTGTTCTTCGTGCTGCGTCGTCGCGCGTAGCTACTTGCCCTTGACCGTCTCCACGTAGACGTACTCGTGCTGGGCGTCGCGGACGGTGAGCGTGCGCTTGCCGTCGCGCTCGCCGACCACGAAGGCGACCCCGGCTCCGCCGGCGGCGTAGGTGATGAACGAGACCGTCTTGTCGTCGTTGGTGCGGGTCGCCACCACGCTCTTCCAGCCCCCGAAGTCGAACGTGGTCCCCTGCTTGCCGGTCTTGACGACGAGCTCGCCGAGGGCCGTGCTCGAGTACTTCGGGGCGAGCTTGGCGACGAGCGCCGGATCGGCCGGGATCGTGAGGCGCTTGCGCTCGTGCGCGAGGTCTTGCTTGTGCTCGTTGATGGCGTTCTCGACGTCCTCGTCGGCCTCGGGGCTGCCGTCGTAGATCACCTCGAGGATCTTGCGGATGAACGCCTTGCGTACGAGGTAGGCGTCGCCGTTGCCGAGCAGCACGCCCCCGACGTTCACCGCGGGGATCCAGAACATGTCGCTGTGGTAGCCGAACAGGTCGCCGCCGTGGTGCACGACGTCGACGCCGAACTCGTTCTCCACGAAGAGGCCCATGCCGTATTTCACGAACTCGCCGATGGCCACCTGGGGCTTGCGGCGGGCGAGCAGCGCGTCCTCGCCGATGTAGCGCTTGCCGTCGTGCATGCCGTTGGCGAGCTCCATGAGGACGTAGCGCGCGAGGTCGTGCGGCGTGGACCACGCGCCGCCAGCGGGGCGGTGCGGCGCGACCGCGCGGTTGAGCTCCATGAGCGCGGTCGCCGGGTGCCCGTCGACGTCGAGGGCGTGCCCGGTGGCGTGGTTGGCCTTCATCGCCCGCGCCCAGTCGAACGTGGTCTCCTTCATGCCGAGCGGGTCGAACACGCGGGTCTGCATCGCCTCGTCGTACGCGGCGCCGAGCTCCTTCTTGGGGTAGAGCACATAGCCTCCCACGTAGCCCGCGGCCGCGGCCATGAGGTTCGAGTACTGGAACGTCTCGCCGAACTTGGTCGTGGGCTGCATGGTGCCGAGCAGCTCGACGCCGGCCTTGGGGGTCTGCTTCTGGAACTGGAACAGCCACTCGAGGTCCTGGCGCGGCATGCCCGTGCACGCGCAGATGAGGTGCGAGACGAGCACCTTCTTGGTCGTGTCTGCGTCGCCCAGCTTGAAGGCCGGGTAGAGGCTCGTGACGGGCGTGTCGAAGGCGAGCTTCTTCTCGTCGACGAGCTTGGCGAGCAGGAGCGTGGTGAGCGCCTTGGTGTTGGAGGCGATCATGAACGCGGTGTGCGCGTCGACCTTCTCGGGCTTGCCGAGCACGCGCACGCCGAGGCCACCCTCGAACACGATCTTGCCGTCCTGCACGAGCGCGATGCCCTCGCCGGGGATCCCGGCCGACATGCGCGCCTGGTCGGCGGAGGCGAGGATCGCCTTGATCCGCGCGTCGTCGAGCGGGTGGGCCTTCTTCGCAGCGAACGACTCGCGCGTGAAGCCGGGGGGCTGGAGCGTGTCGGCGATCTTGCGCAGCTGGGCGCCGCGCTTCTCGATCGAGGCGTGGCCGCTCTCGAGGGCGAGCGCGACCCAGCGGTTGCCCTTGCGCAGGGCGCGCGCGAACACGAAGGCCTTCTCGTTGGGCGAGGTCTCGTAGGTGTAGACGCGTTGCTCGTCCCAGCCGCGGCGGCCGGGCCTCGTCTGCGCGAGCTTGAGCGGGCGCGCGAAGCCGGGGTGCGCGACCTCCCACGCGAGCTTCACCGCCTCGTCGGCGGAGGCGGCGCCCATGTCGAAGACGCCGAGCTTGAGATCCGGCTCGGGCCCGGTGACCAGGGCCGCGTCGCTCCGTACGGAGATCGTCCAGCCCGCCGGGGCGACGAAGGTCGTGCCCGCACCGATCGTCTGCTTCGCTTCGGCGGTGAGCGCGACGGGCGCCGACCAGGCGTTCTTCGGCGCGGCGCTCGCGCTGGCTGAAGGTGCGCTCGTGGTCGCCGACGCCGAGGCGACGGGGGGCGGCGTGACGGTGGTCGTCGTCGGGCCACCGCAGCCGAGCACCAGGAGCGGGAGGAGGGAGAGCGATCGCATGGCGGGAGCGGTAGCACTCTGCCGACGGGAACGGATGGGCCCCTGCGCGAGGTGAGCTAGAGTGCCCCCATGACCGCACGCGTGCCCCTCCGCTTCGACACGCGGACCGTCGACCAGCTCGCGATCGAGGACGAGCGCTCGTTCCGCGCCATCGGGTTGTACGCCGACCTCAAGGAGGTGCTGCGCAAGGCCCGCTATCCATTCCGCATGTTGCCGCGCTCGCTCGCGGGGCGCTGGGATCGCGCACTCCTCTTGAACCTGACCTACTGGGGCGCCGACGCCGGCGGGGACGTCATCGTCGACGCGCTCGACGCCGACGTGTTGCTGCACGCGGCCTGGCACCACCTCGCGAACAAGGCCCTGCCCTCGATCGACGGCGTGCAGACGGTGGAGGCCCTGTTCCTCGGCGAGGCGATCGCGAGCGCGTTCGACGTCTACCTCGTGGGCCGTCTGCTCGGCTCGGCGCCGGACGCCGCGTTCCTCGCCACGCAGGTGCCGGCCATGGCCGACGCCGCGATGGGCGCGGGCACGTCCGAAGAGGAGTTCGAGAAGCTGCTCGCGGTGATGGCGGAGTCGCCGGAGCTCGCGTTCGAGGAGCTCCGCCATCTGCTCTACCGCGCCACCCTCGCGCTCCACGCGAGCAAGGACGCCGAGGCCGCGATGTCGGCGCTCGAGGCCTTCGACGGGCATCGCTTCGCGCCGCTCCTCCACCACTACGAGCTGTCCAACTGGGTGCTCTACGCGCGGGCCTACGGCAGCTCGGAGGTCGACGAGCGCGCGCGCAAGATCGACCACGCGCTCTCGGAGGCCCAGGCCGGGGCGCTCGACTTCCTCACCAAGCACTGGGTCGACGCGGCCTGAGCGTTTGGGCGTTTTCTTGGGTCGAGCGGGGCTCTTCAGGCACGCTGCTCGCCATGCAGACGGACCGCCGCACGAATCGCAGCCACATCCCCGGCGAGGCCCTCGCGCTCGCGCTCGCTTCGGCCACCCACCGCGAAGGCGCTCACGCCGCCGTGCTCGCGGACGAGGACGGCTTCCTCCTGGCCGGCGTGGGCCTCGGCATCGACCACGAGTGGATCGCTGCGCTCGCGCCGGCCGCCGCGGAGCTCTCGCCGATCCACCGCGAACGTCTGCTCGAGCGCAGCCACGGCAAGCCGCTGCACGTCGCGCCGATCACGGTGCAGGGCTCGCGCATGTTCCTCGCATCGCTCGGCGCCTGCCTGACCGACGTCGCGCGCGTCGAGGCCGCCGCCGACCGCATCCTCGCGGCCTGACCCGAGTTGCTCGGTCGCTCCCGGACCGTCCCCGTCCGGTCCTCCGCTCCGGGCTCATTTCCCGGGGTCGTACTTTCGATCCTTCATGGCCTCGAGATAGGCCACGAGGGCGTCGAGCTGCCCCTCGGTCAGATCGGGGTGCGGGGGCATGTTCCCGTAGCGGAACGAAAGTGGGTCCTTCACGTATGCGCGTACCTGGGCCACCGGTCGGTACTCGAGCACGTTCTTGGGCACCGCGAGGTCGGGGCCCACACGACCACCCTCGCGGTTGATCGCGTGGCACTTGAAGCAACGATCGCGGAACAGCGCGTAGCCGGCGAGCGCGGCGGTGGACGCCGCGCTCCCGGGGCTCGTGTGGGGGTAGGCGACGTCGAAGCGGACCATCTCGATCTTCACGAGCTGCCACGGGCGCGGGTACGCCTCGAGCTCCGCCTGCTCGGGCTTGCTCCACACGACGTAGAACGGGGAAGGGTCCGCGCGCTGCGGGCCGATGGGCTCCCACGAGGGGACGTCGAGGTCCTCGAACGCCACGTAGCCGCCCTCGGTCACCGCGAGCTCGCCGCGGAAGTAGACCGCGTAGCCGTCCTTGGCGCGCAGCACGAACTCCTTGTCGGCGAGCGATTCTCCCGGGAAGCCAGCCTCGAGCACGCGCTTCAGGGGAAGCGCGCGGAAGCGCTTGGGCTTGCGGTGGTAGGGGTCGAAGCCCGAGACGGTCTCGGGGGGAATCGCCTTCGCGAGCTCGGAGAGCGGCAGCGCGCGGACCGTCGCGCCGTCCTTGGTGAAGGTCAGCGTCGCGTCGGGGCCGAGCGGACGCGACCGCTTGCACGAGGCGAGCGCCATGCACGCGACCATGACGCCGAGCTCACGCCTCATCACGGGCCTCCACCGAGGCGAGGGCGAACGGGACGAACGCCACGTAGTAGAGGACGTTCGGCACCACGCGGACGACGTGCAGGACCGGCTGCTTGGTCGCGAGCAGGAGCGCGTCGACGGTCGCCCACGCGCCGTACTGCGCGAGCTCGAACCCGAGGAGCCGCCGCTCGAACCGGGTGCTGGCGCGGCCGAGCAGGGCGCCGTACGCGAGGAGCAGCGCGACAAAGGCGACCTCGTAGGCGAGGTAGACGGCCCGCAGATCGCGCGGACCCCACGGGCTCATCCGCAGCGCCTGCGAGGCGAGCGGGATGACGAAGGCGAGACCGAGCGCGAGGAGGAGGCCCTTGCCGCGCCGCCGTCGACGCGACGCTTCGACGACCAGGAAATAGCGAAAATCGCCGACGATCACGAACGCGACGCCGGTGAGCATCGCCCACCGACTGGTCGAGGGAAACGGCGCCAAGGCGCCCGCGCACCAGGCGTCGACCGCGATGAGAATCGCGAACAGGATCCCCCAGGCGCGCAGGAATCCCTGCCGGCGCAGCGCCGCGAGGAGTACGATCGGCGTCGCGAGCCACGGGAGCAGCGGCAGCACCCACGGCCCCTCGGCGAAGCTCTGGAACGACATGGATCAGAGCGAGAGCACGGATCGGCACCGAGAGATACAAGAGAGCGTCGCGATCCTGCGCGATCGCGCCGCACGCCTCCCGGTCGAGCTCGCTGCCGTCGTCGCGGCGGAGGTGCCCGCGCTGCCATTGCCGCGAGGGGATCGCACCCGCTTCGTGGTCACGGGCCTCGGCGCCAGCGAAGGTCCGGCGCGGCTGCTCGTGGCCCTCCTCTCCGAGCTGGGGCTGCCCGCGGCGTTCGCGCCGGTCAGCGCGTTCTTCGGCGCGGCGCCCCGCGGGGACGTGCTCGTGGTCGTTTCGCAGCAGCTCTCTCCGAACGCACGCCTCCCCTTGCGTCGGAGCGCGGCCTACGGCGCGGTCGTGCTCGTGACGGCCGTCGAGGCCTGCGAGGACGTCACCCTCGTGCTGTCGCACCCGCCCGCGCGGGAAGACCGGATCCTCCTGCGGGTGATCGGGCCCGCGGCCGCCGCCCTCCTGGTGACCAGGGCTGCGGTGGCGAGCGCCGCAGCGCTCGGCCTCACGCCCACGTGGGCGAGCGCGCTGCCCCTCGTCCCGGGCGCCGTCGCGGCGGCGGTGCTGGTCGGCGAGCGTGCGCCTCCGGATCTGTTCGAGCGCTTCACCGCGCTCGTCGGGAGCAGCGGCACGAGCGAGCTCTTGCACCTCGCGCGGGTGAAGCTCGTCGAGGGCCTCGGCCTCGTCGAACCGCCGCTGTGGGACGCCTGCGCCGTCGTCCATGGCCCGTTCCAGGCGTTCTACGAGCGCCCGCTCACGCTGCTGTGCTTCGCGGCGCGCGGGGACGAGCCAGCGGCCCACCTCCTGCGCGGCCTCGAGCAGTCGGTGGTGCCAGGGCGCCATCGCCTCTGGCTCCACGAGAGCACGTTGCCCGGACCGCTTGCGCTCTTCGAGCACGACGCGGCGGTGCTCGGGCTCGTGCTCGGGCAGCTCGCGCGCGCGCCCCGGAACCTCATCGCGTGGCCCGGCAAGGGTGCGGACGCGGCGATCTACGCGCTCGGCGCCGACTGACACCGAGGTGCCTGTCGTCGCGGGTGCGACCCGCGAGAGGCCTGTCTGTTCTGGCGCATGGAGCGTTAGGATCCGACGAATGAAGCGCCGCGCCCTGCTCCTCGCCGCCCTCGTCGCCGGGTGTTCGTCGTCGGAGGAGCCGCCGCTCGGGAGCCAGGAGCAGGGCGTGGCCGTGCCCGGCCCGTGGAGCATGCCCGCGGACGTGCACGCCTTCGGCCAGACCGAGTTCGTCAAATACGACGGCGCGCTCCCGTGGTCGGGTGGCGCGTGCAGCGGCTGCTGCACCGCGAGCTCCTGCGGGAGCGGCGAGCTGCCGGGCACCAAGGCCTTCAAGGCGTTCCTGCTCAAGACGTTCCCGGGGGAGATCTCCTCGATCGGCGGCTACTGCTGTCGACCGAACACGGGTGCGACCTCGATGACCTCGATCCACGGCACGGGCCGTGCGCTCGACGTGATGATCCCCAAGGCCGGCGGCGACGCGGACAACACCAAGGGCGACAAGGTCGCGCACTGGCTCGTGATGCATGCGCAGGAGATCGGCGTGCAGCTGATCATCTGGGACCGCATGGCCTGGAACCCGAGCCGCAAGGGCGAGAAGCTCAACCCCTACACGGGTCCGATCCCGCACATCGACCACCTGCACGTGGAGCTGAACCTCGACGGAGCCCAGATGAAGACCCCGTTCTTCACCTCGGGCGCGATCTCGGGCACGACCTGCACGCCCAAGTGCGACGGCGACGTGATCGTCGGCGGCGACTGCGGCCGCGGCGACTGCGCGGCGTACGGCGCGCGGTGCGTGGCCGACCCGACCCCGCGGTGCGTGTTCGGCGCGTGCCCGGCCAAGGGCGTCGGCGCCACGTGCGTCGACGAGAAGACGATCGCCAACTGCACCGACGGCAAGATCACGGGCACCGGCGACTGCAGCGCCTACGCGGCGGCGTGCTCCGCGGCGGGCGTCCCCGCGGGGCAGGCGCGTTGTCTCAGCGTGTTCTGCATGGACCCGAAGACGAAGCTGCCGGTCGCCACCGAGTCGTGCTGGTTCGACAAGGGTCAGCGCTCGAGCTGCGACGCGGCCGGCAAGCTCACGATCACGCCGTGCCCCGCGGGGCAGGCCTGCTCGATCATCGGCGGCGCGCACTGCGAGGCGCCGAAGTGCCCGGCGACCGGCGAGCTGCTCACGTGCATCGACGGTCAGTGGCTGTCGCGGTGCCTCGGTGGCTCGGTGGTGTCGGCCTCGGACTGCGGCGCCGGCGGCTGCTCGGCGGAGGGCGGCGCGCACTGCACGAAGGCGCCGCCCGCGGGCGAGGACCCGGTGGTGGACGACCCGGCGCTCGAAGGCGGCGACGCGGGGCCCGACGCCGGTGGCGACGCGGCGGCGCCCACCGCGGAGACGGAGTCGAGCAGCGGCTGCGCGGTGGCGAAGCCGAGCGGGAGCGGAGCGGGCGCGCTCGTGTTCGTGCTCGCGGCGGTCGCCGTGCGCCAGCGCCGGCGCCGGCGTGGCATGCGGTGATTGGATCCGGTTGAGTCCCTTAGCCCAATTGTGAAGGCGCATGTCGCATGTCGCGTGATGCGAAGCGAGAACTTCGTTTCGCGCTTGTGCAAATGCCGCGTTCTGCGCGACACCCTTGCGCTAGATAGCGGCTGTTCCCACCGAGGAAGCGGTCCGTCTCTGGCATGGCTGATGCGCGGGGCAGGACATGGCGAAGAAGCACGTCTTGCTGCTCTCTGCGTCTCTCGGTCCGCTCGCCTGTGGAGCAGTGGACACGACTCAACGTGGGGATGCACTGGAAGCAACAACACTGACCCTCACCGTAGTTCGTCTCAGCCGCACCCAGCCTGCGAGCATCACGCAGCGACCTATGTCGCGAGCGGAGCAGATCGAGATGGCGAACAGCAGGGCGTTGGAGTCGGCGGCCATCTCGCCAAGTACCAAGTCGCCCGGTGCACTGTCTCGCTCCTCACAGGCCATTGGCTTGGACCCATCATGCGCAGGCGCATCGCTGTGGATCTATGACCAACAGAACCTGGGCGGAAACCAGACATGTATTTCGGGAGACGGCAAGCTAGACTTGGCTACGGTCTGCGCGAAGTGGATCTGGGTCTATCAGGGCGGCATCCCGATCAACCAATACTGCGCCAAGTACTGGTTTGCCAACGGCAACTCGAACGTTGCGAGCTACTACGCTGGCTCGGCCGACGGAAGTATTCAGTATCGACCTGATGGAGCATGCGCAACCACCTGCACATCCTGGTCTCCGTACCAGCGTACAAATAGTGTTTCTTGCGGTGTTCTCGGGAGGTGGCTTGATCTACATGTGTGGGGCCGAGCATGCTGGCTTGGCAGCGCATCATACTGGCTTGCGAGCGAGTCACCAAGCAACGTATCGTACGACTGGACGAACGGTCATCAGGGTCTAGCACACAGTGCGACGCTTGTGTATCTGACCCAAACTATTGGCGATCTAGATGGCTGGGCGTCGACGCAGGGCCTTGGAAGTTCTATCGCGATGAACCTGCCAAGATTCAAACCACGAGACGGCTGGCACTATGGCGATCCTGACTACTATGGCGAGCTTCTCTGGGTGCCATTCGAGTGCAAGACAGAGTCTCATTCCGAGGCTGCGCACCTGGTTGCGTTCACCCCAGACCTAACATCTGTCGTGCGTGACGTCACTCTAGGCGACTATGATGCGGCCTGGGTGGCGTGGAATGCTATGGATGGCACTGTCTACATGTCGTCATTCGATCCTGTTTCTGAAGTTCGCCAGTATGCCTTCCTCACCAACCCCGTACAGAGACTGGTGCTGCTCCGAAGCATTCCCCTGGTGACGTCGACCGGCGCATCGCATCCGCTGCGGCGCGTTCAGGGTGGCGCATTCTCCCCGAACGGCCATCTGTACTTGTCCTCTGACGATAAGGACGACCCATCGCTTTCCGGTGTCTATGGCGTTGACGTCGAGAGCGGTACCATTCACATGCACGTGGCGTTTGAGTATCACCCCGGCTCCATCGGTGACGAGATCGAGGGAATCGACGTGAATCCGAGCTGGCCGATGTATCCAGGCACGCAAATCCACCTGTCTATGGTGAACTATGAGGTCGGCGCGAATGACACGATCTATCTGAAGCACTTCGCGATTTCCGACACTACAAAACTGTAGCTTCGCGCGGAGGCGCCTATGTCTATTGCAGCAATTGGTCTGCTCTTCGCTCTCGAGGCGCCGGTCCTGGCGGTGGACGTGCAAGCCGTCGGCTCGTTCGAACCGAAGCATCGGTTCGGTCTGGTGCGGGTGGGCGCGGGAGTTCGCACTTCAGTGGTTTCTGGGTCGGTCTTCTACGAACACTCCGTTCTCCGTGGTGGAGGCATCGATGAGGGCTGCAATCCTGCGGGCAGCCAACTCCCCGGCTGTGTCTACGATCCACGCTATCTCGGAGCGGAAGTGTCTGCGCATCCCTGGACGCTGGGCATCCTGCGGCCGCGCGTGTTCGTAGCCACGGCGTGGGCACGGCGTTCTATCGCCATTGGTGCTGGAAGTCGTGACGACGTTGTTCTGTGGGCCGGTTTGGGATTTGATGTCTTGATCCACCGGGTGGTGGAGATTGGCATCTTCGGGCGATACGCGCGATACCCAACGTTTCCTGACGGTTGTTGCAATGAGCAAGCAGCTGCGTTCGGCCTCGGGACCTCGTGGCTTCTGCCGATGTGAGAGTGGTCCCTCTAACGCGTGGGTGCGACACCGCAGCGCGCGCGAAGGGCGCTAGATGCTCATGCCGACGGTGCCGAAGAACCCGAGGCTGGCGTTCGAGATCTCCCCGCCGTTGGCGGTGGTGCCCTTCTTGAACGGGTACATGTAGCGCACGTCGGCGCCGACGAAGAAGCCGGCGACGGTGACCAGGCCCACGATGCCCGGCGCGACGTAGAGGCTGCTCTGGCTGTCCGAGCTGCTGCCCACGCTCGCCTTCACCGACATGTTGCCGAGGCCGACGTAGGGCCGCACCGCGATCGGTCCGAGGCCGATCTCGTAGCCACCCTCGAGGCCGTAGTACATCACGTTGGTCTTCACGCTCTGGCCGAGCACGTCGACGCTGCCACCCAGGTGGTAGACGAACGTGGCGCCGCCGTAGAGGCCCATCAGGTTGATGCCGCCGCGAACGCCGAGCCCGAGGCCGTAGGGATTCGGAGATCCTTCGCTGTAGTCGCCGGGCTTGAGGCCGGTGCCGACGAGGATGCCTCCACTCGCACCGATGCCCGGGAGGGCCTTGGCCTCGTGCGGACTCACGGCAGCGGCGACGGTGACACCGACGATGGCGGAGAACAGGATGGCTTTGCGCATGGAGAGAGGAGAGCCGCTCCGACCCGACGTCGTCAAGGGTCGCCGCGCGAGCTGATATGCTTCCGTCATGTCCGCGACGCGCTGGTTGCTGGTGGCAAGTGTGCTCACGACGGCGTGCAGCGCGGACGAGCCCGTCGCCACCGCGGAGGATGGGGCCACCGAGACGGCGACCGACGCCGCGAGCGAGACCGTGGGCGAAGTCGCCGTCGACACCGGTGTGCCCGGCGACACCGCCCCGCTCGACACCGGCCCTCCGCCGGCCGACATCGCCACCTGGACCGACGTGGCCGGCGCGTGTCCCACGGGATCCAAGCGCGTCGAGCTGTCGAGCGCCGCTCAGATCATGGACGCCTCGCGCGGCGAGGGCGCCTACGCCGCGGATCCGCCCGACACCTGTTACCTCGTGAAGAACGGCACCTACGCCGAGGGCAGCTCGCTGCTGTTCTTCGTGAAGAAGGGCGGCACCGCGACCAGCGCGCGCCGGTTCGTCGGCGAGAGCCGCGCCGGCGTCGTCATCCACGGCCGCGCGGGCGTGGGCGCGGGCTCGGACCACGTGGTGTTCGAGAACATGACCTTCGACCTCACCGGCTTCGTGAAGTCGGGCTCGTTCAACACCTTCGACATCGGCGCCGACGACGTGACCCTCACCCGCGTGACCTTCACCGGCGACTGCGCCACCGGCTTCCGCGGCGGGCACATCGAGGTGACCTCGGGCACCAAGATCCGCATCGACTCGTGCATCGTCGAGAAGTTCGGCCACTGCGGGCCGACCGGCCACGAGGACCACGGCATCTACCTCGCCAACGGCAGCGACATCGTGGTGCGCAACTCGATCGTCCGCGGCAACGCCTCGCGCGGCATCCTGTTCAACACCCAGCAGGGCACCTACGGCAAGCTGAAGGGCGTGCTCGTCGAGTACAACCGCATCCACGACAACGGCCACGCCGACTACGAGGACGGCATCGCCGTCAACATGGAGGGCACGGGCAACGTCGACGACGTGACCATCCGGCGCAACCTGATCTACGGGAACTACTTCTCCGGGCTGCGCTTCGTCGGCGCGGTCACCACGGGCTTCGACGTGCAGCGCAACACGTTCTACGGCAACGGGCAGCGCTCGAGCCACGCGGGGCGCTCCAACCTCAACCTCGACGCGCCCAAGAGCGGCGGCAAGACGCTCGCCACCAAGAACGTCTTCGCCGCGTCCAAGGCCATGCTGAACGACTGCTACGACGCGACGCCGCGCGGGTTCTCGGTGAGCGACAACGTGGTGTTCTCGTCGACCAACACCACGGGCGACGCGAGCTGTGTCTCGAAGGTCGTCACGGCCGACCCGGGGTTCACGTCTCCGACGACCTTCGACTTCCACACCGGGGCCGGCGTCGCGGGCTACGGCGCCTACTGACGGCGTCGGCGCGCGAACGCGAGCAGCAACGCGAGCAAGGGCCACGGTCCAGCGGGCGTCGCGCCCACCGTGCACCCGCAGCCGCCGTTCTTCGCGGGGGGCGGCGCCGTCGTGACCGGCACGGCGGAGGAGGGCTTGGCACTGACCGACGGCACTGCGGACGCCGACACGGAGGCAGAGGCGGACGCTGATGGGACCACGGGTATCGGCATGCTCGGCGACCGCGGCAGACCGAACTGGGTCTTGCCGTTGGTGTCCATCACCTGCTTCGAGATCTTCTCGAGCTCGGGACGGGCCTTGAGCAGCGCGGTGATGTCGGCGCACGGCAGGAATGGACTCTGGCGGAGCACCGCGGCGACCGGCTTGCCGTCGAGGTCGCTCTTCTTCTCGTTGAGCACGAGCGCCGCCGAAACGGGCGCGACCTTCCCGTCCTCGCCGAGTCCCGGGAGCAGGTGGGCCTGGGTGTTCACGCAGTGCTGGAGGACACCCGGATAGCCGACCTGGGCCTCGGGGATGGGCGCGTCGAGGCAGCTCTCCTCGACCACCACCTCGGGGCTCTCCTTGCCGACCAGCGTCTGCTCCACCGTGTACGTGACGCGGACGATCCAGCGCTTGTCCTTCAGCGTCGTGGCGACGGCCTTGGCCTTGCCGACGACGATCAGCTTGGCCTGGCTGATCTCCTGGATCGTGCGGTCGCAGTCGTAGGCGGCCGGCGACGCCGTCGCCGCGTGCCCCACGAGCAGCGAGGTGAAGGCGATCGACAGAGCGGGCGCGGGTCGCATGCGCACACTCTACGAAGGTTGCGCACCCGCGAGCAACCTTGCGTGGAGCGCGGGGATGGGTCCCAATGGAGCGATGCGAGCCCTGACCTTCGCGCTGTGTCTGACGGTCGGCTGCAGCTCGTCGTCGAGCGGTGACGAGCCCGACGCCTCGTCGAGCGACGGCGGCACCACCGAGACCACGCCGGTCGGTGACGCCGTCGTCGTGCCGAGCGACGGCGGAGAGCACCCTCCGCTCGACTCCACCTGTCGCTTCGCCCGCGCCACGCGCTACCCGATCGCGCGCAAGGCCGGGGTCCCGCAGGGCACGTGCGGCTTCGGCCCCGTCGCCGCCGACATGCCCGATCTCTTCCAGAAGGGCTACGTGACCGCGCCCAACGAGGCCTTCTACAACCGCGGCGGCGTGCCCGCGGCCGCGTGCGGCGAGTGCTTCGAACTGAGCGGCTCGGTCGGCGCGATCACGGTGATGGCCGCCGACATCTGCGACATCGCTTGCTGCGACAACTGCCGGGGCGACGTGGTCGCCTTCGACGTCGACGAGTCGCACTGGAAGGAGATCGTCGACCAGACCGGCGGCAACGTGAGCGTCGGCTACCACCCGGTCGCGTGCCCCGTCACCGGCAACCTCAAGGCGTATTTCACGAGCGGTTACCAGGCGGGCGATCGCTTCCGGCTCGTCGTCTACAACCACCGCATCGGCGTCGACGCCGTCGAGGTCAAGGGCTCGGCGAGCGGGGCTACCAAGGGCGCGTGGGTGCCGCTCGTGCGCACCGTCGACAACTACTTCGACTGGACCGGTCGGGGCGACGCGGGCCTTCCCATCACCCTGCGCGTGAAGAGCACCAAGGGTCAGTGGGTGGAGTTCGCCCCGCTCGACAAGCTCTCGGCGGACCTCAAGGTCGTGGCCACGGGGCAGTTCGACGACCCAGCGCTCGGCGGCGCCACCTGCGCGTGGCCGGGGCCGGAGGACTGGGTCTACAAGGACGCGCTCGGGGGAATCCAGGGCCTGCTGTGGCGCGACTGGGGCTCGTACGAGCTCCTCGACGGCGCCCCCGACTACGCGCACAAGGACGGCTGTCAGGCGGGCGCGGCGTGCATCCGCGTCGGCCGCATGAACGCGTGGGGCGCGATCCAGATCGGCTTCCCCAACACCTTCGCGCCCTCGACCTACGCGGCGATCGAGTTCTGGGCGCGCACCGAGTCGGGCACCGCGCCCAAGCTGAAGTTCTACTTCAACGGCAAGGACGCGAGCGGCGCCGCGGCCACCGGCAAGATGGCCGACCTCGGCCCGGTCGACGCCACCTGGCGCAAGATCCGGATCGACCTCGCGCCGCTGGTCGGCACCGTCGACCGCGCCCAGGTGGTGCGGGTGTCCAACCAGTCGAACGACCCGACGCCCGCCGTGTTGCTGGACGAGATCCACCTCGTCCGCCCCTGAGCCTCAGGGCACGGACACCTTCGTGCGCAGCACGTCGGTCGGGCGCGGCGCGTGCGGGATCGTCACGATCACCTCGTACGGGCCGGGCACCACGCCCGTGATCTTCATCGGCACGAAGCAGAACTGCGCGGCCGGCCCCGCGGGTGTGGCGCCGACGTCCAGCGTCGTGGCCGTCGCCGTCACCGTCGCCGTGAGGGGGAGCTGGGAGTACGAGCCGATGACGAGGTGCACCGCGCCATCAGCGAACTTCGCCGTGACGCGCGGGGCGAGGGGGACCGTCATCACGACGTTGCAGTCGGGCGCGCCGTCCGCGGAGATCGCGAGACCGACGGGCAAGGTCGCCGACGTCGAGGGGACGGACTCGGTGGGGCTGGTCCTCACGATGGCGCGCGGGTCCTCGCGCGTGCACGCGGGGGCGAACAGGAGGAGCCAGACGAGGCGCGCCATCGGCGCAGTATTGCACCAGCCCGTGAGGTCGGTGTGCGCTGGCTGCCACACCGCGCCCTCCACCGCGCCGCCTCTTCACGGGATTCGCGGCGTCGTTGCTGGCATCGAGCGTGCTACGGCTCGCTCCATGACCCGAACCGCTGCCCTCGCCGCCGCGCTCGCCATGACGCTCGCCCCGGCACTGGCCGCCGCGCAGCAACAGGGCATGCTGCCGATCAAGATCACGGGCGACTCCCCCGCGATCCGTTACGAGGTCACGCGCGACCACGGCACCGAGTCCTACACCTGTCAGGCCCCGTGCACGCTCTGGGTCCCGGCCGGTCGCTACCGCGTGTCCGCGAGCGGTGAGGGAATCCCGAGCAAGCGCCAGCGCCTCGACGTGTACGGGCCCGCCGCCGTCGACGTGCAGGCGGGCTCGAGCGGCGCGCGGACGGGGGGCCTCGTCCTCGGGATCGCCGGCAGCGGCGCCGTGCTGATCGGGCTCGGCGGGCTCTTCGCCCAGTGCGCCGGCGAGTGCCGCATGGAGAACGTGAACCGGACGCCCTGGCTCGTCCTCGGCGGGGTGGGGGTCGTCGGGGCGTTGATCGGCTGGCCATTGTTCGTGGCGAACGGCACCTCGATGACCGTGCAGGAGAGCCGCCCGGTGAGCAAGGTCGAGAGCCTCCGCGTCGCCGTCCTCCCCACCCCCGGTGGTGGCCTCTCCTTCGCCGCGACGGGCACGTTCTAGTCGCACGACATCGCGTAGCTCGCGACCATCGCGCTCACGCACACCGAGCCGATGACCCCGCCCGCGAAGATCTTGCAGCACCTCGGGTTCGCCGGGTCCGTCGCGCAGTCCGCGGCGTTGCGGCACACCTTCACCTGGCCCGGGCTCGGGCAGGTGAGCGGGATCTGCGTCGGGCAGTCGGCGCGGCACCTGGTGCTGGCCTTGTCCATCGGGCAGCTCGGCAGCGAGCCCGCGCCGAGCTCGAACGTCGCGCAGCAGTAGGGTGCCGTGGAGTCGCAGTGACTCGGGTTCGCGCACGTGAACGAGCCGGTGTCCGTCGTCGCCTTCCCGGTGTCGACGACGTCGGTGGGGTGGTCGGTCTTCGCGTCTTCGGTGCCGGCGACGCCGAAGTCGTTCGAGGAGCAGCCGAGGGCGAAGGTGACGAGGAGCGTGGTTCGGATCATCGCTTCCTCTGTTGCCGCTCGTCGGGCGGACAGCGTGACAATTGTCAACGACCGAAGTGGCGCGGGCCCGGGTAAGCTCCGCGGCCATGCGCGACTTCCGCGGAGACACCATCTACTTCGTCGTCGTCGATCGGTTCCACGACGGCAACCCGGCCAACGATCAAGGCAAGGATCGCCGGGACTTCGACCCGACCCGCACCGACTTCTACAAGTACTGGGGCGGCGACCTGCGTGGGGTGCTGCAGAAGCTCGACTACGTGCAGAAGCTCGGAGCGAGCGCGATCTGGCTGACCCCGGTGTTCGAGCAGATCGACCAGGTGCTCGAGCTCGGCGGAGCGGGCATGACCGCCTATCACGGTTACTGGACCAAGGACTTCAAGCGGCTCGACCCCCACCTCGTCGATCGCCCCGAGGACGTGCGGGTGATGAGCCGCAGCGACACCGTGTTCGACGAGCTGCTCGCCGAGATGCACCGGCGCGGCATGCGCCTCGTCCTCGACATCGTCTGCAACCACAGCAACCCCCACGTGCCCGGCGCGAGCTGCGAGCTCTGGGACGACGGCGTGCTGCTCTGCCGCTTCGACCAGGACCGCGGCGACTGGTTCCACCACGTCGGTGAGGTGCGCGACTGGAACGATCTCTCCAACGTGCAGGTGAGCGACCTCTGCGGGCTCGCCGACTTCAACGAGGAGTCGTTCGCTTACCGCGCGTACATCAAGGGCGCGATGAAGCAGTGGTTGAGCAAGGGGGTCGACGCCTTCCGGGTCGACACCGTCAAGCACATGCCCATCTGGTTCTGGCAGGAGTTCACCGGCGACATGGCGGTGCACAAGCCGGACACGTTCATGTTCGGCGAGTGGTTCCAGGGCGGCTGCTACGACCCGGCGTCCATCGAGTTCGCCAACAAGTCCGGCATGTCGATCCTCGACTTCTCGTGGCGCAACGCCGTCGTCTCGGTGCTGGCCCACCGGTCGCCCGTGGGCTTCCCCGAGATCGAGGCGGTGGTCCGGCGCGACCACCAGTTCCGCGACGCGACCGATCTGGTCACCTTCGTCGACAACCACGACCTGCCGCGGTTCCTCTCGATCTCCGACGACCCGGCGCGCTTCCGGCTCGCGCTCCTGCTCACCATGGTCGCGCGCGGCGTGCCCTGCATCTATTACGGCGGCGAGCAGCTGCTCCACGTCGACGTCAACGGCGGCAACGATCCCTACAACCGGCCGATGATGGCGTCGTTCGAGGAGACGCCGCTCATGGTCGACCTCGCCGCGCTCGCCGCGCTCCGCAAGCGTTCGCCCGCGGTGCAGCGCGCCGGGATGCGCACGCGCTGGATCGACGCCGACCGCTGGGTGTTCAGCCGCCCGTACCGCGGCTCGGCGATCGTGGTCGCGGTCAACCGCAGCGACGTCGCGAGCGGGTGCGACGTCGAGCACCTCGAGCTGGAGGACGGCGTGCACGAAGACGTGCTCGGCGGCGGTTCGCTCTCGGTCCGCGACGGCCGCGCGCACCTCGAGCTGCCCCCGCGCTCGATCGCCGTCTACGAGCAGACCCGTCCGCTGCCGACCGGGACCGCCGTCGTCGAGCTCCAGGTGCACGGCTTCCGCACCGCGTACGGCGAGCGCGTGTTCGTGTCCGGAGACGCCCCGGAGCTCGGGGCCTGGGACCTCGAGAAGGCGGTCTCGATGGACTGGATCGACGAGACCACCTGGGCGACCACCGTGGCCTTCGACGCCTCCGCGGGGCGCGAGATCCACTACAAGTTCGTCGTGCGCCGGGAGCGAGGGTTCCAGCGCGAGACCGGCCCCGGCCACCACCGGCACCTGCCGAGCGAGGGCAGCGCGACCTTCCGCGATCTGTGGCGCACCTGATCTAGGGGTGGATCCAGATCGGTGTGCCGGTCGCCATCGGCCGCGCGAACGCGCCGTGCCAGGTCTCGGGCACGTCGGGCCCCGTCCAGGCGAAGAACCACGCCGCGTCGATCTCGGCGAGGTTGATGCAGCCGTGGCTGCGCGGCTCGCCGAAGCCGTCGTGCCAGTAGGCGCCGTGGAGGGCGTAGCCGGTCTCGAAGTACATCACGTAGGGCACGTCGAACT
>Ga0154020_10002977_pt1 | contig 20568 bp, 15 predicted proteins | sample Klosneuvirus_201_FD_109709 | JGI IMG/M metagenome (GOLD analysis project Ga0154020, IMG submission 109709) | Active sludge microbial communities from wastewater, Klosterneuburg, Austria - Klosneuvirus_20160825_MG | ecosystem: Engineered > WWTP > Aerobic digester > Activated sludge | place... | reverse complement strand
GTGGAAAGAATAAGGCGAAGATCGTCCAATGGAAAAATATTCAACGGATCCGCCACGGCGACCGTCACGTTGAAATCATCACGCGCAACCGGAAGAATTTTATTGTCCCGGCAAAAATTGATCGGAATGTTGTCAACCAGACCAGGGTCTATGTCATTGATCGGAAGGCGGGAGTAATATGGCAAATCAAGTTGGAAAGAAAGCGCCTTGAGCATATCTTCTTCGGTGACAAAATTCTTACTAACAAGAATTTGCCCGAGTTTTTCTTTACTTCCGCCCTCTTTCTGGTCAGCCAAAGCCTCCTGCAACTGTTGCTGAGAAATCGCTGACGACTCTACCAGAATCTCCCCCAGGGTTTTGCGCTGCAGTTTCCGAAAGGAGACCGTTGGCAGATTACTCCACTTTGGTCCCTCGCCGGCATCAACCCCAGAGGCGGACTCTCTGGCTGTTTCAAAATCATTTTTGTCGCTTTTTTCCATCGCGTCCTCTGCAATCCTGTAAAATGATCAACCTTCACCGCCCCCGGTATCCTCCGGCGGAGGGGGAGGTGGAGGAGGTTCTTCTCCGCCACCGCCATCATCACTGGGCGGCGGAGGAGGAGGCGGAGGAGGAGCGGAAGATGTTCCACCTTCGCCGGTGCTTATCCCACTACCGCCACCCTCGACCCCGGCACCCATGGGAACACTGACCGGCGTCTCAGGATCGATTTCTTCATCAGTGTCCTCATCGTTCTTTCCGGGCTGATCAGTCGACTTGGCAGAATCATTCATTTCCTGGATCATTTGCTCCCGACGCGCTTTTTCACGCTGATCAGCTTCGTCTGGACGATACTGCCCATCTTCAGTGGTAGGCAGCAGAGCGTAGAAGCGATCTTTCTTAAAGCTCGACCCGTATACCTGTTCCAGGAACTCATCCCGCTGCTGCACTTTATTGGCATAAACAGCTGCAAGATCATCAGCTCCATGGATGATGTGAGGTGTCAGGAAAATCACGAGGTTATTGCGGACGCTGCTGATTTCAGAATTTCGAAACAGCCATCCAAGTATCGGAATGTCGCCCAGAAGCGGGATTTTTTGAAACCGCTCCAGTTCGGATGTCTGTACCAAACCGGAAACCACGACTGTCTGCATGTTCTTCACGGTCAGGATCTGGGAAGTTTTGCGTTTATTGACTTTTGGAAGTCCACTTTGCGCATCCTGTTGTGGCGTGCTGGACTCAATATCCAACTTCATCGTGACATAATTCGAATTGGAGATGTTGGGCTTAAGGCTCAGCGTTAAATCGACATCTTCCTTTTCGATCTTTGGAACAGCCGTACCGGTGGTCGAGTTAAATTCTGCTGATTTGAAGAAAATCTTCTCACCAACAGTAATCTTAGCCTCTTCATTATTCGCCGTTAAAATATGTGGCGATGAGAGAACTCTGGTGTTCGCATCAGCCTTGATCAATTTAATCAGAGCACCGGGAGAAATTTCACCTATACCGGGTACATTTACTTTATTTCCCGCCAACACCCCTATAGTCATGTCTTCTGCGAAAGCTCCGGCTGCTTCCTTAGCGCCCACAGCAGAAGCGGAGGCCCCCGCAGCTTGTGAGGCCAAAAGCGGCGACAACGGCTTTGCTTCCCAGGTCGTAATGATTGAAGAATTTTTGGGGCCGCTGCGACCACCGAAAATAGCGGTGCCAAACTTAAAGCGGTTATCAACGTTGATGTCGAGAATGTCAGCCTCAACAAATACCTGACTGCGCCTTATATCAAGCTTTCGGATAATAGAATTAACTGCGTTGTAAGCGACCCTGCTCCCGGTAATCAGCAAAGAATTTGACTGCTCATCCGCGGTAATCTTGACGTTATCGTCAAGCTCTGCAACCGCCGCTGCTTCGGACGTGTTTTTTCCGTCCGTCGAAAGTCGAACGGGAGGTCGCCGGGCAGCTGATCCATTCTTGTTGCCAGAGGCCAGCGCTGACAGGGTCGACGCCAGTTTTTTTGCGTCAGCATAATCTAAAGGTCGCACATGGATTGACGCCTGCCGGGCTGGATCGTCCAACTGAAAGTCAAACTTCTTGACTAAGGCTTTGACGTCCGCGATGGTCCGTGGCGGTCCGAAAATGATGACTGAATTTGACCTCTCATCCATCATAATCTTGTAGGCCAGTGAGGCACTGCGGCGGTTCCCGGAATTTTTTAAAATCTCATTTACTTTATCCGTTACGCTTTTAGCATCTGAATACCGGATAGGAACAATTGCCACTTGCGGTTGTTGGCCCTGTACATCAAGCAGCTCAAGGATATCCAGTATTCGTCGTACTTTGTAACCGGAATCACTGATGATCAGTGTGTTTGTTTTCTCATAAGCCAGCATGGAATTCGACGATACGATTCGCGAAAGTGTCGACTGAATATCTTTGGCATCGATATATTTCAGCGGCACAATCTGCGTGATGATTTCATCGGTCAGCGGTGTCCATTTCGCTCCTAAGAATGTTTTTAAATTCCCCTTCACAGCAGTGCGTACGGGCATAATCTTGATCACTTTACCCGTTTCCACCGTCGTCATCCCGAGCAGGTTCAAGGCGGACAAAAATGCCTGATAGGCTTCTTCTTTCGTCACTTTTCTTGGCGAAATAATCTGCACTTTGCCGTTAACGTTTCGATCCAGGATCACGTTTTTGCCAGTCCAGAGCGAGACGGCCTTGATAATGTCCTTGATCTCGGTGGGCTCCGGAAAGTCGATATTGACCAGCTCCTGCCCCGGGGGGACAGCATCGGCTCCACGCTTTGCCGGTTTAACCGTTACTGTTGCACCGCTACCCGGTCCATCTCCCGAAGCTCCTCCAGACGCTGGCTCTCTCACCCCACTGTTTGCAGTAGGCGTTGCCGGCAAATCGTCGTCCGGCGGAGGTAGCGTTGGCGCTTCCGTCGGTGGAATCGGTTCTGGTGGTGGCGGAGCTTCAACAGGCTCAGGCGGTGGCGGTGGTTCAGGAGGAAGATCGTCCTGCGCGCGCGCGATGGTCATCATTAGTGAAACTGCGCCTGCAGCCACCAGCCCAATCCGCAATGATCGAAAAACCTTCATGATCGCTCCCCTGCGGTTCTATTTTACCCGCACGTTGATAGTCATTGGGGTTGTGCCAGCCCTTAACAACTGAATCGTGATATCGCGATTTTCCTGCATCGCCTGGTACAACGCAAAACCCTGTTCCGGAAGTTTCAGACTGACATCATTCACCTGGGTAATCACATCGCCATTCTGAAATCCGATCTTACCGAGGATGCTGGACTGATCGATGGAGAAAATCTTGAACCCGTTTACCTGGTTGGTGGACGGATCTGTATTCGGGACCAGACGAGCCGATTGGATAATCTTACCAAATCCTGGGCCAAGTTCTGATTCAACAAAAGGGGCATCAAGCACCACCGTCGACCCACCACCGGTTCCCTGGGGAGGCACAACGGGCACAGCGCCGGTCGCTGGCCCTGTATCAGCTGGGAATCCGTCACTGGTCTCCGCGTTAGCAACCTTATCACCACCAAGGTCCAGGCATTCTTTAACGCCTTTGTTGTTTATAATAACTTTCTTTCGTTCGATTTTTGCGATCGTAGCCTGTTCGTTCCCGATAATGGCATCGCCGACCTTATAGATATCAGCTTCCGCGTAGCCAGCTTCACGTACCGTCGCCATCGAAGGAGCGCTCTCTCCAAGGTAAATGGTCCCCAGCAGTTCAACATTGATCGTCGGCTTGACGCATGGCGCATTGATGTTAAAAACGCCTCCCCCCGCTTCGCCTTCCCGCCGCGCCGGGTCGGCTTCATCCGGAACCTTACCTTCGGCGTTAAACACATTTCGATCCAGAATGGCCTTTTTTATGTCGCGGTAATTCGGTGAACTGCCCATGGCAACATTTGCAGTAGAGCCGCCAGCCACCTGGTGAGCACCAACCTGAAGTTGCATTTGCTTGACTTTCCCACCCAGCATAAACGACATAATGACCGTGGAAACCGCCGAGGCAGAGAGGTACGAAATCAGAAGCACAGCTACAGCAATCCCGCCAGTTTTCGCGAAAGCTTCAAGCTTTTCACGACCAGGCGCGAAACGCAGCAATGTCTCCAGGGATTCCGGTTTCACCATGCGGTTATCTCACCCTCAATGTCGTCGTGTACTTGGCACCATTTCTCGAGTAGCGAACCTCTATTTCCTTTTCATTCCTGACGGACTGTAGCAATTTGATGGCCTGCGACGTATCGGTCAGGGATACGCCGTTAATTTCCTCTATCACGTCGCCATTTACAAACCCGGCTTTCTCATAAATGGACCCGGCACGGATGCGAGTCAGTTTGAAACCACGCAGCTCGTTGTCCACCACGTTAGGATCAGCTTTGGCATCCTGCAGGACCGTCGCCATATCCGGTCCAAGCAACTTCCCTTTGTAAGCCTCGGTCATTTCAATATCGCCCTTTTCCCGGCTGAACCCTTCCTCTTTGTAGGTTTCGGGTGGCGCGCCAGCGGCCAGTGGCCTGTCTCCGGCCGCCCCCGCGTCTGCGACAGAAGCCTTGGCTTTTCCGCGATTGCGGCTGCTGCGTCTGACTACTGTTGTTTCGATCATGACAAACTCTTTGCGACCCTGGTTTTCAACAATGATCCGATCCTGATGAATTTCTTTAACGACAGCATCCCGATCGACCTGGTCTCCCACCATAAAACTATTGGTCGACCTCTTGGTTGTATTTTCGACGATCGCTATCCCGGAAAACGGGTCGCCCCCGTAAATGACGCCGATTAACTTTACGGGAAGATCCGATTTAATCGCTTCGTTTGTGACCTGACCTGGGCCGTCCTTTTTAGCGCCCACATCCCCTTTTTCGCCTTCGCTGTTAAAAATATTTCTGGTGAGAATCCGATCGACCGCCGGCTTATCGAGAGTGACGCCCTGTATTTTCAACTCCCCCTGCTCTTGTCCTGTCTGTGTCTGCAATCCGGTCCGTGACTTCTCCGAGGGCATGTAAAGAATACCGATGATCGTTGACGTAAATGTCGCTATGAAAAAAGAAACCGACAGAATAATTGCGAACAAACGCCACGGAAGCGGCTTCAGCCTTTCCGACAGTCGCTCCAGAATTGTCGCCAACTCATCAATCAATGATAGGCCCCTGTTTACCGATCCCAGCGCAGCAAAGATGACATAGCTGACTTCAGCCGCAGGTAAGAGCGCACATCCGGCGACTCCGCCAGTGCGCGTGCCACAAACTTCGCGGTGTCTTCCGGTGTGGAAAATCCGGACTCCAAAGTGACTTTTGCCTGCTTATAACGGGACTGTCTCATGCCTGTGAGGGCTCCCAGCCGGTGGCACAAGGTTTTAAACTTCTCCGCCGCCTTCCCTCCTCCCCTTAACTCCTCATCATTTTCAGGCGCTAAATCACCGACCAGAGGACGACTCCGCATCTGCTCAGGATCAGCCAGAAGGCGGCGCGCAACTTCCTCAGGGGGAGGATTAAGCCACACACCCACTCCAAGTTTCTGGATCACCTCCCAGCTTTGATCATCCATCACGGCCCCGCCACCAAGGGAAATCACGTGACTGCGCAGTCCAGGCATATCGAGAACGACGGACCGTTCGAGATCCCGAAACACGCTCTCACCATCATCGGTGAAAATCTTCGCGACGGATTTACGCGCACGTTTTTCGACCTCGGAGTCCGAATCAATAAACGCGTAACCGACCATTTTCGCCAGTGCCCAACCCACTGAGGACTTTCCCGCCCCCATCACTCCCATCAAAAATATATTGTTGGGTGCCCCAAGAACGACTCTGGGAGTCTCGCTCGCAGATTTCTGCGATTTTTCTTCCCCAACATCCGAATCAGGAACGTCATTGTCATCATGCTGACTTGCCATCGTTATTCCAATTCCGCCAAAATGCTTCCGCTCGGACAGCTGCAACAGAATCCTGCACGCCGCCGCATATCTATATATAATTAATGATAGATTTTAGATCGCATGAGGTCAAAGCTGCCCGAAAACTAATCAGCCCCTGGCCTGCTGCAGTCCAATGCTAAAGCAAACCTCTCCGCCCCCTACCTGGTGCATGATACAATTGCCAAAGTGTAATGCCCCTTTTGTTCACCGGACACCAAGCCAACGTTGGCTTTTTGCCAACCATCAGATGGGAGACCGCTTGGGAACTTTCGTCGAGAAGTCCATCGAAGATGGCGTGATCTCATGGAGGATTAATCGCCCTGAACGCGTTAATGCCATTGGGATGACGCTGGCGAAAGCCCTCGTCGACTTGTTAAGTCCTTTACATGCTGACCTCAAGGCTTGGCATGCTTCTTCTGCGGAGTGCCCTCCGGTGCGTGCCCTGGTCATTTCAGCGACTCCTACGCGTCGTGGGCGCAATCCGGTATGGATTGGCGGCGGAGACCTGAAAGAACTGGCTCTTCTCGGAGATCGTGAACAGGGAAGGGCTTACGCGGGAGCCTTGAGCGGATTTTGTTCTATGCTGGAGGAATTGCCAATTCCAGTCGTCACCGCTGTCAACGGTGCGGCGATCGGAGGTGGCGCAGAAGTCGCACTAGCCGCCGATATCCGGGTCGCCACCAGGATTTCGACCTTCGAATTCCGTCAGCTTCGCGTCGGACTTGCTACCGGCTACGGCGGCGCGACACGCCTCGTCAATCTCGTAGGTAAGAGCATGGCGCAGCGCCTGCTTTATTTTGCCGAGTCGCATGACGCAGCCAAGCTCGAAACATTCGGGCTCGTGCACAAAGTCGCAAACGATGATGCCGATCTGGTGGTCACTGTAAAAAATATCTTGCGGAATCTGCTGGTGTGCGAGCCTAGGGCCTTCGCTGCGCAGAAAGAGATGTTTCGCATCGCCACCAATCAACCGACAACCGCCGCCTATGCAGCGGAGCTGGAGCAATTCGTACAAATCTGGATGAATCCGTCGCAAAAAAGATTTTTGGAGCGATTCCAGGACACCGACGATCCCAGCCTCTCCAAGTAAATTTGTTTTATCAGAGGCATTTTTCGTCATTGTCGTCAGGAGTGCCTGCGACGCCATCTACTGCGTCAACAGTGGCATTAGTGCCACCACCGCTGTCGCCCGCAACATTTTCTGGCCCCACTCCGGATCGAACCATTTTAGCAGGTTCGCCCTGGCACAATTCAGCTAAATTTCCCTTCAGCCAGGATTGATTTTCCGCCACCAAGGAAATGGCGGTAAGCGTCCCGTTTTGACAACTTTTATCACTGACTGCCACCACTCCATAAATTTCCGTTCCCAGAAATGCGGGGCCGCCACTATCGCCGTGACAGGATTTAATTCCGTTTTCTGCCGAGATGGGATCGAGCACACCCAGCTGCAATCCGCTAGGGTCCGTGTCGGCAGCCTCATGAGCGACGAGGCGCATTTGCCCGAAGCGCTTGACGCCACTTCCGGTCTGACTGTCGGCAGAGTCGCCTGCGTTATTTCCGTATCCTACCAAAGTCAAAGCGACCTTAGTCTGCCGGAGTTCGCTCTCATTGACCCGGTCGACCACCATGGCCGCTGATTGCCCAGAAACCGCTTTATCCAACTTGAGCAGAGCAATGTCAGCGCCCGTAGCGACGCTGGAGTCTAAAGCGTTTTTGTCGCGCAACAACACCACTTCCCCACGCGGAGCCGTAGCGCGGTCTGAAGGAGAAGTCTTACCTTTTGCCAACACCTCCGACCCCAGATGAAAGCTGTAACCTTTCGCAGCAAAGCCATCAAAACAATGCGCCGCAGTCAGCACGACATTACTGCACACTAAGGTGCCGGTGCAGACGCTGCTTTTGGAGGCGTCGCTGTAGAACAACATCCCCGTCGCCGGAAATTGCGAAGCTTCGGCAACCGCGCCGTTGCGCAACTGGTGGCCGGGTGCATCGACACGGCTCGGCGCAAACACATTACGGGGAGCTCTGCAACCATCGGCACTTTTGCCGGATCCCCCGCGTGGAGTGGCGTCAGTATTTTGCGGCAAACAAGCTGTCAGCAACCCTGCCAGCAGGCTACCCCCTACCGTCAGGGCTATCCGCATGGCAATCATTCGGTTTGGGGAATGCAAACGAGCCAAGAGGATTTCTCCACAAATCACGAGTGCTCTTCAAAAGACACAACTCCCGGGAATTGCAGACTTATCGGAAAAAACTGCCGAATCTTTAGAACTTTTTCCATTGGCCCTGAAACGACCTGAATTTCAGGAGGTTACCGCACTGTGGCCTCAGACGTTAAATCTGAATTCCATCACATCACCGTCCTGAACCACGTACTCCTTGCCCTCGGTACGGAGCAGTCCTAACTCCTTGAGTTTGGCTTTTGATCCGGCTTTCAACAGGTCTTTGATCCGGTAAACTTCGGCACAAATAAATCCTCGCTCAAAATCCGAATGGATTTTTCCGGCGGCGCGTGGAGCTTTGTCGCCCTTGGAGAAGGTCCATGCATGGACCTCTTTTTCACCTGCAGTGAAGTAAGTCTGAAGATTCAGCGTTTCGTACCCGGCGCGAACCAGACGATTAAGCCCGGGCTCGGTCATGCCTAAATCCTTGATCATCTCGTCGCGGGAGGCTGCATCCAGCTGGCTGAGCTCTTCTTCGATTTTTCCGGAAATAATCACCACCCGCGCATTTTCCTCTTTGGCCATTTCCTTAACGCGGAGCGTGAATTCGTTGTCTTTATCGCCTGCGGCAAGCCCTTCCTCGACATTGCAGACGTAGAGGATGGGTTTAGCGGTGATCAGATGCATGTCACGGTACGCATCTGCGACTTCTGAAAGATCTCCGACGAAGGGCTGAACATCGAAGCTGCGGGCAGGTTTCAGACCTTGCAGATGCCCGTAAATCCCCTCCAGCATTGCCAGGATTGAAAGGATTTTCTTCTGACCGGTTTTCGCCAGACGCCTGTAGCGTTCCAGGGTCTGCTCGACGGTCGAAACATCTGCGTATATCAACTCCGTATTGATCGTGCTGACATCGCGAACCGGATCAACTTTGCCATCGACGTGAACGATGTCGGCATCTTCAAAGCAACGCACCACATGGGCCACCGCGTCCGTCGAACGAATATGACCCAAAAATTGGTTCCCGAGGCCCTCACCCTTGGACGCACCCCGTACCAACCCGGCAATGTCGACAAATTCCATACTGGTAGGAAGAATGCCCTGGGGTTTGATCACAGAAGCAATCTCATGAAGGCGCGGGTCCGGAACCGCAACGCGCCCGACATTTGGATCAATCGTGCAGAAGGGATAATTCGCCGACGCCGCACCGGCGGCGGTGACCGCATTAAATATGGTAGACTTTCCGACGTTGGGCAGTCCGACAATTCCGCAGTTGAAACCCACTTTGACATCCCCTCTTTCAGCGAAAAAACTTTGACACAAACACCATGCACCGCAACGTTTTCAGCTCCGCATGTTGATGAACTGCAGCGGAAACTTAAACTCTTTACCCTTTAACAAGGCGATGACAGCCTGTAACTCGTCGATACTCTTGCTGTTGACGCGAACCTGGTCACCCTGTATCTGCGCGTCCACTTTTAGCTTTGAATCTTTGATCGCCCTCGTGATCTCTTTTGCTTCTTCTTTTTCGATCCCAGCCTTGAGATCGACCATCTGCTTCAGCATGTTTCCGCTCACCTGTTCCTCTGGATTATATTTCAGGCAACGGGGATCGATGCTGCGTTTGGCGACTTTCTGCCCCAGAATCTGGTGGATGGCACGGAGTTTGAGCTCATCATCTGCCATGATTTTTATCTTCTTCGCCGTCTTGTCGAGCTCGAGGGAACTCTTCCCTCCGCGAAAGTCAAACCGCTGTCCGATTTCCTTGGACGCCTGATTGACGGCATTGTCAATCTCCATAATGTCCAGTTCGCTGACGATGTCGAAGGATGGCATTTGTGGAACCCTCACTTTTTTTCTTCAAAACCAAACTGTCTTACTCTAAATTAGAAGTTATGAATATTTCATATTTTTTCAGGATTTACTCCCTATCCAAACTTCGGGAACACTTAACAGCAGTGGCCATCCTCTTTTCTGCTTTCCATGCACATTCGACTTGGGCATCAACAAGCAAATTGTCTCCGGCAAAAATCAAGCAGATCAAACGAACCAACAAAAGTTACAAGGAGTGCCAGAAAACCGCTCTGCAGGAGTTTAAATCCCAAAAGCTGACACAACCGGCGTTCAAAAGCGCGTTGGACAGCTGCAAGGAGCGTTACCCGGGAGCGGGTCTTTACATCGCTTGCAAGAAGAAAGCTCTGGCGGATTCCAAGGCTGCCAAGTCCACTGACGATGCCTCGGAAGACATTGCTGAATGCAAACAGTATCTGACGGCGGCGGCGTTCGATCCGGACGCTTCAGTACCCTTTTTTCACGACTCCGGGCAACTTTATTTCTCGGGGATTGGCCTCAACAAATCCACGACCCTCAAAGCGCTGAATCCCCCAAACTTTGACTGTGATCGGTTGGTGTCGGCCGTTAAAAAGCCGGTGGAGGCCAGCTACCTCCTGTTTGGTAATCACCCAACCGTCTTTTCAGGCTGGGAAAACGTCCTTCCGGCCGACCTGACTGCGTTGCTCAAACTATCCGCGAAGTCTGCCCAAAAAGAAGCCCGCAGTAAGGCCGGCTATCTGATTCCCGGTGCCGGACGAATCTACGGACTGGTCGAGGACAAAGGTGCCGGCTTGTTTTTCCCCAGCGCTCCCTGTGATTTCGACGGCCAAACCGGCAATATCTTCTCGGGTCTCAGCACTTACTACCTCATTGAACCAGAGGCCCAGGTCACCCCCTACTTTGGCATCGCCTACTTTAAAGCCAGCCAAAGGTCAGTGACGATGGCTGATCTGGTCAGCCAGGTCGCAACAAGATTGGGGAGTGATTTCAAATCTTTTAAGAAGAATAGCCAGGTGGTTTTTATTGCCTCGTCAGCCATTTCGGAGACAGACGGCGAACGGGATCCCCGCAACTTATGCCGCCCTCCCCGGCGCCATCAGGTCCTCGGGGTGGTCCAAAGCCTGAAGGACAACCCCCGGCAACCAGAGTATTTAATTGTAGCCAACATCAAGAATTTGTGCGATTACGGGGATCGTCTAGCTCGTCGCCTTGCAAAGTAAAAATCCTGAAGGTAATGTGACGGGCTCGCTAATCGACTTTTGCAAGGAGTTTCGATGCCAGGCATCCGGATCAGAGAAGGCGAAGCTTTTGAAGGTGCACTTCGCCGCTTTAAAAAGCAGTGTGAAAAGGCTGGAATTCTTTCCGACGTTCGCAAGCGCGAGCACTACGAAAAGCCTTCCATTCGGCTGAAAAAGAAGGCCATTGCTGCCCGCAAACGCGCCGCAAAAAAGAACCGGAAAGTCGGCTGATCCGCCATTCCGGTTCTCTCTTGACATAAGACTCTTAGTTCCCTGCGCGGTAGCCGATCTTCAAAAGAGGGCGGTCCGAGTGAACCTTTACCTTGCCAACAATGAAGTCGTCGCGGTCACCCTGGGGTGTTGAAGGGAATATCTTGTTGGGATTGCGGACCGATTCAATGCGCAGCTGGTATTTTCCTGGCTGCAGCGTTTGGAGGCCGAGATCAACACTGGCCTTGCCACGTCCTCCTGCTCCCTTAGGGACAACACCCTCGCGAATGACATTTCCACCTTCACGAATCAGGCGCATGGTGTTGGTATCGTAGTCGACACCGCAGATATCAACGACTTCAATCTGGATTTGCGATGAGCTCTCGATCACTTCGAACTCAAAATAGAATGCGGTCCCTTCCAGCGGTGTGACGTTCAATGCTCCAAGGCAAGTTGAATTGTCCATCGCGTTGTCACCGATATGAAACACCCGGCCGCCCGTCGGCGTAAAGTCGATCTCATTGGGCAGATCAGGCTTTCCAGGTACGGTTGTACCTGGAGGGCAATCGGGATTCGTTGGGGTACCAGGGGTCCCAGGGTTGTTCTGTGGCGGTCTGTTCACCAATGGCTTGAAAATATCGACAATATTTCCCCAAATGATTCCTGGCTTATTGCCGGGGGTTCCGGTGCCTGGATTCCAGGGATTGTTACCGGGAGTTCCCTGATTATTTCCCTGATTATTTCCAGGATTAGTGCCCGGCGTCGAGCCAGGATTGGTACCAGGAGTCGCACCGGGACTATTAGGATCATTTATTTTGGAAGGATCGAAGGGATAGCCAGGATCGAAAGGATCGTTTGGATTTTTTCCTGGACTGTCACCAGGAAATGGCTCAGCTCCGGGGCCGCCCGCAGTCTGCTCGGCAGCTCTCTTGCCAATTCGATTGGTTCCACTGAATTCCCCGGTGCCGCAGGAAGCCAGTGCTACAGCAAAGGCGAGAGTTGCGCACGATCCGGAAAGAAAAGACACCGTTCCTGAAATTCGATTTCTAGTCACCATTTTGCTTCCCCAACAACAACAACTTCAAGATGTTCGACAACCATTGCTCATCCGTAGCCTGAAAACCCTGGTCAAAGCCAAAGGCCTTGCCCCTTGTTCTCCCACGTGCCCCTTGTGCAATACTATGCCCTCCCTGCGATTTTTTTTATCCTCGTCTTTTTGGGTGGTTATGCTGCCTGTCCCGTCCATGCCGCTGTCCAAAGGGTTGTCACAGCATAAAAGTTCGACAGCCATCTGTGAAAAAAGCATTGGCATCGCCACCTATGGCTCAGCCGTTTCCTCGTTTGACACCCCCAGTCCCTGCACGATAGACATTGACCCAGGGTCACCAGCTGACATCTCCTGAAAATTGGCCTGAGGCCGCATCTTTGGAGGCAAGACATAGTGGCGTCCGGGTCGCACAATTCGCACTCGTCCCTTGACGAGGTAAAAAAGCGGATTCTTTCGCGCGCTAACCTTACCTCCCTCATCGGGGAATCGGTGAAGCTGATTACCCGCTCCGGGCGTGCCGTTGGTCTATGCCCCTTTCACGAGGAAAAAAGTCCAAGTTTTAACATTTATCATGACCACTATTATTGTTTTGGGTGCAAAGCTAATGGCGACGCCATTGATTTCGTCCGTAAAACCACTGGAATTGGCTTCATTGAGGCCTTAAAAAACCTGGCGCAGAAATTTGGCGTCGAAGCTCCCGAGCTGGAAGAATCGGACTTTCGCAAAAAGCAGCGCGGCGAGGAAGCCCAGCTCGGACGGATCATGGTGGCGGCACAGGAGTTCTTCGTCCGGCAGCTTGAGTCACCGCGTGGCAGGGAGGCCCGGGCCTATCTTGAAAAGAGAGGGTTTGTCACCGAGCAGATCCAGCAGTTTGGATTCGGCCTGACTCCCGAGGAACCGTGGGGCCTGAGCAAGGAGCTGCGCAGACTTGGGTTTGCCGCAGATGATATTAAGGCATGCTCGTTGGCCTCTACCTCGGAAAAATCCGGTAACTTATATGATTTTTTTCGCGACAATCGCGTTATGATCCCCATCAAAGATCCGCAGGGTCGTATCGTCGCCTGGGGCGGGCGTACCCTGGGAGACCATCCGGCCAAATACATCAACAGCCGTGAATCGCGGCTTTTCGACAAATCTGCCGTATTGTTTGGATTTGACCGCGCTCGCGTCGCGATGAGGGAAAAACATCGAGCCATCGTGGTCGAAGGCTATATGGATGTGCTGCAACTTTGGGCGAAAGGCTTCCCTGAAACGGTCGCCTGCATGGGAACTGCCCTCTCCACCCGCCACTTACAATTGCTCCGCCAGGCAACCGGACAGGTTATCCTGCTTTTTGACGGAGATAACGCCGGTCGGAACGCCAGCCTTTCCTCGGTACAAAATACCCTCGAGGTCCCCGAAGTCCGGGTGCGGGTGGCACTGCTGCCCCAGGGAGAGGATCCTGACACCTTCGTTAGCGGCAGCGAGCCAGCGCTCGGCCCCGCCGGGCTCGAACATCTCCTGGCAAAGGCCGCCGACCTGCTGGATTTTGCCATCGCCAGTAAGTTCAGCGGCATCGGGCCAACCGCCATCCCAGAGTTGGTCTCCCGCGACTTTATCCCCTGGCTTGCCAGGGTCAGTGATCGGGTTCAGCAGAGCTTCTTAATCAGCAGAGTGGCGCAATTGTCGGGCATTGCGGCGGCGCACCTGGAACGCGAACTGCGGTCGTTGCGACTGCACGGATCGCCTGGAGCGACAGGAGAAAGCCCAAGCACTGCCAGCCCCCCCGCAGTGCACCAGCCGCTCGGCCCCCTGGAAGCGGAAATCATCGGCCACCTCTACTTTGCCACCCCTGGAGAGCTTGACCTCGGAATCATTGGCTCTTTTGTGAGATCGGAGCTTAATCTCGATCCGGTATGGTCGGACCTGATGGAACTCCTCCTCGACCAGCTCGCCCAGGGAAGAGCTCCGGCTCAAACAGACCTGAGCGCCTGCCCTGCGGCCCAATCGCCGGAAGCCAAACGGGCATTCGAAAAACTCCGAGAGAAAGCGGGAGCTTATTCCACAGAAAACCGCGCCCAGCCGATGGCCCGGATTATCGGTGCCTATCAGAAGAAGTCGCTGCAAACGACGATTAAGTCGATGAAAGCGCAGGTAAATCAGTTAAGCCGGGACATTAATTCAGCAGAAGCAGCAGTGGGAGTTCGTGAAATCCTTCAGGAAATAGGCAACCTCAACACCAAACTCATGCAGCTCGAAGCCAACATTGATTAATCATTATTAATTGGGTAGTATCCAACGCTTTAAATGCAATCGACGGCGTTGCTGTACGTACGGCAATGGTGGCTTTTTTAACCGACGACTATGCGGGGTAAAGGAACAAATGGGAAAAAAATCCCTTTCAAATCGAAAAAAAACTTCGGCTTCAAAAGCCGTTCCTGCTCGAAAATCCCCGAAAGCGGTTGTAAAAGCATCGACACTGAAACGCAAAATCAAACCGGCAACCAGCCGGTCGAAAGACTCTAAAAAACCTGTTCTCAAGGGCTCCATGACAAAATCCAACAAGATCGCTAAATCCGGAAAATTGTCGGTAAAGAAAACGTTAGATTCTGCGGTGCGCAAAGTGGCCCGCACATTGGCGTCGTCTCTGGGCGCAGGCTCTGCGGCAAAGAGTGCCCCAAAACGAGGAGCACTGCTGGCCTCGAAAGGCGCACCGGCAAAAGCGAAACGCGGTATGGCGCCTGCGGCGAAGAAAGTGCCTGCGAAAAAGCTGGCCAAAGCTCCGCAAGCAGCAAAACGCAGTGTGATCGAACCCAAGAAAATTGTCGCTAAAGGCCCGAGCAAAGCGGAACTGAAGCTTCAGGAAAAGGTTGCCAAAGCGGCAGCTAAAGCTGCAGCCAAAGCGGCTAAGCTGGAAGCGATCGCGTCAGCCAAGGCTGAAAAAAAAGCGGCAAAAGAGGCTGTCAGAGCCGCAAAGGCGGCCGCAAAGGCGGCCCGCATTCCCGGCAAACCGGGACGTAAGCCTGGCAGCGGCAAACTCTCTGCGGTTGAATCCGGCGGTATGCCGGAAGTTCACAAAGTCATCGATGCCCTGTCGAAACTCGCCAAAAAGAATGGTTCGATCTCCTACAAGGACATCGATGCAGCACTGCCCAAAGGAATCGTAAACCCGGAAATCATCGACGATGTCGTCATTGCCCTGCAGGACAAAGGCGTGGAAATCGTTGATGCCGGTGGCAAGGGCGGCGACGCCCGCCGCAAGGGCGCGCAGTTTGCCGACGACGATGGCATGGATGACGAAGCCGGAATAGAGGCGGCTGATGAAGAAGCAAGCGAAGACGATGGCGAACCAAAAGCAGCTGCCCCGGATGCGGCGGAGGCTTCTCTAGGTAAGTCAAACGACCCGGTACGAATTTATTTGCGAAAAATGGGCAGCGTCGCGTTGTTGTCCCGCGAAGGCGAAGTCGTTATCGCCAAGAAGATCGAAGCAGAAGAAAATTGCATGCTGGAGCGTCTGCTTCAATTGGATCTCGGCATGGGGATTGTCATCGACGCCGCGCGGCGTTTTGTGTCCGGCGAAATCCGCATGAAGGGGTTCATCAAGGGATTCGACGACGATGAGGCCTCCAATAACGAGCAGGTTCACATCGATAAAATTCGCGAAGCCACGATTGAATTCCTGAAGATCTACGACGAATATGAGGCGTCTCTTAAAAAACGCCATACTTCAGCCAAGGCCCAGGAAAAGACCAATCAGCTCCTGGCTAAGATTTTTGCGACCCTGAAAGATCTGAACATCAACCGCAAGCTGTTGGCGACGGCGATCACAGTCCTCGCAGGCCACGCCAATACACTGCGTGAAGCCAAGCAGGATATGGAATACTTTGCGCGTCGCGCCGAACGCGCCGTTCCTGATCTGAGTGCATACCTTAAAACCCCAGATCCGAAGCCATTGGGACGGGTCACAGATCGTGAATGGCTGCGGATCATGCGCAACTTCCAGGCCGCCGAAGACGCGATCGCCAGAGCGACCTCAGAGAGCGGAATGAACGCTGAAGACCTCCAGGTCACTTACAAAGAACTGGCAGAGATGCAGCGCCGGGCTGAATTCGCCAAGCGCGAACTGGTTGAAGCGAACCTGCGTCTCGTTGTGTCGATTGCCAAGAAATATACCAACCGTGGATTGCAGTTTCTCGACCTGATTCAGGAAGGCAACATCGGCCTCATGAAAGCGGTTGAGAAGTTTGAGTACCGCCGCGGTTATAAATTCTCGACCTATGCAACCTGGTGGATCCGTCAGGCTATAACCCGCGCCATCGCGGATCAGGCCCGGACGATCCGGATTCCGGTCCACATGATTGAGACGATTAACAAGTTAATCCGAACCAGCCGCTACCTGGTCCAGGAAATGGGACGCGAACCCACTCCTGAAGAGATCGCAGCCCGTATGGACCTTTCCCTGGATAAAGTACGGAAGGTTCTTAAAATTGCGATCGAGCCGATTTCTCTCGAGACTCCTATCGGCGAGGAAGAGGACAACCATATTGGTGACTTCCTCGAAGATAAGTCACAGATGTCACCGTCTGAATCTGTCATTTCTGGCAGTCTGGGAGAGCAGACCGACAAAGCATTGTCGACTTTGACCCCCCGTGAGGAAAAAGTTCTGCGCATGCGGTTTGGCATCGGCGAGCGCAGCGATCACACTCTGGAAGAGGTCGGACAGAATTTCGACGTAACCAGGGAGCGTATCCGTCAGATCGAAGCAAAAGCATTGCGCAAGCTACGCCATCCATCCCGTAGCAAGAAGCTGCGTGCGTTTATCGAGTCTTGATGACAATGTCAGCGTTTCTGGGTAAATATATTTGCTCCGGAACGCTGCCAGGGGCCTATAGCTCAATGGTTAGAGCAGTCGGCTCATAACCGATTGGTTGGGGGTTCAAATCCCTCTGGGCCCACCACTTCTTGTCGACTACGAAGTCAATCGCCACCGACCGTCGTTTGTACCCAGATGAATAATCATATTTTCGCCCACATTAGTCCGCATACGCTGTACCGCAAGGGAATTGATACCCACAGCATACCTGAGAGTCGAATTTTTTCCGCCGATGAAGATATCGGGCGCAAGGTAGATTTTAAGCGCCTTGCGCCCCACCATGTCGTCTTGCCGCCTCAATGCAGAACCTCGTCCCCGCACGCCGAAAGTCTGGAAGAAGAATTTGTGTACGTGTTGAAGGGTAACCCAACTCTTTGGCTCAACGGCTTCCTCTATGAGCTGAAGGAAGGCCATGCCGTCGGTTTTCCTGCGGGCACGGGCGCCGCACACACAGTGATTAACAATTCGAATGCTGAAGTCCACTTGTTGATCGTTGGTGAGCGCACCAAACCAGATAACCTATGCTCTTTTCCAGTGAATCCCGAACAAAAGGAAAGCTGTGGAATCTGGTGGGACAATCCTCCAAAGCACGAGTTGGGACCACACCAGGGCCTACCGGGTGTCACGGTTGCGTCAGACTTTGGACCAACGCCGCCAGATTGCCTGGTGTATTGCCCTGGCGAGCCACGTCGCCAGCCGTTTCATTACCCCGGAGACAACGAAACTTTTGGCGAAGGATTTCGAATCTCAGACAAAATCGGTCTCAAGACTCTCGGCATTTGGTATGAAAAATTGCCGCCGGGAAAAAGAAGTGCGTTTCCTCACGCCCACACTCACGAGGAAGAGTTTGTCTTTGTTCTAAAAGGCAAGCCAACCGTGTGGCTGAACGGTTATGAAAAGCAGTTAGAGCCGGGTTGCTTCGCAGCATTTCCTGCAAAGACAGGAATCGCGCACGTTCTCATTAACGACACTCCTGAAGAGGTTATCTACATTTGTGTGGGCGAATCAAAAGACTTTCCCGAAGAAAAAATTACCTACCCACTTAACCGGCTGCGGCAACGGGAGTGTGGACGCAAGGGATGCCTTTGGCTGGATGCGCCATACTTTCCTTTCGGAAGCGCCAGGCCAACCTCATCAGCTGGCGCGACAGATCATATTGCCTTTAGGTGGTGCGACGAAGACACCGCCGATGAGGTCCTTAAAATTTTTCTCGCCTCCCCAGCTTACTTTGAGCAAGTCGATGAACGCCCGCCGACTCTTGAGACCGCAAAGCTGGCACTGGTTGACGGGCCGAAATCAACGGGCGAATCTTACTTCAAAGAGTTTCTGATTATTGAATTCAACGGAAAGCCAGTCGGCGTTCTTGATCTGCATGCAAACCACCCTGAACCTGGTGCCTGCTACCTCGGATTGCTACTCATCAGAGAGGATCTTTTTGGGAATGGTTTGGGCCGCAGGTGCTATCAACTCGCGGAAGACTACATGCGACGAGCCTTGGGATGCAGAAAAATCCTTCTCGGTGTCGCCGAGGCCAATAGCGTTACGAATTTTTGGACAAAGATGGGCTTCACCCCTAACGACAAAACATACAAATTGACTGGTGAACATACAAATTCTACGGTTCGGGAATTTGCAAAATTTTTAGGTCATACGGATGAAATTTAAAATGCGGCATTTTTTCGTTTCAGTGCTCACCGCAATCTTATGCGCTTGCGGATTGCATGTTGGTAACAGCGGCTCCCCTACGCCAGACCCATCGGAAAATAACCCTTCGGTGATCTGCAAAGATGAGACGTTCTGTATGCCCTTAGGACAGGTGGTTGTTTCGGATAAGAACCACACATTCCAGCACCCAACCTGGGATCCCAGCCAGGGCGCTGCCATCGTCGATGTTAACCCTGACGGGCATCGTTTTTTTCGATCCGCGAATGCATCAATAGAGGTCGGCTCCCCTAATGCCAGCCCGGTATCAGCGATTGCCGGCGGATTTGCCTGGGTTGACGGTGGCGGCACAGCCACCCTAACGGATGATCGTTTTAATATCAGTGGGTCCGTATTACTTTCTGAAATGACCATCGATCCTGAAGAATGGTGTCGGCCATACACGCGTCGTTCGCTGGCATCGAACCCCGACAGGTCGAGGTTAGCTCTGGTCGAGGCAGGTTGCACTGGAGGAGTATTCCGTCTATTCGACGGAAATGGCACCTTACTGTCCACAGCGACTTTGATCGACTCCGATCACGTAGTTGTCATTCCTCCGCCATTGAGTATTCCACACTATGATTTGGCCCATGACAGTTTTGTAGTGACGTACACATTATGGAACAAGTCTGAGAACGGCTTTGACGCGACGATTTGGGCTGCCACCGCTGGAGATGGTTCCGGGAGGGTTATTAAACACTTTTCGCCTTCATCGCGTATCTCGCCCGTAGTGGTGGTTTCAAATGCTGGGCACAGTTATGTCGTCGGCACGAAAGAGGAGCCGCTTTTAAACATCCCCAACGATACCGACGAGGTGCATGGCTATGTCGCAGAACTTGATTGGGCGACCGGATCGATAACGAACGAAGTCATATTCGATGGACGTCGGGAAAGCTATTTCTCTGATGCAACTCTAAGCTCCACCGGCGATCTCTATGTTGCAGCCGATGAAGACCGGCACCACGTCGACACCGGGAGTTGGGACGGTGGTGGCGATGCGGTGGTGCTGCGTTATGATCCCGACCTAAAACTCATTGAAAAGAAATCCTTCGGAACGCCAGACCGCCGCGAAAGTGCGCGGACTATCCGTTTTGCTGCAGATCGCATTTTGATAACTGGTTGGTGGGAGAGTGTTCCAAACAATCATCTTCCCGAGGAAGAGAATTGGGGTAAATATTTTGCTTTGGCTCTTCCTCTCAGCAACTGGGATAAGACAACGAATGGATCTATCCAAAATTCTATCCAAAACTAGTTGAAGGTCTTAGAAAACAAAAGACTCCACTCCCGCCACATAAAAACCCCCGCTTTTCGGTAACATACCGGCGCAAATGTTTTTCCCTCAATTTTATCGCCACCATCGCCGATAGCATTTTTTAGAGCTTAGCATTAGAGCAATTCATTGGAGAAAACATGAATAATTCCCCCAATATCTGGCGCGGCGGAAAGACACATTTCGTTTTTTCTTTGCTCGTTGCCACGACCATGGTGGCCAGCTCTCTGTTGACTGGGGGATGTGGGCAGATCACGATCGGTGACGAGAGCATGAGGTCGGGAAAATCGACCAGCAACGCTCTCCCGGGGGAAGGCGGCTCTGCATCCAAGAAAAAGC
>Ga0154020_10002976_pt1 | contig 20572 bp, 25 predicted proteins | sample Klosneuvirus_201_FD_109709 | JGI IMG/M metagenome (GOLD analysis project Ga0154020, IMG submission 109709) | Active sludge microbial communities from wastewater, Klosterneuburg, Austria - Klosneuvirus_20160825_MG | ecosystem: Engineered > WWTP > Aerobic digester > Activated sludge | place... | reverse complement strand
GGATCGCCCCGCCCTCAAGCGCCTATTGACGGATATCGAGGCCGGCAAGATCGACATCGTGGTCGTCTACAAAATCGACCGCCTGTCGCGCTCCCTGGCCGACTTTGCGCGGATGGTCGACGTATTCGACCGCTGCAAGGTGAGTTTCAGCGCCGTGACCCAGCAAATCAATTCCGCCACGTCGATGGGGCGGTTGATGCTGAACGTCTTGCTGTCCTTCGCGCAGTTCGAGCGTGAGGTCACCGGCGAGCGCATCCGCGACAAGATCGCGGCCAGCAAGGCCAAAGGGATGTGGATGGGAGGAACACCGCCGATCGGCTACGACGTGGTAGATCGGCGCCTCGTCATCAACGAGCCCGAGGCCAAGACTGTCCGGCAGATCTTCACCCGATTCGTCGCACTACGCTCCATCGTCGAGGTGGCGAGGGAGTTGAACCGACAAGGCGTCACGACCAAGGCGTGGGTGAGCGGAAGCGGCATCAACCGGACTGGCCAGCCGATCACCAAGCAGTTCCTCTACAAGCTTCTGCGCAATCCGTTCTACCTCGGCCAGATCCGCCACAAGGGCACCTGCTTCGACGGACAGCACGAGGCGATCATCGATCGCGCCTTGTGGGACGCCACCCACGCGATCCTTGCCGAGGACGCCACGGAGCGGAAGATCCAGACGATGGCGCGTCGTCGCCACGATTCCCTGCTCCGAGGCCTGCTCTATGGGCCCAATGGCGAGCGGATGCTTTCAACGTTCGCCTACGGCAAGTCGGGCGGAAAGCGCTACCACTACTACTACCCGTCGACCGACAAGAAGTACGGCCACGGCACGAGCCGCCTCGGCGCCATCCCTCGGGAGCAGATCGACGAGCTGGTGCTGCGGCAGGTCTTCAACGTGCTGCGCCGCCCCGAGATCATCCAGGCCGTCTGGGACCGAGTCCAGGAACTCGACCCGAACATCGACGAGGCCCAGACAGCCGTCGCTCTCTCCCGGCTTGCGGACGTCTGGGATCAGCTATTCCCCGAGGAAAAGCACCGGCTGGTCCACCTGCTGATTGAGCGCGTCCAGATCACGGACGAGGGGCTGGAGATCAAGTGGCACGACCTCGGCTGGCGCAACTTGGTCGGCGAGATGCGACCCAACACGATCGGCGCCGAGTTGCTGGCGCAGGAACTGGAGGCTGCCTGATGACGCAAGTTCGGCAAGTGGCGGAGGCCCGTCACGTACTCGAAGAGAATCCCGGAGGGGTGCGGATCACAACCTTCGTACCCCTGAAATTCAAGCGCCAGGGGGCCAGGAAGGTCATCGTCCACGTTGCGCCGGCCGCCGATGCGATGGGTGTGGACCCACCCCCGCGCGCCGACCCGCATGTCGTGAAGGCCATCGCACAAGGCCTTTACTGGCAGAGTCTGCTGAGTAGCCACAAGGCGGCGGACGCGGCGGAAATCGCCCGCGTGGAGGGCACAGACCGCGCCCGGGTGACGAAAGTGACCAAGCTGGCGCTCCTGGCCCCTGACGTCATTGCGGCCATCGTGGAGGGCCGGTTGCCGGTCACGTTGCACCGGCTGATGCGGCAGGGTGTCCCTCTCGATTGGGACTCGCAGCGGGCAGAACTGGGCGCTCAATCCCCGTCGTAGAGTTCCGCGATCAACGGGCAGCGCACCTTGCCCCGGGCGACGCAGCAGCGCTCGACAAGATCCGCGAGAACACCCTCGATGCGCGCAAGCTCCGCGATCTTCCCGCGCACGTCCGCGAGTTTCCGTTCGGCTTGCTCTCGCGCTTCCCTGCAGCTCGATCCATCGTCCAGTTTGAGCAGGTCCCCGACCTCCTCGAGGCTGAATCCGAGCCGCTGGGCCGTCTTGATGAACCGAAGCCGAGCGAGGACCGCAGGGTCGTAGCGGCGGATGCCGCCGAGCGGCTTGTCCGGTTCCGGCAGCAAACCCTTGCGTTGATAGAACCGGATGGTCTCCACGTTGACCCCGGCCGCCTTGGCGAAAGCGCCGATGGTCAGATTCTCAAGATTGTTTCCCATATCGCTTGACTCCGTACATGACTACGGAAGTAGGGTTGCGCTATCCAATTCAAAATCGAAAGGACAAGCGCATGTCCGAACCACAAACCGGGCGCGGCGCGCTCTTCGCTGGCGGGCTGGCCGCCATCCTCGCCTCGAGCTGCTGCCTCGGGCCGCTGGTCCTGGTCGCCTTGGGGTTCAGCGGGGCATGGATCGGCAACCTGACCGTGCTGGAACCGTATCGCCCGATTTTCATCGGCGCAGCACTGGTGGCGTTGTTCTTCGCCTGGCGGCGTATCTACCGCCCGGCGCAAGCCTGCAAACCGGGTGAAGTCTGCGCGATTCCCCAAGTGCGCGCGACTTACAAGCTCATTTTCTGGGTCGTGGCCATGCTCATTCTAGTCGCGCTCGGATTTCCCTACGTCATGCCATTTTTCTATTGATCACAGGAGTTCACCGTGAAACAACTGATTGTCTCCCTCGCCCTCGCCGCCGTCGTTGCCCCCGTGTGGGCCGCCACCCAGACAGTCACGCTGTCCGTGCCAGGCATGACCTGCGCCGCCTGCCCGATCACCGTCAAGAAGGCAATTTCCAAGGTCGATGGCGTCAGTAAAGTTGCCGTGACCTTCGAGGCCCGCGAAGCGGTTGTCACCTTTGATGATGCCAAGACCAGCGTGCAGAAGCTGACGAAGGCCACCGACGACGCGGGCTACCCATCTTCGGTCAAGAACTGATCATGAAGGACCCGAAGACACTGCTGCGGGTCAGCATTGTTGGCACGGCCTTCGTGGCGCTGTGTTGCTTCACCCCTGTTCTGGTCATTCTGCTCGGGGTGGTCGGCTTGTCCGCGCTGACCGGCTATCTGGACTATGTGTTGCTGCCTGCGCTGGCGATTTTCATCGGCTTGACCATCTACGCCATCCAGCGAAAACGCCACGCCGATGCCTGCTGCACCCCGCAATTCAATGGAGTAAAAAAATGACAGAAATCACCGTGAATGGCATGACCTGCACAAGCTGCGCCACCCACGTCAAAGATGCTTTGGAAAAGATTCCCGGCGTGGATGCCGCTGTGGTGTCCTATCCCGAGAGCCGCGCGCAAGTCATGGCGGACACCGCCGTGAGCCACGGCCAAATGCTGGCCGCCATCGCCGCATTGGGTTATCAAGGCTCGATCCGGGTGGGTGATTTCAAAGATGAAACAAGAATACGTGATGCGCTTGAGGGTACCGGTTTGCACATCGCCATCATTGGCAGCGGCGGAGCCGCGATGGCGGCGGCGCTGAAGGCCGTCGAGCAAGGCGCGACCGTCACGCTGATCGAACGCGGCACCATCGGCGGCACCTGCGTCAATATCGGCTGTGTGCCGTCCAAAATCATGATCCGCGCGGCGCATATCGCCCATCTGCGCCGTGAAAGTCCGTTCGACGGCGGGATCAAGGCGACCGTGCCGGCGATTGATCGCCGCAAACTACTGGCCCAGCAGCAGGCTCGCGTCGAGGAACTACGCCACGCCAAGTACGAAGGCATCCTGGACGGCAATCCGGCCATCACCGTGCTGCATGGTGATGCGCGCTTCAAGGACGAGCAGCGTCTGGTCGTTCGTTTGAACGATGGCGGTGAACGCGTCGTGGCGTTCGACCGCTGCTTGGTCGCCACCGGGGCCAGTCCGGCCGTGCCGCCGATTCCGGGCTTGAAAGAGTCACCCTACTGGACTTCGACCGAGGCCCTGGTCAGCGACACCATTCCCGAACGGCTGGCTGTCATCGGTTCGTCGGTGGTCGCGCTGGAGCTGGCGCAGGCCTTCGCCCGGCTGGGTAGCCAGGTCACGATTCTGGCGCGCAGCACGCTGTTCTTCCGCGAAGACCCAGCTATCGGCGAGGCCGTCACGGCCGCTTTCCGTGCCGAGGGCATCGAGGTGCAGGAACACACGCAAGCCAGCCAGGTCGCCCATGTGGACGGCGAATTCGTGCTGACCACCGGGCACGGCGAAGTGCGTGCCGACAAGCTGCTGGTCGCCACCGGCCGGACACCAAACACGCGCAGCCTGGCGCTGGAAACGGCGGGGGTAGCCTTCAATGCGCAGGGGGCCATCGTCATCGACCAAGGCATGCGCACGAGTAGTCCGCACATCTTCGCTGCCGGTGATTGCACTGACCAGCCGCAATTTGTCTATGTCGCGGCAGCAGCCGGTACGCGCGCGGCCATCAATATGACCGGCGGCGAAGCGGCCCTGAACCTGAACGCCATGCCGGCCGTGGTGTTCACCGACCCGCAAGTGGCCACCGTGGGCTACAGCGAGGCGGAAGCGCACCACGACGGCATCGAGACCGACAGCCGCACCCTCACGCTCGACAATGTGCCGCGTGCGCTCGCCAACTTCGACACGCGCGGCTTCATCAAGCTGGTCATCGAGGAAGGCAGCCAGCGGTTGATCGGTGTGCAGGCGGTCGCGCCGGAAGCCGGCGAGCTGATCCAGACGGCGGTACTCGCCATCCGCAACCGCATGACGGTGCAGGAACTGGCCGACCAGTTGTTCCCCTACCTGACGATGGTCGAAGGGCTGAAACTGGCGGCACAGACCTTCAGCAAGGACGTGAAGCAGCTTTCCTGCTGCGCCGGGTGAGAAAACGAGTGGTATTGCGAGTGGCCCTGCCCCCGCCTTGCGTTGTCCCCCTTCCGTGGACCATCGTCGATCATGGGCGCGATCCAGCGCGGCGCGGACCATCGGCGGAGCCGGCACTGGCGAATGTGCTTGACTCTCGAGTATGGACCAGGGCCCACCGTGGCTATGCGCACTCGGCCCGGCCTCTTACCACTTGCTCGGAACGTCGCGCATATCCCCAATCCTGAGGAGACTCATCGTGACGGAAAAACGCAAAATCGAAGTATTCAGCGCAGGATGTCCCGCGTGCCAGGACGTCATCGCACTTGTTCAGCGCATAGCCTGCAGTTCGTGCGAGGTTTCGATCCTCGACATGAATCACATCGACGTGGCAAAGCGAGCTCGTGATCTAGGTGTGCGCTCGGTGCCCGCGGTGGCGATCAACGGCCAGTTGGCGTCTTGCTGCTCCGGGACCGGCGTGAAAGAACAGGCGCTTCGGGCCGCCGGGCTTGGCCAAACTTGAGTGACCAACAGGGACCGCACTCGGGGCCCAGCAACTCGCAATGATACCGAAGGCGATTGGAACTCTTGACCATGGACCGCACTCCAAGGTCTATTCTGATATGAACACCTTGGAGTGCGACATGTTCACCATCGGCAGATTAGCGACTGCGGCAGGGGTGACTCCCGATACGTTGAGATTCTACGAAAGGGAGCGCCTGGTCTCGCCGGCGGCGAAAACTCCCGCGGGATACCGCCTGTACGACGCGGGCTCGATTCGCCGCGTCCGTTTCATCAGGACCGCGCAGCACTGCGGATTTTCTCTCGCCGAGATCCACGAACTGCTGAAACTCAGGCAGGACGGCGAGGCGTGCTGCGCAGACGTGCGCAGCCTTGCGATCCAGAAGAAACTTCGCATCGAGCAGAAGCTCCGAACGCTGCAGGCCATGTCATCGGCGCTCGATGACCTCATCAGGGGATGCGAAGGCGATGGCTCGCGGACCGATGACTGTGCCATTCTCAATGCGCTCGAGAGCAGCCTGGAGGCGACGGAGTCGTGACGATATGGATCGAGGTCATTTCCGCGCCTGGCTGCGGAAAGTGCGCTACCGCCCAGGACGAGCTCCGTTCGATCGCCTTGTCCATTTTCGGTGATCGACATGTCACATGGCGGGAGGTCGACGTAATCGAGGAACTGCCGTATGCGGTCTCGCTCGGTGTCCTGAGCATGCCGGCCATCGCCGTGAATGGGGAGTTGCTCTTTTCCTCGCTGCCGACACCTGACCAGTTCCGCGAGGTGCTTTCCGGATTGGCCCTCTCCTGATGGATGCCGAATCATTGCGGCAGGCAGTGGCCCAGGCCAGCTTCGGCGCGCTGTGGATCGGACTGGCGACGGGATTCGTGTTCAGCTTCAACCCGGTTGCCCTGGCAGCGATCCCGGTTTCGCTTGCCTACGTGACGAAATCGAGTTCGCCGCGTCAGGCAATGATCCATGGGGCGCTCTTCGTCTTTGGCATGATCGCGACCCATGTCATCCTCGGATTCGTGGCTGGTGCGGGCGGCGGCTGGGTGCAAGGGATACTCGGGCGCGCCTGGGGCCTCGTGCTCGGACCGCTCCTGATCGCCCTGGGCTCCGTTTGGCTCGGTTGGTTGCGCCTGCCGATTCCTGCGTTGCGATTCCGCGCGAAGCCCGTCACCGGCGCGTGGGGAGCGTTCGCGCTGGGCGTGCCGTTCTCGGTGGCGATCTGCCCATTCTGCACGCCGGCGCTCGTCGTGTTTCTCGGGGTCGCGGCCGGAATCGGCTCTCCGGGATTCGGTGCGGCGTTGCTGCTGGCCTTCGGCGTGGGACGCGCCGTTCCCGTACTGATGGGCGCGATCGCCGTCTCGTGGCTGAAGAGTATGTCGTCGATGGGCAAGTTCAACCGGATATTCGAGGTCGTCGGGGGCCTTCTGCTCATCCTGTCCGGCCTCTACATGCTCAATGCGTACTTCGTTGCCATTCCGGCGCTGGCCTCGTAGCGTCCGGCGGACTTGACCCTCCCACGGCTGGAAGGATTATCGTGCCCGGGCAATGGGGCAACCCCGGAAGGAGGTGCTGATATGAGAGGCACAATCGATCACGGCCATGCCCGGCTTGGTCGCTTGCTACGGTGGGCCCTTCGCGAAGCGGTCCACCAGGAAAACGAGCCGGTCGCGGAACGCCTGCTATGCGCGCTGGAGGATCTCGCCCGCAGCTGGCCCGATTGCCGTCCGGTTCTCGATCGCGCCTACCTGGACATGGCTGAAGAGAATGGAACCGCGCTCGCGAATTGACGCGCTATCCGCCGGCGGCGGCGCCCTTCTGGCGGGAGGCATTGCGGCGATCCTCGCCTCGACCTGCTGCCTGGGCCCACTCGTGCTGATCACCATCGGCGTATCCGGCGCATGGATCGGCAGCCTGACGGTGCTAGAGCCCTATCAGCCGATCTTCGTCGGAACCGCAGTCATTGCGCTGCTTCTGGCGGGGCGGCGGATCTGGCAGCCGGCATCGGCCTGCGAGCCCGGGCAAGTCTGCGCGATTCCCCGGGTCAACCGCGCCTACAAGGCGCTCTTCTGGTTGGTCCTGGCCCTCGTCATCGCGGCACTGGGCTTCCCGGTGATCGCTCCCTGGTTCTACTGAACGGAGAAAGTCATGACGAAACTGCTCGCTGGTCTGATGTTGGCAATGCTGGCCGTACCTGCGGTAGCGGCGATGAAGACGGTGACCCTCTCCGTGCCAGGGATGAACTGCGCGACGTGCCCGATCACCGTCAAGAAGGCGCTTGGCAAAGTGGACGGAGTCTCAAGGACCGAAGTAAATCTCGAGAAGCGCGCGGCCGTGGTCACGTTCGACGACGCCCGTACCAACCTCGAGGCTCTGACCCGCGCCACCGGGGATGCGGGTTATCCGTCCACGCTCGTCGAGGAAAAGAAGTGACCACCGTGATCCTCGAATCCACGCTGACGTGCCCCGCATGCGGTCACGTCAAGACGGAGACCATGCCGATCGACGCGTGCCAGTGGTTCTACGAGTGCGAGCAATGCCACACGGTGCTCAAGCCCAAGCCCGGCGACTGCTGCGTCTTCTGTTCCTACGGGACGGTGCCGTGTCCGCCCATTCAAGTGAGCGGCAATGAAGCAAGAAGTTGTTGCAGCTAGGCGATCATAAAGCTCGGAACGTCGTCCGAATTGGATTCCATTGCCACTTCGCACCAATGCGCCGGTAGCCTTCTTCGGCAACGCCCTCGCCAAGCGAATGCCTGTTCGTGCCGTTCACGTGGTGGTCGCGCTTGTACTTGCCGCGCTCAGCATCGGGGTATTGGCTTTCGGGCAAGACTTTCCGGAATGATTCGGGCAGGCGGCTTAGAACTGACACCCCCTGGTCCAGCCCGAGGGGTTCACTCCAGGGTGCTATCATTCCCCGCCAATTTGTCGCTGATAGAGAAGAAAACCCATGAGCTCCAAACTGAGCTTGATTCAGTCCGCGATTGCGGGTGTCATCGCGGTGTGTGCGACAACAGCAGTTGCCCATGACCCCAAACCGTCTGAAGGTCAGGAAAAGTGTTACGGCGTTTCCAAGAAGGGGCAAAACGACTGCGGGACGTCGACGCACGCCTGCGCTGGCCTAGCCGCCAAGGACAATTTGCCCGACGAGTGGAAGTTCGTGCCAAAGGGTACGTGCGAAAAAATCGGCGGGAGGACCAAACCTCCCAAACCCGGGGCATAGAGAGCGGCAATTGTCGGTCGTGTCCCGGTGCATTAGGCCGAATGGCATTTGTTTGTTCGCCACTCCAAGTGTTCGCCAACGGTCGGCATCCTTGAATTGCCTTGCGCGGCCAGAGTCCTTCACTCGATCGGACTTCTGGAGAGACTGAAGTCAAATTGACTTCGGAGCGGCGCGCTGCTGGGCTTTGGTCCCATTAAGACGCTGCATTTGAAGCGTTTTCTTGCCGCCGATCAAAACAAAGCCTCCGCGAGCGAGGATGCTATTCGGCTTGCCACCGCTTGATCCGCATCGTTTGAGTGGGTCAAGTGGCTATTGTTCATTTGCCGAAAGCTCGTCATGAAAATTGTCTCCGCGGTGTGCCTTGCAATGCTCGTCTCGACAGTGAGCCAAGCCCAGATGATGCACGGGTCGGTGTCCACGTCGGGCTACTTCCCAATGGTGGATGGTGCACGTTACGAATACATGCACACGGGCGGAATGTGGGCGTCGAGCGCGGTCGTGGTCAGGGCTGGCCAGACCTGGGCGGGCCAGAGTGGGCTCTATGCAATGCATTACACCTACGAGTGCCGTGCCGGTGCTTCCTGCGCAACCACTGCCACCGAGTTCTACGGCATGGGACCTGGTGGGTCTTATTACTACGGAGGCACCGGGGCGGATCCGACGGGGACGCGCTTTTCGATGACGACGCTGACCGCTCCCGAGTGCGTACTCAGGGACACCGTTTACCCGGGCACGATGATGGGGGGCGGGTGGTACTCGAACGCGGGCGCTTGGACCAGCAACGTGTCCGGCATGGGCAACATGTGGGGTACTGGCAGCTACATGAGCACGTATTCCGCTCAGAGTCTGGAGACCGTCACCACGCCGGGAGGGACATTTACCAACGTTCTACATGTCCGGGAGCAGCGTGGCTCCGGAATTGTTCGCGACGTGTGGTACGCGCCCGGGGTGGGCATCGTCATGATCGACGACGGCACGCAAGTGATGAGGCTTTCCGGCTACACGATGCCGGGCGCAGTGGCCCAGCCCGCCGGCGGAGCCGCAGCACTTCCATTCACCCCTGCCATCGGCATGTGGTGGAACCCCAATGAGTCAGGTACGGGCTATAACCTTCAGGTCCAGCACGGTGTGATGGTCGTCACCATGTTCAGCTACACCCCAGCCGGCGATCCGGTGTGGTACTACGCGCCAGGGCGTCTCAGCAGCACGGGAAGCGGTGTCATGATGACGGCACCGCTCGACCGCTATCGCGGTGGCCAGTGCGCTTCCTGCAGTTACTCGCGGCCGGCTGTCGCCGGAAGTGACGGCACGCTTACGATCATCTTCTCCTCGCCCACATCGGCAGTGATTCAACTGCCCGGTGGCCGGACGACTGCTATCCAGCCCCAGGCTTGGTAAGTCAAATAGCCGGCAACGGAGCAATCCGGCTAGCGACGCCGCTCGCTGCGCTTTGGCCGGGCGTGAACGCCCGCAAGGTGTGATGCCGCCTTCGCGTCTAGCGGTGCAGTCACTTGAGCCGAATCGACCAGACCCTTGAGTATCCCGCAGTTGCCGGAATCCTTGGATTCAAGGCAAAGACCACGTAGCGTCTTGAGCTGCCTGCCAAGAGCGTTCAATTCCCGCACTCGCTGCGTCACATGCTCGATATGCTCGTCAAGGAGCGAGTTGACCTCCCGGCAGTTCTCGGAAGGGGAATCCTTGAAGCGAAGCAGCACGCGAATTTCATCCAGTGCCATGTCCAGGCCACGGCAGTGGCGGATGAAGGAGAGGCGCTTGGCGTGCTCGTCTCCGTAGATGCGGTAGTTACCGTCCGAGCGCGGAGCGATCGGCAGCAGTCCCTCACGCTCGTAATAGCGGATGGTTTCGATCTGCGTGTTCGTCACACGCGACAAGTCCCCGATCTTCATCTGCGGCCCTCGAGTTCCGGATCGATCCGGAAGTGGCATGTTGACGACAATTATAGGCGTTTGACTCTTTAGCTGCTACAGGGTTTCCAATGCCTGCAGCTGAGGAGAAACCCATGGTCCCTTCCCGCGATGCGGTCGCGACAACAGTTGACTCCCCCCAGGTCTGTGGTTGCGGCGACACCTGCGCCACGGCGCCAGGCCCGGGCGTCGGGATCGCCCCGATAGGCAATGAGGGCGCGACGACGTTCCGCATTCCGACAATGGATTGCGCTTCCGAAGAGGGCGAAATTCGCCGGGCACTGGAGAGCGTGTCAGGCGTGAGAGGCCTCGACTTTCGCTTGGGTGCACGTACTCTCGCCATCGATGCCCCGGCGGCCGCGATGCCCTCAGTTCTCGCAGCCATCCGTCAAGCCGGGTTCGACCCCCAGCCTGTGGCGACGGGCATCCCGGTCGAGCATGGCCACACGCATGCCACCGAAGGAATGTGGCGGCTTGGCACCGCGCTTCTGCTCGCGATAGGCGCAGAGCTCCTGAACTTCCTTGCGCCGCGCACGCTGGTGTTCGAGATCGCCGGCATGGCGCTCTCGGCGGGCGCCATCGGACTGGCGGGCTTCAGCACCTACGGGAAAGGCCTTGCCGCGCTCCGCCAGGGACGCCTCAACATCAACGCCCTGATGTCGGTGGCGGTCACCGGGGCTTTCCTGATCGGGCAGTGGCCCGAAGCGGCCATGGTGATGGCGCTATATGCCATCGCGGAACTGATCGAGGCACGGGCAGTGGACCGGGCGCGGAACGCGATAAAGGGCCTTCTGGATCTCGCGCCGGATGCGGCCGAGGTGCTCCAGTTGGATGGAAGTTGGTCGTCTATCCCCGCGGGAGAGGTTGTCCTGGATGCGATCATTCGGGTCAAACCCGGGGCACGCATCGCGCTCGATGGCGTAGTCACAGCGGGCACCAGCGCAGTCGATCAGGCGCCAGTGACAGGCGAGAGCATTCCGGTCGACAAGTCGGCGGGCGATGCGGTGTTCGCGGGCACGATAAACGAGACCGGAACGCTCGAGATCAGGGTCACGTCTGCAGCCAGCAATTCCACGCTCGCGCGCATCATTCACGCGGTCGAGCAAGCGCAGGGAGCCCGGGCGCCGACCCAGCAGTTCGTCGACCGATTTGCCGCGATCTACACGCCGGCCGTCTTCGCTCTGGCCGTTGCCGTTGCAGTCCTGGCGCCGTGGCTGATGGGCTGGGCCTGGACGACGGCGCTCTACAAGGCCTTGGTGCTCCTCGTCATCGCCTGCCCTTGTGCCCTGGTCATCGCGACTCCCGTTACGGTGGTCAGCGGACTTGCCGCAGCCGCAAAGCGGGGCATCCTGATCAAGGGTGGCATCTACCTGGAAGAGGCACGCAAGCTCAAGGCCATCGCATTCGACAAGACTGGAACGATCACCGAGGGCAAGCCCAGGTTGGTTGCGACGGAGATCCTGGCATCCGATGCGCCCGAGTCGGTCATATTGCGCTGGGCTGGCGATCTGGCTGGCCATTCCGATCACCCGGTCGCAAAGGCAATCGCCAAGGGGCTGGATCGGGGCAATGGCCTCCTGGAAGGTTTCACGGCCTTGCCCGGGCGCGGCATCGAAGCCCGCCTTGATGGTCGAACTCTGACGTTGGGAAACCACCGACTGATCGAGGATCGCGGCCTGTGCAGTGCGCAGATCGAGGCCAGGCTTGCAGTGCACGAGGCCCAGGGGCGCAGCGTCACCTTGCTGGCATCGCAGGCCCAGGTGCTGGCGATCTTTGCAGTGGCCGACACGATAAAGGAGAACTCGCGCGAAGCCCTGGCGGAGTTGCATGCCCTCGGCGTGTCATCGGCCATGCTGACAGGCGACAACACGGCAACGGCCCAGACCATTGCCATACAAGCCGGAATCGACGACGCGCGCGGCAACCTGCTTCCTGAAGACAAACTTGCGGCGATCGAGGATCTGCGCAAGCGCCATGGGCCTGTCGCTATGACAGGCGACGGCATAAACGATGCGCCGGCGCTGGCACGAGCCGATATCGGCATCGCCATGGGCGCGGCAGGGACAGACATCGCCATGGAAGCGGCTGATGTGGTCATCATGAACGATGATCTGCGGCGCATTCCCGAGGCCATCCGGCTTTCCCGCCGCACGCACGCCGTGTTGTGGCAGAACATCGTGCTTGCCTTGGGCATCAAGTCCGTGTTTCTCGTCCTGGCGCTGTTCGGAGCCGCGACAATGTGGATGGCCGTGTTTGCAGACATGGGTGCGAGCCTGCTTGTCGTGTTCAACGGGCTGCGTCTGCTGCAGGGCCGGGCGGCTTCCCAGGGGAGCCGGCCGTGAAGGCGCTGAAATACATCATCCCGCTGGGAATCTTCGCCGTGCTGTGCGTGTTCCTTGGCATAGGATTGACCCGGGATCCGCGCATCGTTCCTTCTCCCTTCATCGGCAAGCCCGCACCCGCCTTCACGCTCTCCGCGCTCCACGATCCACAGGTGACGTTTTCGCCGGAGCAGATGAAGGGAAAGGTGTGGCTGCTCAACGTTTGGGCGTCCTGGTGCCCCGCCTGCAAGATTGAGCACCCGGTGCTGAACGACATGAGTCGCCGTGGCATCGCTCCCATCGTCGGCCTCAACTACAAGGACCAGCGTGCCGACGCGAAGCGCTGGCTGCAGCAGAATGGCGATCCCTACCAACTGTCGGTTTGGGACTTTGAGGGCAAGGTCGGCATCGATTACGGCGTCTACGGTGCGCCGGAAACCTTTGTAATCGACAAGCAGGGTGTGATCCGCTACAAGCAGATCGGTCCCATCACGCCGGAGGTGCTGGAAAAGACCCTGCTTCCCCTGATCGCCAAGCTCAATGCGTAGCCTTGATGAACTTTGTCGGCCAGGTTGTAGGGGCTTTTTTTCTGGTAAAGTGCTGCCGCGCAAACAGATCGGTAGCCATGCATTGAACCTGGCGCGTCCGTCACGAACTGGTTTGCGGATTTAGGCCGCCGCAACATTGAACGAGTAGCTAACTCCTGCCCCATGCGACGCCTCTTGGCCATCATCGTGTTGTTTGTCCTCCCCCTGCAGTGGAGTTTCGCTGCTGTGGCGGAGTACTGCCAGCACGAAACGCCTCCCGCTGCGCAATCGCACCTGGGGCACCACGACAAGCAAGGCGCGGAGAAGGCTACCGACTCGGGCAAGACCAAATCGGGCGTTCCTGGCGACTTTGACTGCCCGATGTGTCACCACCTGTGCGCAAGCGCCTTGTTTCTGGATGCTTCGATGTCGGTTGCGGTGCTAGGGGGTGGCCCTCACTTCGATCTGCTCCACCCCATCCCTCAACACCCTCCGGAAAGCCCTTTCCGTCCTCCACTCGCCCTCGGCGCGTAAGCCCCGGCGAGTCTCCTACCTTTAGTCGCTCGCGCTGACCCAAGCGCGGCGTCCTCTCGCCGGATTCCATCTGGATTTCCGCTGGCGTTGATTCGCCAGAGTTCGATCGAGGACACGATGAAGAAACTGTTTGGGATAGCCTGCCTGCTCTGGATCACGGCGGCGCAGGCTCAGGGCACAGAAATGCCGGTGACACCGGCCAGGCCGCTCACGCTTCAGGAGGCCTGGACTCTGGCTGAGCAGAACAGCGTCAGCTTGAAGTCGGCACGCGCCGCCGTAGTTGCGGCCGAGGGCCACGCCGAGGATACCCGCGGCCTTCTGTGGAACAACCCTGAATTGAATGCCGAGGGCGTGCGTCGCCAACTACCGCCATCGGACATTGGCACCACCACGAACCGCGAATGGGGTGCTGGAATCACCCAGGCCCTGGAGATCGGGGGGCAGCATGGCCACCGGCGCGAAGCGGCGCGACAGGAGCTCATTGCCGCACAACTGCTCGCGCAGGAAGCTGAGCGCGAAGTGCGCGCGGATGTCGAGAGGCGCTTTGTACAGGTTCTCGCCTTGCAGGCCCGAATTGGCATCGAACGCGACTCGCTCACGCTGATCGAGCGAACTTCCAGCTTCGCACGTAGGCGCGTGGCAGCTGGCGAGGACAGCCGGCTGGACGGCAATGTGGCACTTATCGAGGCGGGACGTGCCCGTAACCAGCTTGCCGCACTGACGGATCAACTCCTGCAGGCGCGCGTGGAGCTGGGCGAGCTCCTGCAATGGCCATCAGCGACTCTCCCGGACGTTGTCGGCGATCTCGAAGCCAAGGCGACAGTTCCAGCGCTCGACCGCTTGCTCGAAACGGCCGCCGAACGCTCGCAATTGAAGGCAATTCAGGCCAAGGAAGCCGCGGCGCGCAGCAAGCTCGACCTTGAACTCGCAGCGCGTATTCCGGATATCACGGTGGGACTCGGCGTTGGCCGCGAGGGGCCGCAAGACTTTCGCGAGAATATCGCGCTTTTCAGCGTCTCCGTGCCGCTGCCGCTATTCAAGCGCAATAGCGGCAATGTGGCGCAAGCGCAGGCCGACCTCGCACGCGCGCAAGCCGAGCGGCAAGCCATCGAAAGAGGCCAGGGAGCCAATGTGCGCGCCCTCTGGCATCGCTATCAGAGTCTCAGGAATCGCGTGCAGACCTTGCGCGACGCGGTGTTGCCCGCGCTCGAAGAGAACCAGCGCCTGTCGCAGCAGTCTTTGCGCGAGGGCGAAATTGGCGTGCCTCAGCAGGTTCTTGTGAACCGCCAATTGCTCGATGGCCGACGCGATCTCCTGGATGCGATCACGGAGTTGCGCCTGACTCGAATCGCACTCGATCAAATTGCTGGCGGCGCCGCAGAGTCGGTTTCTCGCTGATCGCTTATCGCCATGTCCCCCCATTCTCGAATTCTTCAGGAGCACCCCATGCAGCAGTCTTTGACCGAATCCCCGGTATCGCGTCTCGCGTTGGCCGCGTTTCTCGGTGCTGTCTCCCTTGTTCTGGCCGGATGCGATGACAAGGGATCTGCCACGCCTGACAAGGGCGCAACCACTAAGTCCGCCAGTAAGTCCGTGTCCGCCAAGGGCGATAAACATGACGAGAAAGGCTCCGAGGCCGCTCACTCCGAAGGACAGGCAATCAAGCTGTCGGACGAGGAACTGAAAGTCGCCGGCGTGCGTGTCGAGCCGGTGCAGGAGCAGGAGGTGTCCGACCAATTGGTGGTGACCGCCACCATACAGGCCAACCAGGACCGCCTCGCTCGCCTGGCGCCGCGGGTGCCGGGCAAGATCATCAATGTGAGCGCAAATCTCGGTGATCAGGTGCGCGCGGGTCAGGTACTGGCCAGCCTCGACAGCATCGAAGTGGGCGAGGCGCGGTCGGCCTATGTGCAGGCAGAAAGCGAAGCGCGGGTCGCCAAGTCCAATCTGGAGCGCGCAGAACGGTTGCAGGCCGAGCAGATCGTCTCTCAAAAAGACTTTCTGCGAGCGAAGGCTGAACATGAGAAGGCCCGGGCGGCCTTGCGGGCCGCATCCGACAAGGTGCAAATGCTCGGGATAGGAGTCAATGGCGACAACGTCTCGGTGTTCCCGCTGACAGCACCCTTCGCCGGCACGATCATTGAAAAGAAGGCCGTCCTCGGCGAGCTGGCGCAGCCGGACAAGCCCCTCTTCGGCATTGCCGACCTGTCCGTCCTGTGGATCGAGGCGAACCTCGCGGAAAAGGACCTTGCCCGCATCAAGGTGGGCGATACCGCGTTGGTAACCGCCTCCGCCTACCCAACGGAGCGCATACCCGGAAAGCTCACCTTCATCGGCGCCACGCTCGACAAGGAAACGCGCACCATCCGGGGTCGCATCGAGGTCCGCAATCCGGATGGGCGCCTGAAGCCGGAGATGTTCGTCACCGCCGCCATCCAGACTTCCGGCAAGTCCAAGGCCTTCGTGTTGCCCGACGAGGCTGTCGTGCTCATTTCCGCGCAGCCAACGGTTTTCGTCGAAGACCATGACGGCTTCGAACCCCGCGCCGTGCAGCTGGGCGAGCGCCTTCAGGGGCGAGTCGTGATCAAGGCCGGCCTCAAGGCCGACGATTTGGTGGTGGTGGGCGGCGCCTATGCATTGAAGGCCCGCTCCCTCAAGTCGCAGATCGGCGAAGGCCACGCGCACTGACCCGACCATGCTCAATCAAATCGTCAATGCGGCCTTGCGCTACAAGGTTCTTGTGCTGGTGGGCTTTGTCCTGCTGGTGGTCTTCGGTGTCCGTGCGTTCCAGCAGGTGCCTGTGGACGCTTTCCCCGACGTCACGCCAAACCAGGTCAGCATCTACACCGAGTCCCCCGGTCTTGCTGCCGAGGACGTGGAGCGCTTGCTTACGTCGCCCATCGAGACCTCCATGGCGGGGCTGGCCGGCGTGGAGTACATCCGCTCCATTTCCCTCTTCGGCCTCTCCTACGTCGGCGTGTACTTCAAGGACAACGTCGACATCTACTTTGCCCGACGGCTGGTCGGGGAAAAACTCCAGGAGGCGAAGGAGAGAATCCCGCAAGGCTACGGGGAGCCCGAGCTTGGGCCAAACAGTTCCGGGCTGGGGCAGGTGTTCTGGTACACGATCGAGTCGGCCGATCAAAAGCTTTCGGCCATGGATCTGCGCACCATTCAAGACTGGAACGTGCGCCTGATGCTGCGCACCGCCCCGGGTGTGGACGACGTGACCTCCTGGGGCGGGTTTGAAAAGCAGTTCCAGGTTCAGATCGATCCCAACAAGCTCATCAAGTATGGGTTGACCTTCAAGGCCGTGATGGAGGCAATTACTGCCAACAACCGCCAGGTGGGCGGGCAGTTCGTGAATCTCGGGCAGGAGCAGTTCCTGGTGCGTGGCCTGGGCTTGGTCAGCACCGCCGCGGAGATCGGAGATATCGTGGTAACCGAGCGCGAGGCCACGCCCATTCACGTCCATGACGTGGCCGAGGTCAAGGAAGGCCCGGGTCTGCGTTTCGGCGCGGTAACTCGCGATGGCAAGGAAGTCACGCTCGGCATCGCGTTGGCTCGCATCAACGAAAACGCCAAGAACGTCGTCGAGTCGGTGAAGGCAAAGCTCGCACTAGCCCAGCAGTCGTTGCCCGCGGGCGTGAGCATCAACCCCGTTTACGACCGGACGGAGATCGTGGACAAGGCGATGAGCACGGCAGAGCGCGCGCTTCTGGAGGGTTCCATCCTGGTTGCCGTGGTGCTTTTCCTGTTTCTGGGCGAACTCCGCTCGGCAATCGTGGTGATCGTGACTCTGCCGCTTTGCATGCTCATCGCGTTCATGCTCATGCAGTACTTCGGGCTCTCGGCCAACCTCATGTCGCTTTCGGGACTTGCCATCGGCATAGGCATGATGGTGGACGGCGCCGTGGTGATGGTTGAGAACAGTTTTCGACTGCTGGCGCACAAAGTCGGGGGACCCCCAGTAAATCGCACCCACGTGATCCTCGAAGCGGCGCGCGAGGTCATGAATCCCATCGCTTTCGCGATTCTCATCATCATCGTCGTGTTCCTGCCGCTTTTTTCGCTGACGGGACTGGAGGGGAAGCTCTTCAAGCCGATGGCGATCACCATCACGTTCGCCATGGCGGGTTCGCTCTTTCTCACCATGACGCTCGTCCCGGTGCTCTCCGCGCTAATCCTCAAGCCGATGGCGGAACGAGACACCTGGCTGGTAACTCACGCCAAGCGGGCCTTTCTGCCGATCCTGGATTGGGCCCTTGAGCGAAAACGCCTGGTCGTAGGTGGCGCCTCAGTCCTTCTCGTCCTCTCATTGGCGGCCTTTCCGTTTCTGGGCAAGGAGTTCATGCCGACGCTGCAGGAAGGCGCCATCATGTTCCGGGTCACCGGCATTCCCTCTACCTCGCTGGAGGAATCCGTACGTGTATCGCAGCGCATGAATGATGTGCTCAAGAAAAGCTACCCGCAAACGAAGTCGGTTCTCGCCACCATTGGCCGCGCCGAGAAGGGGGAGACGACGGATGCCAATTACATGGAGGTCCTGGTTGATGTGAAGCCGGAATCGGAATGGCCCAAACGCATGTCCATGGCGCAATTGTCCGCAGCCATGCAGGAAACGCTTGAGGAGGCCATGCCGACAGTGGTCGTGGCCGCCACGCAGCCCATCCAGATGCGCGTTGAAGAGCTTATTTCCGGGGTTCGGGCGACCCTTGCCCTGAAGGTCTATGGCCCCGACCTTGAAGTCCTGGATCGGTTGGGCGCGCAGATCAAGCCTGTGCTGGGCGCGGTGCCCGGTGTCGCGGACCTATCCCTGGAGGCAAACAAGGGCAAGCCGCAGATCGTCGTGAAGGTCGACCGACAGGCCGCGTCGCGTTACGGCATCAGTGCCGACGACATCCTGGAAATGGTGCAGGCCGGCATCGGAGGCAAGGCGGTCAGCACGCTCATCGACGGGACGCGCCGTTTCGATATCCAGGTGCGACTGGACCTGGCATCGCGGGACAGCCTGCATGCCATCGGCAACATCCCGCTGCGCGGTCCCGGAGGCGCGTTGGTGCCACTGTCGCGCGTGGCCAGCATCGAGACCGACGAAGGCTATACATTTGTGCGTCGCGAGCAGCTCCAGCGGTACGCGGTGATCCAGATGGATGTGAAGGGACGCGACGTCGATGGTTTCGTGAAAGAGGCCGACGCGAAACTGAAGGCACAGGTGAAGCTGCCGGAGGGCTACTGGGTCGAGTGGGGAGGCGCCTTCGAGAACCAGCAGCGCGCCCTGAACCGCCTGGCGATCATCGTGCCGCTCACCATCGGGCTGATCTTCATACTGCTGTACACAGCCTTCAACTCCGTGGCGCACGCGACCCTCATCATCGCCAACGTACCCTTTGCCATCATCGGCGGCGTGTTCGGACTCGCCGTCACTGGCCAGTTCGTCTCCGTTCCCTCGGCAATCGGATTCATCGCCGTGTTCGGCGTGGCCATGCTCAACGGCATCGTGCTGGTGACGTTCCTCAACGACTTGCGACACCAGGGCTACAGCGTCCGGGATGCGGTCCGGCAAGGGGTCGCGTTGCGCCTGAGACCCGTGCTCATGACCGCCTCGGTGGCCATCCTCGGTCTCGTGCCGATGCTGATCTCGAGCGGCGTGGGGGCAGAGACTCAGCGGCCGCTGGCCACCGTGGTCGTGGGGGGGCTCTTCACCTCGACGGCACTCACACTGCTCCTGTTGCCCTTGCTCTACGAGTGGCTGGAGACCCGTCGCGAACAAGCACGCACCCGAGAAGGAGATGCCGCGTGAAAGAGATCAAAGCCTACGTGCACAGCAATCGCATTGCCGACGTCATTGTCGCCATTGAAGAGTCGGGCTTGATGTCGAGTGCCACTCTGCTCGGCGTACGCAACATCAACGCAACGTCGGTCCAAAGCCTGCTGAAGCCGGTGGACAGTGCCGAGCAGAGGTACTCGCTGCAGTTGGGCGAAGCCGTGATCGACGAAGTTCGCCTTGAGTTGCTATGCGAGGACGATCAGGTGGAACCGTTGGTTGCCCTGATTGATCGCACGGCGCGCACCGGACAGCGGATCGCCGGATGGATCCTGGTCATCGATGTCTCGAAGGCGGTTGTCATAGGCGGTCCCCATGTCTAGCCATTCAAGGCGTTTCCAACCCTCAGCTACGGAGAGTCTCATGAAGATCGCGTCATTCCTGATCGCCGCGTCGGCAGTCCTCGGCATTACGTCGGCCCTGGCCGCCGAGGAGCATCCCAAGTACGGCGGCCAAGTACGCGAAACCGCCAGCTTCGACTTGGAGCTTGTAGCCAAGGACAAGGAGCTCACCCTCTATGTCACCGACCACAAGGGCAAGGCCGTTGAGGGCTCGGATGTTAGTGGATCCGCCACGGTCCTCTCCGGGAAGAACAAGGAAACCGTGAAGTTGAGCGGCAGCGGGAAAGGTGTTCTCAAGGGGGCGGGCAACTTCACCGTCACGGAAGACACGAAGATCGTTCTTTCCGTGACGGCCGCCGGCAAGACCGAGCAGGCAAGGTTTGCGCCGCGGCAGAAGGACAAGGCTGAGGACCACAAGGGACACAAGCACTGATTCATTCGCCTGAATCCCGCTTTACGTGCAAGCAAAACAGTTCTTGGGGAAACGGAACATGAAGACTCATCTTGGTGTTGTGGCTGTCTTGGCGGGATTCATGACCGGTTGCGCAAGTTCGGGTTACGACCCTTCCCATCCCTGGGAAGAAGGGTGGCGCAAGGGGGCGATTGTCGAAATGGGGGAGGGTGTCAACCGGCGTGCAATCCGGACCCCCTTTCGGCGCGCAAGTCTGACCAGGGGTTGAAGGTCTTCAGTTCCTGTTCTTGAAGCGGTAACTCTCGTTGCCGGTCTCGACGATGTCGCAGTGAT
>Ga0154020_10002975_pt1 | contig 20575 bp, 12 predicted proteins | sample Klosneuvirus_201_FD_109709 | JGI IMG/M metagenome (GOLD analysis project Ga0154020, IMG submission 109709) | Active sludge microbial communities from wastewater, Klosterneuburg, Austria - Klosneuvirus_20160825_MG | ecosystem: Engineered > WWTP > Aerobic digester > Activated sludge | place... | reverse complement strand
CGCTCCTTATTTGGAAAACGCCAACGTCCGTTTACCCCACCGCCGCGAAATACCATCGATCAGCGCGTAGCGCGCCGCCCGCGAAGCAGGCAGGTTGCCCGTGCGACGATTGTGAATGACGCCGTGGATCAACCCTTTCGTTGCTCCCAACAAGATGCTGACCCGTTCCATACCACGTGTATGGATGGCAAAGAAAAAAAGCCGATTCCGTCCCGTGTAATAGAGCGTAGTTGGACTCTGCGTGCGCCAGGTCAATGGCGCCTTATGCTGCATTTTAGCTGTCGGCTGGAAACGCACATCCAGTCCCGCTTCGCGCATCCGCACACACCAATCAGTCTCTTCCCAATACATGAAAAAACGTTCATCGATCAGACCGACTTGCTCGATAGCGCGACGCGAGACCATGATGCCACAGCCATTGACGAAATCCACGCGGCGCGCTGGATACTGGCCGTGATCCACCTCGCCGGCGCCGACATTGATGGCGTCGGCCGCCGCCCATGCCACCACGCCGCCCGCCGAAGAGATCGTCTCCCAGTTGTCCCACGTGTAGACCATCGGCCCGACGGCGCCGCAACGTGGCAACCGTTGGCTTTCGGAAACCAGCGCCGCGACACAGCCGGGATCGAGCCGCGTATCGTTGTTGATCAAGAAGAGCAGGTCGGCGCCACGATCTAGCGCATAGCGCATTCCCAGATTGTTGCCGCCCGCGTAGCCAAGGTTGCCAGGCGCCACCAGCAGCGTCACATCGGGCGCCTCTGCCCGCAGGACAGCCGCCGTGCCATCGGTGGATGCGTTGTCCACGACCAGCAGGTGCAGATTCGGATAGGTCTGTGCGCGCAGCGAACGCAGACATCCGAGTGTCAGGTCAATGCCGTTATAGGCCAGCACAATGCACCACACCGATGGTGGATTGGCTTGGGTATCGCATCGCGCAGCATTGCTTGCTTCCGTCATGTGATCGCCCGCGCGGTTTTTGCACGATCGCCAGCCGGCGCGCCCAATGCATAGCGATAGACCTCCAGCGTCCGATCGGCGGGCTTGGGCCAGCTAAATTCCTCGGCGCGGACAAAGCCGCGCATCTGCAACTCACGATGAAAAGTGTAATCCTGCAACAGGCGCGTAATGGCGGTGGCCAGCGCTTCATCATCGACCGCGTCAATCACAATGCCTGCATCGCCTACCACTTCCGGCACTGAGCCGCGATCCGATGCGATCACGGGCGCGCCACATTTCATCGCCTCGATCGGCGGCAGGCCCAGCCCTTCGTAGAGCGACGGAAAAAGAAAGCCATCGGCCAGGTTGTAGAGCGCGGCCAGATCGGTGCGTTCGGGCCGGATCAGCACCTGTGCATGGCCGGCGGTCACCATCTCCTGCACGGCGGCGGGCGGCTCAATGCGCCGCGAGAAAAAGAGCACTTTGTATTTAGCACGCAGTTCATCAGGCAATTGAGGCCAGGCACGGGCGATCACTGCCGGATTTTTGATGGCGTCGGCCAGTAGAAACGGCGGCCGCACTGCCAGACGTGCGCACACCTCGTCGAGCCGCGCCCGATCCTCGATGCGATGAAACAGAGAGGATGGGCCGTAGAGCACCGGGATGACACGGTCAGCCGGCAGCCCGCTGCGACGTACAATCTCGCGCTTGGAATATTCCGACACGGTGATTACCGCATCGGCGCGGCGCAAGGCGAGCGTCGAGACAACATGTAGATAGGTCATCATCGCCATGGTCTGGGGGCGCTTCTCGTGTCCGGCCAGAATTTCCCACAGCGGCAAGATGTTGATCGCATCGTGGAGCGTGATCACGCTGCGCACCCCGCGCGGGGCAAAGCCAAAGTTGGCCGGGAAATGGGCGACATCCAGATGATCCTGCGCCATGGCGTCGCGCAGCGTCCAATCCAGCTTCAGCGCCGACAACGCATTGCGATAGGGGAGGAGCCGCACCGTTACATTGGCGGGCAAAGTCGCCAGATCCAGTTCAAAAGGCGCTTTGGCGTCGGCGTAGAGAAAAATTTCGGCATCGCGCGCACGCGCGATAAGCGCCGGCGCCAACAGTGTGAGGTAGGTGTGAACCCCACCGACGAGGCCATGCGAGAGATATCTTGCGTCAACGCCAATCCTCATAGCACTGCTTCCCTTTGCCGGCGCGTCGCCATCTCCGCACCAGCCACCAAGAACACAAAGGGCGCCATCTTCAACTTTGCGCCTTTGTGTCTTCGTGTGAGACCAAATCATGAACTACTGAAAATACAAAACAGCCATGCGCACTACAAGCTATTGTACACGCAAGTAGCCTTTGTGCGCTTTCGGTTCGCTTACAGGTTGACGGGATTTGCACCATCTGGAGCGTAGGAAGCAGGCAAATGGTTGCCGTGAGGCTGAAACCTGGTGCAAACGTTCACATCTACCCAGCTTGCTGACGACGCAGGTTTTGCAGCAGGTCGAACTCCGGACGTCCCACCACGCCTAGCGCAAACAACAACGCCAGATAGACGACGGCGCCCACCATGATATCCAGCGGCAGGTAAAGATCGCGGAGCCAATAGACAATGCCGCCCATGAGTAGGGCTGCAAGCGCCGGGCGCAGCAGAGTCAGGTTCCAATCCATTACCCGTAGCTTGTCGCGCAACACCCAGGCATATTGAGAAAGCAGGACGGCCTCGGTGAAGACGGTTAGCAGGGCAGCCGCCAAGATTCCATAGATCGGAATCAAGAGCACGTTGAGGCCGACATTGATCGTGGTGCTCAAGGCAATAGCCCATGCAACGCGCCGCTCCGCGCCATTCACCACGATGACATAACCCAAAAACTCGGTGACAAACATAAAGGGAATCACCCAGATCAGGATTGAAAGCGGCAGCGCCGCCGCTGCATAATCGACGCCATACAGGAAGCCAATCATGTACGGCGCCAGCACCGACCCGCCAACGGTGATGGGCAATGCGATCAGCAGCAGATAACGCAACATGCGCTGCTGGATTGCCGGCAACGTCTCCGGCCGCGTCACCGACTGGCGCGCCAGCGACGGATAGAGCGCGGTGTTGACCACATTTGAGATCACCAACACCGAAAAGATCAGATTGTAGGCCGAGTTGTAGTAGCCAGTCGCCGTGTCGCCGGCATAGATGTTGAGCAGGATCGTGTCGAACTTGTAGGAGAGACCCAGCGTGAAGCCAATCACACCGAAGGGGATGCTGGCGCGCAGCAGCGCCAGCCAGAGTGACGGCATCGGCAATGTGGGCCGCACGCCAAGGCGGCGGACGCCCTGCCAGCAGACCAGCGTCATCAAGATGATGCCGGCAAGGTTGGCAAAGATCAGCCCGTAATAGCCAGTGGCCGAGAGCAGCGCCAGCGTGCCGAGCAGGACAAAAGTGACCTGATGCACCACTTGGGCGCCCGCGGCAATGTCGATCCGTTCGTGGCCGGCGAGCACCGACTCGGTGGCGCCTTGCACGCTATAGATCACCAATCCAATCGTACCCAGCGCCACGCCGATGATCATCTCGGTTGGTCGCCCAGTGAGCCAGGCGGTGGTGATAATGGCGATGGCGGCGCCCAGCGAGAGCAGAAAGCGCAGCCCTAGCACACTACCAAAAAGCCTTTCAATCTGCTCCTTGCCATCTGGCCGGTCGCGCAGCCGAGCCACCTCACGCACGGTATAGGGGCTGAGGCCGAGGTCGGCAAAAAAGACAAAAACAGCACCGAAGGCAAGCACCGCGGCATACTGCCCATAGATTTCAGCGCCCAGGCGCCGGATCACAAGCACGGTGAAGGTGAAAGAAATAACTTTGATCGTCACATGTGCAGCCATGCCGAAGGCAGAGTTGCGCGCAACCGTTCTTGAAAATTTGGACATAGTCTCCTACAGTGTGACGATTCGATCCAGCAGTGCGACACTATGATAGATGTCCAGCACCTGCTCCATTTCGGAATCAATGTTGCGCACAATCCTTTGTCTGGCGCCCTGCTGAAGTCGAGCATTCAGCGCGTTGTCATCCAGGATGTTCTGCATCTTTCCGGCAAGATCCTTGGCATCCCCCGCGGCGAAGAGCTTGCCGTCCTGATCGTCGTTGACCAGCTCCGCCATGCCGCCCAGGTTCGAGGCAATGACAGGGATGCCGGCCGCGTATGCTTCCAGGATCGAAAACGGGCTGTTTTCAAACCAGATGGAAGGCACGACGCCATAGTCAAACGTATCGAGAACCTCGCCCAACCGGTTGCTCTCAAAACGCCCGTGCAACACGATGCGCGGATTTTCGGCTGCCAGTTTGCGTAACTTCAATGTATAGGCGGGCTCGACTTCAAGCCCACCCCAGATGTGGAGTTCGGCCGATTTTTGTGACGTATTGAGCCGCTTAAATGCATCAATCAGCACGTGGACGCCCTTATGCTGAGCAATCTGCCCGATATAGCCAAAGCGAAGCGTTGCGCCGGTTCCTCGTTGTTCGTTATGGTGCAGCCGCTCGTCATTAAAGCCAATCCTTGAAAAGACAAGCTTGCCTGCTTCCACCATCGGTTCAAATTGGTTGTACATAAACTGGGAGGGCGCAACTATCATTGTCACACAATGCAAGGCGGCGCTTATTCGCGCCCGGCGCAACGCCATCAGCGCGGCGTCAGCACCCAATGGCAACTTCTCCACCATCGAACGCACGGATGGACTCAGTGCTTGCCCCCAGCGCGCGTGAGGCATGCTGCTCCACATCCGGCAGCGGGCGCACGTCATCGGATCATCCGGCGCCTTGGCACAGAGCGCGCCGTCGCTGCGCAGCAGGGTGTGCTGCGGACACAGATACCAATAGTCGTGCAAGGTCAATACGATCGGGACTTGTTGCCGATGGGCGGCAAAAATTGGCGCGACGCCCAGGAGATAACCGGCCTGAAAATGGGCGACATCGGGACGCTGGCGACAAAAGTAACCCTCAAACCATTCACCCAGCAACTCGTTGTCGAACTCCCAACGTCGGCGCTGGGGGGCGTTCAGAAGGTTGAAACTCAACCGCCACACCGGAATCCCATCGTAGTGATCATGCGTTGCCTCGATCTGCGAGGGGCTTCCGCTGTCGATCGACTCGATGGCGATCACCTCTACTTCATGCCCGTGCGCCTGCAGCCAACGGGCAAGGCGGTAAGTGTACAACTCGGCGCCGGCAGAATATCGAGGTGGGAAGTGATGCACCGGCAAAACGATTTTCATGTCCGTACTTTACCACTTTCCTTCCCATTTGCCCTTCCATCTCTCTGGCCGCCGCTCAGAAACAACGGGGCAGGCAATGGTTTTGGCGGATCAAACCTTACCGATGGAAATCATAACATGGGTTGATCTATAGAAACGTTACGTTATGCTGTTAATCTCGTGATGATCGCACCGGCTGCCGTGGATGGCTCCGGTAATGCAGAGGGCTGGAGGGCGTCAAAGAAGCGATTGGTAGAGGGCAAGAATTTTGGTCATCTCTTCAGCGACCGTCGGCGTAGAGGTTTTGACGGCGCCTTCCGTCAGCCGCGGCAGCAACGTTGAATCCTCGACAAGCCGCTGCAACTGGCGCGCCAGATCGGACGCGTTGCCCACTGCAAAGTGCAAGCCATTTGATTCATCCTCGACCAGTTCGGCCATGCCGCCAAAATTGGCGGCGATCACCGGTGTATCGTGGGCGAACGCTTCCAGGATCACATTCGGGCTGTTCTCATACCACAGGGAGGGCACCACTGTAACATCCAGGTTGCACAGGATCGATGTCAACTGCCTCCGTTCATATTGTCCCATCAGGTGAATGCGCTCGTCTCCGTCCGCCTGCGACTGTAGCTTTGCACTATAGGCGGAATGGAGTTGTGAGTCCCCATAAAGAAACAGATCGACCGGCAGCGACGGCAACGAACGTACAGCATCGATCAGCACATGCACGCCTTTGAGGGGCGCCAATTGACCGAGATAGCCGATGCGCAGACGTCCGGCAGGCGTCTTGATCAGAGTGTGGCGCGGCAGATGGCCAAACTTGTGGCCCTGGCGCAAAAACTCCATACGCCGCGCCGTCATGCCCGCCTGAATGTAAAAATCGCGCAGGAAGCGAGAGGGCGCAATGGCAAGATCAGTGGCGGCCAATAGCTGCGTCAGATCGTCGCGCCGCTGCGTGAAGTAGTTGACGTTGCGGCCTTCCTGACGCCAGTAATGCGTCATCAGCCCAGGGGCGAGCTTGCCGAGCCAGCGGAAGCGTCGTTTTTCTTCGCCCAGACAGCGGGCGCAGCGCAGCGGGTCAATCGGCAGCGTGGAGATAGCACCATCGGTGCGCAGCATGGAGAAGCGGCGACAGAGAAACCAGAAGTCGGTCAGCGTAACAACTGTTGGGAGCCCAGCCTGTTGGGCAGCGCGCAGCGCGCTGCCCGTCAGCAGATAACCGCCGATCAGGTGAAAAAGATCGGGCTTCCGCTCGTCAAACACCTGGCGCAGATGCTCGCCCACCCACAGATTATCGTATTCCCAGTGCAGTGGATCGGGCGCCGCACCCAGGTCAAAAGAGAGCCGCCGCACCGCCACCCCTTCGAAAACTTCGTCCGCGTACGCGAGGGGAGCCGCCTGAGCGTCGTCGATGCGCTCAACGCAGATGACGGATGCCTCATGGCCGGCCTCTTGCAGCGCAGAGGCCAGACGATGTGCGCGCCATTCTGCACCGCCGCGGTAGACAGGCGGGAAATGATGGACGCCGATCAGCACCTTCATGATCGCGACCAGCCCAGCCGGTTGACCACACGCACAACCAGTCTTCGCTCCTCTTCATCCAATATCTGGGTGAGCAATACCATCACGAGATACACCACCATACCGGCCGGGATCAGCACCCACAGCGCAGCGCCGGCCCACTGTAGCACCAGCAGAATCGCCGCCATACTCCCACACGAAAGCGCCACGCGCGCCGCAATCGATGATAGATTGGGCAGTTCAAGCCGCCGGCCCAGCACCCAATAAAACTGGACTGCTGCGGCCAGGTCGGTGAGCAATGTCGCCACGGCGGCGCCATAGAGACTGAAGGTAGGAATGAGCAGCAAGTTCAAGATCACATTTGCAATCGCCGCCGAGAAATAAATGCGCGCCGCCGCGCGCTCCTGGCCCACCACCGTGGTCATATTGCCGCAAAAGCTGGTGAACAGAAGCAGCGGCACATCCCAGACGATAATTTGGAAAGCCAATACGGCGGGCAAGTATTGATCTCCATATAAAAACAGAAAGAGCGGCAGCGCTATAATGGTGCTGCCTGTAGCAATCGGAAGCCCCATCAACAGGATGACCTTGACCGAGCGGAAGTACCAGCGCTGCACCAGGTGGGTGTCGGTGAGATAGGCGCGGGAGAGCGTTGGCACCATGGCGACGCTGATGCCATCAAAGAAAAAGAGCAGGGAACGCGCCAGATTGTAGGCAGCGCTATACCACCCGACCACCTCTGCAGCTTCAAATCGCGAGAGCATGACGCTATCCACCGTGAAGGCAATGGTCAGCGACAGGGAAATGAAGCCGAAGGGCAATCCCCGCCGGATCATCTCCGGCCACATGCGCAAGTGGAGACTAATGGGTCGGTGCAGCAGGTGATGGCGCCGCACGCCCCAAATTCCTAAAAGAGTGGGTGGCGCCATCGCAATCAGGCCGACGCCGATCAGCGCAATGAAGCCCCAGTCGTTGTAGAGCACCACAGCGCCCAGGGTGATGGTAGTGATCTGCCCCACCACAGACATGGAGGTGACGTAGTTGAACTTCTCGTTGGCAGTCAACAGGGTTTCGACGGGCGCATGGAGCGAGGCCCACACAAAGGTCAACGTATAGAGGGCGACGCCCTGCACTAACTCGGGCGGGTAGCCATAGGCGACGGCCGCCGCAGTAATCCCAGCCACACCCACTGCAGCTAAAGCCAGCCGGATGAAGACCAGATTCCAGAAAAGATCGTTGCTCTTTTCTGGATGGCGGGCAATCTCGCGCATCACATACTGCGAGATGCCCAGCTCGGCAAAAATGCCAAAGAGGCCGACAAAGGAAACCACAGTGGCAAACTGTCCATAGCCGGCATCGCCCAGTTGACGCACGACCGCCACATTGTAGACAAAGTTGATCAGCTTGAGCATCATCGCGCCCAGCGTGATAATGGAGGCGTTTTTGAGAATCGTCGCAGACCGGGTGCTGCGTTCGGCGGCTGCCTCCCCCGTAGGCTCTATCGAATCAGGTTCCACATTGTCCTCGAAAGCATAAGTGCGCAACGCTGAATGCGGCGTGCGCTGAAGTTATTGGCCAAAAGCTCGCATCGTCATCTCAAAGGTGATGATCGACGCCAACTTGCCGACCGTCCAAAGCTCGTTGCCCCCCAAATGTCGCGACCAGAGCGAGGTAAGCGCTGCGCGTGAAAAGATGCCACGGTCCAACGTGCGTTGATCAAACAGGATCGACTCCGCCCACGAACGCAGATCGGTGCGCAGCCACCCTTCATAGTCCGCATAGAGACTTGACCGCCGGGCAGAGGCCGGCGCAATGAACTGAGTCGCGTGCTGCTGCACTTCTTTCAGCAGCTTCGCCACTCGTTTCGAGCGCACCCCCTCCATGATCGGGAGATCGTCGTTCGTGGCCGGAATCCGCGCCACGCGCGGCAGATAACGCGCAATGATGCCTTTCTGCACGCGTCTTTCCATGCTGATATGCGCCGGCAGCCCATAGGCAAAGGTGAGCAAGGCCATGTCGAAGTAAGGCAGCCGATACTCGACATGCGATCGCCCCGTCACACAGTGATAGACAAGATGGCGGGCAAAATGATTGGTCAGGTTGAAGGCCGCGGCCCGGATCGAAAAAGGCAGGTGCGTGTAGCCGCTGAGTTCCGTCATAAAACTATCATACGCCAAGCCGGCCAGCCGGGGATGGTACGCGTCGGTGTACAAGATGCGTTCATCCGCATAGGTCAGGCCGGGCCAACTGTATTTCTGATGGTACAACTCAAAAAGGATCGACGAAAATGCAATGTCATCCGGCGCCCCAATCAGGTGAGGCGGCGTGAAATTTGCATCGGGCCACAATAGGTCACCCAACCCCGACACGTTAACGTCAATATGCTGCCGCACGTCGCCCAGCATGTTGATGCCGTGCATGTGCAGCCAGGAGTGGAACCCTTCAGCAAGCCGGACATGGGTCGGCGCAAACTGCTCGATCCACCCCCCGCTGTGGTACGGGTAATAATGATGGTGCGCGTGAATTGCTGCAGCGATCTGTCGGGCATAATGCTCATCCCGGCAACCAGGCTGGCCAAAGGTGAAGGTCTGCAATTTGCAGCCCTGTTCCGCCAACATAGCCGCAATGGCGCGGCTGTCCAACCCGCCGCTCAGGTAGACGCCGATGCGCCAATCGCCGCGCATGGCGTCTTCGGTGGCGCGCGTAAGCAATCGTGCGCCCTCTTCAATCGCCTCGTCCAGCGAAATCGTAGGCGATACGGGCGGCGCCTGCCCCATGTCCCAGTAACGGGTAAGCGTCGTGGCGCCCGTGCGTATATTGAAGCGCAAGATCGCAGCAGGTGGCAAAAGCTCGATGCCTGTAAAGAAGGTTTTTGTCCCCAGCAGTCGCTGAAAGCGAAAGTACTCGGCCAAGGCATCGTCGCGCAAGGTGGGCGCAACGGTTTGATGCGTCAGGACCGCCTTCACCTCTGGGGCAAAGATCAGCCGATCCGCATCGACGCTGTAGTAGGTTGGATACAGGCCAAAGCGGTCATTGATGAGAAAGAGTTCGTGGCTGCGCCGATCCAGCAGCGCAAGTACGAACTGTCCCTGCAATTTTTCTACGGCAGCCGCACCCCACAAAGCATAGGCAGCCAGCAACAGTTCTTCATCCGTCTCATTGCGCAGTTGGCCCCCGGCCTGCCGGACAGCAGACCGCAGTGTAGCGCTGTGCGTCAGTTCGCCGGTGAAGACAAGGGTAATGGCGCCGCTGGCGTCATGCACAGGCTGAGGTTGGCGGTTGAAAACGCCGATCCCGACTCGCGCAAGCCCTACACCTGCCACCGGATCGCTATATTCATCGTTCAGATACCAGGGGTAGTGGGTGAGCGATTTTGTCATGGCGCCCAACAAACAGGCCATGTCTTCTATCTGGTGAATATCTGCAATTCCATAAACGCCGCTCATTGGATTAATCTCGCCTTGGCACTTCAATTATGCATCTACACTAGCGGATGCGTCCTCACTCTATCATAAGGTACAGGGGGGAGATGGGCGCGAACGTTACAATATACTGACAGTTCCTCGCACGCGTAGAGGGGCGGAAACAGGGAACGTCCCCCACAAACCATAGATGAATAGACCGGCCAGAGCCCGCCATGTGGTGTGTCGGGGCCGGGGTGTCGGGGGCGGTGTCTGTGACAACAGAAGGTCACACGGTTGACGCCGGCGCCCCAGCGATAGACCCGACCAATGGATCTTCAGGCGCGGCTGTCAACTGTCAACAAACTCGCGCAGCATCAATTCGTAGCTCATGATCGGCGCCACAGTGCCCAACGTGCTCGGATCGCCTCCGGCGAGATGGCGCTGCCATAAGGAGCGCAGAAACGCCGGTTCAAACAGGCCGCGCTCCTGTGTGCGCCGATCAAAAAGAATGCTTTCCGCCCACTCGCGCAGCTCGGCGCGCAGCCAGTTTTCGTAGTCCGAATGTAAAGTCGCGCGCGACTGCGTCTGCACGCCAAGGAGTCGCTGTGCGCGCCGTCTGATGCGTGCAGAAAAGTGATGCGCCGAGCGCAGCAAGCGGTTGTCGGTCGGCAGCAGCTCGTCATGATCGTAGGGGACGCGCGCCAGCGACGGCGAAAGCCGGCTCAGCACTGCCCTGGAAAGGCGCCTGTCTTTGCGGTAGTCGCCTGGCAAGTAAAAGACGAAATCCCACAGATCGGGATCGATGAAGGGCAGACCGACTTCGACCGCGGCGCGCTTGAAGCTCAGATAGTGAGAATAGTGCCGGATGTCACTGACATACTCGAAAAAGAGTTCGGTGCGCAGCGGTTCCGGATAGCGCAGGAAGGGCGCAATCGCTTCACGCAGCGATGCAAAGGCCCTTCCCTTCACCGTCTGAAACAATTCTGGGGTAAAGAGCAACTGTTCGTCAGTCTCGCTCATTGCCGGCCAGTTTTCTATCGTCCGCAAACCGTCGAAGATCGCTGCCGCATAGCTCATCTCATCGTGCGCCGCCAAGTAAACGTCACGGATGCAGGTTCCACTCAACGGCCCATCCCCGGCAAAGCCGGACAGGTTGACATCCATCCGTTCGCGCGCCTCCGCCAATGCATAGATGCCGTGCATGTGAATCCACGAATGGCTGCCGTCGGTCAGCATCAAGTGTGAGCGCCAATATTCTTTCACCCAGTGGCCGTCCGTGCGCGGGCAGAGATGATGATCGAGGCCTGTTTGTTCTGCCACCAGGGCTGCATAATAAACGTCGCGCGAGGTCGGCGACCCAAATGTCAGCGCCGGTGGGCGATGACCCAACTGGCCGAGCGCGGCGACGATGATGCGCGAGTCCAAGCCGCCACTGAGAAAGATGCCCACCCGGTGCGGGCCGCGGCTGCAACGGTCGACCGCCTGCACAACCAGCCGCGCAGTCTCGTCTGCCGCCTCCGCGAAGGAGAGATCGCTGCGCATCGGGCGTTCAGGATCAAAAGCCCAATAACAGGCTTCCGTCAGATGATCGTGAGCGATATCGTAGAGAAGATAGTGGCCGCCGCGCAGCAGCTTGATGGCTTCAAAAAAACTTGTATCGTGCAACAGTTGCTGGAAACGCATGTACTGCGCCAGCGCGGTCAGGTCGATGGCGGCGGGGATGAATGGGTCGCACAGCAGCGGGTGCTGGTTGGGCGCAAAAAGAAAGCGTCCCTCCCGATGTGCATAGTAGATCGGAAAGGTTCCCATCCGATCGGCCACCACGATAACCCAGCGCCGGATGGCATCATAGAGCGCCAGGGCAAACGAGCCGCGCAAGCGGGCGCACATGGCGACGCCCTCACGCGCATAGAGCGACAGAAGGTAGTGGGCGTCAGAGCGCGCAGGGTCGCCATCCTCTACGCCGTCGCGGATCAACCGGCCGGCAAAGACGACGGCCAGCGAACACGCCTCATTCCAGACGGGCTGCGGCGCTGCATTGTAGACGCCAGCGTCCACCCGCCCCAGTGCTTCGCACGCGGAAGGAGAAGCCTCAAATTGGACCTGTTGGGTTGAGAGGTGATGGAGACGCTCCGCTATGGCTTCCGCCGTGGCGGTCACACTGCGGCTGCGGGCGTCGAAAACACCAAAAACTCCACTCATGAATCTGCCTGACCTCCTCTTTGACCTTGAATTCCGGTCACAGATGTCAAATCAGGCTTCACATTTGAAATTTGCTTACCTGGGGATGGGCATGACATCAGTGTGAGAGCTGCGAATCGCTTATACCGACGAGGCTTCTGGGCCTAGTCGCTATCCATCGATGTGATAACAACAAATTGTTCCTGGCAATAAGTATGCACGCATTCTTTGTGAATTCGCCTGACAAGTTGCTTGCAGTTGAGTGGACGAAGCTCCAGTCAGGCAGAAAAAACACCAGATGACAGCACAATGAAACGCCGACATGGAGGATGCTTTGGCAATCGCCCTACGAATGAGCGCGCCGCGCAAAGCGCATGCCGTAGTAACGCTGCATGAACGCACCTAGCGCTCCATGCACCGGATCGCCGGCGCCGAAGCTGTGAAGATTGGGCACGTCAAACCACTCAGCAGCAGCGCCATTCCATTCGGCGCGGTTGACCAGGTAAACAGCCGCGCTCTCCTCCCAATGCGGCGGGCGATCGCCGGCGTCGCCCACTGACGGAACGATCTCCACGGCGTAGCGCCGGTTATTATACCGAAAGAGCAGCCGGTTTGCCGATCGCTCGATCGCCGTGATCCCCATCTCCCGCTCCAGCGTCACCTTGGCAAAGTCGCGCAATATCTGTTGCAACGCCGCATCGACGCGCCGCGGCGACATCTTGCGGCGCACCGCCTCCATCGGCTGGACGACGCGCGCCGGATTGCCCTCGACGACTGAGCCGGCCGGGATCGACTGCGTGACGACCGCGCGCGAGTTGACGAAGCACTCGTCGCCGATTTCCACGCCTGGATGGAGGAAGACGCCCGCCGCACACCACACGTGGCTGCCGATCGTCACGCCGGCCAGCTTAACCCAGTACCCTTGCGTGAAGGGCAGAAACGAGCCGTGTGTAAAGACCATCGACCGCGGCCCCAGCGCCGAATAGTAACCCATACGCACCGGCTCGTCACAGTTGAGCAGGCTCTGCGGGCCGATGTAACACTGGTCGCCAATCTCCAGGTCGGAGGCGCCGTAGATCAGACAGAAGTTGGAGACCTCGCTTTGCTGTCCCAGCCGGAACGCGCCATCCAGCCGGATCAAGGTGACTGCACGCACCGCGGCATAGTCGCCCAGTTCGATCTCGCGCGCGGCGATGCTGGTGAACCAGCCGATCGAGACATGCTTGCCGATGCGCGCGTTACAAAAGCGTCGCAACACCCAGGGTTTCAGAAAGGGCGGCAACAGGAAGATCAAGCCAAACCATAATGTGCGCATTATAGGTAACGCAACAGCGTGTTGGGTCGCGCGCGGCGGTAGCCACGATACCAGGTGCAGAGCGGGATCAAGATCGCCAGCCCAACCAGCCAGACGGCCACCGCCCGGACCACGCCCGGCCCCGCCACCGGCAACAGCCCAACCAGCCGTCCCAACAGCCCATAAAGCACCAGATGCACCACAAAGGCAAAGAGCGCCACCTGCCCCATCGTCACCAGCCAGGCAAAGGGTCGCACCTGCAACCAACTTTCCCGACTCAGAAACAGTGCGTAGATCCAGGAGGCGATGCCTAAGTTAAAAAGCAAAAAAGTCAGGCTGGGCGGCGTCTTGCTCATCACAATCCAGTAATAGATCGGCAACGACGCATCATAGCGCCCCAGATCGCCAAAACCGCCCCACACACGCAACAGGGCAAAGATCGCCAGCAGACCAGCGCCTACCAGCGCCCAGTTGCGCGGTGACTGAAACCACGGCCGGCGCACGACCGTGCCAAACACACAGCCCAGCGCGATCAAGCTGCCCCAGCCCAGAATCGCAAACTCCGTGGCCGGGAAGGTCGTGTAGCTGAAGTAAACCAGCAGCGCCTGCCAGTAATCCACGCCCTGATTGAGCTGCGCCGCCAGCCCTGGCAGCATTACTTGATACGCCGCCAGCCAGATAAAGCCGACCATGGCGAGCACAATCGTCGGCAACAGCCGCAGCAGGCTCACGAGCGCGATGCTGATGCCGATGCTCAAGAGCACATGCGTGTAGGGCGTGCCCCCGCGCCACGCCAACCATGCCACCGTCAGATCCAGCACCGCCAGCACACCCGCGCGAATCAGAAAAAACTGTGTAATCTCCCGGTTGCTGGCGCCTTTTCTGCGCCGTCCCTGGGCATAGAGGGTCATGCTCACACCGGCCAGAAACCAGAAGGTCGGTGAGGCAAGGTTGGTGAACAGTCCCAAGACCCACGACGGCCAGTTGCCAAGCTGCGGCGTCAGGCCGCCATAGCTCTCCGCCTGCAAGCTGACCAGCACTGACGCGGCAGCGTGGTCAAGCGCCATCACCACGATGGCAAGGCCGCGCAGTGCGTCGATCGCAAGCAGGCGCACGCCGGCCTGCGCGCTGACGGCGCCCTGCGTGGCGCGCCCCAGCGTCGCTTCCATTCCCTGCGCCGATAAGTGCGCCATGCGCTATCTTCCTTCCTGAAGTCCCGAACTCAGCGTCAACAGTTGTTGGTAGCGGTCGATCCAGTGACGCGCAATGGTTACGGGCGTCGCCACCCAGAAGTCGCCCCGCGCGGTGATGCGCTCCAGCGCGGCGCGCAGCGTGGCAAGCCAGCCTGGAAAGAGCGCCTCATCAAATACATAGTCATGAACGTTGGCGACAAACAGCCCTTGCTGCGCAGCCACACGATCGACCAACTCGCACACGATGGCGTCACGCTGCGGCTGAGTCAGGTCGCTGCGCTGCGCCAATTGCGCGTCCATCCACGCCACGGGAAGCTGCACCACGTCGATCTCTTTCTGAGAACGCGGAGCAAACGGATAGAAGGGAACACTGGCGCCACGCCGCCAACCCACATAACGGTCGTGCGTCAACGATGTGTCATAGAGCAGGCCAATCTCGGCGTGCAACTGAAGCGTTTCCGCCGGCTCCGCTGGGTTGACATGCCAGTAGTGATGCCGGTTGCCAAGCACGGGGACGCCAGCGGCCTGCTCCAGCCGTTGCTTTTCGGCGGCAAAGCGTTCACGCGAGGCGTATGCCAGATAACTTGCGTGCATGCCGACTTCCCAGCCGCCCTCGATCAGGGTGTGCAGGAGCGTGCGAAACCGAGGCGTTGTGACATCGTAAAAAGGATCGGGCGTGCCGCGCGCATACTCAAGCAGTGACCCTTGTCGCGCCACAAAGTAGAAGGCCGAACGCACGCCATAGTGCTCCTCAAATGCCATCCACCGCGGAAAGGTCCAGTGGTCGCGTTGTCCGCTCAACACCTCCCACGCCGGGCCGACGCCCTGTCGGCGCTGCCGGTTGAGGATGCGCAGCGGCTCCAGCCAACGGATCACTTCCGGGTAATCGACATCGTGCGTGATGGCCGCGGCGGCGCGTTTGCCCTGCGGCCAGCGCGGGAGCGGTGCGCCCAAGCCGGCGGACTGCAACAGCGCTGCCAGGGCTGTAATGAGCGCAGAAGCCGGCGCCTGCTCCAGAACATGCTGATCCAGCCAGAGCTTGGGCAGCGTGTAAAAGCCGTGGGCGTCTTGCGGCCAGTGTTGCTCTTCCTGCCCGGTAAGCAACCAGAACAGGTCAAAGATCACATCGCGCGACAACCACCAGCGCTCTCCCTCACTGCAAATTCCCAGGGAGTTGTGCACCTCTTCAGCAAAGTGGATGGACAACGGCGCCTTCCCCGCAGTGATGGTTGCCAGCCGATAGCGCGCCGGCTCCCGCCAGCGCAGCGGCGCAGCGGCGATGCCAACCTGCGCCTGAGCTGCCTGGTCGCGATCGACCACATAGGCAATGTCACACGGGTCGCCGACGCTAACTTCCTGCCAAGGATAACCGATCGCGGTCAAACATTGGCGCCATACCCAATCGACGGCTGGGCCTGCAAACTCTCGCAATTCCGGCGCAATACTAATTCTAAGCGGTTTCACAAAACTCCCACGCCAACTTCATCTGTATGCGGAAATAGGTTTGCGGCGCTCAGCGAAGCGTCAAAGGCATGAACACCATGTATGACTCGACGCGAACGACAACTGCATCAAGCGCCTCACCGCCTCCATCATCGCGCACGCGTACACGGATCCTGTGCTCCCCGCTTGTCGCGAACGAGCTCAGCGCTCGGTTGGAAGGTTGGTCGATCACATCAAATTTGCCGTCGTCGTTCCAATCAAACGAATAGAATAACAGGTCAGCCGGCACATCTACGGCCATAACATCTACGATGACTTCCTCACCGAGCTTCACCGGAGTGTTGGTGTTGACGGATGTAATCAGCGGGGCAACATTCAACACGGTGACGCTGGTGCGCGCCGTGTTGGTGAAACCCAGCGAATTGGTTACCAACACGGCGACCGGATAGTCGCCTTCTTGCGGAAAGCTATATTCTACGGTCGCGCCGGTTGCGTCGTTATATTCGCCATTGTTATTCAAATCCCATTGAAAATACAGAGGCGGATGCTCTGGATTTGGCTCCACCGCGGCTGACAACACAACAGGGATGCCTTCTTTAGCCTCATTACAACAAACTTGTAAGGTGACGATGGGCGCATTGCCAACGGTGACGGTGGCAATGCCCTGCTGCACTCCAGGAATGGCTGCCACCACGGTGTCAACAAAATTCCCAGAAGTGAAACCTGCGGTAAACTGCCCATTGCTGTCAATTGTCCCGCCGCCGTTGACGACCGACCAGGCGACAGGTGTGGGATACGCCACCATCTTCTCGCCGTTTGCATCGAGTACGTTAGCGTGAAATGGAAAGACATCGCCGGGCGCGATAAAGGTGGTCGCAGGCAAGATCTGCACCGTCTGCGCGCCGAAATAGGCGCTTTCGACTGTCTCCACTTCTGGCGTAACCGTGGGGTTAGCGGTGCTGAATATCACGCGATATTGGAAATAGCGTCCACTCGGGTTCGTCATCGACAAGACAGTGACGCCTGACGCGACTGCACTCGTCGCGTTCCAGTCGGACCAGGCCACGCCATCCTGAGAAGTCCGGCTTTCAACCACGACGCCACTTTGGGCAGGTATGCTGGCGGAAAGCGCGACGCGCGACCAGTTGACTGCCTCGCCCGCATCTTGGACGCATGACGTATAACTGCCCTGCGCGGGATAAGCGCCCGCTCGCACCCAGTCCACCAACAGCGGGCTGCGCCCACCGCCAAAGAAGGTTGGATCCTGGCTGTACAAGAATACATAGGTTGGCAAAGTACTGATGCCAGCATGTGGCGTTGGTTTGGACAAACCCAGGGGCGTGGTAATGATGGGGCTGCCATCGATCAGATAATCCGTTTCGCTTTCGTCCCAGTGGATGGCATAGGTGTGAAACTGATCTAGTGCAGCCATTTGCTCTGCCTGGCTTTCCCCCCAATTGCCCACAACAGTGTCGATGGAACCCTGAGTGGGCGGGTCGTTCGGCGAAAACAAGCCATCCTTGGAACGCACATACATGTGACCTGGCAACCCTGAATCAACGACTGTCTGCCCCACAAAGAGCCGGATCGAGCTGGTCTCTGTCACGGCGCGCAAAGGCGGCATAGAACGATAGAAGCCAATATCCGCATAAGCCACAGGGTAGGGAGCAGTAACAAACCGTGTGCTTGATTCAAAAAAGCGCACAGGCATTTCCGCGCCAAATGGCTGCTGTGCTCGTAGATAATTGGCATCTAGACGCAGGACGCCGTCGATGCTTTGCGGTGAGGGCACATTGGGGTAGGCATCATTGGAGTACCCCGAAATCCACAACGTACTATTGATTTCTGGCGCTTCGAAGTAATCCTCGATGGTCGGCCGCAACCTCAGTTCACCCCCTTTGACTGGGCTCACTGAACTTTGCGACAAAACGGGCGCCGGGAAAAACTCAGGCAAGATGGTGCACGCGGATAAGAATTCAGCCCGCGTATCTTGCCTGAACACAGCAGAAGTCCCTTGACTTTCAGCCTGCGCTGCACCCCATCCATTCAGCACCGTCAACATCACAAGGATTCCTGTCCCTGCTATCCAAGCCATGACCACCCCGCCGCGGAGGTAGACCCGCCGCCGTGCGTCGGCTTGTTTGCACATCATTCAGTTGCTCCTTTGGTTTTCACCTCAGGCGCAACGACGCGGTGGACCTCACAGAGTGGCAAGGCATAGTCATCGTTGCACCAGTATACGAACTGTAAAGACTCGATACAGTGCAACTACCTTACCGTGTTCGACAATCGATTGTCGAGCTACATTCCCACCAAAACACCTACGAATACCCTACGAAACCACGCGTACTGTCTGCATATCCAGTGCGGCCTGTCAATCTTGACAGGATACCTGGCGGCTTTCTTCAAGTTGAAGCTGTACTCCTATTTGTGGATAAGCGGCAGATAAATCATATCTGCACCGTCAGAACCGCCGACATCGTCGACTTGAATGCTTGTCGTTGACGTGGCTACGCCGCCGTCAGCATCCCGCACACGGACTCCCACCGTTTTGGCGCCGGTTTCTGCATAGCTGGTCGCGGCGCTGTTCGCTGGCTGATCGACTACCTCGTAGGTTCCGTCGTCATTCCAGTCGAACGAATAGAGCAACACATCGCTCAGTTCCTGTGCTGCGTTCACCGTGACCTGCACGGAGTCGCCAACCTTTACCGGGCTGCTATTCGTGACCGCCGCGATCGTCAAGTTTTGCGGCGTCACTGTGATCATAGTCGCGCCTGTCGCCACAGCCCCATCGGCAGCGACGACGCGCACGCCCACGCTCTTTTCACCTGTTGCCGCATAGCTCGTCGTCGCCTGGTTGGATGACTGGTTCTCGACTTCATACGTGCCGTCATTGTTCCAGTCAAATGAATAGAGCAACGCTTCGGCCAACTGCTGGACAGCATCGACCGACACGGTCACCGGCTGGCCGCGTCGTGTGGGAGCGTCGCTGTTGATCGCCACAATCCGAAGCGTCTGTGTGATGACCTCGACCGTCGTGCTGCCGTACACTGCACCGCCGTCAGCATCCCGCACACGGACTCCCACCGTTTTGGCGCCGACGGTCGCATAGCTGGTTGTTGCACTGTTGGCCGGCTGATCCGGCGTGTCGAAATTGCCGTCATTATCCCAGTCGAACGCGTAGCGCAGCACGTCAGACAATTCCTGCGTCGCCGCTACGCTGACAGTCACCGGTTGATTGCGCAGCACCGGGCCGTCGTTCGCCACTGAGGCAATCGTCAAATTCTGTGGCGTAATCGACAGCGTGGTTTCAGAACTTGCCGCGCTCGCAAAGTTATCGCGCACACGCACGCGCACGGTTTTGAGGCCGGTCGTCAGATAGGTCGTCGATGCGGTGTTTGCAGATTGATCGACCACATCGTAGACGCCGTCACCTGTCCAGTCGAAAGAATAGAACAGCGGCTCGCCCAATTGCTGCAAGACATCCACCGCAACTGTCACCGCCTGCCCGCGGCGTTGCGGGGCGTCGTGGTGGATGGCGCTGATCTGCAGGAGCTGGGCGCTGACTGTAATTGTGGTCGTCCCGGTCACCACGCCGCCGTCGACATCGCTCACGCGTACGCCGACGGTCTTCGCGCCAATGGTCGGGTAGCTGGTCGATGCGCTGTTGGCCGGCTGATCTGGCGTATCGAAATTGCCGTCGTTCTCCCAATCGAATGCATAGCGCAGCGTGTCGGTCAGTTCCTGCGTCGCGGTCACGGTCACCATCACCGGCTGATTGCGCAGCACCGGCCCATCGTTCGTGATGGAAGCAATCGCCATCAATTGCGGCGTCACCGTGATTGTCGTGGTTGCTGTGACCACTGCAGCGTCAGCATCTGCGACCCCAACGCCGATGCTCTTTGCACCGGTGCTCAAATAACTTGTCACCGCACGATTGTCCGCTGGTTGTACGATCTCAAATGCACCGTCGGCGTCGAAATCAAAGCCATAGACTAGGGTGTCGGTCAACTCTTGCGCCGCGCTCACGGTCACTGTCAATAGTTGCCCGCGGCGCACCGGCCCCGTGTCCGCCACATCCGTGATCGCCAGCAATTGCGGCGTCACCGTGATCGTCGTCGCGCCCGTCGCCACGCCGCCGTCCGCGTCGGTCACGCGCACGCCCACTGTTTTTGGCCCCGTCGTTGCAAAACTCGTTGCCGCGCTGTTCGACGATTGATCTACGACTTCGTAGTTGCCGTCGTTCTCCCAGTCGAATGCATAGCGCAGCGCGTCGGTCAGTTCCTGCGTCGCGGTCACGATCACCGTCACCGGCTGATTGCGGCGCACCGGCCCATCGTTCGTCACCGCCTGGATCGTCAAGT
>Ga0154020_10002974_pt1 | contig 20579 bp, 14 predicted proteins | sample Klosneuvirus_201_FD_109709 | JGI IMG/M metagenome (GOLD analysis project Ga0154020, IMG submission 109709) | Active sludge microbial communities from wastewater, Klosterneuburg, Austria - Klosneuvirus_20160825_MG | ecosystem: Engineered > WWTP > Aerobic digester > Activated sludge | place... | reverse complement strand
GGGCAAGCCGCTGGTGGCGGTGGCGGCGATCTTTCAGGAGTCGCCGTTGTGCTTTGTGACGCTGGCGGACTCGCTGATTTCTTCGCCGGCGGACCTGATCGGCAAGCGGGTGCAACTTGATGATGGGGATATTGAGCTGCGGGCCTTGCTGCGCAGCGCGGGGGTGCCGATTACGGATCTGATTGTGTCGCCGCGGTCGCGGAATATTGAGGACCTGGTGGAGCGGCGGACGGATGCGATCGCGGGGTATGTGTCGAGCGAGCCGAACATTTTGCGGTTGCGCGGGGCGCCGGTGTCGGTGATCCGGCCGACGAACTATGGCGTGGACCTGTACGGGGACACGCTGTTTACCTCTGAGGTTCAACTGCGCGAGCACCCGGCGCGGGTGGCGGCGTTTCGGCGGGCAACGCTGCGGGGCTGGCAGTATGCCCTGGACCATCGCGACCAGGTGATTGACTCGCTGATGACGCGGCACGGCGGCGCGGAGCGCGGGCAGACGCGGGACTTGTTGCGGTTTGAGGCGACGAGCGTGCGCGACCTTATTCTGCCCGACCTGATTCCGCTGGGAGAGATCAAACGCGACCGCGTGCAGCGGACGGCGCGGATGCTGACGGGTCTTGGGCTGGTGGGGCCAGCATCGCCATCAGCGCTGACGGGCTTTGTGTATGACCCTTCACCGCCGAGCGCGGCATCGGGGGTGGTGCGGTGGCTGATGATCGGGCTGGCCGCATCGCTGATGATCGGGGCCGTTGCGACGATCTGGAACGTGCAGCTTCGGCGGGCGGTGGAGCGGCAGACGCAGGAATATCGCGAGAGCGAGCGGCGGCTGGTGGAGGCGCAGGCGATCGGACGGGTGGGTGATTGGCAAGTGGACCTGGCGACGGGTGAGCAACTTTGGTCGCGCGAGGTATACCGGATCATGGACCGGGATCCGGCGCTGGGGCCGCCGGCGCGGGAGGAGAGTCTTGAGAAGTACACACCGGAGGATCGTGCGCGGCTGGAAGAAGCGATCCGAAGGGCTCGGGAGCTGAAAGAGACCACGCAACTGGACTTGAGCGCGGTGCTGCCCAGAGGGCGGCTGCTGCATCAGACGTCGGTGATTGCCCCGGTGGTGGATGAGGATGGGAACGTGATCCGGATTGTGGGGACGGTGCAGGACATCACGGCTCGAAAGGCCGCGGAGGCGGCGAGGGCGCAGCTGGCGTCGATCGTTGAGTCATCGAATGATGCGATCATCAGCACGGACCTGTCGGGGCATGTGACGTCGTGGAACGAAGGGGCGGAGCGGCTGTTCGGGTATGCGGCCGGTGAGATTACGGGGCGGCCGGTGTCGATGCTGATCCCGCCGGGGAGCGTGGATGGGGGGCCGCGGCTGGGGCAGGATGCGCGGATCGCCAACGATGAGACAACTCGGGTCCGCAAGGATGGCCGGACGATCGAGGTCTCGATCACGATTTCTCCGGTGAGGGATGAGTCGGGGCGGATCATCGGGGCCTCGAGCATCATCCGCGACATTACAGAGCGGAAGCGGGCCGAGGCGCGGTATCGGAGCCTGATTGACCATGCGCCGGATGCGATCGTGATTCTGGATGTGGAGGCGGGTCGGTTTGTGGAGGCCAATCCCGGCGCGTGCCGGCTGCACGGGCTTTCGCGCGATGTGCTGCTGACCAAGAACCATATTGAACTGAGCCCGCCGGTGCAGCCGGACGGGCGGCCGTCGGAAGAGGCGGCGATGGAGTATGTGCGGGCCGCGCTGATGGGTCAGACGCCGGTGTTCCGGTGGGATCACTTGCGGGCGGATGGCACGGTTGTTCCGTGCGAAATCCGGCTGGTGAGCATCCCGTCGGAGGGCGGCCTGCTGGTGCGTGGCAGCATCACCGACATCACCGATCGGCTGCGCAACGAGGAGAACCTCAAGCGGCGAACCGAGGATTTGGAGCGGAGCAACCGGGAGCTGGAGCGGTTTGCGTACGTGGCGAGCCATGACTTGCAGGAGCCGCTGCGGATGGTGACGTCGTTTACACAACTGTTGGCCAAACGCTATTCGGGCAAACTGGGTTCGGATGCCGACGAGTTCATCGGGTATGCGGTGGATGGGGCCAAGCGGATGCAGATGCTGATTGATGACTTGCTCGCCTATTCGCGGGCGGGCAAGCTGCCCCTGAAGTTGGCTCAGTTCCCGGTGGATGAGGCGCTGGATGCGGCGCTGGCGAACCTGCGGCCGACGATAGAGACCACCCGGGCGACGGTGACACGGGCGGCGCTACCCACGGTATTTGCGGACCAGACGCAGATGGTCCAGGTGCTCCAGAATCTGGTCGCCAACGCCCTGAAGTTCACCAAGGACCGGGTTCCGACCGTGCATATCGCCGCGGCACGGGACAACGGGGACTGGGTGTTCTCGGTTCAGGACAACGGTATCGGGATTGATCCGAGGCACACGGCGCGGCTCTTTGTTATGTTCCAGCGTCTTCATCCGCGGCACGAATACCCCGGAAGCGGCATCGGGCTTGCCATCTGCAAGATGATTGTCGAGCGTCTGGGAGGTCGAATCTGGGTACAGTCCACTCCCGGTGAGGGGTCGACGTTCATGTTCTCTATTCCCGAACGAAGGGAGGCAATCGCATGACGCATCCTGAATCCGTGCATGTGTTGCTTGTGGAGGACAACCCGGCGGATGTGCGGCTGACGCGGGAAGTGCTGGCGGAGGGGCGGATCGTCAACACGCTGCACGTTGTAGGGGATGGCGAACAGGCGATGGATTTCTTGCGGAGAAAGGGGCAGTATGCCAACAGCCCACGGCCGCACTTGGTGCTGCTGGATCTGAACCTGCCGCGGCGGGATGGGCGCGAGGTGCTGGCGGAAATCAAGTCGGACCCGGACCTGATGGTGATCCCGGTGGTGGTGTTGACCACGTCGCGCTCGGACCGCGATATTCTGGAGAGCTACAGCCTGCACGCGAACTGCTATATCAGTAAGCCCGTGGACCTGTTGCAGTTCATGGATGTGATCCGGTCTATTGAGGACTTCTGGCTTTCGGTTGTTCGAATCTCTCCTGAACACTAGATGGCAAGCGACCCGCCTATTCGAGTGCTGCTGGTTGAGGACAACCCGGGCGATGCGCGCCTGATCAAGGAGTCGCTGCAGCCTTCGCGGTTTGAAGTGCGCATGTGCGACCGATTGGCGGAACTGCGGCCGACGCTGGCGACGGGGCCGGTGGACATCATCCTGTTGGACCTTGGGCTGCCGGATGGGTCGGGGCTGGACTCGTTTCATCAGGCCGCGAGCCTGGCGCCGGGGGTGCCGATTGTTGTGTTGAGCGGATTGTCGGATGAGGATGTAGCGGTCAAGGCGGTGCGGGAGGGTGCGCAGGACTACCTGGTCAAGGGAAGGTTGGATGATGATCCCTTGCCGCGGATCGTGCGGCACACGGTGGAACGGCGGCGATCGGATGAGGCGTTGCGGCGGAGTGAGGCGCGGTTCAGAGCGGCGATTGAGGCGGGGCCGGATGCGTTTTTCATTCTGGAGGCGTTGCGGGATGCCTCGGGCCGCGCGTGTGCGTTTACGCTGCGGGATATGAACTCGCGTGCGGCCAAGCTGATGGGGGCTTCGATTGAGCAGTTGTCGGGGCGCCCGCTCGAGGAGTGGGACCCGTGTGGGCAGGGGGCTTCTTCTCTGGTTCAGTATTCGCGTGTAGTCGAAACGCGTGAGACCATTGAGGAGGAGTTGTCTGCCGAGGGGGCCGATGGCGGGCTGACCTGGACCCAGCGGCAGATCTTCCCACTGGCGGATGGTGTGGCGGTGGTGGTGCGGGATATCACGACGCGCAAGCGGCTGGAAGAGCGGCTGTTGCAGACGCAGAAGATGGAGGCGGTTGGGCAGTTGGCCGCGGGGGTGGCGCACGACTTTCGGAACCTGGTTGCGGCGATTCAGGCCCACCTGGCTCATTCGCGTCGGCTTTTGCCCGCGGACCATCCGGCGGTGGAGTGTCTGAACCACATTGGTGATGCGGCGGAGCAGGCGGGGGGGATCGCCGGGTCGCTGCTCACGTTTACGCGCAGCAGCCACGCCCGCAAGCGGCCTGTGAATCTGCCGGCGAGTGTAGAGCAGGCGGTGGGGTTGCTGCGGCACTCGTTGCCCGCGACCATCCTGGTCCAGACCGATATCGCCGATCCTGAGATTTTCGTGAACGCCGATGGCACGCAGCTTCAACAGGTGATCATGAACCTGGCGCTCAACGCTCGCGATGCCATGCCGCATGGGGGCACGCTGACGTTAGCCGTTGGACGAACTGAGGATGACAGCACGGTGAAGCCGGGGCCGGAGGGGCTGGCCCGGGTCACGGTTCGCGACACGGGTACCGGGATGAGTCCCGAGGTCATTGCGCGGATCTTCGAGCCTTATTACACGACCAAGCCGCGGGGACAGGGAACGGGGCTGGGGCTTTCGATCATTCACGGGATCGTGACCGATCACGGCGGGTCGATAGCGGTGGATTCGCGGCCGGGTGCGGGGGCGGCGTTTACGCTGGTGTTCCCGGCGGTGGCGGCCCCGGTGGCGGTGCCTGTCCCGACGACGCGGCCGCCGGCGGCGTTGCTGATCGACCCGAATCTGTTTGTGCGCGAGGTGGTGGCATCGATGCTGGCGTCGATGAACTTTGAGGTGTTGCAGGCGTCGGATTACACGACTGCGCTGCGGCTGGCCAAGGGGTCGGGGCGGCAGTTTGAGCTGGTGGTGGCCGCGGCCGTGTTGCCGGATTCGGATGGGCCGGGGTGCATCCGGCGAATTCGGGAGGCGACGCCGGTGGCCCACGCGATCTTGATCGTGGCCGGGGGTGACACCTTGGGTCCGGTAGAGGGTGAGTGCGGTTTCCTGAACCATCCGTTCAGGCGAGCGGACCTGTCGCGGGAGATCGACCGGCTGAGGGGTGCGGGCGGGCCAGTGCCGGGCTGAAACTAGCCTCCAGCGGGCCTCAAGGGGGGTCATTCTGACGGCCGATAACACCCTCGGCGGGCTCCCTGTTCCCGCTTTGGAGCCCCGGGATGTCACCCGCTGTCAGCGTTCTCATTCCTACGGATTCGGCGGGTGGTCCGGAGTTGCAGCGCGCGCTGGCGGGGTTGCGGGCGCAGAGCTTTGCGGATTGGGAAGCGGTGCTCGTGGGGCCGGACCGGTTTTCGGGGCCGCTGGCTCGGGATGATCGGCGGGCTCGGATTCTGCCGGCTCGGGCTGGTCGGGCGGAGCTGGTTAACCAGGCGATTGATGCGGCTCGGGCGGGGTTTGTGTTGATTCTGGATCCGGCGGATTCGCTGACACCCTTGGCGCTCGAGGCGCTGGTTGCGGCGCAGGCCGAGGCGGATGCGCCGGGGGTTGTGGGTGACTACCGATTTGTGTCGCGGCTGGGACCGGTTCCGCAGGATCCGTTGGCGGGGGTGGCAGAGCAGATCGGGTGGGAGGAGTTGATTCGGGCGAACCTGTTTCCGACCAGTGCGGTGCTGATGAGCAGGAATGCGCTGGGGTTCTTTCGGACGGGGTTGGATGACGCTTGGGACTATGACCACTGGCTGCACCTGACGGAGGCGGGGTTGAGGCTGGCGCGGTGTCGGCACGTGGTGGCGGCGGTGAACTTCCGGGAGCTTTCGACTCCGTTTGCGACGCTGGATGCGTTGGCGGCGCGGGTGCGGATTGTCAAGGCTTCGCTGGATAGGAAGGGGCAGGGGCATCGGATCGCGGAGTTGACGCGGGACCTGTGTGATGCGTTCATCGCGCTGCGGTCTCATCAGCAGACGATTGATCGGGATGGGGATGAGCACCTGACGACGGCGACTCGGTTTCCGTACCTGTTTGCGCAGTGGTGGCAGCGGATGGGTTTCTATGGCCAGCCGCCGCGGCATGTGCTGGAGGCCAATGGCGGAGTTGGAGAGGGGATTTCGGGTTCGGCGGAGCTGGTCGCGTCGCGGTTGATTGATCTGTGCCCGGTGGATGAGTCGCCGATCTTGCTGGGGTTGGGGAAGAACGCGCGGCAGATTGCACGGCGATTGCATGCTCGGGGTGTGGCGGTGCGTGGGCGGGATGACTCGCTTTCGGGGCCGCCTGGGTGGGCCGCGGAGGATGGGATTCCGGTTGAGGTGATTCCGCGAGGGGCGGGGTTTGATGCGGGGGCGACGTACATCATGACGGTGCTGAACGATGGGGGGTTTTTGGCTCGGGTGCCGCGGCACTTGACGATTCACCGGTGGGCGGCGATGCCGGAGCTGATTTTGGGTGAGTGGCGGGCGATGATTCTGGATCCGTCGAGGCGCAGGCCGCGGCTTGAGGCGGCGCCGGTATGAAGAACCCTCAACAACCACGCGTGTCGGTCATCATGGCGATGCACAATGCTGCCGCGACGGTGGAGCAGGCGGTGCGGTCGTTGCAGGCGCAGACGGAGGCGAGTTGGGAAGTGTTGGTTGTCAACGACGGCTCGACGGATGAGTCGGCGGAGATTGTGCGAACGCTGGCGGCACGAGAGCCGCGGATTCGGCTGATCGAGCAGAAGCAGGGTGGGCCGGGGGCGGCGCGGAACCGTGGGCTGGCTGAGGCGGAGGGGGAGTTTGTCGCGTTTCTGGATGCGGATGACTGGCTGGAGCCGCGGGCGTTTGAGCGTCTGCTCGCGGCCGCGGGGAAGACGGGGGCGGCGTGCGGGCGGTGCCGGATGTGCGATCCGCGGGGGCGGGCTATTCGGTGGCCGGAGCCGGTCGCGTCGGGTGCGCCGATTGGCGTGAGTGATCTGGTGGATGGCGAGTGCTTTGCGATTCATGCTCAAATCGTGCGGCGTGAGTTGGTGGGGGAGACTCGGTTTCGGACGGATCTGCCGTGTTGCGAGGACCTGGAGTTCTTTCTGACGCTGGCTCAGAAGGGTGCCCGGTGGGCTCGTGATTCGCGTCTGGTGTGCTGGTATCGCCTGAGGCCGCGGCAGCGTGGGACGGCGGATTACGCGGCCAAGTTCGGGGCGATTCGTGGGATTCTGGAGAAGCCGCCGCATTCGGCTACGGCGGCATCGATCGCTTCGCGGGCGTTTAACTTCGCGACGATGATGGTGCTGCAGGACCCGACGTTGAACAACGCGTCGCGGGTGGTGTCGGGGCTGGGCTTTGTGCCGAGATTCACGGCGCAGCAGGCGGCGTTGGCGGCGCATGCGTACTTGCCATTGTCGGAAGAGACGGGGATGGATGCGTGGCAGGTGCACCTGGACCGGTACGCATCGCGGCTGCGTGGGTGGTGGGATCGGTGCGTGCGCGAGGGGTGGATGGAGGCATCCGCACCGGCGGCCGCGATTCCGCTCTTGGCGCACTTGATTGCCAATGAGCTGGATGTGCCGGGTGACTTGGCGGATGAGCTGGAGCCGGAGCGGCCGATTGTGGTGCTGGGGCTGGGGATCAACGGTGTGCGGATGGCCCAGACGCTGGCATCGCGCGGGCTGAAGTTCTCGGTTCGCGATGATGCGGTTACACCGGCGGAGTTGACGGAGCGGATTCCGGGGATCTCGGCCACGCTTATTGAGGCTTGGGCACCGTTTGACGCGAATGCACAGCATGTGATGACGCTGCTGCACGATGAGGGATTCTTGCGGAAGTTGCCGGCAGGGTTGGAGATGGCTCGCTGGTCGGGGACGGTGCAGCGGATTTCGCGGGGTGTGGCGGCTCAGTTGGAGCGTTCGCTGTTGCCACGGCCGCTGGTTGCGCCAGCGGCGAGCAAGCGTCCGGTTGACTTGTTCCTGGGGTCGTTCAAGCGGCCGGAGAAGCTGGCGGCGATGATTGAGTCGGTACGGGACACGGGGTATCCGGCGCGGGTGCTGGTGGCCGCGGGAGATCCCGGGACGATCGCGACGTGCGAGCGGTATCCGAGGATCGCCGAGTGCGTGTACAACACGCTGAATAACAAGCGGATCGGGTGCACAGCGCCGCTCAATCACGTGTACAAGTCGCTGGTGCGGCATGATGCGCTCTTTTGCACGGATGACTGCGTGTTTGACAAGGATGCGCTGGACATCGCGATGGAGACGCTGTACTCGAAGTTTCCGGATGGGGACGGGGTGGTGGGGCTGAAGCAGGAGAACATCCCGGACGGATACGACCTCGCGTTCCCGCTGATGGGGCGGGCATTTCTGGATCGCTTCGCGCCTGCGGCATCTGGCAAGGACATTTTCTTCCCTGGGTTCTATCACCTGTTCAACGATGCGGAGATTGGGATCACGATCAAGTGCCTGGGGAACTGGGTGTTTGAGCCGCGGGCGACGATCCGGCACCTGCACCCGGCGCACGGGGGCACGCTGGACAAGACGCACAACCACGGGCTGACATATCGGCAGCACGATGAGGCGCTGTGGCGTCAGCGGCGGGCCAAGGGGTTGGTCTGGGGAATCGACGCGTAGCGGCGGTTCGAGTCGAACCAACTGAAACGGGTGAAACCGCCAGAGGGCACCTGCGTGGCTGACTCACCGTTGCGAGCGCTACACGGGGGTTGCTCTAACTGGTGTTTTCGTCGGCATCGAATGGCTCATCGTCGAGGGCATCGATCTGGGCATCTTCGAGGGCATCTTCCTCTTCGTCGGTGAGGTTGGGGATGCCGAGGATGGCGAGGGCTTGGGCGAGTGAGGGGCGGGAGGGAAAGGGTGAATTGGTGAGAGGTTGAGGCGGAGAGGTGGGAGCCGCGGTCGATGCGGGCGGTGGAGTTATTGGGTTGTTTCTAGGGCCGGAACGGTTTGCGGGTGGGTGGCGGTGGGTGGTCTTCGATGGGCGGGTCCCGCCCCCCCCGTCCCCTTGGGACGGGGAAGGACGGAAGCGGATGGGGTTGAGGGCGCGGAGGAGGGTGGTGGCGGCGCGGCGGGTTTCGATGGGGTCGGTGGTGTTTTTGAGGACGGACTGGAGGGCCTGGATGACGACGTTGCGGTGGAGGTGGGATTGGTGGGTGCGGTAGGCGTGGACGTAGGCCGCGATGTCGGGGCGGGAGAGCCATTGGAGAAGGCTGAGGAGGTCTTTGGAGCCGGGCTGTTTGGCGAGAAAGTGGAGGTCTTCGTTGGCCTCGAAATAGGACGTCAGGAGGGCTTGGTCCTCGGGAGACAGGGTGGGAAGCGAGGTTGTATATACGGAATCCATTTGGTGCCGTACTTATACCATACGTGACTGCGGGGTGCAAGGGGATATTGGTGCGATTCTGCCAGATTTTGGAGTGGGGTGGGGGAAGAGGCGAAAGACGAAAGGCGAGGGGCGAAGGACGGTCGGTGGTGTTCACTACCATCGCGGATGGACCTGCGCATCATTTCTATTGGCGCCCTATCTGCTCATCCGCTTCGGAACGAGAAGCAGGCGGTGAGGGCGGGCCATTCCACGACCACCTATATCCATGCGGGTAGTAAGAGGATTCTTGTTGATCCGGGGCTGCCTGAGGCCGCGGTGACGGCGCGGCTGGAGGAGCGGGCTGGAGTGTCGGCCAGGGACATCACGCATGTGTTCCTGACGTGTTTTAATCCGGAGACTCGGCGCGGGATCATGGCGTTTGACCATGCGGTGTGGTGGATCGGGCAGGAAGAACGCGAGACGATCGGGGCGGCGCTGGTCGCGAAGATCCATGAAGCGTCGGAGGAGGGGGATGAGAAGATGAAGGCGGCGCTGGAGAATGACATCGCGATTCTTAAGAGGTTTCAGGCGGCGCCGGATCATCTGGCGGATGACAAGGGAGACCGGGTTGATTTGTTTCCGCTGCCCGGTGTGACGCGTGGGTTGTGCGGGCTGTTGGCGGTGGCGCAGCGGTTTACGACGCTCATCTGTGGGGATGCGATTCCGACCATTGAACATCTGGAGCAGGGGAAGGTGCTGCCGATTGTGGCGGATGTGGACAAGGCGAAGGAGTCGTTTGGGGAGGCGATTGAGATTGCGGATCTGTTGATACCGGGGCGCGATAATCTGGTGATCAATCCCACCAAACGTCCCTTCTGACCTAGGTGGCACGCCTCCCCGAGGCGTGCGTCTCTCTCGTTTCCTCTTAGTCCTTCGCGCCTTTGCGAAAGCCGCGCAGTATCCCGCCCGCGAGGAGCCGCCTATGTTCGAACGAATTTCGGATCGGGCACGCAAAGTCATGGCCTACGCCAATCTTGAAGCTCAACGCTTCAACCACTCGCAAATCGGAAGCGAGCACATCCTTCTCGGCCTCGCGAAAGAGGGCTCGGGCATAGGCGCTCAGGTACTCAAGAATCTCAACCTCGACTTGCGGAACGTACGTCTGGAAACCGAGAAGTTGCTTGCATCAGAGGCACGTGCACGATCAACCGGCAAGCTCCCACAGACCACTGCGGCACAACGCGTCATCGAGCGCGCGATCGAAGAGTCACTGCGGCTCAACCTCACCTATCTCGGTACCGAACACCTTTTGGTGGCCTTGATCATGGATGATGGAATCGCCGGTCGCGTGCTCTCGAAGCTCGGAGTCACAGTGACGGGCGCTCGCGACCAGATGCACACACTGCTCGGTTATACCCCTGAACTCGACGAAAGCCGCCCTCCCCGGCAGCTTCCCGACTGCCCGATGTGCCAACGCCTTGGTCAAATCCAATCCGATCCATCTTTCATCGCCGAGATGCAGACGTCCTACGCGGTACTCGGTGACAACCAGGGCACTCGGGGCTGGTGCGTCCTGTTACTGAAAGAACACCACGAGCACCTCGCCGATCTGCCCGTCACACGCCAGCCCCTCATCTTCTTCGACGTCGCACGCCTCGCCGCGGCCATCCGCTCCGTGTTCCCCACCTCCGGCAAAGACGGAGGACCACCCCGCATCAACTATGAGTGCCTGGGCAACCTCGTCCCGCACGTTCACTGGCACATCATCCCGAGACACGCTGATGATCCTGAACCGACAAAGGCTGTGTGGGGGTGGTCGGAGGAGCGGTTGCGGGGGGAGATGAGTGCGGAGGCGAGGGGAGAGCTGGTTTTGAAGCTGCGGGAAGCGCTGAAGATGGCGTAGTCGGTGCTGATTGGAGATTGCGACTGGGCCCTGGAGTACTTGCACCCTTTCAGGGTGCGGAGAAGGGGGGACCGGTGCAGGGGCGTTGCCCCTGCCTATCGACTTTGAGCCCTGCGGGCTTGGGGAGGGCTGGAGTTGGGACGAGGAGGGATCGGGGCGGTGAATTAGGCGGTGGCGTTGGCACTGCTGCGCCTGGATCTGGGTGATCGGAAGCGATGGGTGGGCGGCGGCGAGCAGTGGCACCGAAACGGGGCGCACTTTCGTGTTGTGTGGCTGAAGCCGGTATCACGAGAAGCCCGTTGAAACGGGCTGAGAGAAAATGGGTGGCCGCGTACCAGGCCTGAAGGCCTGGCCTACGAGCGAGCAAGCCCGCTGAAGCGGGCTGAAGAAGCCGTGACGGGTAACCCTTGGAGATTCGGCTTCACCCGAACTTCTGCACCAACTCCCCCACCCTCGCCATGTGATAGTCATCATGCGCGCACACGAACGCCAGCGCATCCACCAACCGCAACTTCTGCTTGAGCCGCGGATGCTCCGACACGCGCGCAAAGTCCGTCTCGCTCAACGTCTCCAACTTTGCCACCTGCCCCATCCGCGCGGCCCGCAACGCCTTGAGCAAACCCCCAATCTCCTTCTCATTGTGCCGCGCCTGGTTGGTCACGGGATTGGTGATATCCGCGGCCCGCAACACCGCCTTCCCCGCCAGAAAGTCATCCATCCGCGCATCCCACAGGGGCTCCATATCCAGCAGGTGCCCCACGTTCTCCTGAATCGACCACCCACCATCGCTCCGCGTCAGCACCTCTTTGGACAACCCACGCACCCGCTCTTCGGCCCGGGCCGGCAACCCCCTGAACCGCTCGACGACGTCCGGATACACCGCCACCGGAAAGTCAAAGTTGAACTTCCGGTCGACCCAAGGCAGTTTCGCAGGCATGACGAGTTCCTTTCCCACATCTCCGCCCGATCAACGATACCCTGCATCCCACAGCCGATGACCACTCTCCCCCCTACTTCCGACCGCCGCCCCATCGCCGCACGCCGTCTTGCGTTCATCCAGAACCTGGCCGCGGCCCTCGCTCGTCGGCAGGTTCAGCCCAATCTGATCTCCATCATTGGCCTGGTCGCGTCGCTCATCGCCGCCGCGCTGCTGGTGCTCACATCGCAGCCCAGCCATCCGACGCGTATCTACTTCTTGCTGGCCGCGGGCCTTATCCAACTCCGCCTGCTCTGCAATGTCATCGACGGGCTGGTCGCTGTTGAGGGCAACATGAAGTCGCCCACGGGTGAACTCTACAACGAGATTCCCGATCGACTGTCCGACATCGCCACGCTCATCGGCTTTGGCTACGCGGCCGACTCGTTCCCGACGCTTGGGTACATCGCCGCGATCGCCGCGGTGTTCGTCGCTTACATCCGCACCGTTGGTAAGGGGTGCGGGCTGCCGGCGGACTTTCGCGGGCCCATGGCCAAGCAGCAGCGGATGTTCCTGGTCACTGTTTGTTCTATATATATGGCCGCGGCACCGAGGGGGTGGCAGCCGCTCTACGAATCCCGCGGGCTGCCGGCGCTGACGCTTGTGGTCATAATCGTCGGTTGCGTCATCACCTCTCTGCACCGCGGCATAGGAATCGCCCACGGCCTTCGATCTAGAGCCGGTTCACCATGAGCGAAGCTGTTGACTATCTCTTTTCTACCCGCGGGGCGTTGTCGCACCCGGTGACCAAGCTCACGGTCGGCATCGTGGTGGGCGCGCTTATTCTCGCCCCTGTCTGCACCTTCATCCTTACGCGGCTGCGCTCGATCTCGGACCACACGCGCAAGGATGTCTGGCGGCGGTACTACACGTGGCTGGCGCTGGTGCCGCTCATCATGGGGCCGGTGCTGCTGTGCCCGGCGACGGCGATGGCCGCGATCTGCATCGCCTCGCTCTTGTGCTATCGAGAGTATGCGCGGGCCACGGGGCTCTTCCGCTTTCACGTGCTCAGCGGCATCGTCGGCACGGCAATCATCATCGTGACGTTCATGTGCGTGGATAACTGGCTGCGGTTTTTCCTGGCGCTGAGCCCGCTCACCATCACGGTCATCGCCGCGGTCAGCGTCTTTCCGGATGAGCCCAAGGGGTACATCCAGCGTGTGTCGGTCGCCTCGGTGGGATTCCTGCTGCTGGGCTCTGGGCTGGGGCACCTGGGGTATATGGCCAACGACCCTAACTACCGGCCCATACTGTGCGTGCTCATCCTGTGCACGCAGCTCTCTGATATTTTCGCGTACATCTGCGGCAAGTCGTTCGGGCGACGGAAGCTTTTCCCGAACACGAGCCCGAACAAGACGTTGGGGGGGCACTGGGGCGCGCTGCTGATCACGACCCCGCTCACGGCGTACCTGGCTCACTTGGTGTTTGAAGGCACCAAGATGGACCAGATTCACTGGTTGATCATGTTTGGGCTGATTGTGGCCGCGGGTGGGCAGTTGGGGGATCTGGTGCTCGGCTCGATCAAGCGGGACATCGGGATCAAGGACATGGCGGCGACGCTGCCCGGGCACGGCGGGTTTCTGGACCGGTTCAACTCCTTGATGCTGGTCGCCCCGGCGGCCTTCCACCTGGTGAATATCCTCGTAGGATTCGGGGCGGGTCGAGCGGCCCGCGTGCTCACCGGATCATGACTGAACAAACCAAACACTCCTTCACGTTCGAGCCCGCGGCCGACCATGGCCTGGCGCCTATCGAGCGCTTCCGCAGCGTTAAGCGCGAGCCGGGGTTTTTCACGTTTGTGTCCCACGCGATCTTCGGCGGCTTGCTCCGCACCTACTTCGTGCTCTACCACCGCATGCGGATCGAGGGTCGCGAGCACTTGCCCAAGAAGACGCCGTTCATTGTGATCTCGAACCACTCGAGCCATCTGGATGCGTTGACGCTGGCCGCAGCGCTTCCGCTGGTGACGCGGGTGCATGCGTATCCGGTCGCGGCGGGGGATGTGTTCTTTGAGACGATTGCATCGTCGGTGTTGACGGCGGCGTTCATTAATGCGCTGCCGCTGTGGCGGAAGAAGGCGACGGCGCACGCGCTGGATGAACTCCGCGAGCGGCTGGCACGCGGGCACAGCGGGTACATCCTGTTTCCGGAGGGGGCTCGGTCGCGGGATGGGGAGATGCTGCCGTTTAAGGCGGGGCTGGGGATGCTGATCGCGGGAACGGATGTGCCGGTGGTCCCGTGTTACATCTCGGGGGCGTTTGAGGCGTGTCCGGCGAACTCGCGGATTCCGCGGCCGCGGACGATCCGGGTGACGGTTGGGCCGGCGCTGATTTTTAAAGAGCACGCATCCGACAAAGAGGGCTGGATGGCCATCGCAGAGAAAACCAAGGAAGCGGTGACGGCGCTTAGGACTTCCGATCGATCCCGGTCGTCGCGCTCGGGGGGCTGAAGATGTCCAGAACCACGGTGTCTTCCAGGGCTTCTGCCGAGTGCGGGACGTTGGAGGGCAGGTGGAGGACCTCGCCGGCGGCGGCGATGACTTCGCGGCGGTCTTGGGAGCCTTCAGCGCCGATCATGAACTTGAGTCTGCCGGAGATGGTGCAGGCGAACTGCTCGTTTTCGTGGGAGTGGGTGGGGACGAAGCAGCCGCGTTTGAGGATGACCCGGGAGATCATGGCTTTGTCGCCGATGATGCGCTGGCGCGAGAGCAGGGCCATGGGGGAGTCGGTGGGAAGGTCGGACCAGCGGTGGAGTTTGGCGTTCGTAGGAACGTTCATGGGGCCTCCGATAGGACCTGTGATGCCGTGAGCGAGCCGATCCGTCAGACTCAGGCGGCGGCGCTCTTGCGATCATACGTTGCAGAGCGAGATGTAAAGTGCGCGGGGTGACGGGGTTCAACGGGGGGCCGGTGGATCCGGGGCTGGGTTTGATGCTCGCACTTGGGTCGGTGGGGATGGGCTGAGCGGGGCTCGTGTTGCGAGGGAGGATGGAGAAGTGGGAAACCGGGAGAGAGGAAGGCGGTGGCGCTGGGGATTTGGGTTTTGGGGGTGGCGATGTTGATCGGGGGGACGATGGGGATTCGGTGAGGGGTCGAATTACCAGAGTTGCGGTCGCAGGGCCTCGCGGCCTCTGGCAACTTTCGTGTGCCCTTCGGTGAAGGCCGGGGAGGGGGCGGTTGTGTTTGGATGTTTGCTTTCGTGGCCGCGGGTGGCGTGCATCAAAGTCGGAGGAACCGGGGCAGGGGTGTTGCAACTCGTCGTTGAGGTTGCGCTTATCGCGGCGTTGAGATCATGGTCTGCCAGTTCTGGATCAGGACCAGCGACTCTTTGCTGCTTTTGTTGATCGGAACGGCCGCGAGCATGCGCTTGCCATCGCGCGAGACCGCGAACGTGTCCGGCACGCCCATACCGCCAAAGGCCGGCGTGGGCTTGCCGAGTTCAATCTGCCCCTCATTGATCTTGGTCGTGACCGCGAACAGCTTTGCGCCGATTGGGTCTGAATAGAGAATCGAGCCGTCATCGAGCCAACTGAGGTAGCCGCCGCGGTCAAACGGGGCGATCGGGCGGGCGGCACTGCTGTTGGTGATCGGCGCGACGAAGAGTTCCATTTTGCCGGAGCGCGTCGAAATGAATGCGATCCATGAGCCGTCGGGCGAGAAGGCGCCGAACTCTTCCCAGTCGGTGGTGACGAGGTAGGGGCGCACCTGCTTTGTGGCTGCATCCATCAGATAAATGTCGGTGTTCGTCTCGCGGGTCTGGCGGACGATGGTGAGGGTCTTTCCATCGCGGGACCAGTCGTTGACAAAGCCCTCGGTGAGCACCGTGTCGGTCATGTTGCCTTCGGTCTCGCGGAGATGCGAACGGTCCGATGTGTCCCAGTAGGTTATGTTTCTTGCTCCGACGCTTGCGGGGCACCAGTACGCGCTGTTGCTGGAGACGTGCTGGACCAGGAGAACTCGGGTGCCGCGGGCGGTGTCGACGATCCACAGGTCCATCTGGCCGTCATCTCGCCGGATGACGGCGGTGGCGCGGTCACCGTCTCTGGAGATGTCGAGGTTTCGAAAGATGGCCGGCTCGCCGACCGTGCCCTGCGAACGGCCATCGGCATCGAACCACTCAAGCTGGGCGGGGCTCTGCGAGGATCGATACACAAGCAGCCCACCGCCGGGCTCCGCGCCGCTCGACACGGAAAGCGGGGCTGCGAATCGATCGGGATTCAAACTCACATGCTCGGCCAGCACCACGGGCTCTCCGACCACTTTTTCCGCGGCGACATCGAGCCGTTGGGCCATCAGGGCCGCGTTGCGCACGAACAGCAGATAGTTTGGCGGCGCGAACAGCGCCAGGCTTCTTGCGTTGACGAGTGAAACGGACTTTCCATCCGCTCCGGACTCAAGATTCAGCAACTTGATGGTGCTGCTTTCCTCGGAGTGCATGTTGGCACTCGATGTGTAGAGCACATGCTTGCCATCCGGGAGAAAGCAAGGGAGGCGATGGGTCTGCTTGCCTTCATGCTGATTGCCGAGTTTGGTGATGGCCATCGGAGTGCCGCCGGTTGCGGGGATGCTCATCAGCGAGGTGAACGGTCCGGGGGCGAACACGATGGCGCCGCTGGTGCCCCAGGTGCCGCCGCGGGGCTCTTCGACATCGGCCAGCGCGACCGGCGTGCCGCCCGCGGCCGGGATGCGCCGCAGCTTTCCCCTGGAGAAGTAACCGAGATTCCTGCCATCGGGGGACCAGAACGGGTAGGTTGCGTTCTCGGTGCCTTGCAGCGGCTGGGCGGAGAGGCTGTCCAGGGGCCGAATCCAGATGCGCGGGGTCTCGCCCGGCCCACCGGCCACGAACGCTAAGGTGCGGCCGTCGGGCGAGAGTGCAACCGGGCCTTCGCCGCCCGCGATGAGCGCCCCGGGGGTGATCTCGATGGTTGACCGCACCACCGGAGAGGGGGCCGGTGTCGACGGCTCGGCGCCGAGTTGCATCCATGTCACAGCGGTCACGAGAAGGGCGACACTCAAGCCGGCGACAATCCACGGCAACCGAACCACGGAACGCGCCGCATTGACGATGGGGCCGCCCCCACCTGCGTGCTGGATGGCGAGCCGGGCATCGGCGATGTCGTGGAGCCGATTCTTTCGGTCCTTGACGAGGCAACTCGCGACCAGCTCGCGAATCCGGGGCGGTGTTGCGGCGGGCAGCCGTGTCCAGTCGGGCTCACGGTGCAGGATGGCGCCAAGGGAATCGGTGACGGTCTCACCCGGGAAGGGACCGACGCCGGCAAGCATTTCGTAGAGCACGCATCCGAAGGAGAAGATGTCGGAACGCTTGTCGACGGGTTTGCCGCGGGCCTGCTCGGGGGACATGTAGCCGGCGGTGCCCATGATCGCGCCGGGAATGGTTGGAGAGTTGACCGGAGGGGGAGAGGGAACGGTTGGCGAATCGGGCTGCACGTTCCCCGGGGCGGGCAGCGGTGCGTCGGCGGTGCGGGCCAGGCCGAAGTCCAGAACCTTCACTGCGCCTTCCGGAGTCGCCATCACGTTGGCGGGCTTCAGGTCGCGGTGGACGATTCCTTTTTCGTGCGCGACCTCGAGAGCCTCGGCGATCTGCTTGGCGAGTTGGATCGCTTCATCGATCGGGATCGCGCCGCGTGCGAGTCGGTCGACGAGTGTTTCACCTTCCACGAACTCGAGAATCAGGTATTGATGCCCCGCTGCTTCTTCCAATCCGTAGATCGCGGCGATGTTCGGGTGATTCAGAGAGGCGAGGACCTTGGCTTCACGCTGAAAGCGAGCCAGGCGGTCGGGGTCCTGTGCAAGGTGAGCGGGCAAGGCCTTGATGGCGACCGAGCGGTCCAGCCGCGTGTCTCGGGCGAGAAAGACCTCGCCCATGCCGCCGCGGCCGAGTTCGCGTTCGATGTGGAAGGGGCCGATGGTCGTAGGGTGCATGAGCGGGGAGTGTACGGGAACGGACCTGGGTGGTTTGCCGGGCCATTGGCCCGCCCTAGCACGCCGGGCGCTTCACATACCTGATTCCCTTGGTCCGCGGCTTGTTCACGATAATCCCATCGACCTGGCCATCGCTCCCGCGTGTGAAGACCAGCTCGAGTCCCGGCACGGAGAAGGTGTTGGGTTCGTCGCGGCCCACCGGGTATGCATCGAACCCTTCGAAGTGCTTGATCCGGAGTTGACCCCCGGAGGCGGTGACACTCATCCAGCCGCCGGCCTCATCGCTGTCGTACATCCCTTCGAAGTCCGAAAGCCCGGCGGCAAGGTCGGTCATGGCGTCCATCGCCTTGAGATGAACGTCAGGAGTGTCGGCCATGGTTTGTGTGATCCCGGCGATCTTGCCGTCCGCATCCATGTCGAAGACCAGCCGCGCACGTTGCGGGCGATCGGTGGATTCGAACTCGAGCGCGCCGATAGGGCGGGCGGCGAACCTCAGACCGGAGGTGCTCAGGATCGCCAGTTGGTCGCCGCTGCGCGTGAGGGTCCAGATGGAGCCGGAATCGGCTTTGTAGCGGCCGGGGAACTTGGCCCAATCCGCTTCGGGGATCGCGAATGTTGGGGCCGCGGAAGGGGTGGCTGTCGCTGTGGTTCCCGAGGGGATGGCATTGTGGCTGCCGTCTTTGGGCAGGTACAGATCCGCCACTTGGAGAGCCAGCGCTGTGGCGTCGGTCGTGCCGAGGTTTGCCAGGCAGATGACTGATAGCCTCAGGGCGGGGAATCGGACCATCTCGGCACGGAACCCTTGCCATGCTCCGCCGTGAAAGACCATCTTTTGGCCGCGGTGGGTGCCGATGAACAGGGCGGAGGCGTAACCGATTGGCTGGCCGTTGTTGAGCAGGCCGACTTTGTGCATTTGATCGAGAAACTCAGGTTTCCCTGCGCCGAGTTTGTTGTGGTAGAAGTTGGCATCCCATTTGGCCAGGTCTTCGACGGTCGTGTAGACGCCGCCATCGCCGACGTTGTCCATCAGCGAAATGCACATCTGGAGGCCGTTGCCGTCATCGCGCGGGAAGTAGCTGGAAGCGCGGTGCGGGATGATCGCCAGGTGGTCATCCATGAAGAGCGTCGAAGCCATGCCCAGGGGTTCGAAGATGCGGGCCTTGGCGAACCGGGAGAGCGGCATACCGGAGACCTTGTGAACGATTTCTCCGAGCAGGAAGTAGCCGGTGTTGCTGTAGCTGAACTGCTCACCGGGTGGGAAGTTCAGGGCTTTCTGGCGGAAGATGATCTTGAGGAGGGATGAGACGGGGTAGTTGGACTCGATGGAGAGGTCGCCGAGGTTCATCACGTCGGTGTAGTCGCGCAGGCCGCTGGTGTGGTGGAGCAGGTGGGCGATCGTGATCGGACTTTGGTACTGCGGGAGGTCGGGGAAGTACTTGCGGATGTCGTCGGTGAGGTCGAGCTTGCCATCTTCGGCGAGCAGGAGGATGCTCGCGGCGGTGAACTGCTTTGAGGTTGAGCCAACGTCGAAGACCGTGTTGGTGGTGATCGGGACCTGGTGTTCAAGACTGGCCAGGCCGTAGCCGTGCGAATAGATGACCTTCTCATCGCGCACGATGGCGAGGGCGACGCCGGGGGTTTTGGCGGTCCATTGGGAGAAGATGGCGTCGATGGCGGTGGGAGCGGGGTCGGCGGCTATTGCCGGGCACGCCAATACGGACCCGATCAGGAACGCGAGGGCTGTCATGCGCATGGGGGGTCTCCTTGGACGCGGTGGTGAGTGCCTGTCGCGGCCGATTGGAGATTCGGGGTTAGTGTCGGCGCGCTCGTAACGGGATTGTAACGGACAAAGTGCGCTCGCAGGGCCTCGCGACCTCTGGCAACGTTCGTTCACCCTCCGGGTGGAAGGCGGGACATTTGGAGGCGTTGAGTTCTTCTGGCGTTGCGGGAGCCGGTGGAGGAATCATCGAGCGGAAGCTCGATGCCACGCGGATGCGCGGGAATTGTGGAGAAGATTGCGGGTAAGGACAGTTCGTGCACCCCTGACGGGGTGCGGGAAAAAGAGGGGCAGGACCAGAGGTGCGCTCGCAGAGCCTCGCGACCTCTGGCAACGTTCGTTCACCCTTCGGGTGGAAGGCGGGGCATTTGGAGGCGTTGGGGTTCTTCTGGTGTTGCGGGAGACGGTGTAGGAATCATCGAGCGGAAGCTCGATGCCACGACGAAGCGCGGCCTGTCCAGAGATGCGCTTGATGAACCTGGCGAAGGTTGGCAACTACCGGGCGTTGGACGGGTGGAAACAGAAGGAGACTGGGGTCGCTATGGCGGAACGGTTGGGGATGCGAGTAGGTCTTGCAGCGCGCCGTCGAGCTTTGGAAACTGAAACTCAAAGCGATCGTGCAACAGTCGTCCCGGCACCACGTAGCGGCCGTAGATCGCGAGTTCGGGGTCGGTGCGCATGAGGAGTGGCGCTCCGAGACGGACCATCCACGCGGTGGCGGGGAGACCGATGGGCATTCGGAGTGCGTGGCGGAGCGACCGCATGAAGTCGGCCTGCGAGACCGGGTTGGGAGAGGATGCGATGTAGGCGCCTTGCATGTGCGGGTCGGTCACGGCGCGCTCGAAGATGCGGTTCATGTCGGTCTGGTGGATCCAACTCATGCCCTG
>Ga0154020_10002973_pt1 | contig 20583 bp, 14 predicted proteins | sample Klosneuvirus_201_FD_109709 | JGI IMG/M metagenome (GOLD analysis project Ga0154020, IMG submission 109709) | Active sludge microbial communities from wastewater, Klosterneuburg, Austria - Klosneuvirus_20160825_MG | ecosystem: Engineered > WWTP > Aerobic digester > Activated sludge | place... | reverse complement strand
TCCACGCGCATCAACACCATGACCGGCTCCCTGTGTCTGTTCCCGCTGCCGCCGCATGGTGGGCACTTGAAGGGTGCGCGGCAAGGCGCAACGTCCCCGTTGCGTGCAACGCGTTTGACAGCCGCAGCACAACCCTGAACAACCCCGCCATGCCGCGCCCCACCGTCCCCATGGCGGATTTTGACTACGTGCTGCCTCCGGACCGCATTGCGGTGTTTCCCGCCGCCCAGCGCGCCGCTTCCCGCATGCTGCTGGTCCGGCGCGGCACCGCCACCCTGGAGCACCGCGGGTTTGGTGACGTGGTGGAATTGTTGCCGCGCGGCGCGCTGCTGGTGCTCAACAACACGCGGGTGATCCGCGCGCGGGTGGAGCTGCGCAAGCCAACCGGTGGCGCGGTGGAGATGTTGTTGCTGGAGCCGCGCACGCCGTCACCGGACCCGGTGGTGGCGTTGGGGAGCACGGGCCCGTCCCAGTGGGCGGCCATGCTCAGCGGCCGCAACGTGGCGGTGGGAGATGCCCTGCGCAGCGTGGACGGGGCCCTGGGTGTGCGGGTGGATGAACGCAACGGGGCCGAAGCCCTGGTCACCCTGCAATGGGATGCTGCGGTTGGGCCCTTGGGAACGCTGCTGGAACAACTGGGCCACACGCCGCTGCCGCCGTACATCAAACGCACGGATGTCCCGGACGACGTCACGCGCTACCAGACGGTGTACGCGCGGGTGGACGGCAGCGTGGCCGCACCCACCGCGGGACTCCATTTCACCCCGCCGCTGCTGGACGCCCTGCAACAGCGTGGCACCGGCGTGGCGTACGTGACGTTGCACGTGGGTGCCGGAACGTTCCGCCCGGTGCACGTGGGGAACGCCGGGGACCATGAGATGCACGCCGAACGCGCCACCGTGGACGCAACGGTGTTGCGTGAGGTGGCCGCCGCGTTGCGCGCGGGAAGGCCGGTGATCCCGGTGGGCACCACCAGCGTGCGCACGCTGGAGTCCGCTGCGTGGCTGGGCGCGCGGCTGTTGCGCACCGGGGTGCTGGAGGACCTGCCGTTGCTGGAGCAGTGGGCCTGGGTGGAGCTGTCGTCGGGCGCGCCTCCGGCGGCGGAATGTTTTGGCGCGCTTCTGGACTGGTTGGACCGCCGCGGCCAGACGCAGCTGACGTTTGGTGCGCAGCTCATGGTGGTGCCGGGCTATCCATTTCAGGTGACCCACGGGATGGTCACCAACTTCCATCAACCCAGAAGCACGCTCATCCTGTTGGTGGCCGCGTACCTGGGACGGGACGTGTGGCGCGCGGCCTATGACGCCGCCCTGGCCGGTGGGTACCGCTTTTTGAGCTACGGGGATGCGTCACTGCTGTTGCCGTGACCGTATTGACGCCGCCAACCCCGGCGTGCGGGGATGCCGGTCACCATGGACTTCAACCCGTCTCAACGTACGCAGGACCACCTGGCCAGAATCAACGACTTCATGGCCCGGTTCATCATGCCGCTGGAGGCGCGGGTGCTGGCCGCGCCCCGTCCTGACGGGGATTGGACCCGCTGGAAGGTGTTGCCGGAGGTGGAGGCCCTCAAGGTGCAGGCCCGCGCGGCGGGTTTGTGGAACCTGTTCTTGCCGGACGCCACGCTGGGCGCGGGGTTGTCCACCCTGGAATATGCGCCGCTGGCCGAAGCCATGGGCCAGAGCCTCCTGGCCCCCGAGGTGTTCAACTGCAACGCGCCGGACACCGGCAACATGGAGGTGTTGTGGAAGTACGGCAGCGACGCACAAAAAGAGAAGTGGCTCAAGCCGTTGTTGGATGGGCGGGTGCGCAGCGTGTTTGCCATGACCGAGCCGGATGTGGCCTCTTCCGACGCCACCAACATGCGCGCCACCGCCACGGTGGACGGTGACCACGTTGTTCTCAACGGCAAGAAGTGGTGGACCACCGGCCTGGGTCACCCGGATGCCAAGGTGGCCATCTTCATGGGCGTCACGGACCCCAAGGCGGACCGCCACCACCAGCACAGCATGGTGTTGTGCCCGTTGGACGCCCCGGGCGTGACCATCAAACGCATGTTGCCGGTGTTTGGTGAATATGACGCGCCCTACGGCCACGGCGAGGTGTGGTTTGAGAACGTGCGGCTGCCGGTGGACCACTTCATTGACGGGCCGGGGATGGGTTTTGAGATTGCGCAGGGGCGCCTGGGGCCCGGACGCATCCACCACTGCATGCGCTGCATTGGCGCCGCCGAACGCGCGCTGGAGCTGCTCATCACCCGCGGCATGACCCGTGTGGCGTTTGGCAAGCCCATCATCAACCTGGGCGGCAACCGCGAACGCGTGGCGGACTTGCGCATGGCCATTGACCAGGCGCGTTTGTTGACGCTGTACGCCGCGTGGAAGCTGGATGAGCTGGGCCCCATGCCCGCGCTCAATGAAATCAGCGCCATCAAGGTGGTGGCCCCCAATGTGCTGCAGCAGGTGGCGGATGAGGCCATCCAGATGTTTGGCGGCGCGGGCGTGTCCAATGACGTCCCGCTCACGGCAATATTCGCGGTGGCCCGCGCGTTGCGCATTGCAGATGGACCAGACGCCGTGCACCGCGGCGTGATTGCACGCGTGGAGTTGTCCAAATACGCGCACCTGAAGACGGAGCGGGGCGCCGAATGAGTGCTGCGGGCACCACCGACCGCTCCGGCGCGGTGCGCGCGGGCGAAGAACTCAACGTGGCCGCGGTGGACACCTGGCTCAAGGCGCAGGTGGATGGACTGGACGGCCAGCCGGTGGTCACGCAGTACTCCGGGGGGGCGTCCAACTGGACCTACCGGTTGCGCTATCCCAGCCATGACCTGGTCTTGCGGCGTCCACCGGCGGGGACCAAGGCAAAAAGCGCGCATGACATGGGCCGGGAGTTCAAGGTGCAGCGCGCGTTGCGGCCGGCGTTCCCCTACGTCCCGGAGATGGTGGCCTACTGTGAAGACCCCGCGGTCCTGGGCAGCGAATTTTATGTGATGCGCCGCGTGGACGGAGTCGTCCCACGCGGCAGCGGGTTGGGGGTGAGGACGGATGCGGCCACCACGCGCGCGGTGTGCCACAGCGTGTTGGACCGCCTGGTGGACCTGCATCAGGTGAACCCGGCGGCGGTGGGACTGGAGAGCCTGGGCAAGGGCGCGGGGTATGCGCGGCGCCAGGTGGAAGGCTGGACGGACCGTTTTGCCAAGGCGCACACGTGGAATGTCCCGCGGTTTGCGCGCGTCACGTCCTGGTTGAAGGACCACGCGCCGGATGACGTGGCCACCTGTGTCATCCACAACGACTACCGCCTGGACAATGTGGTGCTGGACCCGGCGGACCCCACGCACGTGCTGGCCATCCTGGACTGGGAGATGGCCACGTTGGGGGACCCGTTGATGGATCTGGGCAACAGCCTGGCCTACTGGGTGGAAGCCGGTGATGACGTGGTGATGCGCAGCGTGAGGCGCCAGCCCACCCACCTGCCCGGCATGCTGCGCCGTGCGGAGGTGGTGGAATATTATTGCGGCCGCATGGGCCTCAAGCCCGCGCATTGGCCGTTCTATGAGGTCTATGGCCTGTTCCGGCTGGCCGTGATCGCCCAGCAAATCTACTACCGCTACCACCACGGGCAGACGCGCAATCCCGCGTTCCGCAATTTCTGGTTGTTGGAACACTACCTTCAGTGGCGGTGTGGCCAGGTGATGAAGCGGCGCGGGTGACCGGAACACCGCGCCCGGAAACCAACCGCACAAGTGTCCCGCTCAGTCCGCGGCACTGCTCACGCGGTGCCGCAGCGCCAGCGCTGTTTTGTCCGCCGGTTGGCAGCGCGGGTTGTGCACGGTGGTCTTGCCGCGGGTGGCCACGCCGCGGGCGTAGAGCGCCTCCTCGGTGACGTCACCAAAGTGGGTCTCCCAGCGGTCATCCAGGCGCCCCTCAAAAAACCGCCCCCGCTGGAACACGCTCCCATCCGAATTCCAGCTGTCATATGCGCCGTGGCGGCGGCCTTGCGCGTCATACTGTTCCCGGCGCACCAGCCGTCCATTGGGGCAGTACTGTTGCCACGTTCCGCTGCGGTGCCCGTTGTGGAAGGACTGCCGCCAGCTCACCGTCCCATCCGCGTGGTGGTAGGTCCACACGCCGTGGGGCCGCCCGGCGCGGTAGGTCCCCAGCAAGGCCTGCTGGCCATTTTCAAACCACTCCTCCACCCGCCCGTCCGGCATGCCCGCTTTGAACTGCTGCACCTGCTTGACGTGGATGCACAACAAATCCGGCGGCTGCGGGAAACACCGCTCCAAAACGCCCGTCCAGCTGCCCTCCTTCTGGCCTTTGACATATTTTCCTTCGGCCATGCCGTGCGCGCGCGGCAGCGCGTTCTCGTCGCTGCCGGGGAGTTCCACATCCCACCATTCCTCAAACGCGCCGGCCTTGAGGTCCTGGTCAAACCCACCGCGCAACAAAAGGTTTCCCTGTGCGTCATAACGCTCAAACGTCCCCTGCTTGAGTCCGTTTTTGAACTGGCCAACTTCCTTGAGTGCGCCGTTGGCATGCCACTGCACGCTTTGCCCGTGCATAAACCCGTTGGGCAGCGTGCAATACACCCACGCGCCACCATCCGCCGCCTGGACACCCTTCACCTGGTGGGCACCTTTGGGGCACCCCGCGGTGGGGGCTGCGGTGGGCGCGTGTGGCCTGGGCCGCGGCGGGTAGCCAAATCCTTTCTTGAGCAGCGCGCGGTTGACGTCATCATGGGTCCATTCAAGTTGCGCGGTGCCACCGTCTGTTGAAGCAGGCTGCTCCAGGCGGGTCACCGGACCCGGCGGGACAACCTCCGGTGGTTGGCCTTCCCGGCCCACCACACCGCCATCCCCCAGCCCTTGGGCGGTCAACGCCGGTTGTGGTGTTGCTGGCGGTGGTGGCGTTGTTGGGGTCTCCAGTTCACCACGTGCCAGCGCCTTGGCCTGGTCCAGCACCGCCGGCAGGTGGTCCATCAACTCGGCGGTGTCCACGCGCTCCAGCCGCATCCATCCCAACAACGCGCCCGCGTGCAACACGCCGCACGCCAGCAACGCCAGCAAACGCCGGCCCGCGGGAATGACCCGGGCCCGCTTGAGCCGGCGGGTGAGCCGCCACGCCAGCAGCCACGGAACAGCCAGCATTGCCACCGCTGCCGCAACCAGGTGCCACGGCGCCGGAGCGCTCTTCACCAGCACCTGCGCCCACAACAACGCCAGCACCGGCCCCACCACCAGCAGGTCCACCGCCAACAACAGACCAAACAACCCCGCCATGGGGCCGGCGGCTGGTTCGGCCCCGGTGGATTGTTGTGGTGCACCGCGCCGTGGCAACGGAGCACCGCTCACGGCGTCACCACCGGCGGATTTCCGGCCTGTTGGAAGTAACGGTCCACATACCCGCCCATCTCCTCGGCAATATCCGCCGCGGTGCGGCCCGCGTGGCGCGTGTAGAACGCGCGGTAGTCCTTCACCACAAACATGACGTGGTGTTTGCCCGGCACGGTGCGTTCGTAGGGTGACGGCGTGCGCGGGCGCACCGCGTGGTAGGCCACCAACGCGGCCACCTGTCCCACGGTGGCCTCGCGGCTGCCCACGGTGATGGCGCCGCGTGTGCGGGGCGGGTCAAAACCCTGGAACATCTGGTCATCCCCGTAACGCAAGGTGTTGTCCAGGTGCGGCGCAAGAAACGGGATGGCCTCCAGGCCCAACGCGGTGACCTTCGCCAGAAGTTCGCGTGCGGTGCCGGGCGTCGTCAGCGGGTTGAGGAGCTGGCGCACGTCCTCGGCCATGTCGGTCTGGATGTCACCGTCACCACCCACGGTGCGCACCTTCCCGTCCGGGTTGGAGACCACCTTGACGGGGCCCGTTGGCGCCATCTGGGATTCCGGCGAGTCATAGATGAACTTGCCACCGGCAAAGTGGCCCGGACGTTTGGGCGTGAACCCGCTTCCAGGAACCCGCATGCCCGGCCCCTGGAGACCTCCACCAAAGCCGCCGCCCGCAAAGCCGCCCATGGGGGCTGCCGGCTCCGGCTCGTCATAATAAAATGTGCCACCCTCAAAATGGCCCCGGCGCGGCGGTTTGAACCCTCCGGGCTGCACCGCGCCGCTGGGTTGGCCCATCCCGGGAAAGACCTGCATGCCGCCGGGATTGGGCTGTCCCGGCCCCAGCTGCGCGGTGACAATCCCCGCGGCAAACACCACCGCCGCGCCGGATGCGGCGCTCCACCACCCACGGTTGGCTCCAGAAGACATGACCCCAACGCTAGAAAGCCTGCCCCGGCACCGCAAGCGCCCCCGACGGTACAGCGGCGCTTGCCGGGCATGTGTGGTTGGGTCCTATATTGCCGGCACGCCGCCTCAACGTGCTGGAGAATCCCTTCCATGACCAGACTGCCCACCATCTACACCGTGGATGTTGCCGAACCCCGCAGCCACCACTTTCACGTCACGGTCACCGTTCCGCAGGCTGCGCCGGTGACGCGGCTGTTGTTCCCGCGCTGGACGCCGGGCAGCTACCTGCTGCGCGAACATGGCCGCCAGGTGGAGGAGGTCCATGCACAAATGGATGGCACCCCGGCGGCGTGCTCCAAGGTGGAGCCCCACCTGTGGGAGGTGCGCGCCACCGCGGGCGGGACCCTCAAGCTCACCTACCGCGTCTACGCGCATGAGCTCACCGTGCGCACCGCACACCTGGATGACACCCACGGGTTCTTCAACGGCGTCAACCTGTTCATGGTGCCGGAGGGACAGGAGGCACGTCCCTGCCAGCTCATCATCAACCCCCCGCCGGGCTGGCGTGTTTCCACCACGCTGCCCATGGTGGCCAACGGGATGTATGAGGCGGCGGACTACCACCACCTGGCGGATTGTCCGGTGGAGATGGGCACCCACCGCATCCTGCGTTTTGATGTGCGCGGCGTTCCCCATGAGGTCACGCTGTGGAACCACGGCAATGAGAGCGAGGCCCGCCTGCTGGCGGACCTGCCCCGCCTGGTGGAGGAGAACGCCAAGGTTTTTGGTGGGCTGCCCTACCAACGCTACCTGTTCATCACCATGCTCTCAGACAACTTGCGCGGTGGCCTGGAGCACCGGGACTCCACCGCGCTGGTGTACCCGCGTTTTGGATTCCGCCCGGACAAAGAATACGAAAGTTTCCTGACGCTGGCCTGCCACGAACACTTCCACACCTGGAACGTGAAGCGCATCAAGCCCAAGGCGTTTGCCCCGTATGACTACGCCCGGGAAAACGTGACGCGGCTGTTGTGGGCCATGGAGGGATTCACCAGCTACTACGACAACCTCAACACGCGCCGCGCCGGCCTGATGACGCCGGACCGCTACCTGGTGGCCGCGGGGGAGACCATCACCCAGCTGTGGCAGACACCAGGACGTCTGGTGCACCCGCTGGAAGACGCCAGCCTGGATGCGTGGATCAAATATTACCGCCAGGATGAACACACGCCCAACAGCACCGTGAGCTACTACCTCAAGGGTGAACTGGTGGCGTTGTGCCTGGATTTGATGATCCGCCACCACAGCCTGGGGCAGAAGAGCCTGGATGACGTCATGCGGCTGTTGTGGAAGTGGACGCAGGAGCGCGGGGAAGGGTTGGAAGAAGGTGCGGTGGAAGCCGCCGCCGCCGAGGTGGCCGGCATGGACCTCAAGCCTTTTTTTGACAAGGCGGTGCGCTCCACCGACGAGCTCCCCCTGGCCGAGTGCCTCTCCCGGATGGGGCTGGAGCTGCTGGCGCGCCCGGCCGAGGGCGGGGATGACAAGGGCGGCACGCCGGCCAAGCCCAATGGCCAGGCGCGGGTCAACCTGGGCGCCACCATCAAGAAGGATGGCCGCGTGGTGAACGTGGCGTCCGGTGGGCCGGCCATGAAGGCGGGCCTGGCACCGGGGGATGAGCTGGTGGCGGTGGGAGGGTTCCGCGCCAACGGTGGTGAACTGGCGGCGCGTCTGGAGGAGTTGACGGCCAACAGCAGCGTGGAAGTGGCGTTCTTCCGCCGGGATGAACTGCGCCACACGGTGGTGACGGTGGCCGAGGCCCCCAACACCGTGGCGTTCCTGCGCCGCAAGGAAGGCGCCACCCCGTCTGAACTTGCGCTGCGCAAGGGCTGGCTGGGCGCGGAATAGCGGAGCACCGCTTTGGACACGGACTTCCGTTTTGCACCGGGGACCGCGTTTGTGACGCTGCTGGCAGCCCCGCCCGGTGACCAGGCGCCCTGGCTGGGACGGCTGCAGGCGTTGTTGCGCGTGGATGCGTATGCGCTCACCGCGCTGGTGCGGCGTGCCCCGCCGGTCATCCTGGGCGCGGCACCGCCGGATGAGGCGTCACGGTGCGTGGAAACCATTGAAGGCGCGGGAGGACGCGCCTGCCTCCCCAGCTGGCAGGCCATGGGTGCCTTGGGCAACAGTGAAGAAGTCACCGCCGTGGAGTTTGGCGTGGATGGATTGTTGTGCACGCTGAAGAGCGGGCGCGCCCTGGTGGAACACCACCAGACCTTGATGGTGTGCCATGGCGTGCTCAAGACGCGCGTGCGGGAGACCCGCGTGGTGATGACGCCGGTGACTCGGTTTCTCCCGCTGGCGGCAGACCAGACGCTGGAGACCGCCGAAGCCACCGTCCAGGACCGCCACAGCCGCCACGAGGAGGTCCGCTTGTGGCTGCGCAGCGGGCGCTGCCTGCGGGTCACCCGCCAATGTGCTTTCCCGCGGGCGTGGGGGGACCGCGTGAACTGGCGGGTCAACCTGCTGCGTTTTGTGCGGGAGTTTACCGCCTGGGACCCCAGTGCGCGGTTGGACCATGCGTTTGGGTCGTTCATCCCGCCACGGGACCTCAAGGCGCGCCTGGACAAGGTGAAGGTCACCACCGACTGGGACGTGGCCACCCAGACCAACGTGCCGGCATTTGAGTTCTACACGCGGTGGCGGTTCTGCCTGGAGGACCCCAGCTGGGGCGCGCGGTGAGTTTTGGACGTCCAGTGGGGTGGCGCATGCCTCCGCGCTTGTGACAAGCCCGAGCTTCAGGCCAGCCGGCGCGGCTTGTGCGTGCGGCCAGGCTTGAGGATGGCCGCTTTCACGCCAGAGGCGGCGCGGCCATTCACCAGCGTCAGCAACGGCTGTTCAAAACGCACATGACGCACGTACGCGTCCTCGGTGACGGCGGGTTGGGCGTCCAGGAACGCCACGTCATAGACGCCCTCGTCAAAGGATGGATTGATGGTGAGGTACGCCACGCGGAAGCTGGTGAGGTTCTGGAAGAAATGGGATCCCTGGCTTGGCTCCACCTGGAAGTTCTTGAGGCCCGCCTCCACAATGACCCGCGCCTGGGTGATGTTGGACCACTTCACCGGCACGCCCAGCCACGGGTCTGAGCTGCCCCACCGTCCCGGCCCCACCAGGATGTAGCCGCGGTTGTCCGCCACCATGCGCCGGTTGATGGCATCCACGCTGTCCACAATCTGCTTGGTGTGTGCGGGATTGAACGCGTCCGGCCGTACGTAGACCACGTCGGTGACGTCGGTGTAGGTCCCGTTGCCCAGCGCGGTGTGCGCCAGGACCACCGCGTCGTCTGGGGGGATGCCGTCGGTGCTCACGCTTTCATTTTCCGCGCCTTCCACAATGGGACGTATTTGCAGGAACTTGAACTGCAGCGGGTGACCCTCCCCGGGGTCCAGGTCCGCTGCAAACTCAATCTCCACCGGGACGTTCATCTGCTGGGCACCCACGTCCAGCAGCACCTGGAGGATTTCCGCCAGGGGGAACATCCCGTATTTGAGGATGGGAGCAAACGTGACCACCTTGCGGCCCGGCAGGGCAAGGTCCTCGCGCAGCATGTGGTTCTGGAAGTCGTACGCGCTCAACACCATGCGAACAGACTTTTCCGACGCTGCTTCCTGCACGTCCACCAGCGTCAACCCGGCGGCTTCATCCGTGGTGATGCGGAACCGGCTGTCATCCATGGAAATGGCGTAGAACTTCTGCTGGGTGCTCTTGAGCGCCATGTCTGTGTTGGACAGTTGCAGGATCTTCTTGGGATGTGCGGGTGAAAAACGCAGGGACACCCCACCGTCCACAATGGTCTTGCCCATGCCCAGCGCCACGCTGGCCACACCCTCCTGCGCGGTCTCCTTGCCAATGGGGTAGAAGTTGATGGAGCGCGCCACGCCGGAGAAGGACGGGTAGAAGAGGTTCCCGTGACGCTGGCCGGTGACCTCCTGGATGATCACCGCCATCTTCTCTTCATCAATGACGCTTTGGGTGGCCTGCGCGTAGCTCTTGGATGCCTTGAAATACGTGGAGGCGTACACGCCCTTGATGGCGTCAGAAAGATGCCGCAGCCGGACCGCAGGATCCGTGTGGCAGTTGGGCGTGAAATACGTGGAGTACACGCCGGCAAACGGTTGCATGTAGCTGTCTTCCAACAGGCTGCTGGAGCGCACCGCCAGCGGGTGTTGGATGACCCGCACCACTGTCTCCAGGTCCTTCATGATGTCCGGTGGCAACGCGGATTGGAGAAACCGGTCCAGGATGGTCTGGTCATCCCGGTCAGACAGCGCAAACTCCAGCAGGTTGTTGGACTCCATGAAGCGCTCAAACACGTCGGTGGCCAGCACCACGGTCTTGGGGATTTGCACCGCCAGCCCGTCAAAACGGAACATGATGCGGTTGCGCTTGAGGAACGTGTTGATGAACGCAATGCCCCGGGCCTTGCCGCCCAAGGACCCGCTGCCAATGCGCTGCAGCACGCTGTACTGGTCAAACCGGTCCCGCTCAAAATGTGCAATGACCCCGCGCCCGGCGTGCATGCGGTAGTTGTTGATGGTGTCCATCAGGAAGTGGCGTATGGATTCAACGCCGTCAAAGTCATCCAGCGTCTTGGGGCGGATGAGGCGGGACAACGTGTAGAGCGCGCGGGCCTTGAGCCACTTGGAGAAGTGGTGGTGCTCCACGTGGTAACGCACACTTTCCGCGGGGACCACCGCCAGGGCGCGTTGCATCTCCACCAGGTTGGACGCACGCGCCACCTCGGTGAAGGAGCCCGGCATGCGGAACACAAAGTCCCCAAAGCCGTAGTTGTCCCGGATGTATTTGCGCAGGTCATTGAGCAGCGTGTTGCTGTGTTTGCCAATGAACTCGGCGTTGTACCTGCGCGCGCTTTGCAGGTGTTCCTGCTGGCTGGACTGCAGGAGGATGGGCAGCTCCGGGTCCTTCTGGCGAATGTGTTCACACAGCGCCAGGCCGGCCTGCGGGTCCACCTGCCGGTTGCGGCGGTAGGTGATGTCACTGATGACGCCCAGCAGGTTGGTCCGGTAGCGCTCGTAGAGCTCCACCGCCTCCTCATAATCGGTGGCCAGCAGGATCTTGGGGCGGCCACGCATGCGCAGGCTGGCCAGGTGTTCGTTGAGGCCTTCGGCCATCTGCTCGCGCGCCTGGGAGAACACCGTGCGGTAGATGATGGGCAGGTAGGTGGAGTAGTACCGCACCGAGTCCTCGACGAGGATGATGGTCTGGACGTCCCCATGTTCCACGTCATGGGCCACGTTCATGCGGTCTTCAATGAGCTTGATGATGGCCAGCAGGATGTTGGAGTTCCCCAGCCAGGAGAACACGTGGTCCACCATGCCCTGGGCCTGCTGCTCCAGTTGTTGGGTGAGTTCCCGGGAGATGCGGGTGAGCATCACCACCGGCGTGTTGGGGTGGTACTCCTTGATCTTGCGGGACAGCGTCACACCCTGCGCCTCGCCGTAGTGCAGCATGGAGATGACCAGGTCAAACTTGCGGGCCTCCAGGAGCTTCAGCGCTTCGTCGGCGGTGTGGGCCTCGGTGAAACGCGGTGGCGCGCGCCGCAGGCCCAGTGACGCGTATTCCTGGTAGAGCTGCTCCTCAATGCGCCCGTCCTCTTCCAGCATGAACCGGTCGTACCGCGAGCAGATGAGCAGCACCTCGGTGACGTGGTTGGGCATCAGGAGCTTGAAGGGCTCCTCGTCAAAATAGTGCCGGTCGGTGGCGTAGGCTTTGTTGTAGGAGACGTTCATGTGTGTGGGCCCGCGTGGCGGCGTGAAGGGGCGTGCCGGCTGTTGGGGCACTCTAGCCGTCTTGGGCGCCGCGGGGGACCATGTTATCTGCAGGTGCATGCGCGTCGTTTCTGTTGCGGTTGTTGCCGCTTCCCTGGTGTTGCCCGCGGTGGGTCTGGCTGCGGGATACCGCGAAAAAATCCGGGTGATGCCACCGGCTTTGGGCTCGCCATCCGCCAGCCTGGGCGGCGTCACCATGACGTTTGAATTCCAGGACACGCGCGGAGAAGGCGCGGTGGGCCAGTCCGGCAGCCGCATCTGGGTGGTGGACAACCTGGAGCCCACCTGGGGCCCGGCGGTGCGCCGCGCCATCCAGGACGCTGGCGCGGTGGTGGTGCAGGACAAACCCGCGCCGTGGGCGTTGGTGGTGGAGCTGGCCAAGATTGAGATGCAGGTGGACATGTTGGGCGGTTTTGTGGACGTCTCCGTCGTGGAAACGTTGACCCACAATGGAGAGCAGGTGTGGCGCAAGAACCTGCAGGACCGCCAGAAGATCAGCGGGGTGAGTGACCTGGGGAAGTCCATCTCCAAAGTGCTGACGGGCGTGTTGGAAGACGCCGTGGAGCGTGCCGGAAAACAACTGCTCAAAGCGCCGGCGTCCAGGATGGCGGCCGCCCCTGCAGGTGAGACAACGGCCACCACGTCCGGTGCGCAGCAGCGCCTGGCGGTGATGGACTTCCGTGGGGCGCTCCCGTTTGCCACCCTCAAGCTGCTGTCTGATGAGGCGCGTGGCGGCGTGCTGGAAGGCGCGGGCAAGACCTACCTGGTGATGACGCGGGAAAGCGTGCTGGCGCTGCTCAAGGACAAGAAGTGCGCGGCGCCGGACGGGTGTGACGTGGAACATGGCCTTGCCGCCGGGGCGGATGTGGTGGTCACCGGTGACGTGGTCAAGCTGGGCAAGAAGTTCCGCACCTCCATCAAGGTGCTGGACACGCACAACGGCGCGCTGTTGGCGTCCAAGAGTGTGACGGCGGACAGCGAAGATGCGCTGTTGGATGCGGTGAAGCCCGCGGTGGCCGCGGTCATCAAGGACGCTGCGCCGCGCTGAGCTGCGCCAGGAAAACAAAACGGCCCGGGATGTTCTCCGGGCCGCCGCGTTGTGAAGCCATCAACGCCTGTGGTGTTCAGTAACCCATGTCCAGCATGGCGTCGGCAACTTTGATGAAGCCGGCAATGTTGGAGCCCTTCACATAGTCAATGTAGCCATCCTTCTGGCGGCCGTACTTCACGCCCGCGGCGTGGATGTTGGTCATGATGCGGTGGAGTTTCTGGTCCACCTCTTCTGCCGTCCAGGACAGCTTGTTGCCGTTTTGCGCCATCTCCAGGCCACTGGTGGCCACGCCACCGGCGTTGGCGGCCTTGCCCGGGGCAAACAGGATGTGTGCCTTGTGCATGGCGGTCACCGCGCCGGCGGTGCAGCCCATGTTGGACGTCTCAATGACGTACTTGCAGCCGTTCTTCACCAGCGTGGTGGCGTCCTGCTCATCCAGTTCGTTCTGGATGGCGCACGGGAACGCCATGTCCACCGGCACTTCCCAGGGCTTCTTGCCGGCCACAAACCTGGCGCCAAACTTCTTGGCGTAGGGCTCCACCACGTCGTTGTTGCTGGCGCGCAGTTCCAACAGGTAGTTCCACTTCTCCTGCGTGCCCACGCCGTTTTCGTCCAGCACGTAGCCGTCCGGGCCGGAGATGGTGACCACCTTGGCGCCCATCTGGCTGGCCTTGATGGCCGCACCCCAGGCCACGTTGCCAAAGCCGGAGACGCTCACCTTCTTGCCTTCCAGCTTGTCCTTGGCTTCCTTGAGCATCTCCTGCGCGTAGTAGACCGCGCCAAAGCCGGTGGCCTCCGGCCGGATGAGCGAGCCGCCCCAGCCCACGCCCTTGCCGGTGAACACCCCGCAGTGGTTGGACGTGAGCTTCTTCCACTGGCCGTACATGTAGCCAACCTCGCGGCCGCCCACGCCAATGTCCCCGGCGGGAACGTCAATCTCCGGGCCAATGTACTTGAACAGCTCGGTCATGAAGCTGCGGCAGAAGCGCAGGATTTCTGCGTCAGACTTTCCTTTGGGGTTGAAGTCACTGCCGCCCTTGGCGCCGCCCATGGCCAGCGTGGTGAGGCTGTTCTTGAACGTCTGCTCAAAGCCCAGGAACTTCAGCGTGCCCAGCGTGACGGATGCGTGGAAGCGGATGCCTCCCTTGTACGGCCCCAGCACGTTGTTGAACTGCACGCGGTAGCCGCGGTTGACCTGCACGTCCCCGTTGTCATCCTCCCACTCCCCCTTGAACATGATGGTGCGGTCCGGCTCGGTGATGCGCTCCAGGATGCGGTTCTTGACGTAGGCCGGGTTGGCGTTGACCGTGTCCACAATGGACTCAATGACCTCGCGCGCGGCCTGGTGGAATTCAGGTTGGGCCGGGTTGCGCTGCTCCAGTTCCTTCATGAACCTGTCAACGTTGTACATGGGCTTCCTCCAAGGACCGTCAAGGTGCGGGATGGTGGCCACAACGGCCATCCCCGCCGACACAAATGGGGGCGTCTGACGCCGGGGCGGGGCCTAACCCGGTCTTGAAGGCGGGCGCAATGCGAAAAGGGTTGCGCACCCCCCCGGCGTTGGACGCGCTGCGGTGACGCCGGTGGCGCGGTGGTGTGACGCAGCGGTCCTTTGGGGAGGGCCGCCGTGGTACGGATCGGCCGGGTGGGGGGAACCATGGACGACTCTGCAAGGTTGCGGGAGCAGCTTTCGGCGCTTGGGCGGGCCACCCGCCAGTTTGGGCGGGCCCGCAGCACCGCCGAGGTGTACCGGCACGCCCTGGAGGCCATTGCCGTGGTCAGCGGCGCGCCGCGTGCGTCCATCCTGTTGTTTGATCCGGATGGCGTGCTGCGTTTCAAGGCCTGGAGCGGTCTGTCAGACGGGTACCGGGCCGCGGTGGAGGGGCACACGCCGTGGAGCCCTGGCCAGCCGGACCCCGAGCCCATTCTCACCACGGATGTGGCGCTGGACCACAGCCTTGGAAAGTACCAGCCCATCATCCTGGCCGAGGGCATACGCGCGCTGGCGTTTTTCCCCCTGGTCACCGGCGGCGGGACCGTGGGCAAGTTCATGGTCTACCGCAATGAGCCGCACCACCACGGGAACCTGGAGGTGGAATTGATGCAGGCGTTGGCCGCGCTCACCGCATTTGCCCTGGACCGGCAACGCGCGGTGGATGCGCTGGAGATGGAGCGCAGGCTGTTTGTGGGCGGGCCCACGGTGGTCTTCAAGTGGCGCAACGCCCCGGGGTGGCCGGTGGAATATGTGTCCCCCAACGTGGAACAGGTGTTTGGGGTGACGCCGTTGGATCTGACCACCGGGCGCGTGCCGTACGCCTCGCTCATCCACCCGGAGGACCTCACGCGCGTGGCGGATGAGGTGGCGCAACACACGCGGGACCAGCGCACGTGGTTTGAACAGGAGTACCGGCTCAAGCGGAGCGGGGACGGCACGTGGCGCTGGATCTATGACTTCACCGTGCCGGTGCGCGCCGGTGACGTGGTGACCCACTACCAGGGGTACGTGCTGGACCAGACCGAACGCCGCGCCGCCACCGACGCACTCAACCAGCGGCAACGCCTGGAGAGCCTGGGGGTGCTGGCTGGTGGGGTGGCCCATGACTTCAACAACCTGTTGCAGGGTGTGATGGGCAACGTGGCGCTGGCGCAGGAGGTGTTGCCGCAGGACACCGAGGCTGCGGGCTACCTGCAGGACGCCGCCACCGCCGCAACCCGCGCCAGTGACCTCACCCGGCAGCTGCTGGCGTACAGCGGGCGCGGCATGGTGGTGCCGGAGACGTTGGACCTGGCCGCGCTGGTGGCCGAGTGTGTGCGCATGTTGGGGTCCAGCCTGACGGCGCGCGCGGTGCTGCAGGTGGACCTTCCGGCACGGCTTCCACCGGTGCGGGGGGATGCCACGCAGCTGCGCCAGGTGGCGCTCAACCTGCTCACCAACGCGGCAGATGCATTGCAGGGGGCACCGGGCACCATCACCGTGGCAGTGGCGTTGGAGGACCTGCAGGTGCCGCTGGTGCAGGCCGCGCTTGACGCCACGCCGCTGCCGGCCGGCCGTTACCTGGTGCTGCGGGTGAGGGACACCGGAGCGGGCATGGACGCAGCCACGCGCTCGCGCATCTTTGAACCGTTTTTTTCCACCAAGGGCGCGGGGCGCGGCTTGGGCCTGTCTGCCGTGTTGGGGATTGCGCGGGCCCACCGCGGCGGCGTGCGCGTGGTGTCCGGTCAAGGCAAGGGCACCGAATTTGCGTTCTACCTGCCGGTGAACACCTCCACGCCACCGGTGGCCCGCGCCGAGCCCGCGTCAACGGTGGGGGCGCATGCGCACAAGAAGCTGGGGCTGGCGGTGCTGGTGGTGGATGATGACGAGGGAGTGCGGCAGTTTGCACGCAGGTCCCTGGAGCTGGCGGGGTGCACCGTGGCCATGGCGCAGGATGCCGAAGAGGGCCTGCGGTTGATGGAGGCAGCGCTGCCGGATGTGCTGGTGCTGGACCTCACCATGCCCGGCATGGGGGGCCAGGAGGCGTTGCGGCGCGTGCAGGAACGGTGGCCCAGCCTCCCGGTGGTGGTGTGTTCCGGTTACACCGCTGAGGCGCTTCCCAGCGTGGTGTCCGCGGGGACGCGGTTTTTGCACAAGCCGTATCCTCCGGCAGTCCTGGTGGACACGGTTCAGGCCGCCGCCGGCAAGGACTGACGGGCCGGGGCCCAACGGGGGTGGCGCATGCCTCCGCGCTTGTGAACAAGCAACACGCAACCCAACAGGCAACCGGGATGGCTCCCCGGTGCGCAGGTTCAACGGCAGGTCCCCCCTGGTTACAGGCCGTTCACTTCATCCACCGTCACGGACAGCGTGAACGTCGCCAGCCCCGCGCCATTTCCGCGTGGTTGGAGATGACCGCCTTCGGTGTGGAAGACAAGCTTGCCACCGCTCACCTCATCAATGACCAGCGTCCCCATGTCTGACGTCCATTGGAACGTACGGCCGTTCAACCGCTCCTCGTAATCCACGCTTGCCTCCATGGCGTTGTCCGGGATGATGGGGGTGAGCGTGAGACGCTGCCCAGCGGTGGGGATGTCATAGAGGTCAACCGACACCGCCTGCTGGAGCGTCGTGTCGTTCTGGTCGCCGTAGTTCTCGGTCTGTCCGTGAATTGCAATGCGGCTGTTCTGCGCGGAGGCGGTGCGCGCAAGCACGTTGCCCGTCACGTTCCTTCCAGTGGCAGACAGTTGCAGCCGCTCGGCGCCAAAGGACCCCGCGTCCACCATGTCCAGCGTGATGCTTCCGCCGGTGGCAAGCGTGTTGGTGGGCCCGCAAGCCAGCAAACCGCAACCCAGCAGCCCCACCAGGCCCAGGCGCAAACCCTTTGCTTGTGCCATTGCATCCCCCCCTGGCCCGCGCGGCGGCCGCCGGGGACTTTGCCACAACCCTCCAAGCGCCTCCAACAAGCCGGAAAGGTGCGCCGCTTGTGCTGCAACCAGATTCAGACCGCGGGATGAACAGGAGCGGGCTGGCGCTGTTCCAGGTCGGTGGGTTGTGCGTGCCCCCACAGGAACCGGGATGGACGCCCGTCCTGGGCGGCTCCGTCAACGGGCGGATGCCCGCGGTTTGCTCCCCGTCAAATGCCCGGGCACGCTGCGCCGGCCCAACACACCAGGCGCTTCAAGCGTGGTTGTGGTCGGGGCGGGGTGAGCCATGCGCGCGCGGGTTGGGTTGTGGTTGTTGGTGGGAAGTCTGGGCGGCTGCTCGCCAACGTGCGTGGACCCTCAGCAGGGTGCGTCGTCATCATCGTCATCATCCTCCAGCGGCCAGGCTGGCGGAAGCAGCAGCACCGGCGGGGGAACCTCCCAGGGCAGCGGCGCCAGCAGCACGGTCAACCCGTCCAGCAATGGCGGCGGCAGCTCCGGGACCAGCGGGGCCACCAGCGTGGTGACCAGCGGCATGAGTGGCGCGCGGCCTGACGGCGGGGTCAACACCGACGGTGGCTGCCAGGCGTCCTTTGGGATTGCGTGTGACGGGGACTGGCGCGGCAACAACCCGGCCACCAACATGCCGTTTTGTACGCCGGCCTGTGGTGCGGGGTCCTGCTGCAGCCCACAAAACGGCGAATTCACCTGCGTGTCCCGTTCCGACGCTGGCGCGTGCCCCGCCGCGGACATTTTTGTGGATGAACAACCCATCCGCCAGAACGCGTACGTGGAGTACCGGCTGTTTGAAGCCAATGACTGCGCCATTGTGGAAGGGTGCATTGACGGCGCCGGACTCCGGCGGTTGTTGCGGTTTGACACGCGCACGCCCAACACCGGCGGGGCGGACCTGTTTTTGGGCGAACCGCCGCCGGACAACCAGAGCACGGAGATTTTTGAGTTCAGCGCGTGCCATGGACACCACCACTTCAACACCTACGCCGAATACGAACTGCTGGACGCCGACGGTGGCGTGGCGGCGCGGGGCCACAAGCAGGCGTTCTGCCTGATGGACACCAGCCGGTATCCCGGCCGGGACAACCGCGGCTCGGTCTATGACTGCGGGTTCCAGGGCATCCAGAAGGGCTGGCAGGACGTGTACCGCTCGTCCCTGGATTGCCAGTGGGTGGACGTCAGCGCGGTGGGACCGGGCACCTATACGCTGCACATCAGCCTCAACCGGGAGCGCATCCTCCCGGAAGCCAACTACGACAACAACGACAGCTACGTGCAGGTCACCGTGCCAGAACCGGCGTTGGATACCGACGTCACCGCGCCATGCACCAACGGGGAGGAAGGGCCCTACCGCAACTGTGGCTGGCGCCGGGATGACATCCACCTGTGCACGCCCGGGACCGAGGTGACCGTGGGCTGTTCGGCCAGCTGCGGGTACGGCAGCTGCACCGGGGACACCGTGTTGCGCGTGTGTGAGGCGGATCATGACCCCAGCTGCACCACGCGGTGGATCATTGGCCTCAATGATGATTCGGATTGTGGCAACGGGCTGTGCACCGGCGGGCGGGACTGCTGCAGCAGCGCCACGTTCAACTGCCCGGCGTCCGGCCAGTACGTGGTCTACGAGTCCAGCTATGACCCGTCCCGCACCAGCACCTGCACGGTGGGCGTCATGGGCGGGATGATGTCCACAAGCTCATCCTCCGGCGGGGGAACGTCATCCAGCGCCGCGCCGGCGTCTTCCTCGTTGTCACCGGTGGGCAGCAGCTCGGCGGCGTCCGGGTCCAGCGGGTGATCCAGGCGCACAGCCATAAGACGCAGTGCGCCTTGGATTTGGGCGGTATGGTCCATCCCAATTGACCCCTGGTGGAACCGCCATTACCTGCCATCCCCGTCACGCGCGCGCCCCATCCCGCGGTGCGCCCCGGAGGGTTTTCCCATGGTGAGCAAAATCAATTCCACGCTGAACCGCATCAAGCAGGACGGGCGCATTGATAAGAAAGACGTGGAGGAACTGGTCAAGGTTGCGGCGGATGGCAAGGGCATCACCAAGGCTGAAGCCGCCGCCCTCCACAAAGTCCGCACCACCAGCCCCGAGCTGTTCACCAAGGCTGCCAAGGACGGGTTTGACAACTTCCTGCAGGCCATGGACCGCTCATGGTCTTCCACCAAGGAAGTGCACCTGCCCGGCCTGGATGACGCCAAGGCCAAGGAGCTGCTCAAGGGTGACCCGCGCATTGGCATCTACACCGGGCGCACCGGCAGCAGTGGCAAGGGCGGTTCCTCCACGCCGGCGCCGCGTCCCCGTCCCTCCACCGGCGGCGGCAAGGGTGGCAGCACCACCCGCCCCAGCACCGGCAAGGGTGGCAGCACGCGTCCTTCCCGTCCCTCCCGTCCCACGCCCACCACCACCGGTGGCGGCAAGGGCGGCAGCGCACGTCCCAGCACGCCTGCGCGTCCTTCCCGCCCGGTGAGCCGTCCCGGCAAGTAAGCGCTTGGACGTCTACATTGGCGCGGATCTCCCGCGCGCCTGGGCACTGTGGTGCAACCGCCTGGCGCGCGGGGAACTGGCCATCCTCCCCACGGACACCATCTATGGTCTGAGCACCAACGCGTGGGATGCCCGCGCGGTGCGCCGTCTTGGTGCGCTCAAGCGCCGCCACCGTCCGTCCACCGTGGTCCCGCACAGCACGGCGTGGGCGCGCTCCCTGGTAGCCCCCAAAAGCCGGCCGCTGTTTGATGCGTTGTGGCGCACCCACGCCGGGGAAACGCTGTTGTTGCCGTATGGACCGGATGCCGGAGTGCCCCGCCCCGCCGCCGAGCTCACGCAATCCGGGCTCATTGGCCTGCGCGCGCCGGGGCATTGGATCACCGCGCTGGCGCGGGATGCGGGGGTGCCGTTGGTGACCAGCAGCGTGAACATCTCCGGCCGTCCGTTCATGGTGGGGCTGGATGACATTCCGCGCGGGTGGGCGGGGCGGTTGGACTTCTTGGTGTTTGAAGGCCCGTTGGAGCGGCGTCCATCCC
>Ga0154020_10002972_pt1 | contig 20586 bp, 32 predicted proteins | sample Klosneuvirus_201_FD_109709 | JGI IMG/M metagenome (GOLD analysis project Ga0154020, IMG submission 109709) | Active sludge microbial communities from wastewater, Klosterneuburg, Austria - Klosneuvirus_20160825_MG | ecosystem: Engineered > WWTP > Aerobic digester > Activated sludge | place... | reverse complement strand
ATGAATTGATTAATAGTACAGTTAGTTCTAATAATGTTTTAACTCTCAATATAAAAAATACTGGTTATGCTAATGTATTTAAATATAGAGAAGCTTTTCTTGTTTTAAGAAATCTTACAACTAGTCAGGAATATAGATTTCAATTAGATACTGATTTAAGAAATTGGATTACTAATCAAGTTACTACAATTGTTCAAGATATTAATTATAATGTACCAAGTGGACAATATCAATTATATTTAAGTTTACCTGATCCAGATAATAATATCATACCTTATGCTGTTAGATGTGCTAATTTAAGTACATGGGTGGCTATTAGTGGTTATAATGATTTAAAACAAATTGTAAGTATTAATAATTTAGGAGTACAAATATTTGTAAATAATAATACAATATCACTAGGTAATCTTACAGGTGCATATACTATTAAAATTTATGATTTATTGGGAAGAATTGTGAAAAAGAATTCATTAGATATTTCTACTCTTAAATCTGGTATTTATATAATTAAAGTTGTAAATGATGGTAAAGTTTATACTAAGAAAATTTATAAAGAATGAAAAAAATAAAAAATAATCCTCAGCCTCACTATCTTGATAAACTTGATAGTGATGGTTGGATGGATGATAATGTTGAAGTATCATGAAAAGATATAAATTAATTAAAGAATATCCAGGAAGTCCTGATTTAGGATGGATAAGTAATAATAATTGGAAAGGATATCCAGAATTTTGGCAACCAGTTGTTGAAAAAAATTATGAAATATTATCTATGAAATGCGATAAATCATCTCTTTTACATTTTAATAACGTTGAATCGTCTATTAATTTTATGTTAAAAAACGATTATTCCATTCATTCAGTAAAAAGATTATCTGATGGTGAAATATTTACTATTGGTGATGCAACTGATTTTGGAATAATTACTCAAATTCAATTTGATGAAAATAAAATTGAATTATGGTTAGATTTTCAAAATAAAACTACATCACATGGAGGTTATTCTATGAATAATTATCAAACTTTACAAAAATTTAAACAACCATTATTCACAGCTGAAGATGGTGTTGATATTTTTAAAGGTGATAATATATATGGTGTTAAATTTTATATGGGAGAACATGAATTAAAATCATTAATAGCTAATGATAAAGATGTGTTATCTACATTTTTAAGATTTTCAACAAAAGAAAAAGCTGAAGAATATATCTTAATGAATAAACCAATTTTATCATTAAATGATATATTTAAAAATGTTGAAGAAATGAGAAAAGGATTAAAAACTTTTGAAAATAGTCAATTAGCTAAACGTTTTAAAAAATTAGTACAACAAAAATTAAAAATAATTAAAAATTAAAATTATGAAAAGTAATAATGTAAAAGTATTTTTTAAATACGAAAAAGATGAAAACAAACATCGCAAAGTAGACGGAGTAATTGAAGCAATTGCTGTTAATACTGAAACAAAAGAAGAAATTGCTAGACGTATGGTAACTCCTCGTCATGGTGATAAACCTGATAAAGTGTTAGGTAGAAAATATGCATTTAAAAAACTTATGGATTTCAGTTTACAAAATCATTTGATTGAAAATAAAACTGTTGAAGGTTTATGGAAATCATTTGGTCAAATGTGTAAACAACCATCTGTTAAATTGGCTTACTAATGAAATTAGAATATAATTCTAAATCTTCTAAGTTATTAAAATGGTTTTATGCATTACAAGATTGGGAATTACCAAATAATTCATGTGAATATATTAGAAGATATATTTGGATGTTAATTGGTATTATTCCTTTTACTATTATTGCAGGACCAGCTTATATAACTAGTTTATTTGGATTAAATAGATGGTATCATAGTCAAAAAGATAATATGTTTTTTGGAATATGTTTATATGTATTACCAGTAATATTATTTTGTTTAGGAAATGGATTTACTTTCTTTTTTATTGATTATGAAAAAAAATCATTTTTGCATTTTAGTCAATTTTTTGGATTTATGCTTATTTGTATAATTATTTTTTTATCTTTAATATATTTAACAATTGTAGATACAGATATGTATAAATCAAAAAAAGCTAAAAAAGCTAAAAAAGAATCTAAATTTAGTAAATTCTATAAGTCTTTAAAAGAAAAATATTGTGAAAAGATAGAGTATGAATAAATAAAGTTTCTCATAGTATTAGAAGTGTGTCTCACTTTAATACATTAATATGGGAAAGGAAAAACAATTATATGACATCGAAATTTTTAAAAATTTCTTTTGCGTTGGTATAAGGAATTTTAAAACAAAAGAATTACTCTTCTATGAAATTAGTGAGGAAAAAAATGAATTAGAAGAAATTTACAACTGGTTTAATAATTATGATGGTTTTTTAATAAGTTTTAATGGTATACATTACGATAATATGGTTATCAAATACTTACTTAAAAACTATCATAATTATAAAAACTGGTCATGGATTAATATTACATTAGATTTAAAAGCATTTTCTGATAAAATTATTTATACTGATATTTATGATGAAGAAATTAAACAACTTAAATATTTAAAAACAAAATGGATTGATATAGACCTGTTTTTATATTGGTCTAAAATGCTTAGAATATCTAAAAAAATTAGTTTAAAATCGTTAGGTATACAACTAGGTTATCATACAGTTCAAGAATTACCTTATAAACATGACAGTGTTTTAAATGTTGAAGATTTACCAACATTAAGATATTATAATTATACACATGATTTAGGAATATTAGACCTTCTAACAGAAAAAATGGAAGAAGATATTATTCTCAGAGCAAACATTGTAAAAGAATATAATATTAATTGTTGGTCAATGGACGCTACTAAAATTGCATCTGAAGCATTATTATTAGATTATTGTAGAATAACAGGTAAAAATCCTTTTGATGTTAGAAAACAACGATTTGTACGTAATACTCTTTATTTAAATGAGGTTTTAAAAGGTTTTGAGCCAAATTTTAAATTACCAATATTTCAAAAACTTTGGGAAGAAATACTTAATTCAAAAGATAAATTTAGTAAGGAATTAGTAGTTAATCACGGAAATACATCTATAAAACTCACATATGGTGTTGGTGGATTACATTCTGTAAATGAGAATGAACAGTATCAAACTAGTGAAGATTTTAAAGTTGTAACAAGTGATGCAGCATCGCTATATCCAAATTTAATTATTAATTATCAATGTATACGTTTCCCTGAAGTACTTCAAAAATATATTCAAGTAAAAGATGAAAGAATTATTGCTAAAAAAGCTAAAGAAAAACAAAAAGATTTATTTTTTAAGTTAATTTTAAATTCTACATCAGGATTACTTGATATGGAACACGGATGGTTATATTATCCAGAAGGTGCTATGAGAATGCGATTAATTGGTCAATTAATTCTTACTAAATGTGTTGAAATGTGTTTAATTAATAATTGGCAAGTAATTTCAGCAAATACAGATGGTATTGAAGTTATTGTACCAAGACATCAATTAAAACAATATAAAGAAATTCTTGATATAACATGTAATAAATTTAATTTAGATTTAGAACATGAACATTATGAAAAGATTGTTTATAAAAATGTAAACAGTTATATCGCCAAAACAGAATCTGGAGATGTCAAACGTAAAGGATTTTTTAAATTACCGTTTAATGAAAAAGGTCAGAAAGAAATTCCATTAGGAGATTCAGTTGATGAAGTTGTAATATCGAAAGCTTTACATAATTATTATATTAATAATATTGAACCAAAAGAATTTATCTCTAATCCAGATAAGTACGAACTTCATATTTATGATTATTGTAAATCTAATAAAATTAATAAAGACTGGACAGTTTATCATAATAATGAAGTAGTTCAAAATCTTAACAGATATTATTTTAGTAAAAATGCTCCATATTTACTTAAACGTAAAAACGGGCAAGGTAATTTTCATCAAGTGAATGTTGGAGAAGGTGTAATATTATTTAATAATTTTAAAGAAAAAAACTGGAAAGATTATAATATTAATTATAATTATTATATTAGTAAAACAAATAAAATTATTGAAGAGATCAATAATTATAATCAATTAACTTTATTTTAATATGACATGAATCATAAACAAAGAATGCAAAAATTAAAAGAAGAAGATCCTATTACATATTATGAAATGACAAATGATCCAACGGGTTCTAATTCAGATCTTGATGGTTGTAGAGGAATAATTTACGTAGGAATATTTATGATAGTTTTAACAATAATAATTTATTTTACATGTCTAAGAAATACAGTGAATTAAGTATTGCAGTTGATTTGATAAGTGATGTGTTTAAAACATCTAATCCTATTATTATTGCTGAAAAGATTGAAGAAGAATTAGAATTAGAATTTACTATTCATCAAATATCTGATTATTTAGATATTAATAAAAAAGAAAACTATGAATTAGAATCTTCAAAAGTTGAATATTATTCTTATTAAAATGAAAACAAAATATTTAAGACCAAATATTGGTAACTTACCAAAAGTAGAAATTGTTACAGTATTTAAAAAAGATGATATATTATGTCATGAAAATAATTATTTAGCAAACCAATATCATTGGTTTATGGCAACTGCAGAAGAAGTAAAAACTTATTCGGGTAAAAATGGTAATTATTATAAAATTATAAATCCTAAAGAATTTACTACAAATTAATACATAAAAATTATGAAAAACAATAAAAATAAAACAAAATGTTACTAATAGTAAAAGATTTTAAAAAAACATTTTTAACTGATACAGATAATTCTATAATAGAAAAATATTTTATATTATCTATATTATCACATCTTATTGTAATACCATTTTGGTATTTAATACTTTCTACAGTGGGTATATTAATGTTAATTGTAGAACTTATATCAAAACCTTTTACTATTAATTATAAAAAATTATATAAAAAAATATATAATAAATTTTATCCTATTGATATTAAAAGCATAATAAGACAACATGGTAAAGAATTAGATAAAAAATATAATTTCTATTTATATGATTTTGAACATAATAAAAATCAAAAATTATTTGATTTTATATATATGTTTATACAACATTATAGAAGAGATTATTATACAAAAGATAATAGTCATAGAATCATTTGTGGACTTGGTAGAAGAAGAAGTCTTGGAGATATTTATTTAATTTCTAAACATTATTATCCAAATTGTAAAATCGAAGAAGTTCTTGAATGTCTTATTAAAATGATTGATAGAAAACAAGTTTGTGCTGGTTATTGCTATGAAACAAATAAATTTATGTTTCATACTGACTCTAATAATTACGGATTAAATTCAAGAACAGAATATGGTGAAGGATTTACATTTAGAGATGTAATGAAAACTTATAAATATTAATTATGAATAAAGTAGAATGTCCGTGTTGTTTAGGTGCCAAAATGTTAATGGTACCAAACACAGGTAAAGGATTTCATTATGAACCTTGTAAATTTTGTAATGGTACAGGAAGTGTAATTCCACAACTTGTTGAAGATTATATTCTTTCATTAAATGAAGATAATATTGATTTAGAAGATGAATAGTGGAGAAAGAGAATTCTGTATAGGAATTATATTAGTTGGAGTATTTATTACAGGTTGTATAATTACTAATTTAAAAAAGAAAAAAAAGAATTAATATGAATGAAGCGTTTATACTTGATTTCAAGTTTTTAAACGATCAGAACCTCACATTAATAGAATTTTTAACATTATTAAAACTAAATTACGATCACATTGATTACAATTTAGATAATAATATATTAAATAGTTTACAAGATAAACAATTTATAAAAATAATAAAAGACAATGAAGAAACAATAACAATCTTTCGGGAAAAAAGTAAATTACTAATAGATTTTCTATTAATAGAAGGTTTAAATTCTGATTTTAAAGAAAAGAAAATTAACAAAAGGTCAAGTAGAGTTATTAACGATGGTTTAGATGATTTTATAAATGAATACAGACAACTTTGGAAAGGTTTAAAACCTGGTTCAATGGGAAGTCATACAGGCTGTAAAGATAAACTAATTAGATGGATGAGAGATAACCCTCAATACACTAAAGATGATGTCTTAAAAGCAGCTAAAATCTATATAAATTCATTAGATAACTATCAATATCTTCAACAAGCAGATTACTTTATTTACAAGAAAGATTTACATGGTGAATCTAGTAGATTAAGTGCGTTTGTAGATGATGAAGAAGTTAGTAATACTAATTGGACTACAAAACTTAATTAAATGAAAAAGAAAATTTCCTTTGAGGAATTTGATAATTCAATTTACACTACTCAATATCATGTTAGAATACCAATGTTAAATATTAAACTTGATAAGTTTGATTATTTTACAGATGGTAAATATGATAGTAAGAAAGTAAATGAAAAAATTGAAGAACTTTATAAATTAAATTTAAACAAATTAAATGGAGAATAAAAACTCATTGTTTACAAGAGTATACAATAACATATCAGATAGAAGACAACGTTTACTATCAGGTAAAATAAATTGTATACCATGGTCGTTACCAAGATTTGAGGAAGAGTTACCAGGAATTGAACAAGGTAAATATTACCTAATTACTGCTAACTCAAAGGTAAAATTCCGATAAATAATCAAAAAAAGATATAAAAATTGCGTTAAATAATTAGGATTTGTCAAAATAATAACTTATATTTGTAAAAATATAAATTAATTATTATGAAAGACATTTCAAAAGATTTTAAAAAATCAGGTATATATTGTATAATCAATACAATTAATGGTAAAAAGTATATTGGAAGTTCTATTAATATTCAAGATAGACTTCAAAAACATAGGTATGAATTACGTAAACAAAAACATGGAAATAGAAAATTACAAAATTCTTGGAATAAATATTCTGAAGAAATTTTTGATTTTTATATTTTAGAATTTTGTAATAAGGAACTATTGTTAGAACGTGAACAATATTTTATTGATACTTTAAATCCAGAATATAACATAACCAGATTAGTTGAAAGAAATATACCAAGTCCAGAATCTAGTAAGTTACAATCAGAAACAAGAATTAAAAAAATTGCTTCTGGAGAAATTAAATTAACCGAAAAAGAAATTTATCAGTATAATTTAAATGGTGATTTTATTAAGAAATATGATGGTATTAAAAAAGCATGTAAAGAAATAGGAATTCATCAATCTACAATATGTAGATTTTTAAATGGTACAAACCGAAAAGCAGGTAATTTTTTATGGTCTTTAGAATATAAAGATAAATTAGAACCTTATATTAAATTTAAAACAGATAATGGTAAAATGAATAAAGCAATTAAAATTGTTGATTCACAAACTAATGAAATTGTTTATAGATTTAATTCTTTAAAAGATTGTGCTAAATATTTTAATACGCACAGACCAAGTATTTCCCATGCTATTAAAATCAAACAACATTTTAAACGCAAATATTATATTTTATATGATATTTAAAAGATCCTGCCCCTTATAACAGTAATGTTATATTGAACTCCGAATTTTGTTAATTAACAAAAAATATAAAAATTATGAAAAATAAAACAAATAGATTAACAAAGGTTATTTTATAGATATGAGAAAATTATATACTATAATTGAAAAAGAAAAAACACTTAGAGAATTTATTATAAAATTATTTACAATTAATGGTTACTTAGATCGTTGTAATGTAACATTTTTAGATAAAGAAATGACTAAACTTGAATGTAAAGTCGCAAGAAGAAGTTTTGAAGATTTATTAAGTATTGTAAATACTGTATATGAAAATATTTCAGAAAATGAACTTGCAAAAACTTTATTTGATTTAAATAAAAATCCAGAAGAAACTACAAAAAGAAGATTATGTATTTATTATTGTAACGATATTACAAAATGGGTTTTTAGATTTTATGATAAAAAATATTTAGATAACACATTAATGTATGATTCAAATCAAACATTTATTCAAAATCAAAAAGGAAGTGGAAAATATTCTTTTAAAGATATTTATAAAATAGCTAACGGTGAAAAATAATTTTAATATTATGAAAAATGAATATTTTATATGTAAAGGAATCTGATATTCCTAAAACTAAAACAAGAAAAGACTTCATAAGAAAGTTTTTAAGAGGTGAATTTATTCACTCTTACACCGATCCAGATTGTAATAATTTACAATGTGAAGGTAAAAATCAAGATAATTCAAAAGTAAGTGCTTTTAGAAGTATTACAGAATTACACGCATTAACTTGTAGTAGATTTCCTGTAACAAGTCTTAAAGCAATTGTTAAAATTATCTTTGAAATTATTGAAGAAGAAAATTCAGTGATTTTAGTATATTGTAATCAAATTCAAAAAGTTGTAGTTAAATTTGTTCCAAACAAAACTGCAAAATGGATTAGTGATTATAGTAGACAAAATCATTTGAATACAAAAGGTGTTGATAGTTATAGTTTGAAAGATTTTGAAGATATAAAAAATTCATTATGAGCGATAATAAAGTTATCAATACCGTGGGACAGACTAAAAAGACAATTAGTAAGCCCGTAGAGACTACCAATGGAGCAACCAATATGTGTGAATGTGGTGAAACAACAACAAATAAATGTCCTTCATATTTTTGTAAAGGATGTTGTATGCCACCACATAATTGTCTTTGTTCACATGAAGATTAGGTTGAAGGTATAGTCCGAACTATAACAATAAAAATTAAAAATAACTAAAAATTTATAAAAATGTCACAAGTAAAATGTATTGACACTAGAGGTTATGCTCTAACAGAAAATGAAAAATATGATGTCGTTGAAAGAGAAGACAAATATATTAAAGTTGTAAACGACAATGGAAATACTGCAAGATATCACAAAGATATGTTTAGTGCAGTTAGAGCATCAAAAACTGCTCCTGAAATTGTTGCACCACCAGTTGTAATTGAAAGAACTGAACAAGATTGTATTAATAGTATTGTAAACGATGGTTTTGATACTAAATATACAGGATTAAATAATCAATTAGTTGTAATTGGTAATAGTTTAACAGGTAGTGATCCAGGTAATGATTTAAGTTGTGGTGTAAAAGCAATTGTAAATCTTAATTCACAAATTGATAGTATTAATATGGCAGTTAATGCTGACCAAAATAAAAATGGTGATGATTTAATTGCTTTACAAAAAGCATTATTAAAATCTCATATTATTAATTTTATCAAACAAAAAGCACAAATTAACGGAGATCAACTTGAAATTGTATTAATGTCAACAAATATAAATCATGATGAAGATTTAATTCCAGTAATGGATGAAATTTGTCATTTTTCTTCTGAAGAAGTACAAAATCCAAATAGTGCAAACATAATTAAACTTTGGGGTTTTCATAAATCAAAGTTGTAATTAATTATTAAATTATAGAGTCATACAGAAATGATATGACCTTAATAATCTTAAAATGGAAAAATTATATATAAAAAATATAAATCGAGAAAAAAATGATACACTTTATTCATTTATTTTAAAATGTATTAATCATAAAAAACTTTATAAATCAGAAGGACAATTTCCAAAAACATATTTAAATAAAGAATGTACAATTAAAGAATGTAATACAAAATTTAGAAGTTTTGAAGTTATATTAAGTATTTCAAATTCTTATTTTTTAAATGTTACAGAAAAAAAAGTTGCTTTAATACTTAAAAAAATAATGCAAGAAACTAATATGCGTTTTTTATTTTGTACACACGCAAACAAATGGATTTTTTATAAAGTTTATAGCTGGTGGGAAGATTCACAACTTACAGATCATCCATTTTTAATAAATTATAATTCATCTATTAATAAAGTTAATGAAAAAGGTTCTGGAGAATATACATTTAATCAATTATTAGAATTAATGGAAGAAGAGATTATTAAGTAACAAATTGAGGAAAAACTCAAATCGCAGATTGGTTATTTTTGTATAATACTATACAACAAGTAATTGATAAAGGATTAAATATTAAATTAAAGATTTTTTATTTTACATTAGAAATGTCTAAAGAGATTAAAATGTTATCAGCATTCTCTAATATTTTATATATTAAAGAAGGTATTAGAATAAGTCCAAAAGACTTACGAAGTACTAAAGCAGATAAAGTTTTATCAAAAGAAACATTAGCTATTATTGCAAAATACGAACCTTATTTTAATAAAATCGAAGAAATTGTTGAATTCATCGATGATATACGTCATCCAACAGGAATATATAATTTAGTTAAATCATATGCGGAGGCTAATGGTAAACAACATAAACGTAAAATTATCATTGATGGTAATGAAACGTTAGTTGATGATTACTATGAAGCTAATAATCCTGATGAATATGTTATGGTTATTATTGACCATATTAGTTTAATAACTGCTGAAAAAACAAATGGTGTTCAAACATCATTACAAGAAAGTATTGTTAAACTATCATCAGATTATTTAATTAAATTACGTAATAAATATAATTATATTCCTGTTGTAATTCAACAGCAAGCAGCATCTCAAGAATCAGTTGAAAATAAAAAATATAATCGTTTAAAACCTTCTATGGATGGTTTAGGTGATAGTAAACTTACTCAACGAGATGCAAATGTAATTTTAGGATTATTTAGTCCGTTTAGACATGAAATTCAAGATTTCTATGATTATGATGTTACAAAATTACAAGATAATCTTAGATTTTTAGAAGTATTAGGTGGTCGTGAAGGTGGTGGTGGAGTAGTTTGTCCGTTATATTTTGATGGAGCAACAAATTACTTCTCTGAACTTCCTAAACCAAATGATATTGAAGGAATGTCTAAAGTTTATAATTTTATAAAAAATATTAAAAAATAATAAAAATGAAAATATGGAAATGGTCTGAAGGTAGACAAGAATCGTGTAAATATTTTAAATTTCCAATATGGTATTTTAGAATTGGTAGATATGGATTCGATGCTTATATTTTAAAATATGAACCAGGAGTTTTACCAATTCATATTGATCCTGTAAATGGAAAACATTATAGAATGAATATTCTAATTAATGGAAGATGTAATTTTACATGTGAAAAAACAATATTTAAAAATTGGTTCATTACTATCTTTAGACCAGATTTATATTTACATTGTTTAATTATCACTTCTAAAACTACTAAATTAAGTTTTGGATTTGTAAAATTTAATGAGAATGAGAAATGAGAGTTGGTCTGATAACCGTGTATATTATAAACATTTAAATAAAGATTTAGGAGTAATTAGTAATTGTTCTCATGGAATACAATGTTATGCGGAAATAATTCAAATTAAAAATGATGATATTATTGAACTTTTTAATTTTCATAAAGAAGAAACAAAAGAATTTAGTGAAGAATATATTAAAAAACTATCACAAATATTTAATTGTAAACTTGAGTTTATAAATGAAGATTGTATTAGAATTCAAAATTTTAAAATAATTGGTCATTTAAAAATATTTTTAACAATGTTTAGATATTTATTTGAAAATTATTTTAATAATAGTAATTTAAATGTAAATCTTATTAAAAATTTTATTCAAGATGAAAGTGATGATGATTTATTAATTAAATTTTTAAAAAGTTTTAACAATGTTAAATATTATCATGGTAATTCTAATCATTGTATTTTAGATAGTTGTGATGTACACAAACCATTAAAATTGAGAACAATTAAAGAATTACAAAATGAAAATTTTAATATAGGTTATTCACCAATACATTCTTTTTTCAAAAATAAATAGTTTATAATTCACAAATAATAAAAATACGACAATATATAAAAATACAATTTATAAACGCTAACAATTAAATAGCGGAAGGTTGGTCGGAATATTTTATTATGGTTGAATTACCAAAAGAAAAAAGTAAAGTTACAAGGATTAATCCTAAAAAACTTATACTTTTCAGTAAGCCTAAAGTAGGTAAAACTGAAGCATTAAGTAAATTAGAAGATTGTCTTCTTATAGATTTAGAAGGTGGTGCAAATTTTGTAGAAGCTATGAAAATAGATGTTCTCAAATTATCAAAAGAAAGTGGAAAAACACCAATCGCTGTTTTAAAAGAAGTAATTAATAAAATACTTGAAGCAAATAAAGCTGCAGGAAAATTTGTCTATAAATATGGTGCAATTGACACTGTAACAGCTTTGGAAGATATGGTATTGGTTATAGCAAATAAATTATATCAAAGTACTGCACAGGGTCGCAACTGGGTCGGTGACGATGTAACACAGCTACCAAATGGAGCAGGCTACCAATATACCAGAAAAGCTTTATGGATGGTCTTAGAAGAGTTAGAAGAATGTTTTGACACTCTTATCATATTAGGACATTTAAAAGACAAATTGGTTGAAAAAGAAGGTAAAGAAATGACTGAAAGAGGTTTAGATTTAATCGGTAAATCCGCATCAATACTATGTTCTCAAGTAGATGCAATTGGATATGTTTATCGAGATGAAAATAAAACCATTGTTAATTTTGCACCATCAGATTCATTAATTTGTGGTTCACGTAGCGAACATTTAAAAAACAAAAAAATTACTTTAATTGAATCAGATGATAAAGGTCATTTGAAAGTAGATTGGAGTGAAATTTTTATAGAAGAATAGTACAATATTAGCTCGAAGTACAAGAGATCGAAGACAGAAATTACAGATATATCTAATTGCACAGGTAAATCTCCTTGGAGGTCCGTGAAGAAATATATTGTCGTGGAGGTTCTCTAAATCGTAGGTTAGCACAGTTAGGATTCTGGGGGTATTCTAAAAATCCAATATTAGCCAAAATAAATTTTTAAAAAGAAAAAGATGAGTAAATTCAATTTGAATGAGGAGCCACAGACAGGAGTCGTGGTATTTAATAATGGAGTAGCTGGAAAAGTTGAAAATGTTTCTATTGATGTAGAAAAAAGAAAAGCAGATGAACCTGATTCATATCCACCATATAAACTAATAGTTAATGATGGTTCTGGTGCAATGCCAATTAATCAAGGTTTTTACTTTGATGAAAATGACACAGAAGCTAAACAAGAGCAAACTATTCAAAGAATTAGGAGTATTGCTAAAACAGTAGTTCCTGAAGGATTTGAATGGCCAGTTTGTGATACATATACAGAAGCTTGTGAAGCATTGTTTAAAATTATTAAACAACATGCTGGTGAGCAAAAAGTAAATGTGTTTACTAGTTATGGTTGGACAGGTAAACCTTCTAAATTCTTAGGTTTAAGAAACTTCAATTTCATTGAAAAAATGGATGAAGTAAATAGTAGATTGAAACCAACACCTTCTGATGTTTTGGAACGTCCTGAAGCAGATGCTCCTAGAGCTGAAGTTGGAGATGCTCCAAAACCAGATGGTATTTGGTAATATAAATATAGGGTGATTCTTAATTGAGTCACCCTTTTTTTAACTAATTAAATAAAATTATGGAAGATAAAAAAATTAAATGGATGGTTATGTTATATGGGTATCCACATGCATTTTTAGAAAAAAAAGAAGATTTAAAAACTTTTCATTTAGATTCCGAAGAAAAAAATAATATTGACTGGGTTCCAGTTAAATTTGGAGAAATAAATTAATATGATTGATTTAAATAAAGAAAAACAACCTATTTCTAAGAAAGCTATATTGGAATATTATCAAGATATTGATATATATAGACGATATATTCAAGAAGAAATTGATGTTGGTGGTAAACCAATATTATCTCCTCTTAGAAAAGAAAAGACTCCATCATTTGGATTTTTTATAGGTGAAAGAAATGAAATATGTTTTAAAGATTTTAAATTAGATGCTAAAGGTGATTTTGTTACTTTTGTAATGTTAAAATTTGGATTAACATATTGGGAAGCACTTAGTAAAATTGGTGTAGATTTTGATTTATGTGACGATTTTAGTTGTAAACCATTTGAAAAAACAGTGTTTGAAAACTTAGATAGAGTTTATCCAAGTAGAGAAGAATTACTTAGTAAAACAAGTGTAAATAAAATTGGTAAACGTAAAAGACAATGGCAAGCTCATGATATTCTTTATTGGCAACAATTTGGAATTAGTGTAAGTACATTAGAACATTTTGATGTAGAACCAATTAGTCATATATTTATAGGTGATAAAATTTATGTAGCTGATAAACATGCTTATGCATTTCTTGAAATGAAAGATAATAAAGAAACATATAAAATTTATCAACCTTTTAATGAAAAATATAAATGGATAAATGGTCATAATGATAGTGTTTGGCAAGGTTGGACAAAATTACCATCAACTAGTCCTTGGTTAATTATAACTAAATCATTAAAAGATGTAATGTCTTTATATGAAGTATGTGGTATTTCAGCAGTTGCTTTACAATCTGAAAATATATTACCTAAAAGACATGTATTTGAACAAATAAGAGAAAAATTTCCTTATGTAACAGTATTATATGATAATGATTTTGATTCAGAAACTAATTGGGGAAAAATATTTGGAAATAAAATAGCTACTGAATTAGGTATTGTAGAATGTTATTTAGATGACCATTATAAATGCAAAGACTTTAGTGATTTAGTTAAAAAATATGGAAAAGAAAAAGCTAAAGAAATTTTGGAACATAATACATTATTACCTTTTTAAAATAATAAAAATGGGAAGAAGTAAAAGAAATAAAAATAAAAAAGAAACACCTCAATTTCTTATAAAACAAGAACAACGTTTATCTGTTAAAGCTGAAAGAAATAGAATTAAACAAGAAAAAAGAAGAGAGGCTAAAAAAAATAAAATATTATCAACAATGGAAAAAAAATATTTGATTGGAGTATATGATGATCTCCGAGAAGATGGTGTAGATCATAAATATATTGACACTAAAGATGCAACAAATATTGGATCGTTTGATTCTGATGCAACTTATAGTTTATATCCTTTAAGTAAAGATTCTTTTTGTGGATTGAAACAAGAAGGTAATACATCTGTTAAAATAGAAGTTTATGAAATCACTGAAACAATTTTAGATGAATTAGACGAAAAAGTTTATAATTATGATCCCAGTCAAAAAGATGATAATAATTTATTTATCAGAAAAAAAGTAAATTCTCCTTATGGTGAAATTGAAATGTGGTTTTATAATGATGATACCACAGGTATTAAACCTCTTGAAAGTGGTGACTGGATTGATTATTTAGATATTCAATTTAAAACAACACCACCAAAAAGTTCAAAAAGTGAATTTAATAAATTATTAGATAAACAAGAACAAGAACTTGAAGATGAAATAAATTCTCAAGATACAGTAACTGTTAATTATAAAGATGTACTTGATAATCCTATAAACCCAACAAAAAAAGACGATTCTGCTTGGGAAAAATCTAATAAAGAATTTGAAGATTCATTAGTAGATCATCAAGCAATGGATTAAATTAAAAAATATGAGAAAAATATTAGTAGCCGTATACGGAAGTTTACGTAAAAATATGGGTAATGACCATTATTTAACAGACGCAGAATATTTAGGTGAATTTCAAACATCACCTATTTATACACTACATAGTTTAGGAGGATATCCTGGATTAAAACAAAATGGTACAACTTCTGTAACAATGGAAGTATATGCTGTAAATGAACAAGAAGCTAAAAATATAGATTCTCTTGAAGGTTATTCTCCAAATAGAAAAGCAACTTTCTATGATAAAATTATAATTGATACTCCTTATGGAGAAGCAGGAACCTATATTTATGTTGATGATTTATCAGATAGACCTATGGTAGAATCTGGTGATTGGAAAGAATATAAAACGCAAAAACAAGCAAGTTACTATTCAGTAACAAATAATTAAAAAAATATTAAAAATAAATAAAAATCTTAAAAATGAGAAAAAAAATAGGTATTGTCGGATATTTTCCTGGACCAGGTAGTTTTGGTATTACAAAACCATATATGCAATTTTTTCAAAACTTTGGAAAAGTTGTATTAATTAGTCCTTGGGATAAAGAAATTGATGAAACACTCGATTTATTAGTATTACCAGGTGGACCAGATGTAGATCCATTCAGATATCTTACACAAGATGATGAATTAAGTATGTTTGTTGGACCACCATGTTGGATTAGAGAAAAATTTGATAGAGAATTGTTACCAAAATATGTAGAAAATCAAACACCAATTTTTGGTATTTGTAGAGGTTTACAAACTTTATCTGTATTTTTTGGTGCAAAATTAAATCAACATATTTGGGAACATGAAACTACACCAGATCATGAAAGAACTAAATTGGTTCATCATGTAAAAGTACATCCTGCAGCAAACTTAATTCCAGGACTTGAGTTTAAACGTTTTGAAGTAAATAGCTTACACCATCAAACAGTTGCAAACTGTCCTGAAAACGCCTCTATTCTCTTTACATACGATGGTAAACATACCAAAGGAACTGAAGATGGAGATATTGAAGGATTAACTTGGTTTCCAAATTATCCCGCACATGCTGTACAATGGCACCCAGAAGAAATTTATGACAAAGCAAGTATTACTTTAATTAATAGTTTACTTTATCCAAAAAAATAATATAAATATAGGGGAAGAAATTCCCCTTTTATAAATTTAAAATGATAACAAAAGAAAAAAGTCTGTTTAGACCTATGATATTCTCAAGACACCCATCACATGATGTTCTTAGAGCAAATAAAAAAAATATTAGATTATTACCAGTACGTTCAGTAATTAGATTTGGTTCTACAACTGAATGTGAAGATACTGTTGCTAAAGGTGGTAAAAGAATTGAAATTAATAGCATTCAAGCAATTAAAAATAGTGCTTGTAAATTATTAATGAAAAAATGTTTTATATCTGCTGGTGTAAAAACTGCAGAAATGTTTACAGACGGCACTTTAAATGATTGGGCTCACGATAGATATCCAATTGTAGCTAAAGCACATTATGGTTCTAAAGGTAAAGGTAATACTTTAATTAAATCACAAGAAGAATTAACTTCTTGGATGCAAGGTAAAACAATGAGTAATTATATTTTTGAAAAATACATGGCATATGCTCATGAATTTAGATTACATATAACAGAAGAAGGTTGTTTTTATGCTTGTAGAAAAGCTCTTAAACAAGGTGTTCCTGATGCAGATAAATGGCATAGACACGATACAAATTGTGTATGGTTTTTAGAAACTTCACCAGAATTTTTTAAACCTAATAGTTGGAACGATATTGTTTCAGATTGTGTAAAAGCTTTAAAAGCTGTTGGTGCTGATGTATTATCATTTGATGTAAAAGTACAAAGTCCGTCAGATAGTAAAGGTAATCGTAGAGAATATCAAGACTATATTTTACTTGAATGTAATAGTGCAAGTTCAATGGATAATGGCACAGGAAATATATCAGTATGTGCTCAAAAATATATTGAAGAACTCCCAAAAATAATTTCAAAAAAAGCAAATTTATGAATTTTGAAGATTTAACAGAAGATGTACAACAATGGTTGTTGTATACTAAAAAAAAGAAATTAAGTAATGAATCATTATATAGTGCTTTAAATAATGCTAAACAAAGTATTTATCAAAATATACCTGGTAGTACTTTTATTAAAAGATTAGAATTTGTAAAAGCATTTTGTGATGAAGAAGAAATAAATATGGAATCTAAAGAAAAACAAAAAATTAATTTAGTTTTTGCAAATGGTGTTGAATCTGAATATTTAGAATATCTAAATACTATTTTCGATGTAACAGTTTTAAAACCAGAAAAATTAAATCAAACATATAAAAAATCTCAAGTAGATTTAGTATTGTTTACAGGTGGAGCAGATGTTTCTCCTGAATATTATAAAGAAAATCTTGGTAATCAAACTTATATTAATGCAAACAGAGATGAAATAGAATGTGATATTTTCTATAAATTTAAAGGTTGTAAAATGTTAGGTATCTGTAGAGGTGCACAACTGCTTACAGTTTTAAATGGTGGTAAACTTGTTCAACATATAAATAATCATGGAAGAACACATTCTATACAATTTCAAAATGGAAATACTGTAGATATGACTTCAACACATCACCAAATGATGTGGCCTTTTGATTTAAATAAAAAAAATTATAGTATTGTTGCACATTCAACATATCATCAAAGTAATACATATTTAAATGGTGATAATAAAGAAATTGATTTACCACAAGATTTTGTAGAACCTGAAATTGTATTTTATCCAAATACAACTTGTTTATGTATTCAAGGTCATCCTGAATATTCAACTTGTTCTAAACAAGCAAAAGATTTATGTTCTTCTACTATAAAAAAATATTTGTTTAATAATAAACAAACTTCATCAAAAGAAGTTTCTTTTATAGATGAACAATATGAACACCAAGATATTGGTATTAAAATTGCTGATCCATATTATGGTTTTGATTCAGTAGTAACTCAAAATAGATACGGTATAGAAAGATCATATAGTTCTACTACTGAAAAAGTAAGTGATAAAAAATCAGTATATAAAAGTAGTGTTGAAGTATATAAAGATTATTTAATGAAAGATTTTAAAGACGAAATTTATAATTCAACACTTTCAATAGATAATGATACTCTTCATGAAGATGAAGAATTACCTATAGACCCTTTGTAAAAATTTAGAAATTAATAAAAATATAAAAAATATAAAAAATGACAAAAATAAAAAATGTAACAATAGGTTGTGATCCAGAATTGTTTTTAGAAAAAGATGGTAAAATTATTTCTGCTGTAGGTTTAATTGGTGGTACAAAATATGAACCAAAACCAATTTCTGATAAAGGTCATGCAATTCAAGAAGATAATGTTTTAATGGAATTTTGTATTCCACCTTCTAAAACAGTTGAAGATTTTACAGAAAATATTAATTTTGTAAAAGATTATCTTACAGTTATTACTTCAGCATTTGGAGCTAAACCTAATTATTCAGCTTCTGCAACATTAGAAGATAAAGAATTAGATTCTGACCAAGCAAGACAGTTTGGTTGTGATCCAGATTTTAATGTTTGGACACAAGGTATGAATGAACCACCAAATGCTTCTACTAATATGAGAAGTGCTGGCGGACATATTCACATTGGTTTTGATAAAACTGGTATGACAACTGAAGAAGAAGATGAAACTGTAGAAAAATTAGTTAAAGCAATGGATATGACTGTTGGTTTGAAATCTTTGTTTTTAGATAAAGATGATAAACGTAAAGAGTTATATGGTAAAGCAGGTTGTTTTAGATTTAAAGAATATGGAATGGAGTATAGAACCCCTTCTAATTTTTGGATTGCAACTGATGAATTAATTGCTTGGGCTTGGAATACTACATTTGAAGCAATTAATCTTGTAAATTCAGGATTAGTTGATGAATTAAGTGAAAAATATTCTAAAAAAATTGTTAAAGCAATTAATAATAATGACAAACAATTAGCTGAAGAATTATTAGCTAAAATCGAAGAATTCCAATTAGAATTAGTATAAATTAAAAAACTTATAAAAATATGTGCGGAATTTTCGGACAAATAACAAAAAGTGTAAATAGTCTTTGTGTACCAGAAGTAAATATTCTAGGTATGTTAAATGTTGAAAGAGGTAAAAACTCTTGTGGTTTAACATATGATGGAGAAATATTTCTTGGATTAGATAAAGATAAAATTTATACTGATTTTATAAAAAAACGTAATATAAAACCAAAACAATATCCTACAATTTTTGGTCATACAAGACAATCAAGTTCTGGTGCTATTAATGCTTTTAATGCACATCCATTTGGTTTTGGAACATTACCTAATGGAGAATATGAATTTATTGGTTGTCATAATGGAACATTAAAAAATCCTTTAGAGCTTGCTAAAAAATATGGTGTAGATATTGATGAAGATTATATTAATGAATATAATTATCCAGCAGTAAGAAGAAAAATTGATAGTGAAATTCTATTAGAGATTCTTTATAAAACTAAATCATATAAAGTTCTTAGTGAATATATTGGTGGTGCAGCTTTAGCATGGACATGGATTGGAGAACCTAATAAAATGTATTTATGGTCTGGTGCATCAAAATTATGGGAACATAGTAAAGATAAAGAAGAAGAACGACCTTTATGTGTATATCAAAAAAGTAAAAATAATACTTATTTTTCTTCATTAGAAGAAAGTTTATATGCTTTAGGAGGTACAGAAGCTAATGTTTGTCAAATTGATTATAATACAGTATATGTTATCACAGACGGTGATTTTAAAAATGCAGATAAATTACCAGTAAGTAGAACAAAAGTTGGACAAAATGAATTTTATACTCCTAAAACTACTACTAATCGTAATTTTGCTTATGGAAATTATACAGATAATGAAACATGGGATGGTTATGATCCATCTTATCATGGTAGAGTAAATACACAATTTAGTAGTGTACGTAAACATACTCCTTCTGCAAATACATCTATTATAAGCATTCATAAAGAACCCCATTTTGTAGAAGTACCTAAAAGATATGGAAAAATATATTTTCATAAATTAAGATATTGGAGAAATGGTCATGTTATAAATGGTATATATACAGATATTAAAGGATATGGTT
>Ga0154020_10002970_pt1 | contig 20588 bp, 24 predicted proteins | sample Klosneuvirus_201_FD_109709 | JGI IMG/M metagenome (GOLD analysis project Ga0154020, IMG submission 109709) | Active sludge microbial communities from wastewater, Klosterneuburg, Austria - Klosneuvirus_20160825_MG | ecosystem: Engineered > WWTP > Aerobic digester > Activated sludge | place... | reverse complement strand
GCTGGCGAGCCCTGCGTGACCCGTCTCGATCAGGAGCAGCCACCAGCGGTAGAGCTCCTCCGGTGGCGTCGCGGCCGGATCGACCGTTGCGAAGAGCTCGGCCACGCGGGTCGGCTCACCCTCGGCCGCCGCGTCCGCCGCGGCCTGGAGCAGCGCGGCGCTCACCGCGTGCGGCCTTCGCCCCGGCGCGGTGGCAGCGATGCCAGCAGCCCGCGCAGGGTCTCGATGCGAGCGGTGTCGCCGCGCGCGGTCGCGACGGCGAGCAGCCCGTCGAGGGCGGCGGCGTCCTCGGACAGGTAGGTCAGGCGGCGAAACGTCGCCGCCTGCTCGTAGGCGCGCTCGGCCTGGTCCATGCGCCCGGCAGCCCGATGGACGTCTCCCACTCGCACCAGGGTGAGGTGGCGCCCCGCGCGGTCGTGCCGCAGGGCGTTCTCGTAGGCCACCAGCGCCTCCTGGTGCTGGGCGCGTGCGCGGCGAACGTCACCGAGGAGGCGCCACGCCGCTGCGCTGCGTCGGTGCGGCTGCACGTGGCGCTCGATCCACGCGGCGGCGTCGTCGAGGCGCCCGGCGCCGAGGGCGAGCCCGGCGAGAGCGGTATGGACGTAGGCGCGCTCCGGCGGCCCGGCGGCGTCGAGCGCGAGCCGGAAGGCCCGCTCGGCGTGGTCGGCCTGGCCCTGGGCAGCGCAGATCCTGCCCGCCAGGAAGTAGCGAAACACTGGCTCGATGTGGTTCGAGTCCGAGTCCTCGCGGATGCAGGCGAAGCACAGGCGCCGGGCGTCCAGCACACGCCCGAGGCGCAGCGCCGAGCGCGCCCCGGCGTAGAGGCACTTGATGTAGGGCTTGTGGAGATCCGGCCGCGCGGCGCGGGCCGCGGCGGGCAGGGCCCGATAGACGTCGATGGCGCGGTTGAAGGCGCGCAGCGCCGCCACGTCGTGCTGGGTCATGATCTGGGCCTCGAAGACGCCGAGCCGATAGAGGTCCTTGATCGACTCCGGCTGCAGCCGCAGCGCCTCGGTGATCCAGCGCGTGAATGCCGCCCGATCTGCCTCGCGGTCCCGCGCAGGGCGCGGCGCGCCGGCGTGACCACGGGCGTGGCCGTCGCGACGGCGCGGGCCGCGTCGGCCCTCGGGAGCGCCCGCTTCCGGCTGGCGCACACGGGTCGGCATGAGCGCCTCGTAGTAGAGGTAGGCGAGGGCGCTGGCGCGGCGCGCCGTAGGCTCCAGGGCGAAGGCGCGCTCGAGCAGCCGTGCTGCGTCGTCGGTCCGGCGCAGGCGGCCCAGCGAGAACGCGATCTCGTCGGCCGGGGCGAGCCACTCGCGGGTCAGCTCCACGGGCAGCGCTGTCGCCAGCCGGGCGGTCTCTTCCCAGCGGCAGCGTCGTCGGTTGTCGCTGGCCGTCGCGACCAGATCGCCCGGGCGTGAGACCTGCGGTGCCTCGGCTGACGCGCTCATGCCTGGATCGACGGCGGGCGGTCGGTCGATCTGACAGTCAGCTGTAGCCCACCTGCGCGACCTCGAAGTGGCCGAAACCGAAGGAAGTGGACTTGCCGAGCCCGACCTGGGAGGCGGCCGCGAGCAGCGCGGCGAAGGCGCCGAGACGGCCGCGGTAGGTCGCGTGGCCCGACAGGCCCTCCATCGCGTGGCGCTGATCCTGGCGGCTGGAGTAGCGGTCGACCCGGAAGCGACTCCAGTCCGCGGCGACCTCGGTGACCTCCGCTACCGCGTGTCTCACGGCATCGGGGGTGGGCTGGAACGTCCCCGGGCCCAGGTGGGCGTCGAGCGCGGCCAGGCGGCGTGCCGCGCCGAGCGCGAGGTCGGTCGGCGTGGGGCGCTGGACGAGGACCCGGTCGTGGAGCAGGCGGAGGGGGGTGATTGTGCGCAGGGCCAGCGTCTCCCAGGTCGCCGAGGGGGCCACGGTCGCCGGTGCGCCGACCTCGATCGCACGCAGCGCGAGCTGGCCTCGCCGAGGACCCAGCCCGGTCCGGGCCGCGAGCTCGAGCGCGGCCAGCAGGGGGCCGAGCTGGTCGCACCCCGGGCCGACCAGCCGCGCCGCCCAGGGCAGGCGATCCCCCGGAAGCAGGCGACGCGCCGCACCGGGCGGCGGCGGGCGCAGGATCAGCGTCTGCGGCGCAGCGGCGGCGAACCTGGCCTCCGGCGCGCCGTCCGCGGTGGGCTGCTCGAACAGGGTCGCATAAGCGCACGGGCGACGTGGGTGCCGTCGCCTGCAGGCGGGGCTGCACGCCGTCGCCGCGAGCGCATGCCCCAGCGCGCCATGCAGGGTCGAGCCCAGCCACCCGGGCAGGTCGACGGCCGTGGTCGCCTCGAAGACGATGGCGACGTCCAGACGCCTCGGCAGCGGAGGATCCAGGAGGGCGTGGGGTTCGGTTGCGTCCATCTGTGTGAAGTGAAGACGCGCGGCGGCCAGCTGGCTGACACCACGTCCCAGGATCGGGGCAACGCTAGCCTCCGGGTCAGCGAATGTCACGCCGAGAAGGGGTGACCAGGGGCCGCATTCCCGATGAGTGGTCCGGGCGAGCGATGTTGGGCTAGGGTGGGGCATGCGAGTGCTGGTCGTGCTGGGGAGTCGGGCGGAGATCGTCGAGCGGCTGCTCGAGCTCGAGCGTTGGTCGCGCGTGGTCGTACTCACGACCGCTCTCTACGAAGGCGAGGCGACGGCCGCGCGTGACCTGCTGGGGGAGCGAGTCGCGGAGGGCTACATGGTGCGCGTACTCGAGGTGGATCCGAACGACCCGCTCGGCTGGCAGCGTGCGGTGTCGGAGGCCATCCAGGCAGAGCAGGCTGGCTCGGACGACATCACGGTCGACGTCACCGGAGGCACCAAGCCGATGACCATCGGCGCCTACGCCGCCTCCGAGCTCTGCGGTGTTCCAGCCGTGTACCTGGCGTCGCAATGGTCAGAAGACCGCGTCCCGAGAGCAAGCGAGATCCGTCCGCTGCCCGCCGTGCGCGTGGAGCTCGGGCTCGATCTTCTGGCCGCGGCCGATGCCGCCTTCGCGCTCGGCCACTTCGATGCGGCACGGGTGCTGTACGAGAAGCTGGACCGCAGGAAGGTTGCGCCAGCCGCGGGGGTCCTCGAGAAGCTCGCGAAGGCCAGGCTGGCATGGGTCCATGGCCACCACGGCAACGCCGTCCGCTCCTACCCGAGCCAGGTTGGGCGCACGCCGACGCCGTGGGCCTTCCTGCACGGGCGAATGGCCGCGCGGGAGGCGAGCCCGTCGGCGCTCGACGAGGACGCCATGGGGGCCTGGCTTCGCGATCGCCTCGCCGTGCTCGACCTGCTCTTGCGCGGCGGGCACGCGGGCCAAGACGTGGCCGGCGTCGCATGGGGACTCATCGAGGCGGTCGCGCGCTGGCTACTGCGCCAGAGCGTCGAGGCAGGTGCGACCATCACGAACGGCCAAGGCGTGCTGGAGGCGGACGACCTCGGAACCGGCTCCGACACCAAGATAACCCTGGGGCCGCTCCTTGGGCTGCTGATTGATGGGCGCTCGGGCGGCATGCAGAGACTCTGGCAAGGCAAGGTCCCGTCGCGTGTGGAGCGCGCGCAACCCGCCCTGGGGGGGCTTCGGGGGACCAAGCGTGAGGGGAAGTACCAAGGGCTGGAGGTCCGGAACGGGCTGGCTCATGGATACGCGAGCGACGACGAGGTCGCAGGGTGGAACAAGCACGCTGTCGGGGCGGGCGGCCACGTCGTCGCCCTGGTCACCGCGCTCGGGTTGCCGGAACGCGCGGAGCTGGCCCCGGGCCGACTCGAGGACCCCGCCGGTGTACGTGCCGCGATGGCCGCCAGCGGCTGACCACCGCCGGGGAGTTCTACCACCCGTACCGGAGCGCATGGTAGGCGAGCCACGGCTTCAGCTCCCCGCACAGCGGACCGCTCCGGAGTCGCGAGACCACATCGTCCTGCGCCACCATTTCGAGCCGACGTGGGTCCTTGAGGCCAGTGCGCATCGCATCGCGAACGGTGGTGCCCTCGGGCATGTGCCGACCGATTGGGGTCGTGGAGACGACGCGGCGGTAGCTCTCGTTGGCCGCCGGGCAGACCACGACGACCCGCACTTCATCGACGCGCAGCGCCTCGGTGACGCCCTCGCTCAGCATGCGGTCGCCGAGAAGGAGAATCCGCATGAGCTGGTAGAAGGGGTCATACAGCAGCTCCTCGAAGGGCAGCATGCCATTGAATGACGAGGCCGGCGCCAGGTAGAGATGCCGGTAGCGCGACTTGCGCTTGTCGCCCCCTGGCCCCGCACCCTCGTCCTCTGGGTTCCGGTACTCCTCGCAGTACTTCCACTCGATGAGATACGCGCGACGACCGGCCGTCGTGCGGGCGACGAGGAGCGCGTCTATGCAGGTCTGGTTTGCGCCTCGCGTGATGCGACCGCCTTCGAGGGGTTTGCGCCAGCCAACCCACTCGAACTCGACCAGTGAGGCGCGGCCCTGGCCATCCACGATCATCTCGACGTCGGTCACATCAGCGTCGATCGCCTGCAAGAACGCCAGGAGGGCGCCCGGTATCGAGGCCAGCGGAAGCAGGAAGTTCACACAGCTCACCTGCGAGCTGGCGAGGTTCCTCGTGGGGCCCGCAAAGCTCCCATCCGACACCCGGTCGCCGGTACGCGAGCTCGTCCACCACTTGATGCCGCGGTCGGCGAAGAACGCGAGCGCACCGCCGGGGCCACGGAGGTCTGGGAGTAGGCTCTCGAGTTCGTGCCCGTGTGCGACGAGGTGTGGGTTCCGCTTGCCTTGGTCGTCGGTCGGCTGCTGCGCCGCGGCGCTCAGGCTGGTCCGAAAGCGCGCCTGCTGTCGATGCGCGACGACTCCGAACCGAGGTGCCCTGGGGCCAGCCGGGCGCCTCATCCCCAGACGTCCTCGAACACCTTGGCAATGCTGGTCCTGCCGTGCACCCCCTGCAGGCGGGCCTTCACGCGGCGCTCCGAGAACCCGATGAGTCGGGCGATCGCGCCCACCGCGTCGCAGTCGAGCGCCCAGCGGATTGTCATGTTCCCGATCACTGCCATGTCGTAGTACTCGCGAAAGACGTTCCTGACCTTCGTGCGGCCGTGGGCCTCGGAGAGAGCTCGCTTGACGGACTGCGTGGAGCGCCCGGTCACGAGGGCGACGTAGTCGACCAGCTCCAGGTCGATGGCGCGCCGCGCGGTCAGATCCCCCACGGTGTCGTAGTCGACCTCCACCTCCTCGACGTCGTCTGCTTGCTCCTCGTCGAGCTCCTCTTCATCGGTGGGTAGGGGGCCGACCCGCTCCTCGATGTTCTCAGCGAGGTGATCGATCAGCCGTCGCTGCCACCTGAGCATCGGCACCGCCTGGCCCTGGGGACCACGACCGCTGGTCTCGGCGCCCCACTCGGCGCCTTCCTTCGTGAGTGCCCAGCCATCGGCCCCCTTCACGTGGAAGCCGCAGTCCTGGAGGAGTTGATTCACGATCTGGGCGCTGATCTCGCCACTCATGTTCTTGATCCCGAGGTGTTCGCGCAGCGCGTTTGCGCCTGCCGCGCCGATTCGCGCTACCAGCTCGGCGCCGAGCTCGGATGCGCTCAGGAGGTCGCCCGCCGGGACCGGCTGGGCGTCGGCGGTCAACCCCGCCTTCTCTCTCGCCCTCGGCGACAGGCGGTCGAGGACACCCTCATTCCAGCGCAGGACCTGGATCGGCGCTCCTCCGGGCCCGATCCCCTGGGTCTCCTTGCCCCACTTCGCGCCCTCGGCAGTCAGCCCCCAGCCGCCTTCCGGCTTCTTCATCACCAGCCCGAGCTCGGCGAGCAGGAGGTTGATCAGCTTGTTGCTGATGGCCCCCCGGCTCTTCACGCCCAGCGCCGCGCGAACCCGGTTGCAGATCTCGGGCCCGAGCTGGCGGGACATCCGCTCTGCGAGCGCCGACGCGCTGAGCACCTCCGCAGCCTCGCCGGCATCCTCCACGGCGGGCTGGTCCGGCGGAGGTGGCGGGAGGTGCTTCGCATGGGCAGCGAGGTACCAGTCATAGACGACGTCCAGGGCGCGCAGGCAGGGCTGAGCCCACCTGGCTGTGATCACATGGCTCTCGACCCGTGAGTGGGCGCCGACGTTGCCGTACCACTGCACGGTGCGCAGGGGGATCATCTCGTGCGCCCGGATCAGCTTGGCGGTTTGCAGAGCGCCGATGAGCTTGTCGAGCGTCCGGTCCTCCTCGCCGCCCTCCGCCGCCAGGCCGCTGGCAGTGGAGATCGCCTGGCAGATGGCCTCGGCCGTCTTCCGGGCGACGCTGAGCGCGGTCTCGGGATCTTGGTCGGCGTACTGCAGCGCCTTCTGGTAGAGGTCCTTGATGCGCTGGTCAGTCGCGCCCGGGGCTTGCGTCATGGCGCGAGTGTAACGCCGCTCGAGGAGTTCATCGCCTGTCGTAGACGTCCAGGGTTGGCGTGCGCGGGACCTGGCCCGTGCCGCTGACATGGATGCGCTGTGGGACCTCACGCGCCGGCGGCGGCGCTCGGCGCGCAGCCGCGGCGGCGGAGAAGCAGCCGTCACAGATCGGCTTCGAGCTTCCCGATACCGCGCGGAAGCGTCGAGCCACCTCGCCCTGATGGTTGCAGTTGTTCGCCAGTTCTCTCATGCGTCTCTGACGCCCTGGGGCCAACAGAGCTGACAGCTGCCGGCAAGAAAGGTTGGGTGTCAGGAGGCGGGGTCTCACGCGTCATGGATCCGAGGCGCTGGGATGACGACGATGATGCAGACAGGCGACCGCGACCTCTGGCGTCTCGAGGTTCCCATGGACCAGGTGCTGATCAGCGCCGGTCAGCTCCTTGTCACGCTGGGGGGGGCCCTGGTGCGAGTAGCGTCGCCACCGCACGGCCAGCAGCCCGGACCGTGCGGACGGCTGATCATCCCGAATCTGCGGGCGGTCGCGGGGGCCGAACTGGTCATCGTCTGCACCTGCTGTGGGCTTGGCGTGCCGGTGTGGGCCGCCGGGTTGCGCCACGTGGGTGGCGATCTCCGGAGCCAACCCAGATGCGTGCCATGCCGACACCGACGCGGGCCGGGAGGCCTCTCCCGGACATGCGCGGCGGGGCTCTCATGCGCAGTCCCACCCACGGTTCGGTCTGGCGAGGAACGCCAGGTCGTTCGAAGCTGAAGGAGATAGTCGTGGCCAACAAGGGTGTTCATGTGATCATTCACGGCGCTTCGGTGGCGGCCGGTGGTGTTGGGGCGGGGCTCGCCCAGCTGCCTGGCGCCGACATGCCAGTCCTGGTGTCCATACAGACCGCCATGGTCGTGGGCATCGCTTCCCAGCATGAGGTGACCCTGGAGAAGACGGCCGCTGCGGACCTCGTCTTGACCTTCGCAGCGGCGATGGCGGGTCGGGGAGTGTCTCAGGCTCTCCTGGGCTGGTTTCCCCTCATCGGGAACATCATCAACGCAGCCACGGCGTCGACGATCACCGAGGCCATCGGCTGGGCGGCGAACGCCTACTTCTCGGACCCGGGCAAGCACACGACGCGCCAGTAGCTAGATGCCGTACAATGCGGGGCGACGATGCGGCGGGGGACGCAGGAGATGGCGACCGATGAACCTCGCACGGAGCGCTTCCTGTCGGTGGTGGAGGATGCGCTGCGCAGGTGCGCTGAGCGACACGAGACCGAGCCCGATACGGCCCTCTGGCACGCCCGATGTGTCATCGAGGCGGGCCTCTACGCCGTGCATGCCCACACCAACGCAGGGAAGGACGCTCGCCCGCCATTCGACCCGGAGAAGAAGCAGTCGTTCGTCGATGTCATGGTGAAGGCGCTCCCCGAGTGGAGAAGCAGGCAGAAGATCGCCGAGGCGATTCACAATGCTTGCCACCAGGGCGCTCACGTTCAGCCAGCGGGCCGTGTGGACCTGGGAGATGCCATACAGATCCTTCGAAACAACATGAGGGTCTTTCTGGAGTGGGTCTACAAGGACACGGGCAAGCCCTTTCCAATTGCTGTCGAGCGGTCGCTGGAGCAGCTACGCGGCCAGCCCCCCAGCAGAAGCGGCCCTGAGCCTGTCGTGGTCCCACTCGATCTTGCAGAGCGCGACAACGAGCTCGAAGGCCTCAGGCGGTCGGCCAGGAGTCTCCGCTTCGCGCTCGTGGGGAGCTGCCTGTTCGTTGTCCTTGCCGCGTTCGCGGCTGTGTGGGCGTGGCGAGGTAGGTCAGCTGCGCAGTCGTCCGTCCGGCCTGCTACGGCCAGTGGGGTCGTCGGCGCCGTAGCCGACCCTGACGCGTCGGTCGCGACTGCGCAAGGCGCCGATGCGGCAGATGTCCTCGAGGTTTCCACAGTGATGGCTGTGGCGGCTCCGGCTCCATCGAGTCCGGCGCCGGCGTCGATGCCCCGCTGTCCAGACGGCTTCGCACCGTTCTCCGAGATGTCGTTCCCGTTGCGCGCGCCTGCCGACAGGCCCAGCTGGGGGCCTCTCTCCCAGGTGGCCAGGACGGCCTCGACGCCAGCCTTCTGCCTCCAGCGCGGCGTGGTCTCGATGGTCGACTTCGAGAAGTGCACCACGGATGGTCCCTGCAAGGCCCCGCCCAAACGACCTGGCTGCGCTCCTCCGCCAGGAGCAGGGCGTCCAGCGAGCTGCGTGGCATGGGAGGATGCGGCGGCATACTGCCAATGGCGCTGGCCGGGTGGGGGGCTGCCGACCGTCGTCCAGTGGGAGGGCGCAGCCCGAACGAGCAAGGCCCTTCGGTCACTGGGCATCCAGCCAGCGGTGCCGGACGCCTCGTTCGAGTGGGTCGCCGACGCCTTTCCGTCCGAAGTGTTCGCGGTCGGCCCAAAGCCTTCCTCGACCTCCGGCGTGCGAATGATGTTCCAGGGCGAGGTGCGGCCCCACACGGAGGACGCTCCCCATCTCTCGTGGAACCAGGCTCCCAATGGACGACCCGCGACCGTAGTTCATTTTCGCTGCGCGCTCGGCCTGGCGAAGGAGCTCGACACTCCCTGATGACCTCCGGCGCGGAGAGGCGCCCGGCTAGAGACCCAAGAGCCGCTTCCTGGCGGCCTCGAATTCCTGCTCGGTGAGGGCGCCGCTCACGTGCAGCTCCTGGAGCTTCCGCAGCGTGTCCGCGGTCTGCGGGTTGATGGCGCGCCTTGGTCTCGAGGCCGCTGCCCACCTGGCCCGCAGCGCCTCGACTTCGGCGTGAAACGCCAGCCGAGCGATTCGGTCCGCCAGCACCTCATGGCCCTTGCCTCTGAGCGCATGGGCCAGTCCCCGCAGGAGTTCCTCCGCGGGTACCCCCTCACTTCCATCCATGCTGGTCAGTGCCATCGCGCCCCCCTTGCGGCACCCTCGTGCCACTCGATGACCTCGAGCGCAGCCAGGACTGCTTCGCCGCGTGACAGGCCGGTCAGGTCGAGCCTGGCCCATGGGCTGCCCAGCCGCGCAGCCGCGGTCGTGTAGGTGGACCGCAAGAGCTGGCTGCGCGCTGGCGTCAGCGTCTCCAGATCGAGCGCCGATGCGCCGCGTTCGAAGAGTCGTTCGCGACGGGCTGACTCGACGAGGTCGACCACCAGCGTCAAGCTGGGCTGCTGCAGCGTGGCCGCGACCTCCGGGAGCTCGAGCCAGGAGCCGCGCGCGCGGGCATAGACCACGGTGGACAGCCAGTAGCGGTCCATGATGACGTCCTGTCCGGCGTCGAGATGGCGCCTCGCCTGCTCGCCAGCGGCGACGACGGTGGAGGCATAGAAGAGCTGGGCCGCGATGGGCGCATCGGCGAACACGGTGTCGACGACGGTCCGGACGTCGCGGAGCGCGAGCCCCGGGGTGGTCAGCCACCGCGCCCCGAGGTGCTTTGCGAGGTCCCGGGACAGGGTGGTCTTGCCAACCCCGTCGAGGCCCTCGATCGCGATCAGTCTGCCGGCCACGACTCACCAGCGCGGTCACATTCGTCGTCCACGGGACCGTGGACGATCAGCACCGTGACCGTTCGTGCCTTGCCGCCGGCGGACATCTCGCGGCTGTCACCCGCCGCGGCCCCGAGCAGCGCGCGGCCGAGGGGGGAGTTGTAGCTGACCCGACTCGCGGCTGGGTCGCCGTCATCCCAGCTGGCAATCCAGCAGGTCCGGGGCGCCAGGTCACCCTCGAGCTCGTAGGTCACCCGCGTGCCGATGGCGACGCGCTCCTCCCCGCCTCGGGGCAGCTCGATCATCCTGGCCTGCGCCAGGACCAGGCCGAGATCGCGCACGCGGCGGGCGAGCTGGTGCATCTGCCGCTGGTTCTCCTCGTAGGCGAAGTTGTCGTGCCAGCCGGAGTTGTCGCCAGCCTCGAGCGCCTCGGGGTTGCTGTCGCACACCGCCTGGTAGGCCGCGTGCGCTGCGGCAAGCCTGCGGCGGAGTCGGCTCAGCCCGCCAGGTGTGAAGTGAAGTTCGCGCATGTGTGTCGCCTCGAGCAGATGACGCCCGCGCGGGCGTCATCTGACACCTCGACTTCGGGTGTCAGTTCAGCCGCTGACCGTGCGTCTCGAAGGTGATGCCCGCCCCGACCTACCTCCGAGTCGTCGTCACCACGCGGTGTCCGCTGGCGTGCTCGTACTGCCACATGGAGGGGGATCCCGCCCTGCCTGGGCAGGAAGGTGGATTGTCGACGGAGGACTGGTGTTCGTTGCTGCACGCCGCGCTCGACAACGGCATCCGCAAGCTGAAGTTCCTCGGCGGAGAGCCGCTGCTGCGGCGCGATCTGCCCGACATCATCCGGTCGCTCCGGGCCAGAGATGGCGAGGCCGACCTCTCCCTGATCACGTCGGGCGCCGCTCCGCGCAAGATGATCGACGATTGCTTTGCGGCTGGGCTGACGCGCGCGAACCTGAGCATCCACGGCTGGGGCCCGGCGGCGTTCGCCAGGAGAGGGGGACGCGCGCGGATGTTCGAGCACCGCGGCGAGGTGCTGGCCGCGCTGCTCGAGCACGGGCGGTTCATCAAGCTGAACTATGTGTACTCGACGGCCGAGGACGTGGAGGATCTCGCGGCGCTGCTCGCGTGGGCGGCGGGACAGCGTCTGGTCGTCAACGTGCTGGACGATCTGTCGCGGGTGGACCTGTCGCATCACTCGGTCATCGATGTCGTCACCGGGCTTCGGGGGCAGCCCGCGCATACACGCGTCGAACCGGACCCGGACAGCCTCCCGACACTGCGTCTGCGCTGGTTCGATGGGCTCGAGGTCGAGGTAAAGGACCAGCATCTCGGAGCGCTTGCGCCCTGGAGAGCGTGCGCAACGTGCCCCGTGCGCGCACGCTGCCGCGAGGGAATTCACGCGCTCAGACTGGGCCACACGGGCCGCCTCCGACCTTGCATGGATCGCCAGGAGCTCGGGGTGGGGCTCCTGCCCGCTCTGCGCCGCGGGGGTCGGGGCGCTGTCGCCGAGGTCTGGAGGGGGTACGTGGGGAGGGCCGCAGCATGACCATCGTCCTTCTCGGATGTCACGGTACAGGCAAGACGACCCTCGGGGTGGCGCTGGCGCGCCTGACCGGGATTCCCTTCCACGATGAGGTCGGTCGCCGGCTGGCCAGCGATCCTGGCCTGCGTCCGGCGGGGCGGACGGCGGCCGAGACGCAGAGCGCGTTCGACGCGGCGGTGTTCGACGAGGAGCTCGCTCGCGACGCGAGCTGGCCGGTATCGGAGCCGCGGATCGTGGAGACCTGGCACCCTGGCAACCTGGCCTACGCGTCGCGCCGGAGCCCTGTCGTCGGCGCCACGCGGATGCCGGGCGTGGCCGCGAGCTGCGCGCGGGGCGAGGTCATCGCGGTCCCCCTGGTCGCGTCGCGCGACGCACTCGCGGCGCGGCAGTCGGAGCCAGGGGACCTCGAGTTCTTCCGAGCGGTCGGGCGCGATGCCGAGCGCTGGGCGAGGGCCCTCGGGCTCCGCGTACTGCGTCCGACCCGCACGGATCGAGCACCGACCGACGAGATCGCTGACCGGCTGTGGCACCAGCTGCGGGACTGCCGGGCATGAGGCGCACCATGCGAAGGTGGTCTTCGCTGGCGTCAGGGCTCGATATCGGGAGTCGCCATGAGGCGCTCCAGCACGAAACGGAACGCGCCCACCACCGAGCCGTTCTCCGCATAGTCGGCGTAGCTGTGGCTCCCGGGCGCCTTGTGCTGGCGGAACTGGAGTGTCGGCGGCAGCTGGGCCAGCCAGCCGGCATCGCCGCCCGCGGGATCCCTGTCGTTCATGAAGTAGGCGGCCTCGAGCGACGGCTTCCCGGCGCGCGCCCAGGCCTCGAGCAGGGCGCGGTGCGGCCCCAGAGAGCGGGACAGGCCGGCAGCACCGAGGACGGCCAGTCCCTGGGCCTCCGCGAAGAGCGCGAGCGTCGTGGCGTAGCCCGCTCCCGCTGAATAGCCGACACACCCGAGTGCCGTGGGCTCCGAGCCCAGTGCCGGCCTGAGCTCATCGTCGTAGTGGTCGACCATCCACTCGTCGCCCAGGCCCTCGGTACTCACCGGGCACGGACAGACGAGCAGGTCGACCCGCCCCATCCCGGACCGAACGCGGGCGAGCTCGAACTGCTCCGCGAGGTCCGTGGGCGACGACTTCCGCCGCTCCTCGTAGACCTTCGCAGTGACGAAGCCGCCCACGTACACGACCACCGGTCCGGCCTGCCCTTCAGCGCCGAATCGGTAGTGGTTTGCATACGGCCGCCGCTGCGGCGACTCCCGCTCGAACTCGAACAGTTTCGGCTGAGGCAACGTGCTCAGGAGAGAACCCCGTCGAAATGGTAGCGCAGGATCCGGCCTCCGATGATGCGGACCTCGCCATAGTTCCAGCCTGCGCCGATCAGGCCGCCGATGATCGGCACGGTCTTGGTGATGATCGCGCGCTGCGTGAGCTTCCTGCCGAACCACTTGAGCACGAAGCGCTGCAGCGTCTTCAGCACTTCCTTGCTGAGATGCTTGCGGACCAGCACCTTGGTGACCTGCCCGGAGGCCAGTACCGCCGCATCGCCGAAGACCTTTGCGATCACCTTGGGGCCCACGAGCATCAGCAGGGCTTCTTGCTGCCAGTCGGGATCGTCGAAGTAGCGCGGGTTGGCGAGGTAGCCGACCTTCGCGGTGATGGACGCGTAGGAGCGCAAGAGCACCCCGATGTCGGTCAGTGCCCCGCCGACGGCCAAGAGCGGGTTCGAGAGCATCCCGGTTGCGAAGCCCTCGAGCGAGCCCGTGCCGGCATACACGTTGACGACGCGCCGAGCGATCCGACGCGGACTCTCCCCAGGGTGTGCCTGCTGCTTGTCATGCACGTAGCGCTTGTACACCTCGGGGTCACCAGTCAGAGCCCACCGCAGTGCCCGAAACACTTTGCCGCCCCGCCTGTCCTCGTTTTTGTCCGATGCCATGCCCATACGACGCGGAGCAGGGCCAAGGTCTGACAGTGCGCGCGCGAGTGACGCGTTTCCGTATCCATCCTGTATCCACGGCGTCGGCGTTTCACGTCTCCTGGAGGATCAGCCCAGCTTCCGTGCGACTCGCAAATCGTCGAAAAGACGACTCTGACAGGACACCGGAGGACACCCCAGGACACCTTGGCTGAACTGTCACGCCGGAGGCCGCGGGTTCGAGTCCCGTCCACCCCGCCCAAAGCAGCACAAAAGCCGCGAATTCGTTCGCGGCTTTTCTGTTACAGGGGCTCGGTACACCCCCTGGGTCGACGCGGTCTGGTGAGCACCTTGGGGCACGGGTGACGACGCTGCCCATAGCGGCCAGAGCCAGCCGCCGAGGGCGCCGTCTCCCCACTGCTGTTCGGCTAGCAACAACCAGGAGTGGTGGTCGAAGACCTCTGCGACCACCATGGCAACCAGCCCAGACGGACAACAGCGACAACGAGTGGGGCCGACGGACTCGAGGTGCGGCGTTTCTGCTGCGCTTGCAGGTTCGCAAGCCCACGCGGAGCCGATCGAACGAGCGAAGTTGCGGCATCCTGCGGGAGTGCGTCGCAGCTTGGTGTCTCGCAGGCGTGAACTCCGAAAGCAGGAGGTGATGCGTGCCGGGGGATAGCGGGGGTGGCGGGAAGCGGGACCGAGATGACAGCGCTCGTCACCAGCGCCGATTCGCTCGGGACGAGCCCGCTGTCGATGACGGCTCGCACCACGCCGAGCCCCCCGAATACGACGACTACGGTCGCCAGATCGATCGCTCCAAGGAGGACGACGTCGACGGGCGACGCGAAGGGGCAGGCTGGCCCGGCCGACGGACCCTGCTGTCGCGTGGTGCGGGACGGGGACTGACGCGGATGAGCCCGCAGCGTCGCCAGGGCCTCCAGGCCGTCGCTCGGGATCTGGAACAGCAACTCGGACTGCCGAAGGGATGGGGGCGCGTGGAGACCGATGCCGTGGCGGAGCAGCGGCTCGCCGGCAGAGGAGCACGGGGCCTCGCGTCTGGTGAGCGCGTGGACATCGACCCGGCCACCGACGCAGCCGCTGCCGATGGCCGCTATCTGGTCGCCCACGAACTCGTGCACGTCGCGCAGATGCGACTGCCTGCTGGTGAAGGGCCGGCGCCGCTCCGCGAGGCTGAACTCGAGGCCGACTCGCTCGGCAAGGAGTACGCGTCCACGGGGCGTCTGCGCCCAGCCACCGTAGCGCTGCCCGGGCACGCCGAGGCCGCCGACACGGGAAGCAAAGCGATCTTCAGCGAACGCGATCTGCCAGTCCTGAGCGCCAAACAGGCCTTCACACAGCTGATCCTGAACGCCAACTCGCAGTTCTCCCAGATCGAGGCCGCACTCCGAGCGATTCCGGACTCGGGTACGGCGGCTGGTGCCGCTGTGATCGGATCGACCAAGGCCAGGTACATCAGGGCCGCCCAGTTCTTCCGCTTCGTGCTCCTGAACCAGGTTGCGCCGCTGGCCGCCGCGGACAAGCTCGCGGATGCGGGCCTCGAACTCTCTCGGGTGCTGTTCGCGGCCCAGGTGCTGGGTCTCTTCGCCAACGTACTCAGCGTGGCGGCGTATGCTCAGTCGTCGGGTGCGAGCGCCCGAAGCGTAGCGCTTGCGATTGACTCGCTTCACGTATTCGACGAGGTCCTCGCCCTCGCCGGCAGCGAGGGACCCTCTGGCCTGCGCGCCGCCATGGCGGTGGCACCCGGCCTGTTCCAGTTGGTCAATCAGAACCTGAGGAAGGCCATTCCCACGATCCAGTCCAACGCTGAGACGGCCAGGAAGATCATGGTGGCGGTGCAGGTGGCCTCCCTCGCGATCAGCATCTACCAGGTCTGGCGCGCGCCTATCGCGGCCGGAGGGGGAGTCGGAGGTGGAATCGCTGGCGTGACGGGCGGGGGAGTGGCGATCGCCTCGGCCAACTCTGGTCAGATCATGCAGCTCGTGGCCGCAGTGCGCCAACTTGCGGCCGCGGGCGTCCTCGACGCGACCCTCGTGACCGCAATCGGTGCCCTGGGTGGCGGGCCGCAAGCAACGCCTGAGCCCCTCCAGTCGTCAGGCGTGCCACCGGCGGGTGGGGGCACGCCTGCCCCCACAGCGCGTGAGCAGCGGCTTGCCCAACTCGCCAAGGACCCGGATCGCGCGACGGTCGATGATCAGACGAGGGGTGAGGCCAAGACCATGCTCGAGCTCGAGGAGGCTGGCAAGGTTCCGGGCCCTGTTCGCCGCCCCGTGAAGGCGATGGGCGAGCATGGCGACTTCGTCGACGGGTCGGGCCAGAAGTGGGACATCAAGGCGCCCAAGAACCGGGCAGCGCTCCAGGCGATTCGGCAAGCCAAGGGGCAGCCAGCAGCGCCTGGCCAAGCGCTCCCAGGCGAGTACACCCTGCAGGCCCAGATGAACACCATCGCCAAGCAGCTCGCCAAGGGAAGGAACGTCGTGATCGACGTGCAGGGGATCACTGCCACAGAAGTGGCAACCCTGAAGAACGCCGTTACGGCGGCACGTCTGGACCAGTTCGTGATCTACTACCCGTGAGGATGACGTGAGCTACCAACTCCCAGACGCGAAGATGCTCGCGGCTCTCGATGCGAGCAGGCGGTATCACGAGTCGCTCCAGCAAGATCTGCCGCCGGGCACGCCACGACCAGGTGAGACCGTCGGTTGGCCTGATGAGACCATCGAGGGCATCGACTTGCGCGGGGCCGTGCTCGTCGGGGCGGTCCTCCTGGGGACGCGCTTCCTGCGCTGCTGCCTCGATGACGCGACCGTCCACGGGGCGCTCGCTGGCGGGTCGGTGTGGGACGGATCGTCCTTGCGCGGTGCGGCGTTCGTGAAAGCCGAACTCACCGAGGCCAGCTTCGTTGGCTGCGACCTCGAGAATGCTCGTTTGATGAAGGCGACGCTTCTTCGCGCAGTGTTCTCCGGTGCGCGCGCACGGGGGGCAAACTTCAGTGACGCGGACCTGGATGCCGCGCGGTTCGATCGTGCAGATCTCACGGACGCTGACCTTTCACTCGCCACGCTTGTCGGGACGGACCTCTCGGGTGCTCGACTTGACGGGTGCAACCTGACCGGCGCTCTCATCGACCCGAGAACCAACTTCACCGGCTGCACGGGGCTGCAGACGGTCACGGCCCAGTACCTGACGGTGGATGGCCGTCGCGTTGACCAGCAGGAGGCGGCGACGATCCTCAGCGCGCGAGCTGCGGGAGGGCTGGGTCTCGTCTAGGCGGGCGGTTCAGCGGGCGACCACCTGTCTCAAGATGGCGATCAGCTCGCGCTGGAGCCAGTCCGCGTCGCGGTTCGCCTCCCAGAGGTTGGCGGCGTGTCGCAGCGCCGCCGCGAGGTCCACCTCCGCAAGAGCTGTGACGCTGTTACACCCAGGATCCACTTCCCTCCGCAACTCTTCACCGCCTCGACCACCCTGGACGTCGCAACCCTGCGGACCCACCTCTGACCCTTCATCCGGATCCACATGGATGCGCTGGCTGGTCCGTTTTCGAGTCCCGTCCACCCCGCCAGTTTTCCTGAAACATCTCTGTGCGTTGCGTCGGGTCTGCGGGGTGGATGTGCTCATGCACCGTCCACCCCGCCTACCAGTCGATCGATTCGAGTCGATCGAAGAGATCGGCGAAGGACGCGCGCTGGACATCCGAGGTGGCTGGTGTGTTCGCCGCGCGTCGGAGCCGGACAACCACGAGGCGCTTCTCCGGGTAGACCACCACCTTCTGGCCCAGCCAGCCATCCGCGTAGAAGCCGATCTTCTGGCTGGATACCTGGTCCGTCGGCGACGTTCCGCGCCAACTCAGGTCGGCTAGCGCGGTGCGTTCGCCAGCATCGAGAAGGGCGCCCGCTTCCATCCAGTACTGCCCCGCGAACTGGAAGCGTTTGCCTGTCAGCGGCAGCAACTTGCTCGCTGCCGAGAACCCGGCCTGGGTGAGCGCTTCGAGACGCTTCGCCGTCTGCACCTGGTAGGCAGGACTCTGGCGGATCCACCAAAGCAGTCCGCATCCGCACGGTGGACCCGACGGGGTGGTCACGGCATCGATCGCGTTGGCGGCGAGCACGCGCTTGCTGCTCGAAATCCCCCTGTCGAGGAGCAACTGGCCCAGGCGTGCCAGGTCGCGTGCGGACAACGCGAGACCAGAGAACGTCTGGACGTTGCCGCGTCGATCACGCTTCCAGGTCCAGTTGGCCACGCCGATGGGACGGAGGATTCTCTTTGCGACGTAGGCGTCCACGGGTTCGCCGGCGGCTGCCTCGACAACGGCGGCGAGGAGTTGTACGGCCTCGTTGTTGTACGAGAAGGTCTTGCCTGGCTCTGCGGTAACGCTGAGGGCCCGCGCGTAGCCCACACGATCCTCCTGCTCAATGAGCTTGCTCGCATCTGTCGCGTGGTCCAATCCAGAGACATGAGTGAGGATATGGCGAAGCGTAACGTCGCGCTTTCGGTCCCATGCGCCAGTCTGCAAACCAGGTGCTCATGGGATCATCCAGCGAAGCGATCTTTCCGTCCTCCACGAGTTGGGCAATCGCGAGGCCGACGACACTCTTCGTGACGGACATGGTCTCAATCGCACCAACAGGATGGCCGAAGTACCGCTCGATGACCACGCGTCCGTCCTTCACGACGATGAGAGCATCAGAGCCGGTTGCCTCGGCCTCCTTCACCAGCGCGGCCAAGGTCCGGTGATCGAGCCCCGCGGTCTTGGCGTCCACACGCGCAAAGAAACCTCGCCCATCGACCCCCTGCTCGAACAGCACTGGGTCCGCAGCGATGGCGACCTTCGGCCTGCGCGCCTGCGCCGAACCTCCGCAGCCAACCAGACAGAGCATGGCCATGGCTCTCATTCTGCGGCCGCGGACCCTCATGCGGCCAGCCAGTCCCCAATGGCCCGTGAGATGGCTCCACCCGCCCTGCGGTCGTAGCCTTGGTAGCAGGCCAGCGAGTTGGCTTCGAGAAAAAGCCAACCTCCGCTATTGCGGTCGATCTTGGCTTCGGCGGCCAGGGAGGCAGCGTCGCGCTCTGGCGCGACGGCTTCGAAGGCTTGCTTCCACACGCAACATGCCACTCGCACGAATGGGTGTCCCGGGAGCTCAATCAAACGTAGAAGGACGGCCCGTATCGAGCGCTCGACTTCATCGGTGATCTTCATCGCGTCAACTGTCTCCAAATCGGCGGCTCCTCACAGGCCGGCTTCCGCCAGCGCCCCGCTGAGCAGCTCACCGAGACCGACTCGGGACGCGAGCGCGACCAGGTAGCCATGGTCAAGCTTGGGCCTTGATGATGCCCAGGACGTCTCACCGCTGGGATCGGCGCTCCAGGACCCGAGCAACGAGGTCGGGTCCGAGCCGAACCTCGGCCAGCTTCACGTCGATCTGCTCGTCGTCCAGTCCAGGATGGCGAGCCCGGAGCCCCGCACGCGAGAACCCCTCGGCTGCGCGAGACAGCTCGACCATGCGAGCCATCTTCTCCGCTGGTGACATGCGCCGGTAGCCCGCGAAGACGATTCGTTCCACGGCCTCGGGCGTGTCCAGCGACTGGGTACGGTAGCCACTCACAGCGCAGATGATAGCGCGTCGACTTCGCGGAGGTCGAGCCCCGCTGGGGCGCCCGCCGAACGAGAGGCCCCCCGATGGCTGATGGTCAGGGTCGCTCGAGATGAACACCGTAGCCGCGAATTCGTTCGCGGCTTTTCTGTTACAGGGGCTCGGCACACCCCCTCGCCGATCTCGCGGTCGGCTCGCTGCCTGCTGCCTGCGGCCCGCGTCGCGCGTCAGGCTTGTCCCGCTTCGGGATCGGACGGTTCCCAGAGCGTACGGCACGCCTCGCAGTAGCTGCCGGTATAGGTGCGATCGTCGCTGCCCAGCGAAGCGCCACAATGGGGACAGGTTTGGAGGGCCCGTGCATCGGGGCGGACCAGGGTGCGAAGCGGGGTGTCGAGCTCCTGGTTGCGCGCTTCCTCCTCGGCGATCTCGGGATGCTCGAGGCGAACAAGGCGCTGCGAGAGCCTGAATCCTTTGGCCGTAGCGTTCATGAGGTGCACGAGGGCGGCGCGAATGTCGTGCGCAAGCGCCACCTCATCGGTGGCCGCAGGCTCCGTGCGCCCGACCAGGTCGAGGGCCTTGGTACCGCCAGCGCGGATTTCTTGGAGCGCCTGGGCGATCTCCGCCGCTATCCTGGTTCGGTCGACCTCGCTGGATGGCGGGGTGTCCCAGACGGTCGACTCAGCATCGGGTTCACCCAGCAGCGCCTGGGCGTGATGAGTGGCGACATGATCAGCGGCAGCAAGCATGTCCGCGAGGGCTCTCTCCCGGACACGCTCGTCAGCGCCTGGCGGAACGCCTTGCAGCTCGGCGAGCTCGGTGCGCAGGTGGCTGCGGATCTGGCTCTTGTGGAACCGGATCTCTGATGCGATCAGCCCGGTGCGTGAGTCGGTGGTCATGTCTAAGGATTGCCACCGGACATGCGACCCACGACCTGGGTGTACTCGTCCTCGCTCAGCCAGAGGCAGGCGTCCTCGTAGTTGTCGGCCACGTGCACGACACGGTGATCGTCCCTGGTGTCGAGCACCTCGACATGCCCGCCTCTCGTCGAGCGGACGATGAGGAGGTAGGGTGGATTGAGGCCCTCGTCGGCCCAGATCTCGTACCAGCTGGCGCCAGGGCTCATCTGTCGGGCGCGAACTCGAGGGTGAGCTCGCGGAGGTTGAGAATCGCTCCGGCCGCGAAGAGGAAGTCCATCCCGAGGATGCCCCCGAGATCGAAGCCGAGCACACTGGGCACATCGACCGAGGTGCCGCGATGGCTGATGGTCACGATGACAAACGGCAGATCATCGAGCAGATGCAGGCGCATCGTTCTTCCGGATACCGATACAGGGCCGCTCCTCGATCTCGAGCGCGCGGTTCTCGGTGTGCACGAAGTAGAGCTCTCGCTCGGGGTGCTCACGCCCCAACTCGCGGTGACGCCGCAGCGCGCTGGCGCCATCCGCGCACGCCTCGACGAGCGCGATGCGATCGAACAAGCGGCGCCGATTCTCGGTTCGAGCGTCCAGCGCCTCGATGATGAGCCACTGATCCGGGTGGGCCGTGCAGACGTCCGTCCAGCGCATGATGCCCTGACCCTACCAGCGCCCCGTGGGGGTCACAACTTCGGAGAAGGACTGGGCCCCTGTGGTCTCTCTTCGCGTCCGC